>Ga0189276_10302_pt1 | contig 20940 bp, 21 predicted proteins | sample N26A31minimetaG_FD_130321 | JGI IMG/M metagenome (GOLD analysis project Ga0189276, IMG submission 130321) | Marine microbial communities from the Costa Rica Dome - N26 A3-1 mini metaG | ecosystem: Environmental > Aquatic > Marine > Oceanic > Photic zone | place: Costa Rica: the Eastern Pacific... | reverse complement strand
TACGGTTCACAGGATGCGTGCGTTGCCGGACGGCTCACTTTGCATCCGCTTGAGGACCCGGCGCGCGTCGATATCTGGCGTGCCGAGATGGGGTTGGAGCCGTTAGCAGATTATTTTTCGAGCCTGATCGGGCTTGAACCTGTGATCGCTACAGGTCGATGCTTGGGCCCTCACCTCCACTTGGTTTGGACGGGGCTGAGCATGGCAGATAGTTCCACGCGAGCGGAAATACCAAGATCCCGAGGGATCGGGAGAAGCCTGCGCGCCATCACTGGTGGCTATTTGGCCGTCGAAGGCAGTCGCATGCTGGCATCGGCGTCGGCGGACACGCGCCTTGAAGCGTTTTTGGTTTTTTGTCGGACTGATCGTGGCCTATTCAGCGATTCACCTGCTCGTGACTTGGTATGCCAAGAGGCTGAACCGTTGGCTTGGCGCGCTCCTGGCTATCGGGCCGGCGGTGGCGTTGTTCGCCGGCGGCGGCTTTTCCGGCGTCATCGCGGTCTATTTGTATATCGGCCTGTCACTGATACTGGACGCTATACGTGCGGACCCAGGCTGCGAAGTGATGGCGTTTCCCGGCCTCATATTCTGCCGTCGCACCCATCTGGCTTGCCTTGTATTTACGCCGATAGATCGGCTGGAATACAAAATATTTGGAAAGAGATCGGGATGAGCTTGAGCCGTCCAACCTGCGGCCCCGTTTTGGCCTCGCGGGCGGGCCGGTGACTTGGAATTTTCCGCGTTCACGCCCAGTTTTCCCGCAGATCCGGATATCGCCAGGCATTGCGCTGCCTCGCCAGCTGGTGCGCATCGTCGAGGTGTAGCGCTACCACCCCGTCCCGATTGCCTTTCCACCGCTCGAACGCACCTTGATCCGCAAACATGTTCACGTGGGAACAGAACGCGGCCCGCAGATCGTCACAGCAGGAGGCGGTGTCGGTTTCTGCCAGCGACATCACCGGTGCAGCGGGCTTAGTGGCGCCGATGAGTGTCGGCGACAGCTCGATCTCGATGCGCTCCCCGGTTTCCGGACAGCGCGTTTTCAGGACCGCGTCCTGCCCGATGAGGGCGGGCAGGAAAAGCGCGTCGAAGGCGCACCAGGTGTAGAGCGTGCGCGACCCGACGATGAATTCATGGCTGGCCGATACGATGCTCAATCCGACAAAGCCAGTGATCTCGCCCTCGACCGTCACATCGATCGCGCTTGCGGGCACATGGGCGAGCAAGCAGTCAATCTCGGCCTCGGTCGTGCCCATAGCCTCGGCAATTGAGGCGCGTGTCACAGTCCGCCCCGCGGCCAGTGCCCTGTAGATCCAGACGGAGACCCGCTGCAATGGGGGCGGATTGTCGCCCATGTATCCGACTTCGAGGGCGGCTGTGGTCCTGGCGAGTTGTTCGGCGTTCATCACGTGCTCCAAGTGTAGCGGGACGGTCGCCACGAAATTGATCGGCGGCGGCCGTCGGCCGTGGCGGCTACTGTCCGAGAACGGACTGGTAGAGGCGCAGAAGCGGCAGGGAGAGATACGCCGCGGCGAAACCGATTCCCCAGATACCGGTAGACACCTTCAGTAGCCTGCGGTTCCAGCGGTCAGCCGTCTCGCATTTTGCCGCGAGTTGAGGATCGGTTGGGCATTGCCGCCCGGGGCGATAGGCCGCCCAGAAAGCGAGGCCCAGGATCACGGCGCTGCCGGTGAAGAGATACGCCTTGTAGTGCGCCAGGGTGACGAGGAAAGGCAGGTTGGCGAACAACGAGGCAGACACCGCGCCCAAGCCGATGGAAACGAGGAGAATGGGCAGTGCGCAGCACACCAATGTGGTCGAGGACGCGAAGAGCGTCAGCCAGCCCCACGGGCGACGTTGTGAAACGGTATGCGTCATCCGGTTGAGGTCTCATCGAGCGTGCACGTGTCCGAGCGCACCGCGCTGCGATAGGTAAAGCCCTTGGAGCGGAAGAGGTCGCGCAGCTGGTCATCGATCAGGACGACGCTTTCATCCGCACAAAGGCTGATCGTGCCCGTTTCCAGATCACCGACGACCTGATGCACACCGTCGATCTGTTCCAGCGCATCCTTCGAGGTCGCAAAGCAGAACGGACAGGTGATGCCGTCGACGCGGATATCGTACTGGATCTGATGCGCGTCCGGCGTGGTCTGCATGAGGGCCAGGGCCGCAAAAAGTGTCGTGACAATCATCGTCATCTGTCTTTGCCGTTAGAAGTTCAGCCGCAGGCTCGTAACCAGCGCATAATCCGGTTCGAGAGCCGTACCGTTCAATTGCGTGGAGACCGGAATGCGGACCGCGGCCTCGGCGATCCAGCGCTGTGCAGCATACTGCACGCCCGGTGTGATCCACACCGTCGTGCCGCCGGAATTGGGATCAATAACGTTCACGATCCTGTTTTCGTCCGCATGCGTGACATTGGCTTCGAGCACGCCGTAGAGAAAGCCGCGCGTGCCGGCGGAGAGACGCCGAGGTGAAAGCCGGTATTGGATCGAGGCGTCGAGACTGACGCTGTCGCCATGTTCGAAACCATCGGCCTCGCCGTTGAGCACAAAACCGACCTGCCCATCGAAGGTCCAGTCGGTGCGTGCCGAGGTAAAGACGAGGCCGCCGAACACATCGGTCGATCCATCCCCGGTCTCACCAGTGCGGCCGGTCGGCAGGATAACGCCGCCAAAGCCGGCCAGGCGCGTGGTTCGGCCGGGGGCGTCGCGACGGAACATTTCATAGCGCGCAAAAACCCGCCCATCGCCGAGGCCCGAGTTTTCCGTGACGCCCGAACCCAGGCGGATCTCACGCTCGACCACCGGCAGGACGCCAAAGACGGCCAAGCGCGGCGACACGCCATAACCCATGACCGTTACCGCGCTGGCCGTGGTCACTTCGCGCCGGGTGCCGCCGAAATCGTCGGATGCGCGGGTGAAGATCAACTGTTCGCGCAGGAGGATTTCGCCCTCGCTGATCGGCAAGGCAGTGTTCGTTGTGATCGGCACGGCCCAAGCGCTGGGCGCTGCAGCGGCGGCGGCCGCCAGGGGCAATGCAAGCGATACAAGGCGGTCGGCAACGCTCATCGTCCGCTCCTCGTGATCTGCATGGCCCCATTCTCCTTGAGTCTCAGCCCGCGCAACAGGACAGTTTGGCCACGTCCTTCTCGAAACCCTGGGCGGCGAGTTTGAGCCCTTCCACCGTGGTCAGGTAGGGAAAGATCATCTCGCCCAGTTCGCGCGCCGTCATCCCGAACCGAAGGGCCAGCGCCATTGTCTGGATACTGTCCGCGCCTTCCGGCGCCATGATCTGCGCACCGAGCAGCTTGTCCGTCTTTACATCGGCGACAAGTTTGATCAGACCGCGTGTATCTCGTGCGGCTAGGGCGCGCGGCACCTGGTCCAGCGGTGCGATGGAGGTCTTTACGTCCAGCCCTTCGGCTTTCGCATCGCGCTCGGAAAGGCCGACGCCGGCAATTTGTGGGTCTGAGAACACGACCCAGGGCATGGTGTCATTTTCATAGCGCGAGGCATTGATGCCCAGCGCGTTTCGCGCCGCGATCTTGGCGCCATAGGCGGCCATGTAGACGAATTGGTCCCGTCCCGTGACATCACCGGCGGCGTAGATGCCGGGATTGGTGGTCCGCATCTCGTCATCGACAACGATCCCGCCGCGGCCATCACGCTCCACCCCGACCGCGTCGAGATTGAGCCCATCGCTGTTGGGCTTCCGGCCCGCCGTCACGAGTAAGTACCGTGCTTCCAGTTGCGAGCGCAGTCCGTCGCACTCGACCTCGAGACGCACACCGCCCGGTGCGGATGTCACGGAGCGATAGGCGACGCCAGTTACCACCTTGATGCCTTCGGCAATGAAGGCACCGGCCAGCGCCTCGGAGATTTCCGGTTCCGCCTCCGGCAGGAGCCGCGACCGTGTAACCAGCGTGACCGCGCTGCCCAGGCGGGAAAACATCTGCGCGAGTTCGCAACCGATATAGCCACCGCCGAGCACGAGCAAGCTGGACGGGAGTTCATCCAGTTCGAACGCGTCCGTGCTGCTGAGCACATTGACCGTTTCGATTCCCGGAATGTCCGGAACAACGGGTGATGAGCCGGAGGCGATGAGGGTGCGAGCGGCCCAGAAGATCTCGCCGTCGATCCGGATGCCGCCTTCGATCAGCTCGGCCTTGCCCTCGACATAGGTGACATTGTCGTATTGGGGCAGAAGGTCGAGATACTTCTTCTCGCGAAGGTCCCTCACCAAAGCGTCCTTGGATGCCTTTAGTGCCCGCCAATCGGCCAGCCGCGCCCGTCCGGCAAGACCCGGGAAACGATCCGCCGCGCCAGCGCCATGCACGGCCTCGGCCGCCCGGATTAGATTTTTGGACGGCACGCAGCCGACATTGACGCACGTCCCGCCGATTGTGCCGTGTCCGGCTATCAGGACGCGCGCGCCGGTCTCCGCGGCTGTGATGGCGGCGGAAAAGCCGGCCGATCCGGCACCGACAACGATGAGGTCGAAGGAATGACCGTCAGACGGGCAGCAACCGTGCATCATTCACCGTCCTGGTCTTGTTGGTGGGCAGGGTAGCCGGCATTGGTCGAGGCCGCCGCGATCTCTTCCGCTGTCGTAACAGCCGCGTCGAACTCGACCATGGCGGTCTTGGTGTCGAAATCGATCTCGACATGCTGGACGCCTTCGACCCGGCTCATCGCCGTGCGCACGGTGACGGGGCACATGGCACAGGTCATGTTGTCGATATCGAAGCTGACCGTCTCGTGATGGGCGGCATGGGCATGAGCGGTGTCTTGGCCATCCTTGGCACTCGGCACCGCCAGGGCGTGTCCGGAACCGATCAGGCTAGCTGCGGTAAGGGCGAGAACGAGGGAAATACGGGTGTTCATGAAGGTCTCCATCAATAGAAAAACGGCGCCCACCAATCGATGGTGGCGGCAAGAAGGACGAGGAGCGTGCCCAGCCAGAGGGCAGCCTGGGTGATGATTGAGGATTGCGGGCGCTCGCAATAACTGCCTGGCTCGCAGTCCGGCTTGGCCCGGAAATAGACATGCCAGAAGCCGAGGCCGAGAAAGATTGCGGTAACGGCAATGAAGAGCGGCTTGTAGGGTTCCAGGGCCGTCAGCGAACCGATCCAGGCACCGCCTACACCGGCGAGAACCAGCACCAGCGGGAGAATGCAGCAGGACGAGGCGAGCAAGGCGCCCATCACGCCGAGTGTCGCCAGACTTCCAGGACGACCGGGCGGGTTGATCTCGCTAAGCCGTTCAATAGGCACGGGGTTTCGCATTTCGCTCATTTCAGCTCCTTATCCAGTCGAGCAGCCAGCTTTGCAGGCGGAATTCGTAGTTCGGCAGGATGACGGCCGCGATCAGGAAGACGGCACCCGCGCCCCACCAAATCCAGAAGGCGCGCGAAGACCTGCCTCGCCAAAGCGCCAGGGTGGCTGCCAAGGCGAGAATTCCGCCGGCTGACCAGAAGAAGTAGGGCTGCCAACGGGCAAACCATCCGAGTTTGGCGACCAGACTTGTTGCGACCCCGAAATGCACGAGCAGGATCGGGATCACGCAGCAGGACGCCCCGATGAAGGCCGCAAAACCGCCGAGCGCGCCGCTTCCGGATAGGAGGTGTGAGAGCCAGTTTTGATGATCACGCGCCTTTGACATGACCCGACGCTAGCGCCTGTAGTAAGTACAGGTTCAAGCCTCGAATTCCATGGAACGGATCACGAAGATGAGAGCACCTCTGAAACGTGGAGCCCTGGCCCGGCTCCTCAACTGCAATATCGAGACGGTTCGCTATTACGAGAACATCGGCATCATCGGCCCGACAGAGCGATCCGCAAGCGGACATCGCCTTTACTCCCAGACGGACACGGAGCGGCTGCGCTTTGCCCTGCGCCTGCGGCAACTCGGGTTTTCCCTCGACGAGGTCCGAAGCCTGCTCGCCATGGTGAATACGGGCGACTACACCTGTGCACAGATCGCCGACGTTGCCGAGGACCACCTGACAAGCATTCGTCGCAAGATCGAGGACTTACAGCGCCTGGAGCGTTCGCTGTCGGACATCACCCGCCAATGCCACCGCGGGGACACGCCGGACTGTGCGATCATTGAGGTGTTGGGGGCGGAATGATCCTGCGGCGTCTGAAGCTTGTCCGGTCGAGCACGGACAGTATCGTGTCTGCGTGTGTTCCATGCCTAGGCGCTTCCGTCGTCCAATTCGGCCGCGGTATCGAATTTGGTGAATGGTGCCAGCGAGATGGGAGTTGGCGAAGGGCGTAATTCTAGCCAAGATGCTGCCGCGCATGCAGTGCAAGATTTTGGCACCGAGAGGCAGGAATGATTCAGCGGTCAATGTCTGTCCTCGCGGTTCCGAATCTGGAGGCCTCGGGGGCGTTCTACCGGGATTGTCTCGGTTTCGAAATCCAGGAAATCGGCGACCCGGGTTGGCGGATGTTCATTCGAGATGGATGCCGGATCATGGCGGGAGAATGCCCGGACGCCATCGCGCCTGCTGACCTCGGCGACCATTCCTACTATGGCTATTTGGTGGTTGATGACGTCGACAATTTCTACGACGGCGCAAAAGCTTATGGTGCGGAGATTTTGAAGCCCCTCAAAGATGAACCCTGGGGCATGCGAGAGTTCGCTCTGCGTACCGTCGATGGTCACCGGATCATGATTGGGCAGGAACGAAGCTGAGGTGCGTGACCGCTCTGGCTACGCCGTGATCTGGATAGTCTCACGACTTTGAGCCCGGTCGCATCTAATTTGAGCCCGTCGCACTTAATCTGAGCCCAGTCGCAGCGAATTTGAGCCGAAGCCTCGCGATAGTCGCAGTTAATCTGAGCCCGGAAACGCGATGATCTCGCGCCCAGGCGTGGATGATCTCAAGCCGCTACAACTAATCTGAGCCCAACAGAGCGATGATTTCGTGCCCAGGCGTATATGATCTCGAGCCGCTTCAACTACATCTCAGCGGATCCAATGGCGCGAACGATGAGTTCCTCCTCGTCGCCACGGCCCAGAACCTCAGAAAACTCGCAACACTGTCGATCCTAGGAGCCATTCCGACACCGGCCTGAGGAGGGAGGCGTCACGGACGACTCTGTCGGCCGTGACGCGATCCGCGTTTTTCAACACAATCGGGATGAACCGGTCATCCTTTCAGGCCATTGCGCCTCCAGTAGCCGTCAGCTTCTTGGCGATGATCGTTAAGTCGGCAAAATCCCGAAAGCATGCGTAATCGGGCGGACCGAGAGACGGTCAGGCTCCCGCTAGGATGCAGGTTTTATCTGCGCAAGCTGGGAGAAGAAAATGAGCTATTTTGTGGGATTGGATGTGGCGCTACGTTCTGTGGCGCTATGCATCATTGATCAGGACGGCAAGATTGTTCGGGAACACGCGCTGGTTTGCGAAGTCGAGGACATCGTCGAATACCTTCGCGGTTCTGGGCAACCGATTGAACGCATCGGTTTCAAGGCCGGCACAATGAGCCAGCACCTTTTCCATGGGCTCCAATCTGCCGGCTTTGACGTTGTCTGCATGGAAGCTCGACATGTTGCCGCAGCGCTCTCGGCGATGCGCAACAAGACGGACAAGAATGATGCACGCGGGATCGCACAGGTCGTGCGTTCAGGTTGGTTTCGTCCGGTCCACATGAAGAGCCGAGAAAGCCACTACATCCGCGCTTTGCTCACCAGCCGGAAGACGGTCTTGCGTAAATGCATCGATCTGGAGAATGAGATCCGCGGACTGTTCAAGACGTTCGGCATTCGCTTGCCTGCAACGCTTGGGCGCCACCGCTTCGACGACGTAGTTCGGCCAATCATAGAAAACGACGAAGGGCTGTCGCGCGCCCTCATTCCAATGCTGGAAGCGCGCCACGCTCTGTTCGCCTCCTATCGCGAACTCGATCGGCGCGTCAAAGAAGCAGCCGGCAACGAGCCCGTCTGTATGTTGCTCATGACAACGCCAGGCGTCGGCGCGGTGACAGCTCTGCACTTCAAGTCGGCTGTCGATGATCCATCACGGTTCTCCTCCTCAAGGACGGTCGCGGCGCACTTTGGTCTGACGCCCCGACGCTTCCAATCGGGTGAGACAGACAACCCGGGGCGCATATCTCGCGCGGGCGATGCGGATGTAAGGGCGGCACTATACTCGGCCGCCAACTCGCTTCTTACCCGGTCGCGGCAGCCATCCAGTCTGAAATCCTGGGGCCTTCGGTTGATGCGATCCAAAGGCCGGAGACGCGCCACCGTTGCGCTCGCTCGAAAGCTTGCCGTCATCCTGCACCGCATGTGGGCAAACGGTTCCGAGTTCCGCTGGAATGAGCAGGAGGCTGCCGCGTAAAGACGACCTCACCCCATTCCAGCGGGATCGTCCTCACTTGGACGAGGTTCGTGGATGAAGCCGATAATGTCTGCTGTGCCTTAAGAGCACGCCCGAAAGCGAGGCTCTCCACAACCGATCCGAAACATGCATGCAGCGCCCAGGAAAACGAATCCTATTGGCCGACTGCGGAGAGAAGCGTGACCCAAGTGAGCATGAGACCGGCGGAAAACAAATCTGGGAGCTTGACTGGAAGGCCCGATTAGAGAAGCGGACATTTGATACCACTTGACCAGCGGGCCACGCGGGCACACCGCCACTGTTAGCGCGAGCTGAAGGTTTTTTGTGTAGCCATTTTTTTGGCCAAAAGTCCGCGGCTTTAGCAGAATTTCGATTCATGGCTTCAGAGAGCGTTGACGCAAGGCTTGCCTGGGGGGCTGAGTTTCACCGGCCAGCGCGAGGGGCGGCAGAACTAGCGTTGGTTTGTCACGGACCAGCCACTACAAGTGGGTTTTCGAGATTCGAACTCCCAAAATTTCGTGGCTCAACGTTGCGGTCTGGGCTAAGCATTTCGTTGTGGAGGGAATACGATGGCGCGCGGCGAACACATCAAGAAATTACTAGCCAGCTACGGCCAAGACGAAAAATTTCGTGAGGTGGTAGAACAGATTATCGCGGACGAGGAAAAGAAAAATAATCGCGTTCTGGCACGTAGTCTGCGCAAGACGTTGGAAAATCTCGGATCCAGACCGCGAGCCTCCGGCCTGTCTCGTCTCGTTCCTTTCCCGGACGAAGCTAGAGATTTCATCCAACGGATCGAACCGGAACGCGGGCCACAGGACATCCTTCTATCCCATGAAAACACCGCGTTGTTCGTCGGGCTAATTCGTGAGTTCCGCCAAGCCGACAGACTAAAACACCATGGGCTGCAAGCCCGTTCCAAGCTTCTATTTTGTGGCCCCCCCGGCACCGGGAAAACCCTATGCGCCGAGGTCTTCGCCCATGAACTTGGTTTGCCATTTTTCCATGTGAGGCTCGACAGCTTAATCTCGTCTTATCTTGGGGAAACGGCTTCGAATATCCGCAAGACGTTCGAATTTGCGCGGCGCCAGCCTTGTGTCCTCTTCTTCGACGAGTTCGACGCCCTCGCCAGATCTCGGGAGGAGGCTGGTGAACACAACGAATTGCGCCGTGTTGTAAACAGCCTACTTATCTTTATTGAGCAAATCGATCCTGGCGGATTCTTGATTGCTGCTACCAATTTGGACTCGCATCTCGATGCAGCGATTTGGCGCCGCTTCGATGAGGTGATTTGGTTTGAAGCCCCCGACCTTCCGATGATCCGGAAGTACTTGGGTCATGTTTTCCGAAATACGCGCATAGCGTTTAACCCGGTCGGGTTTGCTGAGGAATTCCGGGGCTACTCCTTCGCGGACCTGGAAAGTATCTGCGTTCACGCGATGAAGCTTGCGATCCTAAACGGGAACAAGCCTGTGTCGGAAAAGAACTTCAAGAGCGCCATTCGGGACGGAAAGCGGCGGCGAATGCGCAATCAAAAGATGGAACATCAAACGGGGAGCTAATTAATGCCTCGGCTCGCTCACCTTCAGCTGATGCGGATCGCTGACACGTTTGAGAGACGGAAGACCGGATTTCCGGGCGAAACACCGCGCCGGGATCAGGGCTATGGGCGACAAATCCGCGATCAGGTTCAAGAGGCGATCGAGGTGCAGGTTCGCGATCGCCCTGAGCCCTTTGTCGATCCTTCCCTGATCCTTCGAGTCCAAATGCAGGGCATGCTGCTTGAAGACCAATGGGAACAGCTTGGCTTCACACTGCTGTCTAGCGACGATGACCGCAATATTGTGCTTTTTTCGTCGCATGGGGATTTGACGGCGTTCCAGCAGCGTCTCGATGCTTATGATGGGCCAATTCCAGAGGGACAGGCCGGCCGACGATATGAAGGTTTCGTCACGCGGATTGCCCAAGTTGGTACGTTAGAACCTCAAGACCGCTTAGGTATTCGATTTAGAGAGGCCGGCGTAACTGAGGTTGACCACCTTCTCGACGACGAGCCTTATACTGTCGATATTGAACTTTGGGATTTCGGAACTCGGCAGGCTCGTCAAGGGAAGGCGGAAGAGATTGAGCGCTTTTTACTAGACCAGCGCGGTGAGGTCTTCGACGTCTATATCGGCCCCTCGATCACGTTAATGCGCGTGCGGGCTGCTGGCCGTACATTGCGCCCGCTTCTGTCTGTCCCCGAAGTGGCATTCATCGACCTTCCACCTGAGCCTGATCTCACAGCTTCCGATTTTGTTCGCTTGGACCATGACGGATTCCCAGACGTCGCGCCGCCAATCGAACACGCGCCGGTGATCGGAATTTTGGATAGCGGCTTGAATGAGCACCCTCTTCTCAATGGCGCGGTCGTAGCTCGGACTGCATTCCCGGATGAATTAGGAACTGCTGATATCTGGGGGCACGGAACGCGGGTCAGCGGCGCTGCTTTATATGGAGACCTCCGCGATCAACTACTAGAAGCTGAGCTACAACCAGCTGCCCGCTTAGTTTCCGCCAAGGTAGTGCAGGACGACGGACGCTTCTTTGAGCGTCGGACGCTTCCGACTCAGATGCGTGAAGCGATTTCACAGCTTCATCGCGACTATGGCTGCCGCATCTTTGTAATCTCGCTCGGTGACCTACGAGCAAGATACGAAAGCGGGCGGGTAGGTCCCTGGGCCACCACACTTGATGAGCTTGCACGCGAACTTGACGCTCTCATCTTCGTTGCAGCAGGGAATCGTTGTCCGAGGAATGGAGCCGCTGTTGAGCAAGGCGTAACCCACTATCCGGGCTATCTACTGGAGACCGCCAACCGACTTTGTGAACCCGCTGGCGGAGCCAACATCATTACAGTTGGCGCGTTGGCGAATGGAACAGGCCTAGGTGCCAGACACGAACTTGATGCACACATTGTTCCGATCACAGGAGCGTTGGAGCCCTCACCGTTTTCTAGAAGCGGGCCTGGCGCCGGTGGAGTAAAGAAACCTGACTTCGTCGACATTGGAGGGACACTGGTCTTCGACGCCCCTACCGCTAGCCTCAGAAGCGCGCCTCAAATTCCCGAAGCGGGGATCATCACCTTAAATCACGACTTTCATCGACAGCTACTTACTAGCGGTCGAGGAACATCCTACGCAGCCCCAATACTCGCTAATAAGGCTGCGCAGCTACTTCACCTTTTGCCAAATGCATCAGCCAATCTTATCCGAGCTTTGCTCGCAGGGGCCGCACGTCTACCTGATGAGTGCGAGGCGCGGCTCAACGGTATGGATAGGGCTGACAAAGCGCGCATTTGTGGGAATGGGCTGGTTGATGTCTTGCGCGCAGCCTATTCCGACGAGCACCGCGTTGTGCTTTATGCCGAAGACCAACTGACAATCGATCACTTCGCGGTCTATCAGATCCCGATCCCAGATGAATTTCAAACCAACGGGCGGCGGACGATCAGTGTCTCTCTAGCATTCGACCCACCTGTTCGGCGAACGCGTGCTGAGTACATCGGCACGAAGATGAACTTTCGACTGATCCGCGGCTGCCCGGCTCAGGATGTCTTTGATCATTTCAGATCGCGTACCGCTGAAGAAGGCGACCCGCCGAATATTCCTCCTCGGTTCAAATGCGATCTCCGGCCTGGCCCTAATGATCGGGACTCAAACACGGTGCAAGCGGCATCCAAGACTTTTGTCCGCGATACAAATCATTACGGCGAAGAATACTATCTTGTTGTCCGCTGCGCCGGTGGGTGGGCCCAGCAGCAGGAAGTCGATCAAAGTTTCGCTGTTGTGGTCGAGCTTGAGCACCAACCAGGTATTCAGTTGCATGCGCGCCTGCAACAACGAATTAGAGTGTAAACTCACTCACCTGTTCTCATCGGCGATACAGCTGCCGAAAGAAATGACTTTTTGGGTGCGGCACAGCTCCCGTTTGTACCGACAAGCGCATTAAGGGGCACGCCTACCGATTGCGTCCAAATTTGATCATTGGACGCTTTGATGTGCATTGGAGTGATACCTTGAGCATTAACGAGGCAATGTCCGCTCTTGCGCCCTCTCCGACGTTTCACGACCGCACCAGAACGCGCTACCTAGCTGATACAAAGCGGTAAATCGGTGCGGGCGGCAGTCGCGGCGTGTCCGCAGCTAATATTTATCGAAACTATGACGACGAATTGGCTCCATACAGGCACCCAGCTTGATGCTTAACTCCTGAAGGTAAGCCAAGGACCTTCTGTGCAGTAGCAACCGGCGTGGGCTCTTCGATAGCTTCTCAAAGGCGTCAGCTTCGCGCGCGGCCTACGGCAGCTTAATTGTTCTCAGTGGATTGCAAAGGTGTCCCTTGAAGCCAATCAGTCTCGGGCCGCTACGAATTCCCCGAACGCACCCGCCGGCATCCGCGTTATCATGAATTCTGGGCCCAGCCGGCCATGGCTGAATGGGCCGAGACCCGGCGCGCCAATAGCGCGACGGTCGGGCTGCAGCCGCCGATGGAGCCCGCGAAGTAACCGCACGTTGGGACGGGCACATTTCGAATCCCGCTTCCTCAATTAGGCGTTTTGGCAAAGCATGGTATTCAACCAATAGGGGAGATCTGGGGGCTTCAGTCATGGGGCGGAATCAGCTTTTCGAGCGTCGCGCGGTCTATCTGTGGGTGGTGGCTCAGCCATGATCCTCCGCCGCTTCATTCAGCATGTCCGCGAACAGAACTGGTTCGCTGTCGGGCTTGACTTCGCCATCGTCGTGGCCGGTGTCTTTCTTGCCGTGCAGATCGGCTATTGGTCGGAGGCGGTGCAGGAACGTTCGCGCTTTGCTGCCCAACTCGACGCGCTGGAGCTGGAATACCGCGAGCACGAGCTCCGTATCGACGGCTATCGCGCGCGGATCACATCCCAGCTTGAATATGTCCGCAGTGTACGGACCCAGTTTGGCCTGGCTGAACGAACGCTGGATGATGACGCGATCCAGATCCTGCCTCTCAATATCTTTTCCATCCCGAACTTCGCCTGGGGTATGTCCACCCAAGACATGCTGAGGAGCGATACGGCCATGCGCCGGCTCACTCCGCCAGAGCTGCACGACGCGCTAGTCGCCTGGGAAGCTGATCTCTCCTATGTCAGCCGTCTGGAAGCGGCTTCGCTGCGCAATCGCGACCTGGTCGCCATCCCGATCCTGCAACGCTCCACATCCTTCCCGGCCATCGCCGAACATCATGAAATCTCTGGCGAATACGCGCTCGAAAACCGGTTTCCCAGTGATCTCGATGTGCTGGCAGCCAACCGGGAATTCGACGGCCTGCTCGCTGGTCGCACTCTCTTCCTCAGCCATATCTTGACGCAGTTCGACGATCTGGAGCGCTCGACAACAGCCGTGCTCGACGTGCTGACGGGAGAGGATAGTATGGAGGCCTCACCATGATACTGCGCCGTCTTATGCAGCATGTCCGTGATCAGAACTGGGTCGCGGTCGGCCTCGACTTCATGATCGTCGTGGTCGGCGTGTTCGTCGGTCTCCAGGTGTCCAACTGGAGTGCCGCCCAGGCCGATTTGCGGCGCGGCGAACAATACGCCCACAGACTGGCCGCCGATCTGGAAATCGATGTAAACAACCGCCGGACCACTATCAGCTACTATGATGCCGTGAACGCCAGCGCCGAGCGCACGATCGAGCTCCTCGCTGACCCCTATGCCGACAGCCTCGAGCTGGTCGTGAGCGCCTACCGCTCAACAGAATACCAGCTGATCCCGCAAACGCGTTCGACCTGGGATGAGATTGTAGGAGCCGGCGATCTAGGCCTCATGCCTGATCGCGCCGTTCTGGACGGGCTCTCCCAATATTTCGGCGCAGATAGCACGGGACGGGCAGCGGATACCCTGAGTACTTCGGCTTTGCGCTTTCGCGTCAGAAGCACCATCCCTCACGAGATCCAAAAAGCGATCCGGGCGGGATGTAGCGACCATCGTAATGCGGATGGCGATATCATCGGCTTTTTGGCCGAGTGTCAGCTTGATATTGCCAGCGATGATATCTCCGCCGCGGCGGACGCCCTTCGCAACGATCCCGAACTTCTGCCTGCCCTGCGCTATAATTTCTCTGCTCTCAATTCCGCCCGTCTGAACATGCGGGGCGACATCATCATCCTGGAGCGTGTGATCGCCCTCCTGTCCCGCGAGGAGACGGATACTCCATGATCCTCAACCGCATCACCAGGGCCATCCGCGAATAGAACTGGTTCGCCGTCGCGCTGGAATTCGTCATCGTCATCCTTGGCGTCGTAATCGGATTCCAGATCACCGAATGGCGCGCCGCGCAGGCCAATCAGGAAACCGAAGCGATCTATCTCGCGCATTCGCATCAGGACATGGAGCGTACTGTCTGCACGATTCGCAACGAAGCTGCGGACAGTAGGCGCTGGAATGAGCGCGCCCGAAACACTCTGGATGCCTTGAACCTCAATGACCCTGATTTGGTGGATGACACCGGTCTCGAGCTCGTCGCCTCAACCCGGGTCCAGCCCGGCTCGTCTTCTATTAACTTTCTCAATTGTATTATCTGTGATACATAAAATACGATAATGCATTACGGATGATACAAATGCCTGCGCCAACACTGAACATAACACCGGCCGTCAAACGGGAGCTTAGGACGCTAGGCGCGGGATTAAAAAAAGCGCGCGTCTTGCGCAAATTGTCCATGGAACTTGTTGCTGAACGCGCGGGATCTACCCGAAGCACGCTGTACCGGATCGAAAAAGGTGATCCGAATGTTCGCATCGGTGCCTACCTATTGGTCATGCAGGCGCTGGGCATTCTCAAGGGCATTGGCGAGTTCAACGATGAACTCGGAGAACGCCTCGCTGCGGAACAACTTCCAAAGAGAGCGCGCCAACGTGACTGATATTCAGGTTTATCTGGACGCGTTTTGCCAACAGCGCCGGGTGGGAACGCTACGCCGACATGCTGGAGCCCGCCGAGAGCGGGTCACCTATGAACACGACGAAGTCTGGCTCACATCGCCGGAGGCGTTTCAGTTCGACCCAACCATCCCGATGGCCCCCGGCATAATAACTCCCCCTGCGAATAGAGAAATGTTCGGAACCCTAGGGGACAGCGCTCCCGACACTTGGGGCCGTGAGCTCATGCGTCGAGCCGAGCGAAGGTCAGCTGAACACGAAGGCCGACCTGTTCAAACCTTGCACGAAACGGACTATCTGCTCGGCGTCTCGGATTTTACCCGGCTAGGCGCGCTACGGTTCAAGCTCGAAGGGCAAGAAGAATTCCTCTCGCCGCAAACACGCGGCGTCCCAACAACGGTTGCGCTTGGCGATCTACTTGAAGCGTCTCAGCGCATCCTAAAGGGCGAAGAGACCGATGATGATCTATTGCTGATCTTCGCGCCCGGTTCGTCCCTTGGCGGTGCCCGCCCTAAGGCATCGATCTTTGATCAGCACGGGCACCTTTCGATCGCGAAATTCCCGAAAGAGACGGATCAATATTCGATATCGCGATGGGAAGCGATCGCGCTGGATATGGCGCGAGCCTGTGGCATTACAACAGCCGAACACGAACTTCTGCCATCCGCCCACGGCCCGATTTTCATCACAAAGAGGTTTGATCGGAACGACGATCAGCGCATCCCGTTTATCAGTGCCATGGCAATGACGGAACATGATGATGGCGACCGGGATGGCAGTTACTTGGAGATCGTCGACATCATCACTGACCGCGGCGCCCAGCCGGCGCAGGATCGAATCGAACTTTTTCGTCGGATCGTCTTCACAATCCTCATCAGCAATACCGATGACCATTTGCGCAATCATGGATTTCTTTGGACAGGCCGCCAGGGCTGGAAACTCAGTCCGTGCTACGACCTAAACCCTGTGCCCGACGGCCCACGCGTCCTGAAAACGCTCATCGATTACGACGACGGCACCGCGTCTCTTCGCCTCCTTCAGCAAGTCGCCGAGTTCTATCTTCGTCCCGATGAAGGTGATCAAATTATTCGGGATTGTGCGACTGTGGTGAGCCGGTGGCGTGAGTTTGCCCAACGTCGGCAAGCGCCAGCGGCTGAGATAGCTCGAATGACGACGGCCTTTGAACACGACGACCTCGCCTACGCTCAGCAGTTTTAATGGCGAGCAGGCCCGCCGCGGCGATTGCGTCCAATGCTCATCATGCGCGTTATCGCGGCCGTGTCGGTCCGACTAGCGATTGAGCTAGTCGTTGACTGGACGGGCTTGTAGGCCTTTGAGGAAGTCGCCAGCCGCACGCCCAGATCCGCTCCGAGCGTCGCCGAGGGTGTCGTCAGACTAAAGCGAACTTATCTCGAAGTCCCGCAAACGCCCCTCCGTCAGGCGGCGAGTTGATGCCATTCGGCCAGGGCGGCGTATCCGCAGATAACTTTTCGGAACTATTGGTGGCCACGCATGACCAACCAACGGGTCCGCAAGTGGGGCCAGTGACCTCAAACAATTGACAACCGAAGCTCAGCGATTGCGGCGCTAAAGCGATCGGCGAGGCGCTGATCACTCGTCACCAGCAGGTAGTCGCGTTCGACCGCTTGAGCGACGATCCACAAATCGTTCTCATCGACCTGGAGCATCTGCCCGGTGGCCCGGTCCTGCCAGTTCTCCAACCACCTTGGTGCCCGACGTGACATGTCGAGATAGTGATCTGCCAACCGGGCCTTGACGTCGCCGTACGCTTCGGCGGTATGGCGCCCGATTTCCGCGAGGGGATAGGTTGCCGCTTGGGTGAGCGTTCTACGTATATGGGAGACATCCTGCCCGACACGCTGTGCCGCCTCCATCCCGTAGCGAAGTTCTGCCAGCACCACCACCGATAGATAGACAAGATCCGTTCGAGCAAAGGCTTGAGCGCGCGTTTGGACGGCGCTGAAGTTAGGGCGCCTCCGATCGAACAAAACGGACACGAAATTGGTGTCGAGAAGAATCTGCTCCATCAGCCAAGAAACCTGGAAAGCGCGTCATTCTCCTCATCGGAAACGGGCTTGAACACATCGAGCACCCATGCCCCGAGATTGGCGTTGTGGTCCCTGGTCAGCCACTCGTGAAGAGGAACAAAACCCTTCATGTCCTTAGGCAACCAGCCGTTGAAATCATGCAGCGTCGGTCGTTCGCGCCCCTCGAAATAGGCGAACAGCTGCCGTTCGAGGCGCGGCGGTAGATCGTAACCATCGAGAACGAGAGCATCGATCCACACGAGCAAACGATTAAGCCGCTCATCGCCATCATCGGAAGGCAGCAGTGTCTGCAGTTTTTGCTCGAGTACGGACTGATACTCACGGACGGCTTCCCCGAGTGCTGCGGTGTCGAGCTTGGGCGGCAACGGCATGCTTGCGAGCATAACGTTGGTGAAATCGTGGTCGGTCGAATGTTCTGTGACAAACGCATTGGCGAGCGGTCCGTTCAGGACTGCCGCGAGCGCATGGATGTCATAGTCGGCGGTGGGCCAAATCCCTGTGAACTGTTGGGATGCCCAAAGCCCGCTATCATCGGCAGCCGCCGCAAGCCGCCACGGACCGCGGGACGAGCGCTGATTGTTGATCAGGACCTTCGGTTCTTCCCATGGCTTTTCTAGCGGGCCAAGCCTATGGCTGAGAGCAGGATCTGTGCCGAGCCAGACCGGGTTCATCAGGTGGAACGAAGCAAGGCTGTCAGCCGGCTTGTAAATTCCGCGTTCCCGCAACGGCCCGGGTTCGTTGAACACGCCAGCGCGTTGGGAGCGCCACTGGAGACCGCGGGAGATGTCGGCATAGTTGCCAAGCCGGGGGGCATCTTCAAGATAAGACCAAAGAGCGTCCAATTCGCCGATCCAGAGGTCTCCTTTGAGCGCCGGCCGAACGGCTTGGCGCGCGGACGTTACCGCTCCATCCGAGAGGAAGTGCGTCCGACCCGCATCGGTCACGGTCTTCGCGCTCAACCGTACAGGCTTGGAGATGTCCTCCTCAGCCCGACGTTCGGTCGCGATCACGAGCGCACAGGGAAAAGTCGCCTTCTCGAAGATGCGGTCAGGAAGCGAGACGAGGTCGACCCGACCATAGGCGGCTGCGAGGCGTCCCCGAAGCTTGCGGTATTTGGCCTGCTGGAGAACGCCACGCGGTAGCACAAATCCGAGGGCATCGGGTTCGGCGTCGATGGCGGCATTGAGCGCGACCATGGCCTTAGACGGTGATGTGGCGAAGGCGTCCGAATAGTCACGCCGTTCAACCTTCGTGAAATCCTCAAACGGAGGATTGCAGAGAATGACGGTTGCGCCCTTAAGGAGTGTGTCGAGCGTGTCTTTCTCGAAGAGATCTGCAGAGCGAACATGCCAGCCATTCGCATTGGGGTAGTCCGCCAGGATCAACGACAGTGTCGCCACCTCGCAGGCGAACACATCTAGCTCCGCCCCGACCAGACGATCGACCAGAAACTGGTGGCGCCGTTCGGCTGACCAATTGGCCGGCAAGAGATCGCGCAGCTCGCGAAGGGCGGCAACCAGGAAAATTCCGGCGCCGGCGAACGGCTCGGCGATCCGCACCGTCTCGGGGTCGTAGCGGGAGAGGTCGATCTGGTTGAGCACGTATTCCGCCACAGGACGCGGCGTGCTGTGTGTGCCGAACAGCTTGCGGGTGTCCGCCGTTACCAAGGTGTTTTCGTAGACAAATGCGAGGCTGTCCGACGAGATGTTGCGCAGGGAAATCGCCTTTCGCAGCCTCGCCCAGGCTGCGCCGATGTCATCGGCGGCAATCGCGGCGATATCGTTCCCGAGGGGCCTGAGACCATAGTAGCCCTGAATCCCGTCTAGAACGGCGCTGACATCTTCCTGCTCCCACTGGGAAACCGCGGGATGCTCGCGATCAATCAAGATCTTGGCGGCGAGCAAGCGGAAGGTCAGCCGGAACGCGGATTTTTCACCGTCGCGGCCGGCGTCACGCGGCAGGAGCAATTTGAGCACCTCCGCCATGGTCTGGTGGAGTTTGTGCTGTACTTCCCGCTCGATAGCCGGCAGCAAGCCTAGATCGACAAAATCGAACTGAACCGGACCACGCTGAAGCCTCACCGCCTTTGCTCTGTGCAACGCCTGCGGGGTCCAGCTTTCGTGATAGCGTGTGAAAAGATCAGGCAGCTCATCGACCGGCACGCGCTCGATGAGCCGGGGCGCCGCGCGTGCGCCGACTGCCCACACGCCAATTTGCTCACCGTCGATGGAGAAAAAGACTGGTGCGCCGAGCGCACGATTAGCCATGATGGCCGCCGGGGTGTCCAGCTCGTTCTCGATGACCCCGAAGGCCGCAGAGCGGAAGGATTCGGGGGTTTGGGTGAAGGCGGCGAGTGCGACCGTCCGCGTTTCCGCACTGGGATCGAGAACATCGGCGAAGCTGTAGGCGCGATGCATCGCCCCAGCTTCATAGCCCAGGTCGCGCAGCCCATGTTCAATTGAGGCGAGCACGTTCATCGGACCCGCACCGCGCGAAACAGCGGAAGCTGCTCGCTCTGATCTTGTGGGGCGAATTCGGCCTCTAAAACGTCTAGATGCGGGTCAAGGCGGAGGAACAACGTGTCCGGATCGTCAACGCCGACACGGACCAGGCCCTCAGACAGGAGTTCGCCATGCTCCATAGCGCGAAGCGCGAGCACACAACCGCGAAGCATCGGAAACGGCACACCAGAGAAAAGATCGCGCAGCGCGTGAAGCAAGCCTTTGTGGGCTTGCAGTTCGATTCTGAACCGCTCCCGCAGAACTACGGCGATCCGCAATAGCAAGACCGTCTGCCAGCTATAGAGCGCGGGCCGACCAGGCCCCCTCGCCGCGACATCGGGAGGAATGAGGTCGCGACGATGCGACCATTCCCTCAACTGATTGGCGGTTAGCGCAGTCAAATTCTGAACTTGGCCTGCCGGAATCATGATTGTCAGGCTCCTGAACCGGTACGGTGACTACTCAGAACTTGAAGCGGGCACCATACCCGCTTTAAAAGCATAAGCGGGCATAACACCCGGTTCAAGTCGTCGTATGGCTCCGACAGGTCCAACGAGATTACGGATCGCAAGTTTGTCCCATCGTTCGACCTCGATGGCCTACCAGAACAGAAGCTGCAGATTTAGCCATTACGAGCCCGTCCGGGCCGCTGAAAGCGCTCGCCGAATGGCGACCTCTCCGCTCCCCTCGACCGATGAGCCGGATCGCGCCTGTTCAATGCCGCTGCTTAGTCGCACCCGCAATTCGTCGAGCTCGGTTTCTTCTCGCTCGAGAAGCCGAATCCCTGCCCGCAACGTCTCCGAGGCATTCTGGAACCGACCCCAATGGTTAAATGCGCCCAACGCTGCACGCGCAGATTTGTCATCAGGCCATAATCACGGCACGGTTTGTAGTTTCGCAAGACGGTCAGGGAGGGGGCAAGGATGTGGGCCCAAGCCCTAATCACTATTCTGGTAAGCGCCCAGTCAGTGGAAACTGAAGGCGAACGGCTCGCAGAGCTCGTTGCAGATGCGTATCAGCGTTACGAGAGCGAGGCGGCCGAAATCGGCCGGCTTGAGGTTGAACAGC
>Ga0189276_10301_pt1 | contig 21272 bp, 28 predicted proteins | sample N26A31minimetaG_FD_130321 | JGI IMG/M metagenome (GOLD analysis project Ga0189276, IMG submission 130321) | Marine microbial communities from the Costa Rica Dome - N26 A3-1 mini metaG | ecosystem: Environmental > Aquatic > Marine > Oceanic > Photic zone | place: Costa Rica: the Eastern Pacific... | reverse complement strand
GCTGGAATTAGCGAAGGAAACATGCACCAGCAGTAGGTGAAGCATCAACCAGATAATCCGATGAGATGCCGGTCTGTCTCACTCTCATGCAAAGGTAAGATCAACCATTTAATCCGCTTACCCGCTTTTATATTGAGCAGTCATTGTTGCTTTGAGGTGAACTTAATTGAAGTATCAATCTTTCTAATCATGCGTCTCAATGGTTCACAGTCTACGTAGGCCTCCACTAATAGAGCTTTCAGCTCCTGAAGCATGCTGACAATGCCCTTTGAGGACTGAGCCCGTATAACTAAGGGATCACTATCATCAATACCGCCATAATAGAAAAGGTCAAACTCATTTGTGACACTCCTGGCATGCTCTGAAAAAAACCAATCCTCCAATTTACTCCTGATTGGAGATAACCGAGCCTGAACGGCACCAGGCGCAGTCTCAGAATAAAAAATCGCCTGAATCAATCTTGCTGCAAGTTGGTGATCTTCAACCGACATAACGGCATTGGGTCGGCGCTCATTATTTGAGTTACCCCAGCGTCGTATAGGTTGTGTTTTGCTGCTTGATGCCCTGATTATAGTACCTTTCGCCACAGCTCTTTTTTGGTCTTTATGTGACTTACAGAGTGGGCTGAAAAAAGTATCAAGTCCCGGAGAGGAGATACCTGTCCAGTTTTCTTCGGTTACAGGTGAAGGAATGCTGTCTATCTTAGCCATTAAGGCGTCAATGTCATATCCTGTAGATGCGTCTGTAGCAACAAACATGACTGAGCTACCTGGATAATACATCCCTCCCCACTTTGACACCTTTAAGTGCCAGCCATGCATTTGAGCCCATTTGGCTCTGTCTCCATCTACTACCGGCCTAAGGTAGGGTTCATCGATTAGGATAGCTTGCCCTGTATCAGGGTCATACCAATCAGATGAGTGGTCTGAATTAGGCAATTTGTTGTATGGGTCTTTATTGGGATAGGCCGCTAAAAAGTCAGCACTGGGCTTCAATCCAGTTGCCTCCATGAATCTTACTTCTCTTGCAGCTTTGCAGATTTTCTTTCTAGCTGATTCTTGAGAGTAACTAACATCATCGTGTACGAGGTGATCTGGTGATGCCACCCTAAACCAACTCAGTCCGGGAGACTTTTTAAGTTCACTTTTAGTAGCGATTTCTGGCAAAGGCTTTGTAAGCGCAATTTCAAGAACCTCTCTTCCGGATCTATTACTTTCTTGCTCATACCAATAGACCGTAAAGAATAATTGGTAGCCTGACTTGGCCGAGGGTAAGTTTTGAAGAAGCTTACGGGCGTGAGCAAAGTTCTGAAACGAAGCTTTCCGTGCAGCAATATCTAAGGCTTCATGATGAGGAACGTCATTCGCTTTTTTGATCTGTTTAGCAAGACGCTTAATACCACCGAGCGTGGATGGATGAATATTGTCATTCAACATCTTTATTCTCCCAGCTTGCCTATAAGTGTCGCTCGTCAACCACTAGCAAGCTCGAATAAAAATATTGAGCAATAAGATGAGGGTAAAGAAGTAGTGCTTCAAAAGCTTTGCAACGACGAGCGGCAGGCTCCTACTAAGAGCAATAATATTTTTACGCCAGAAGCTAGAGAAATGCAACCTTCGGTATTAGTCAGAGCTGTATCAATGACGCTGTATACGGGACGTATAACGGATGCTTAGGATCACCACTCACCGTCTTTCCAAGACAATGAACAGGCTTACCTGAGAGCTGTAGAAGCTCAAGCATCTCATCGAAGTAAGTCCAAAGAGGACGAGGTACTTTCTGTCGACCACCCCAACAAGGAATAAGGATATCGGCTTCTGAGATGATTTGTTCAAGGTGGTGACGATTTTCAGGCCCACTGGGGTCAAGCACCAGCTCCAACTCATGGACATGAGGGGTCCGGAAAGCAAAGATATTGCCGACAATGATTGAGCGACCATCCTGGCGAGAGGCAAAGCCTTTCATCTTTCTGATGGTGGGATCATCTATGTTGGCATCAGCTGTAGAGGGGTTGATGCCAAAAAATGCGATTGTTTTTGTACCTGATGTCTCCAGCTCACGATCCAAACGGTATCGATATCGTCTGCAGTCACTGATGATGGCTGTCATTGTTCCGCACACTCCTTGGACTGTCATCTATCCTGAGAAATCTCACAAGCAGATTAATAATTTGAAGACCACATCATATATCAGAGTCACAATAAAAAAGGCCGACTAATGCCAGCCTTTTTCGAGGAGAGGGCGGCTCTGTATCAAGCTGCTTGGTTAAACCCTAACTGGAGTATGTTTGAGCCTGTCAGTTGAAGATTAGCTTTAAAGCTCTCTGCGGCTTCCTCTGTTGTGATATCCATTTCCTCAGCCGCTTCCTGGGCAGACTTCACCCAGCCCTTTAATCTTCCGAACTCGACATTAAGCTTAACGATGGCTTTCTTGTTCAGCTTCAAATGAAGATTGCCATTTTTGAAGGCTTTCACAGTCATCAGCAGGCCTTCTTTTTGTTCGGCGCGGTCGTAGTAGTAAAAGTCTTTGCCCTTGTTGGACTCCCATTGGAAATCCGTTGGGCGGGTGCGGTTGGTGGTATCAAAGCCTAAGTTAGTGGCCACGGTCAGAATATCCAGAATCATTGTATAAGCCCGGGCGCTGAGGCCGTTATAGCGGTCACGCTCGAAGCTGAAATCAGAAGTACACAAACCGCCTGAACGTTCCAGTACAACACGGTAATCGAGCTTGAACCGGTCCAGTTCATCTGGCTTTCTGCAATAGCGCCATTGCTCATCACCAAAGGTTTTCTTGTTCGATTTATAAAGTATGACGTTGGCTTTCTCTACCATCTGTTCAACCAGATTGACCAGCTGCTGATCAAAGTAATGATTAGCGTTTTTTATAACCCATATGACAACTGCATAAACGTTATCTGTATTGAAATCGACATCTGTTCTCTCGGTAAGCTTATTCAACATTGCTTCACGCGAACCGCTTGTGAGCTTGTCAGTAATTTTGGTCAGGTTATCGAAAAGCTCTTTCCAATAGACATTTTTTAGCCCTGATATCTTGGTTTTCAGCCCTGCCCGGACACCCTCAAAACTTACCCCGAGTTCATCCAGTAGAGCAGGGTCCAGAGTTTCAAATGCTTTGTAGTTACTTATGAGCTTTTGCAGGTCTCGGTCATAAAGAGAAGTCAGAACAGTGACGATATCGCTACCCTGTACCAGCTCATTTTGTACTGCTTCTTTATCCACCGTCTGACCTGGATCGTATTCATACTCACGGGTCCGGCTTGGCTCGATTTTGAAATGCTCATCAAACCAAAGCTCAAACGGATCTGTAGATGATTCACAGTCACGGTAGTAGTGATGCTTTCCACGAAGGTTGATTTTGACGATATCGACTTTTGCTCTGGCCTGACGCTCTGCATTCAGAAAGTCAGTGCTGCCGATGACTTCTGCTTCTGCGTTGCGTAGCTCCAAGGCATCTTGTATGAGTTTGTTCGACTTCCAGCGCTCAGGAATCACCAGATAGATAAGACCTGACCGGCTTTCACGAATGATTTTTTCTGACCACTCCGCATACTCCATATAAGGAGGATTCGAAAAAGTCACGTTGCACTCTTTATCCAGGAGCTGTTGTTGGTGAAACTCAGCACCAATGACATATATGGATTTATCCATTGCTGTTATAAGCGGTCTGGACTTCTCAATGGCCAGCTTACGGCCTTTAGTCAGATACATGAGGCTTCGGCCGTCACCAGCACCACAATCAAGCAATGAGAAGTGTTCAGAAAGGTCGCGATTTTCGATCATGCTATCTATGTCATCTTTAATGATAGATAGAATTTCATCTGTAGTCGGATACCACTCCCAGTCCTGACCAGTATCTCGAAGATGGGCCACCATCGCACGGGTAGATTTTGGCGGGTTGTTAGGGGTGAGTTCGAGTTGAGTTGCTTCCATTTTGTTGCCTCCGTAAGTTCTGGAATTTAAGGGCTCAAGAGCTTTTCTTTAGCCTCAGTTCCAGGTTCTCACGGAAGCGAAATCGCGCAATTTCCGTCACGATTTGGAGAAATACTAACTGGTCTTTTTGATTCTGGAATCGATTGGGTAGGGGATTGCCCCACTAATTTGTAATTTGTGCAAATCTGGATGGTAGGGGTTAATGATAAAGTTGGGTGTGTCTGTGACTATCGTACTGGGCACCTGAAGGATGAGTGAATCTTGAGATGCGACCCACTCATCACCAATCTTCTTGGTCGAGCTTGGAGCTGGATCATTCTGCCAGTCATCAGGCCATTGCTCTTGAGGAAGCGTCGTTACAAGGCTGTCATCAAAGGTGACTTCAAACAAAGAATAGTTTTTCAGCTGATTTTCTGATTCAACATGGACAGCAACCTCTAATATAGCGAGAGACTGAGATCCTGCCGCGTAAACAACCGGTGTGCCCTTGTTATTCCAGCGACCACCGAATTCCTTAGCACCAAACCCTGAGAAAGCACCTGGAATACTAACCCCATTGATTGTAGTAGTGTCTTGGCTGTATCTGGTTTGTATGATTCTGCAGGCGGTGATGTCGGTCATGCAAAGACACCATGCTCGATTCTTCCTAGCAGGTCTCTTACCTCATCTGCCCCCACCTCAGTATCAGCCAGTTCGAGAGGAATCTGTCCACCAAGTGCCTTTTTTGGAGTTTGAAGCCAATGGTTGGCTTCTTCTCTGCTATTAAGTACCTCGGTAGCTCTTGCAATCAAGCTTGCAAGCCGATAAACCTTTTCTGTCTCATCTGGATGAAGCTTTCCTTCCTTTCGTCTTCTGTTGAGTGTAGATGCAGATATTGAAATGAAGCTTGATAACTCTCCAGCAGGAATACTCGTAAAGTCTGACAAGTTCTTGAATGAAGAATATGAAACACCCTCGCGTAACTGTGAAATCAGCTCAAGCGTGTTCGTGGTTTGGAAACCAACAAATTCCATAAACACTTGTACATAGTGTTTTTTTAACTCATTGTGCCTTTGAAATTCTCTAGTCTGTGGATCTAGCAAAAGCATTATTTCATCAAGCTTTGCCTTTCGACGAGGCGCTCCTGATCGGCGGGATTTCTTATCCCCTGACTCACTTAAGTAAAGCAGATCTTCAGACATGGTACTTCCCTTAATTGCCAAATGGCAGATATTGATATGTCATATGGCAATATTGACACTTGTAAGTAAAAAATTCAATCACATAACTCCCATAGACTTGTCGGCTTGAGCAGTTATCAATAGCTGTACTGCCTCCTCCAACTCTTTGGGTTTTTCTTCCAGTCCAGGAACGATAGGGGAAAAACCTACGAATAATCCGATATCGTTGATAACGAGGCGATCCCAGCAACCCTCCGTGTCTCGGTAAATGATCATCTTTGGCAGGGGCGTGTCACGCTGAATCTTCTTTAATACATGTTCAGCCGCATTGGTGACAGTGATACTTGGACTGTCAGGATCGAACTGATCAGTGATGCAGAGAATGCTGTGTCCCGCAAAGAACTGAATTTCGTAATCGTAAATAGGGGGCATTGGTCCGGTCATGCTTCTTCCTCAAGGTTGCTTTCTTCCCAAAACAGAGCCAGTGGCAGGGTTTCACCTGTGAACCACAGCCATTGTCGCTTATCTTTGTCTATCTCAGACTTTGTAAGCCCAAGTGTTTGATAGATAGGGACGCCATACTGAATGTGCTCTATATTGAGTACATCAGCAGCCAGTTCTAAAGCAGGCTGACGCAAGGCATGGGGAAGTTCTCCCACGTTTAATGCCTTGCGAACATAACTGCCCTGTTCACCGAAGGCGAAATACATTGGGTAGGTTGGTGGTAGTCTAGTTTGACTCATTATCGTTGGCCTCCAGCCCATTGCTGAAGGGTTCGCTTCATTGGCACCATGTCTTTAGCCTTGAACGCTTCACCTTTCTTGGCTTTGGCTTTGATGAATTTGAGATATCTGGCGTCACTGACAGGCGCGAATTTCTGTTTCTTGGTGTGATGAGCAATAACATTCACATGGTTGGAATGAGTGAAGATCGTGTCGTAGATGGCTGTTTCCCAAATCTTCATGGATTCAACACTGATAATGCTGGTGGTGTCAGCACTGCCCGTACAGAGCCTGCCATCTGAGTAAATATTCCAAATTGGAGCGTGATAAAGGGGCTGGTCTAGTTTGGGTCTGCCTTTTCCAGCATAGGCAGCGACTCTGAGACCGTGGGGAGTGGCTTGGAAGATCAGTGATGGCCACATGAGTTCAACAGCATGACTTTTGCCTTTGACCTTAAAGTGCATCATCCTCTTGTGAGCGGGTTTATACCAGACCATTTGAGAGCTATTGAGCATCATTACATTCTCAGGAATCCAGCAGTCACGAATGTTATGTTCTCCGTTCAGGTAGTCTTTCAACTCCTGTTTATCTGCTTCGCTCATGATCCGGCCTACGCCCATGACAGCTCCTTTATCAGTATCTTTGATGTCGTGAACAGTCAGGGTCAGGCTTGAGCCTGAGAAGCTGTATCCGTGCATCGTGGACATATCCTCAAGCACATTGAGTTCTTGGTTTGAGACCTGATGAATGAGCAGGGCTTTTGTGGTTTTTAATGCCTGTTGTTGCATGATTTTCTCCGGTGTTTATTTCCATTATCCGTGTCTGTCAGATCACGCAACTTTGTCCATAGATGCATCCAGAGAGAGCAAATAAGATAGCTCTCCAAGTTTCAATAAAAGGGAATCTCCAATGGCTAGTTGCTCATACACCAGTGGCACCAGCTTTCTGTTTTCAGCCCCTTCTGCATCGAGGTACTGAGTCGGAGTTTCGCCAGCCTGCATCATCATGTTGTGGATTTCGGCGCAGATATCCCACCAGTAGCCATGACCGCCCCAAGTGAGCATGTAACCAATCTCTATGTATGGCTCATCACTCTCTATGAAGCTTCTGTTATCACCGGAGGAGGAAACATATTCCTGCCACGCAGCCGCATTGTCGAAATGTCGAAGAAAAGTCTTGGTCTTGGCGATGACATCAATCAAAAATGCTTTTACCTGGGAATGCTGGACGGTAGCCAAATGCTTTTCCATCCGTTCAACAGCTTTCCACGGATCAGTCCTGCCTATGCCTTGCTCAATACGGTTAAACCACTTTGGCATGGGTTTTCTACGCATGAGGTAGTCATCAACTACATCCTCATAGCCACCCCACATAGTTTCTTCCTCAGCCAGTTCAGCAAACTTCTCACTGTGTTTTTCGTAGTAGGCATAAATGTCGGCCTCAGTTCCCTGACGCAAATTCGCAGGCAACCATTTTTCAAAAAGGTCGATGACTTCCTCATACATGCCAGCATAATCTTCAAGGGATTGAGCTGTTGGCGCATCAATGTAGAGCTGCTTTATTTCAGCCAGTGCGTCTGCAACTGCTGCACCATCGGAGTCTGAGAGGTATTGCAGCGGCTGCAAGTCGATTCCTTCTCCACCACCTGTGAACTTCGCCATGAAGTGAATAGCACTCTCGGTGAAATCCCCCCAGCATGAGAGGTCGATATTTACACTTAAGCTGGACACATCCATGTCTGAGCGAAGCTTGTGATGCCAGTCAATTTCTGACTGACGAAAAAGCTCATTCAATCGGGCTTTATCCATCTTTTGGATTGCATCTTGAGCCTCATCGAGGTTAATAAATCCAGAGTCGTTGTAGATCAGGACTGAGTGCGCTATTGCCCATTTCTCAAGCTTAGACAGAGATAATTCACTCTGTCTGATTACCTGATGTGTCGCTTCAAGAGTGTCGTTCTCAAATCTGACAAGCATAAATCCCCCTCACACTGGCTGAAGAACATTGGAGGGGAGGCGCTGCGCTTTGCCTCGTTTGGCATTTACCACTCGGAAAAGGACTGCCCCTGTATCCTTTGCTGGCTGGGCTGCTTTTTCAGTGCTATCTTCCGGCACGATATCAGTGAGCTGCTCCCACTCATGCAAGGTAGTGAGTAATGGGTGTTGCTTTGTCATGTGATCCTCCCTGTAACTACATTTGATTGATTACAGTTCCAGTGTCACATGGGTTCGGGATCACGCAACTTCAGGTAAATAACCAGTAACTGCGGTCTCAAATCCTTGCCTTTTTCATCTAAACCCCCATTATCCTGGGAGAAGATTTAGACATAGGGAGATAGTCTTGAGAGAGTTCAACAAGGACGCACAAACACCAGATGTTGGCCACCTAATCGGATTCGATTTTTTTAGGTACGGCTGGGACATCAATCGAAATGATGATTTGCAACAGCTCAACCCTCATCTGCTAGAGCCAATCATCCACGGCTACAAAGAGGCCGAACACACTAAAACCAGCCAGAATAGACACCCAAACTACTTTCAGAGAAAGCTTCTACAAATCCGTGCGAGAGCCTACCGTAAAGGGATTGAAGTCAGTATCACTGAGTCAGACATCGAAAAGGCATACCGCTTCACCCGAGAAGTATGCCCAGCCACTCAAAAGCCACTGACGATGGGGACAGGTGAAGATACTGACTTCTCTGTGGACAGGGTAGATAACGACAAAGGCTATGAGGCTGATAACATCTTTGTCATGAGCAGCTACGCCAATCAGGCTAAAGATGATATTTCACTGGAAGAGCTGATGACCTATGCATCCTGCAATGACAGTGAAATGACTGATGAAAAATTCCCCAGGTTTTCGGCCATGCATCCGGATGAATGGGTGAGACTTTATTTTTGGATAGCCGGATTTATGCCTGATGAACTGGTTGATAAAACCAGTTACCGCTTGGTTAAGGAACTCAAGCAAATGTCATTTGTGACGGAATCTTTTTACTTCTTTTTGTTCTTGGCTTATGCCGCCCAACCAAAGAAAGCTTTTCTGAGGGAGCTGGACAAATCAAAGATCATCAAAACATATACAAGTTCACCTGTACTCAATGAGCGACAAAGAACGCGATTAAGAAAATCCGCTGTCAAACATGCAGCTAAGCACTTCCAGATAATGGACACTGGACAGGGAATGGTCACTACCATAAGCAGGTTTATGCGAATGGAGTCCATCCAGGACATATTTGATATTTTGAACGAGCAGCTAAAATTCGATTTGCTTGCCGATGACCCGACTAGGAGGGTCTGGTTAATTAAAGAACTCTTTCACCGCAAATATCGCGAACAGATGAAAATGACGACCTAAAAAAAGACCAGCACGATGGCTGGTCTTATATTGAAGCGTGAGTCGATTCTCTAACCTTTGGTTTTCACTGGTGCAGGTTTGAACTCATAGACCAGTGCATTACCTTCCGTTGTCGGCCCCTCAATGACAGCACTCGCCAAGTGGGAGTGATTCACAGAGTAAAGCTCTCTTACTTTTTCAGGTGTAAGTGATGGGTCTGGATCAGGTAATTGGATTGAGCCAGAGCGGAAAATACGGTTCATAGTTTTTGTCATTTCGGTATCTCCTGTGATGAGGTTTTAGTAGTTGAAAAGACCGCCAGAAGGCTTCTCGGATGAAGGCTCTTGGGATTTTGGAGTGGTGGTTTGGTCATCCACTTCCTGAGCTTTTTCTTCTGGAGGCGAGGTCGGCTTGCCACTGGCTGTGACTTCGGCCTGCTCAGTGTCTTTCTTAGATTTCTTGGCTGTGGTGTTTTTGGCATTGGCTGTGGCGTCACTCAACGAAGCCAACAACTCTTGGTAGGCATCATTTGCCTGTGAACGAGCTTGTCCGAAACCGGAGAGTCTTTGCCCTAAATCTCCAGCGATATCTTCCAGAGACATATTCCGCATTGATAATGGCATTGAGAGAGCGCTGCGAATGGCTTTGGCATCTTCGGGGACTTTTGATTCGTCATCCTTGATGAGGGGGAGGACAATCACATCCAGTGAATCTCCTGCTTTGGTGAACTCAACTCGGAACTGCTCATTGTTAGCCATTGCGCCGTGTAGCTGTTGAAGAAAAAGTAAGATGCTTTCGTTCATGTGTCTTTCCTTGTGTTTGCTCTGAGAGGGGAGCAACAACGCTCCCCCTTAGTTACTGTTTTATCCCAAGTCCGATTTAGGGCAACTTTGCGACCTTCGGAACGAAACCAGTCCAGTCAAATCCTGCCCCCAGAATCGCGGTGATCTGGTCATCCCGTTTGCCTTTAAGGATTTGTTTGCCGCACTGACCCTTGCCATGCTTTTCATCAAACCACTGAATGAAGCCAGATTCTTCCAACAGGGATTTCAGACCAGATACGGTGTGAGTATCGAGATAGGCTTTATCGACGGTGAAATAGTCCTTCAATTCGGCTTTCTGAATTTTTAGGATTGCCTGAGAGGTCATCAGACCTTCGGATGTACCCGATTCCAGTTGCGTGTCATTAAGACCCGCTGAGAGGGCAGCGGCGAGAGCGCGAGTCATTTCCTGAACCTGCTCTGGAGTCAGTGAAGCCAGCTTCACAACCATTTCGTTTTTGCTGTAGTGGGAAGTCAGCTTGCCTAAGTTGTATTTCTCCAGCGTGGGCTGAACGGTCTTGGTGTCGCGGTTGTGCCTTACCGAGTCAGCCAGTGCCATCAGAGCAAGCACATTTGCCATGTGATTGCAGTTCAACACTTCCTGTGCAGCGGCGTTGGCATGAGTGCGATGAACAAAGGTCTTAACCTTCTTTGGCACTTCATTGGAAGCTTTCGGTTTGGACTGTGCAGGCTTGCTGGCAGTCGAAGGAGTAGCCTGAGACTGTGCCGATTGTTGTGGCTGTTCAGCAGCAGCTTGGGTTTCCTTCTGATAGGCAGCGACCATTTTACTGTTGCAGCTCACATCGAAGCAGATTCCCTGCTCGACCTGACCTTCCTTGCCTTTTTCAGTAAGCATCAATGCACCGAACTTGGCACAGCCCTGACAGGCTGTGTATTGGTCACGGCCTACACCGTTATTACCCTCACGAACCAGATGGCGGCGCATATCGGCAGACTTTTCAACATCCATCCAGATAACCGGAAACTCTTGGGTGAGTTCTTCTTTTCTGGCAGTCAGGTGGTCATGCGTTTTCTTGTCGTAGCACTCACGGTTCATGCAATGACCATCACTCAGGCTGGCATCAAACATATCAGCGGTGCTGGTGGAGTTGTGGGGGCAACCCTGACAGCCATTCACATCGAAAACAGCTTCATTTAGCTTGTAGGCATAGCGTCCAAGCATTTCCTTTAATGCTGGAACAGTCACTTTGTTCTCGATGATTCCTGGGAGTGATTCGTCTTGGAAAGACTTTGAGAGTCCAGCCAGCAGTTGCGCATGACCGATAGTGATCTGACGTTGCTCAAGTGCGTCCAGAACCTTATCAGAACAGTGAAGAAGTGACAGGCGGCTTTCCAGTTTTTTCAGGCTCCAACCAAGTGCCAGAGCAGTCTCCTGACGATCACCATCACACAAGGCCATCATCCGGTGACAGGCTTTGGCTTCCTCGGCAGCGGAAACATCCTGACGCTCAGAGTTCTCTGTTACAGCCATCGCCAGTGCTTCTTCATCTGATACCAGACGAATGATAGTAGGAATGGACTCGATACCAGCCAGTGTGGCGGCACGGAAGCGACGTTCGCCTGCAATCAGGTGAAAACCTGTTTTGTCATTGTTTGGTTTGACTACGATTGGCTGGATGACGCCCTGAGACTTGATGCTTTCGACCAGCTCGTTGAGCGCCTGCTCTGAGAAGTAGCGGCGTGGGTTGAAGCCATCACGAACAGTAATCATGTCCAGAGGTAAATGCTTCATGGCCTTGTCATACAAATCAGCCATTACGATTTCGGTGTCTTGTTGAAGATCAATAACTTCGGCGGTATTGGTAGTCATGCTTTTCTCCTTGTTTTTCAATGTTTCCCCGATTGGGTTACTTCCATTTGATCACAGGTGAGAGATCGGGCAAGTCAGGGTAGGGGGGGGACTAATTTCACGTAGATAAAATGGAGCGGTTTTCACCGCCCCGAACAGGGCAAATCAGGATTTCAGCCAGCTTTTCAGTTGTTCTTTTAATTCGTCATCGGAAAGTCCATTGAGGACAGTGACGTTATCCCGCTGCTCCAGCTTTCTGAAAGCTTCTGGTGCATACCGCTTGGGGTCTGCCTTGTAAGAGAGAACTTCGCCCTGAGCGTTGACTGCCATGACCTTACGGCGCAGTTTGTTTTTGATGTCTTTAATAGCAAGGTGGGTATTCATCAAGTCACCGATGACTATTTCTAGGCAGTTCGAAATGAAATGTTTACCTGTGCCATCTACATCAACTTTTTCTTTCTTAAGTTCGTCATCAATTTCTTTGACGCGATCCCATACCTTGTTAGGTTTGCCGCCTTTGAGAGCGTGGTAATTGTTTGGGCCTCCATGACCATCATTACTGGCAATGAATTCGCGTTTACCATCCACATAAACCGTGGCTTCAAAGCAGTGAGTTTCCTCTGAAGCAAACTCTGAGAATTTGACGTTCTTAATTTGGATATCCATAACTATCTCCTAGTAAATTCAAAAACCCTGATGGGTTAGTTCCATTTGATCACGGACGGGAATTGGGGCAACTTTCGTCACCGAATTGAACTCAAGGGGGACTGATTTCACGAGGATGAAACGTGAAATTAGCCCCCCCCTGTCAGTCAGGCTGCGTCTTTTGTGCTGGAATAACCAAAGAACGCCCATGCCTGCTCATCTATCATCAAGGGTGATGATTTGAGAGTCTTAACGTCGATATTGAGGCCGTGATGGTCTAATTCGCCTTTGGTGAATAACTGCCAGATCAGGTTCATCCCCATCGTGGCGAGAGAGCCATTGATGTATAAATCCTGTCCGTTTTCCCCTGTAAGCGCCTCTGCCAGTGAGCAGCGGGGAGTATCGTCATTGTCATGGCTTGGATCAGCCAGTGAGGGATACAGGTCATACACCGTTGGTAGCCTGAGCGGCTCATCGCTGGTTTTGAACACATGACCCAATACGCACTGGCCTGAGTGCTGACCATTCCCCATATCAAGCCACAAGGTTGTATTTGGTGAGGAAGCATGCTGTTGTTGAGCAAGTTTTCCGAGTTCTACGCGAAATGACGCCTTATCAACACAGCCAATGATGAGGTCGAAGCCTCGAACACTCTCTTGAGTCGGGTTAAAGAAGGTGGGTTCGGCATCCCAATCCATGCCATAAAACATATTGATGCGGTGTATGAGAGCAATCGACTTGTGCAGGCCGATATCGGACTCTGAGAAACGCTGCCGACCGATGTTATGTGGTTCGACCATATCAGCATCAAAAGCGGTTACGTGGATACCCTCGGGATTGCCAAGTGCCTTTAAGCCAAAATCCAATCGGGTTAGGGCATCCAGAACCTCGCCGCCAGTGCCACCGACACCAACGACAGCAATCCTGATCCGTTTATTAACCAGTGAGCTAGGGATATGAAATTTCATGGCGGTTTCCTTTTGTCAGAGTGTTTCCTTTCAGTGTACGGACGCGAGAATTGACGCAACTTTCGTCAGGGTTGAGCCATTTATTCCATGTTCGGGCGTGGCTTAAATCGACCAGTAAAGTGTCTGTGCTGTACTGATACAAACCGACTTCCTCAAATTGCTCCTGAAGAATCTCGTCGGTGATCGCCATGAAAGCGACTGTGGGGGCTTTAGTAAGGGCGCGTGATGCAGCAACCTGCAATCTTCCGTCAATGCTCTCAAGGTTTATTGCACCGTATCTGTTGCTCTCGAAGTAGATACGATGAATACCGTCATCCCCTCTGAGAAGAATAACGGCACTTGCTTGATCGATACCCATATAGCCGAATTGTTTTGGCACCAGAACGGGAAGGGGTAAAGAAATATCAATGACGTTTTTCATAATGACTCCTGTGTGGTTGTTGGAAGGTCAATTCCAGATTCGCACGGAGTCGGGATCGGGCAAGTTTTGCCACAAAATGAAGATTTTTAGAGATTTATTTATTGCGCTTGTGTAGAGTTCTCGCTCCTTAATTCAGAGAGAGTAGATAATGAGACTGAAACATGTAGCAGGGATGTTGGCTGTACTGTTTTCGTGCCAGACGATGGCAATTGATAACGTCACAGATGAAGCAATTGAGTATTGTTCTGAAATTCATACTGTGGCTATTGGACTCTACAGAATTGCTGCCAAGAAGGACGGTTCAGCTATCAGAGTTTTTGAACTCGCAAAAGATGATAATGAACTATCAAGCCTGGTTATGGCAGCAATATCTGCAAGCCAGATTTCAGAGAGATTAGGTGGTCCAGAAAAGGCAGGGAAAAAATATACTGCTGATATGCTGAAAGTCTGTTTAAAGAACTTTCATCAAAAAGAGTTTATGGGAGCAGAAATCTCCCAGCATGCTCTTCTACACTACCCAAGAGATGAAAACGATCCTACTTATCTCAAATTAAAAAAAGCATTTGAGGAACAGCAGGAAGAAAAGTAATGCAATCGTCTTGAACCGGCTCCCACTAATATCCGGTTCCCGCTTTTAGCAGTCCAGCCTTCATGGTGAAATCACGGCCACCTTTAGGCTGGAGCTAAATATGAAGCGATTATTTGAAGATTTCCTGAGAAGTATTTTCCGGACTGTCGTGAACATGCCCCTGATCTTTTTCTGGTGGTCATTAACCACGATGCTATTGATGGGTACCGAGCGGTGGTTGGACTGGATGCATGGTTATCTCCTGGTTGATCAGAATCTCTACACCGCAGCCGCTTATCTGGCATTGGTTTCATGGGCATACAGTCTGGTTTTCTCTCCACTGAAGATAGGCTCAACCCAATATCTCCCTGCCGTTCACCCCTACAACCCAGCGAATGAGAGCGCTGGAAAAAAGAACCGTCCCGAAGCAATGTCCGGTTCTCGATAGACCCTGAAAAACTGTTTCGATTTAATGACACCCTGAAGCAAAAACCAACATGCAAAGGGGAGAAGCATGGCAGAGGAAGAACGCAATTCAGGCGAATCCAAACGTGAAGCTCGCGAAGAACAGAACCATCAGCAGCTGAAGGACTTCATCGAAGAATCAGAGGTAAAAAGTGAGTTTTACATGGAGAGAAAAATCTCTCTGGAGACACCACTTGCCAAGAAGCTGTTCAAGCGAACCTTTGATCATTTACAGACTCAAGCAACTGCTGCAACGCTACTGACTCGTAAATTCGGGCTGCGTGAACTGTCTGATGAAAACGTCAAAAAGATTGATGAGAGCTTCAAGCAACTGGATGAAGAGTTAAGCAGCGATATCGCATTTGCTGATCAGATCATTGCTGATACAGATCTCCAAGATGTTGTTACCACACCAGACACTGTGGATTTGATTGCCAGGGTGACATGCCCCCAAGGCTCCAAGCTGCTGAACCTGATTCTGAAGCTGGATAAGCTGGCAATGAAACTGAAAACGCTCTGGATGGCTGGTGAGTTGTCTCTGGCCAACTCTGAAGACAGAGCTTATCAATGGCAGACACGGATTTTCAAAGCATCAGATGCTATTCGTGCTTTGGGAGCGCAGGCCTATATCGCTGCCGAACAGAAAAAGCAGAGCGATATTGATAAAGCCGAGAAGAAGCGTGAGAAACGTGCTCAACGCAGACAAGAAAGGCAACATGCCGCGGCTGCGAACGAATAACAAAAGGGTATTTTAGTTAAATGGTTACAAACATGTCTTATACGCGCTGCATCTTTATCCGGGACCTGTTATCCCTCAGCGTGCATGAAGCTGCAATTCATATTGGTGAAGTCAGTATCAGGGAGTGGATTAACTGGGAGGGTAACGCAATCACAGTACCTGAGTATGTCATCAAAAGAATTGATGAGATTGCTTATCGTCATAAAAAACTGATCAAGCTTTTGGCCACTCAACAAGATCACTCGGAGTTCGTATTACCCGAATATGAAGACTTCGATTCATATTTGGCCGACCACCCGGGCGAGACATACATTGATTGGAAGATCGCCCAGAATATTTCCTCTTATACAAAAGTCATCGAAAACTAATCAGTCGTTGTTTTCAGCAAAATAAGTTCTCACCTTCGAGACTAGCCCTTTTCCGACACCTGGCAGCGATTGAAGCTGGGTGTCGGAAGCCTTTTCAATATCACTTAGCTCTCTCATCCCCGACTCGTAAAACAGTTTGGCCGTCTTCTTTCCAACGCCTGGAAGCACGGTGAGTTGGTTGTAAAAAAAAGAATGAGGGAAATCTCCGTAATACTTATCAAGCTTTGCCCAAATCTCCTGGTACCTTATGGACTCTTTACTCAGTCTATCCAGCTTGCTCAGCTTAATATCAATATCATCAGAAGCTTCGACTATAGTTCTGAATGACTTTAGAAAGGGGATATATTCACGGGGAGTGGTATAGCCTATATCTGAGGCGTGTGTGTGCTCATAACCATCATCCTGCCACTTTAACTTGAATATCCATATCCCATCTGCTGGGCCGGCATAATTAGGCGCTTTGCTGGGTGGGCCACGGAATACCTCGCCGTGACGATTAAGGACTTCCAGTGGTGTTCGGATCTGTAGAGTAGCATTAAACACATACCCCTCAATGAGATCCTTGTTCTGCTCGAAGGTCTCGTCTGAATCATGTCTGATGGTCATCTTTTCAAATCCCGATGACTTTACCTGCTTGCCGAACAGCTTTCTGAGCCACTTAATCATAGGTGTTCCCTCACAGCTGACATGTTATAAGTTATGTGTAGCATACCAAGTTATAGGAAAACCATTGCGCTCAGTATTTGTCAGGCACAATTGCGACTCTACACCTGATGTGCTGAATCAACTCTGGGATGAGAGATTGATTGCACTTCATTACAACAATAGCCACTCAGTTAAACCTGCCGATTACTATCCAGCTGGGAGAAAAGCATTGGATAGACTTTGGCAATATTGCGAGTCAGGCGCTATTGTGGGTGCAGATTTTAGACGATTCAATGGCGCCCAGATGCTCGTCGGGATCATTCCTCCAGGTTCTAAAGTATTCGCAAAAACTTTTGTCGATTCTCAATCAGGTGAGTCCTTCACTTACAAGGTCGTGAAGCTGGAAGATACTGTTGAGGTCCCATATGCTGACTACCCATTGCTGGTAGGCGTCCAACCACGACAGGCAACAATAACAGGATGGCCGGCTGCTCAAGCTGTCTTGAAATCTGCGCTCAATGGTTTGCCCTTACCTTATGAAGCCAGCACACTCCACCCAAGTCAGCTTGAAGTCTTGTGCTATGAATGGCTTCGAAGCAGCGGGAAACTGGAGAGACTTCTTCTTCCTATTGGACGAGGGCTGATTGATATCGATATCTTAGGCATCAATTCATCAGGAGGTAGAGTTCTCGCTCAGGTCACTTTCAGTCGTACTGGCTCAGACCTGGCAGATAAGGAACAGCGTCTCTTGCGTCATGCTCGTCCAAATGACGATATTTATTTTTTCCTACCTCATGAGGCCCCTCTGGAGCACAATCCCAGAGTTAACTCATTGACCTTTACTGAGGTTCTAAAGGATCTAAAAAGCCTCAATGACCCAGCTACAAAGGCCATGATCAACGAAATGTTTGCTCAGAGATGAAAAGTTATTATGAAATCCATTAAATATCTGACAGGGCTAGTCATCTCTATTGCATTACTATTGCTGGTGCTGGCTAACTTCTCTGTTGTTGAGTCTCACTACAAATGTTCTGGAGAAAGTTCTCTTGGCCAGAACAAGACTCACGAAACTCTCTTCATGGCTTTAGAGAGATATCGACCATGGGTTAGCCTTTGGAGTGAGTCAGACGGGAATATGACCATCGAACTGCCAAATGAGGCCGTTCGCTATTACAGTCATATAACAGAGGTGGACACTCAATTTCAGATCTATAGCTCACCCAACGACCTAGAAGGTCAGTTCTCGACCTTAAGCAGATCTATATCAGTTCAGACTCCGGATGGTCTTTTTGAAGGGCAGTGTGAAATCATTCAATAGTCGCCCTTGAATCTCTTATCAGTCTGTTGCATTCGTTATAAACACTTTATCTATTACCCAGCTTTCGTTTCATTAGGGTAGTTACAAAAGAAAGTAGATGCAGTTTAGAATGTTGCCCCCTCCTTATCAGGCCTCATATACCTGTCACTTCTGAGAGGGGTGGATGCAGAATATACGCTGGCATGCCGGCAGGTCATGCTGAAAATCAAACACTCAAAAGCAAATAGGGAATAATGAATAATAAGTTATTGAAAACATCAATCTTGTCTGGCTTTCTGCTGCTCTCAGTTACAGCCTGTGGCCCCAATGATCCTGAGATTGACGGAAGCAGCGAGAGAAGCTTTGAACAGAGCTTCGATATCGTATTGAACTCACTTCCAGAAAGTCAGAGAGATATCTTCGTCCGCTCAGCTGAGCAATTAACAATGGGAGACACTGGACCAGACGACTTCGACTCAGCAGATGAGATGGAGGAATATCTGTCCTGGAAAAACATGGGAGCCCTTGTGCAGGAAAATCTCCATGGGAAGACAGGAGAGGAGATCATCGAAGAGGGTTCTGTTTTGGTGGCCAAAAGTGAAAAGAGAGAGCTAGAGGCATTAAAAGCGCGTGAATCAGACGCCAATAAAGCTCAGCTCGTTCTGAATAAAATCACACTGTCCAACCCTGAGCTAATCAAAAACACTCTTGGATTTACACCAGAGCCTTATGTGGAACTTGATGTCGAGAACAATACCAATGAGCTAATTGAAGGATTAGTTCTCAAGATTACACTGCATTCTCCCGGCAGAACACTGCCTTGGAGAGAGGCTGAGGAGTATGCATTCTTTGAAGGCGGCATTGAGCCGGGCGAGAAAAGACATGCGAACGTAAGAGTATCGGACCATAGCGATTGGTTCTCTGATGAACTACCAACTGATGCAGTTCTCCATGTTGAGCCAATTACGATTTTGGGACTCGACCTCAAGACACTCCATGACGTTCGCCAATTCGATGATGAAGACAAAAAGCGTTTAGCTGATCTCACGGCTAAATATAGCAACTAGAACAAAATGACCACGGCTGCACCAGCTGCAGCCGTGTGTAAATCAAGCGACTTTAAGGTTACGTTTGAGAGACGGAACCTGATTACCCCAAACATCCCAACCTGGGTACCGGCCACGTGAGAAAAGCTCGATACGTGGCTTATCACCACAGAGCTCAACAATCCTGTCTCTGACCTCACCAGGCTTTTCTGAGTGTTTACCGGTATGGGGAGCAAAGACAGTCTGCTTGACTCCATTCTCAAGGCGCTTTGGTCTACCTCTTGTGGCCACCAGAACATCTTCTGTGTTGCCCCGTGTCCAGTTACCCATCCCCATTTTAGTGAGTGAGTGCATCATGCTCAGGATGTCATCATCACCGAGCTGCTGGAGCTGCTCGTTTGGAATATCGAATGCCTTCTTTACTGCAGAGGCAAATCGCTTATTGAGTTTTACCCAGGTGAAGGCTTTCATATTTTTGACTTTAAAACCCCAAGCATCTACCACTTTCAATGCTTCGAGCGGCATGGGTCCTACGTGCCACATGAAGAGGATGGCGTCGGGCGCTGCCAGTCGTTTCACGGGTAGTGCCATGATGTCTTGAAGATCCATGCACGGGTATTTGTGGGAAGCACCTCTCTTTCCGGAGCTGGCTTTGTCGTCATAGTCCCAAGGTGGATCAGCGTAGATAATGTCGTACTGAGTTGATTCAAAGCCATGAGCAGTGAGGATTTTATCTTTCATGATTCCTCCTGAGAGGCTCTCTCACGGTCTTTTTCCTCCCTGACCTCCATTCGGTCTACGGAAATATGTTTCGGGGCTGATATGCCTATTTTTACACCGTCTTTGGTTACACCCAGGTTATGAACTTCTACGTCATCACCAATGATGATTGCTTCTCTGAGGTTTCGAGTAATCTTAAGCATGAGTTATCCCTTGTTGCAGCCTCTTGGGATGTACCAGGACTGACTGGGCACATCTGTCTTCAGATATTCATCCACGGGTATTTCTAAACCCGTCGCGGATTCGATTTCCTTAATGGATACCAGATAGCTATCCAATTTCTTTCTGGTAGCTTGCGGTTCGTTGGGGATGATCCATGCAATAACGCGATCGTTACGAATGATGACCTTCCAGAAAGCCTCTGGCGTCTCAATGCCATGGCTATCCATGAAAAAATCATTACTTTTGTCACCGGTCCAGAGTGGACCACCGAACACTAATAACTCATCGATATCGCGATAGCACTCGGTTATCTCCTCTGTGAGCAACCAGCTGCCACGATTCATGTTGGCTGCCTGTGGCCACACATTGGTCATGAAATTGCTTTGGGTAATTGCCTTTTTTGAATAGTCGAGATGGTTAGCCGGTACCATATGGCCACGGTCGAAACGCTGGCCAGTCGCTCTGTAAGTATGTGTTGAGCGTTGCTGACACCGTGCTGGCACATTCTTGTCCAGATGGAAGTCACGCACGCGTTTTTCATTTCCAACATCACGTTGAGCGTTATAGCGAAAAAGAACGGCACCGCGGCGATCGCAATCTACCCACACGGAAAACCCTTCGTAATCGAGTCGAAGAGTTTCACCGGCCAGGCTGACTGGTACCCACGAAGAGAAAGTGAGAATACTGAGTAAAAAGACTGACAATAACTTCATTTTTGCTCCGGGGTTAGGCGATGACAGTGACAATGCGGCTAATTCGAGGACTTCTCACGATGACGATATCAACGGCCGGGCCCTCTCCAGTCTGCAGCTGCCAGGTCTCTGAAGTTCGCTGGGGTTTACCATCTCGAAGTGGTTTGGAAGGTTTTTTCATTGACCAGGTGCTTTTGGTGAGCATCTTAGATAGTCGTCTCCATGATTTATCCAATGAAGCAATATGCATTCGCTCGCTGAATCGTTCAACTGCATGACGAGTGAGGTGCAGCTCACCAACATGAGTGAGTACTGGAGGATCTAAGCAGTCATTGATGTCGATCTCATCCACCTTCCCGTTGAAGCTATTCACCCAGTCGAACTTACGTGCGGTTTTGATGACGGCATCGCTGAAGCGGACCTGCAGGAAACGGCCGTGAACAACCATGTCACCATTTGTTGTGGTCTGCTTTTGGATCTTTTTGATGGCGCCATTACTGACATGGAACTCCATGTCTTTACCGGTGCGATTCATTCCTGCGTAGGTGGAGTGGAGCAATAATATCTTAGACTCAAATTGTAGAAAAATAGTTGAATCATATATCTGCAATGAGCTGAGAGCACTCAGTAAAAGTTCTACAAAATCTACAAAAATGCAGAGGTAATTTGCCAACTCT
>Ga0189276_10293_pt1 | contig 22151 bp, 20 predicted proteins | sample N26A31minimetaG_FD_130321 | JGI IMG/M metagenome (GOLD analysis project Ga0189276, IMG submission 130321) | Marine microbial communities from the Costa Rica Dome - N26 A3-1 mini metaG | ecosystem: Environmental > Aquatic > Marine > Oceanic > Photic zone | place: Costa Rica: the Eastern Pacific... | reverse complement strand
TTTCCTGTTCAGCAAGCTGTAGCTGTAATTCAACAAAGGTGCCCAAAGGCAGCGGTGCCATATTGTTCTCAATGCGGAATAAGCCATCGATACCACCGCTGTCTTCTCTGACTTCACCAGACAAACGGTTCAGCGTCAGTCGCATCAATTGACCATCCACCTCGGCGCTGGCTTCCAGTTGTTTACCCTGTTGCAGCATCTGGCGTACCTGCGGAACATAACGACCCGGGACCTGCGCCCTGACTTCGAGATTATCCAGATCATAGACCGTCAGCAGCGTATCACCGGGTCTGACCCGGTCACCCAAAGCGACCGTGAGTTCTGCGACCCGGCTATCAAAAGGGGCCTTGATTTCGGTTCGGCGGAGATTGACTTCAGCCTGGGCCAATAATGCTTCAGCACGTTGCCTGGCTGCCTGTAACTGGGCCAGTCTGACTGTGTGATTATCGATATCAAACTGCAATTGTTTCAGCGCTAAGGCCTGCTGTTCATAGGCTGCCAGGGCATCATCCAGCGATGCCTGCGAAGCCAGCCGGGTCTGTTCCAGTTTGCGGGCACGTTGTACCGCTTTGTCGGCCAGATCCAGTAACTGTTTCTGATTGGCCAGTAAGGCTTTATCACGTTGAAAACGCTGATTCTCGCCATCAATCTGAGCCTGAGCTTCCTGAAGATCAGCCTGACGCTGCTGCAGCAGAAGCTGAATATCGATGTCATCCAGCTTAAGCAGAGTCTGACCGGCCGTCACCCTGTCGCCTTCGAGCACATTGACTTCGATGACATCGGCTTCAAGCGCAGACTTCAAACTGGCATCACGCGGTGTTTCCACCCTGCCGTAAAGTGTGACTTCCGGCGCGACCCGCTGGTAGTTAACCTGAACCGCTTCGACCAGCCAGGCTTTTTCCTTTTTTTCCATTGCCGGCGTTTCCGGCTCGCTGACCTTGAGCAACATGAACGCCAGAACAGCGAGACCGATTATAAGGATGGGTAACGCGATTTTTTTTAACAACTTATGCTCCCAGCGGCCATCTTGAGAAGGAAATCACTATCCGTATTTAATTTGCTTCAGTAACTATCGCGACCCGGACAGCATCCAGGCTTAACTCGGCTGATTGTATCGTATTCGCCAGATCGTTGGTCAGTGTAGCCATAACGTCAATTTCATCCTGACGTATGGCCGGATTCTTTTCTGCCAGGGCTTGCAGGCGGGCAGTCTCCGCAGCCATTTCCAGCTGCATGGCTGTTAGTGCCTCGCCTCTGAGTGTTTCTCCCGGTTCGGTCGATACTTGCTGTGCCTGCTGGATCAGGTTCTCCAACTGGGGACGGGCATGACGGATTAATTCCTGCGAGGTCGCCCGTGGAATGCGTCCGGCCAGCTTATTGAACTGCCTGTCCGGTAGTATTTCCTGGTATTGGCGGCCTTCGGCGTCCACCACAATGCGGAAATAACGCTGAGGCAGAAAACGATCGACATAGGTCTGCAATGTACCGATAGCCTGTACCTTGAAAATAGCCTCAAGCAGCAGTGTGCCCGGTTTGAACTCACCACTATCCAGTGTGCAGAAGGCGCTGTTACCGATTTCGGTATTCATCACCATATCCATGGCACCCAGCACCATCGGATGTTCCCAGGTCAGAAATGCCATATCTTCCCGTCCCAGCGCGCGATGGCGCTGGTAAGTGGCAGTCAGACCATCTTCCGGCAGTTCCGGGAAAGGATAAACCATATGATTACCCGGCTCGAGAATCACACTGTCACTACTATGGGGCTGTTGCTCCACGCCGAAAGCATCAAACACATCATCCATAAAATCAGCCAGTTCCAGGCCGCGTGTCGCTTCTTCCAGTTCAGCAATGATGTGCTGGGCTGTATCAGCATCAAAGGAGTTTCGCTCCAGTAGACGATTACGACCCGACTGCAGACTTTGTCTGGCTTTCTCCGCCGTGGCACGGGTCGAATCAATCAACGCTGCGAGGGCTTTTTTATTGCCTGGATTATTCAGGCAGGTTTCCAGTTGCTCCTGCGTCGCCTTGTTGACCGCATCGCCGGCAGCAAACACCTGTTCAAAGGCATTCATGCCCTGGTGGTACCAGTTAAGCAGCACTTGTTGGGCACTGCCCTGGTAATAAGGCACATGAATTTCAACATCATGCTGCTGACCAATGCGATCAAGTCGACCGATACGTTGCTCCAGCAGATCCGGATGACGGGGTAAATCCAGCAATACCAGATGATGACAAAACTGGAAATTGCGCCCTTCACTGCCGATCTCTGAGCAAACCAGTAACTGTGCGCCGTCTTCTTCCTCGGCAAAATAGGCGGCGGCACGGTCACGGTTCATCAGGCTCAGATTTTCATGGAAAGCCGCACTGCGAACGCCTTGATGCACACTGAGGTAACTGTCCAGTTGAGTCGCTGTATCAGCACTGGCACAAATCAGCAGAATTTTCTCACCACGGCGGGCTTTGAGGAAATCAATCAGCCAGACAACCCGGCTGTCTTCATTCAGCCAGTCATGACCAAGCACAGTTTCCGGTCTGAGCGCTTCAGCCCCCGTCAGCCTGCTATCCGAGTCGAGCGGGTAGCTGTGCAGAATCCGCTTGGGAAAGCCCTTGACTACCTCACGGCTGTTACGGAACAGAACCCGACCGGTACCATGTTGATCAAGCAGGTCTCTGATGGCTTGTTGTCTTGAAGCTTCAAAACCATCCTCAATCTGCAGGCCGGTAATCAGTGTTTCTGACAGATACGGCTGCAAGTCAGGTATTAATTTATCAATGGCGCTGCTATCTGCTGCCTCAAGCACATCAAGTTTATCAATCAGATCCGAAATCGGCTGATAGGCCGCTTCCTGCTGTCTGAACGCTTCAAGATCGTGAAAACGCTCCGGATCCAGCAATCGCAAGCGCGCAAAATGACTGTCAATGCCCAACTGCTCGGGTGTGGCGGTCAGTAACAACAGCGCGGCAATCCGGGCCGCCAGCTTTTCAATCAACTGATAGGCCGGACTGCTGTTACCGGGTTCCCAGTAAAGATGATGCGCCTCATCCACTATCAGCATGTCCCAATGTGCAGCCAGCAGGTCTTCCTGCATCACCGGGTTTTCCAGCAGATCATTGAGACCACATAAGACCAGTTGGGCACTGTCGAATGGGTTACCTTCGTCGAGTTCAACCAACGTGAGGTGACGCTCGACATCAATCAGGCTGAAATGCAGATTAAAGCGGCGCAGCATTTCGACCAGCCATTGATGTAACAGGGCATCCGGAACAATGACCAACGCGCGTTTGACTTCACCACTCAACATCTTCTGATGCATGATGAGCCCAGCTTCAATGGTTTTACCCAGCCCCACCTCATCGGCCAGCAGCACTCGTGGTGCATGTCGCTGAGAAACCTGACTGGCAATGTATAACTGATGCGGTAATAGTTGAACCCGGGCGCCAAGCAGGCCGAATATCGGTGAGCTGAATAATTCATGCTGATAGGCCAGTGCCCTGGCCCGTAATTCAAATTGGCTGTTTTTATCAACCTGGCCAGCAAACAGGCGATCCTGCGGCTGATTGAAATGCACCCGACTGTCGAGATCCATTTCATGGAAGCTGACTGCTTCACCCTGGCTGGTCTCGCCCTGATAAATCACACAGCCATTGAGCGGCTGCACGGCGGAGATAGTGAAGCTCTGTTGTTCGCGGGTTTTGACCTGCTCGCCTTCGGAGTAAATCACACGACTTAAGGGCGCATTATCCGCCGCATAAAAGCGGCTTTCAGCGACAGCCGGGAAGAAAACCTCGATACTGCGACCACTGCTGTCCTTGATGATGCCTAATCCCAGCTCAGCTTCGCTGTTACTGACCCAGCGTTGGCCAATGATAAATTCTATTTCTGACAATGTTTTTCCCGGGCTTTTAGCCGAATTGATAATGTTTACGCAGGTCCTGCTTGATATGCCAGCGACAACTCAGGCCGGCGGCAAAGGTGACAAGATCACCGGCTCTGATTTCTACCGATTCGCTACCGTCATCAGCGGTAACGACAACCTCGCCCTCCAGGATATAGGCGGTTTCTCTCTCATCATAATGCCAGGGGAATTCTGATGCCTCTTTTTCCCAGATAGGCCAGGCATAGACGCCGAGTTCGGTGAGGCGCGACTGGTCAGGCTGATGTTCCACTTGGATGGCTTTCATAATTGTCTCCTGCTAGGGCTTGTTGATCTTTCATCTCCGCCTCTGTTGTGACTGAAAAAGCGTCAAACAAGGCGCAAAGTGTGAAGTGTAGCCTCCCTACATGAGCGCTTTGCAACGCGGGGTGACGCTTTTTCAGCCTCAACCCGCAGGGCTGGGGCTATTTTTGCGCCCGGCTGCGTTGTCAATCGCTTATGTAGAACAACTACACTGCGCGCTTTCCGCCTTGCCGGACACAAAAATAGCCCCAGCAGTGGTGGATATGAAAGATCAACAAGCCCTGGTGCTAAAACGCGTGTTGTGGAGCGATATGTTAAATTGTTGCCTGTTTTTTTCCTATAGCTGTAAGCCATGGCATCCAAGTTCAACACGATTCACCGCGCTGCGGAAGCCGAGTATGAAATCAAAAAATCACGCTTTATCGGTGTGATCATGCCCTGCCAGTCTGAAGATGAAGCGTTGAGAAAACTGGGCCAACTGGCACGTCAGCATCCTAATGCCAATCATCTTGCCTTTGCCTGGCGGATTCGCCAGCCAGAAGGTTTTCTGACAGAGCGCTTTCATGATGCCGGTGAACCTTCAGGCACCGCTGGCAGACCGATCCTTGCGCCACTCGAGGGTGAAGCGTTAATCAATGTCGTTGTCGGCGTGGTGCGTTATTTCGGCGGCATCAAACTGGGTACCGGCGGCCTCACCCGTGCATACGGCACCGCGGCCAAACACGCGATTGCCGCGGCGAAGATCCTGCCCTGGGTAGAAATGGCGACATTAAAACTGGATATTGATTACCCGCAACTGCAAATGCTTGAGTACCAGCTAAAGCAGATCCATGGTGAGATCATCGACCAGCAATTCACCGATAAAGTCAGCTTGACCGTGTCTCTGCCGGCCTCTGAAAAAGACGCCATCAAACAGCAATTCAGCGTCTGAAGGTGACCAACCTTTCATCAACCTCATAACGTGAAAATCCATATTTATCAGCTATATAACTTATAGTGTTAAGCTGGTAAATGAAGACGTGAGTCGGATCGTTTTTATAATTCCAGCGATGAAAATCGATGCCCTCATTGTACAGCTCGGTCATGCATAGCAGCATGCCTGAGGGCTTCAATAACTGAGCCAGTAAGGCAAAACTTTCAGCCGGCCGGTGGAAATGTTCAATCACCTCACAGCTGCAGATATAGTCATATTGCTCTTCTAATAAGGCCGGATTATCGAAAAACAACGGATCATAGGCCGCAATATCATAGCCCTGCTCCGACAGGAGATGAGTTATAACCGGCGCGTGTCCAGCGCCGAAATCAAGGCCCTGGTGTTGTGACGTGAAATGCTGTTGAACGCTGTCAGTGATTGGCGCAACAAAGCGCTGAAAACGTAAATCCCCCACCTCATTCAGGTGCTCCAGATAACGACGCTTTTCCTCATCTCTATCCGGCCAGCTTGCCGGATCCTTGATAATCGCCTGACAGCCACTGCACTGGTAGTAAAAGCGTTGTTTAAAGTCATAAAACAGCCGTGTCTCTGCCCGACACAGGGGGCAAGCCGGGTTCATTACAGCGGCAGGAAGCTGGTTGCCAGCCCGATCAGGCCGCCAAAGACTCCGCCCCAGACAACCAGCCAGCCCAGGTGCTCACGAATCATGCGCTGGATAATGTCTTTCACCATTGGCGGTGTCAGCTCACTGAGCCGTGACTGGACGATCAATTCAATCTGGCCATGAATATCGGCAAACACCGGGTTACTGCTGAGCTTGGCTTTAACGCTGGCCTGAAATGAGTCGCTGTGCGCCATGTCATCCAGTGCCACCCGCATTTTGTCGATAAACGGCTGCTTCAGCGCTGCCAGCGATTTCTTGCCACCGAACATCGACAACATGCTGCCAAAAGACGATTCCATGATCGTATCGACCAGGCTGTCATAGGCCGGTGCCAGATCGGTCTGCTCAATCACATCACTGAAATCCAGCCGGTGCTGGGCATTATCCTTGATCAGCTCGGCCATAAAGCGATCCACATTGTCCTTACTGAAAAACTGGGACATCACCAGATCATGAATACCGGCCTTAAAGTCTTCAAAGCGGGCTGAAATAATGCCTGAGCCATACAGGCCCGGCACTTTTTCAAACAGCATATGAATCGCGAGCCAGTTGGTCACACCACCGGCCAAGGCAAACAGGCCGGTGTTGAGTATCGGCTCACGATAAGGTGCTGGTGCTATCAAGCCGCCGGCGACAACAGCGCCGGCGAGCAGGTTGGTAATCAGACTTTTATTCATTGATCCATTTGGTGAGTGCATCAACAATTTGCGAGGCCTGATCGCGGCTGGAAATATTGAACTTGGAACGCTGGCTGTATTCACCGTTACGCTTCTGGTAACGGCGGATGGTGTATTTATCCGGACCGAAATCACCGGTTTTGCGGTCCAGATCCTGATAGCGGAACATGACTGTGGCCCAGGCGCCTTTAGTCAGAACGACCTTGTCCAGTTCTTTGACTGTCATGGTCTCGCCTTCCAAATATTCAACGGTCAGTTCATCTACGTTTTCAGCCATATATAAAAGTTTCCTTTTGATTAAACAGTAAGTTTGTAAAAAGCAGTCAAGACGCTCTGCAGCATCTCGGCATCACGGCTGCCGGCCATCTCCCGAATCGAATGCATGGCGTAAGTCGGCACGCCGATATCGAGGGTGCGAATACCTATATTGGATGCGGTAATCGGCCCAATGGTACTGCCACAGGCCATATCCGTGCGGACGACAAAGTCCTGCACCGGTACATCCTGCTGATTGCAAAGCTGGCGGAATATCGCGCTGGTCTCGCTACTCGTGGCATAGCGCTGATTGGCATTGGTTTTAATGACCGGACCCCGGTTAAGAACCGGGCCATGTTCGGCATCATGCTTATCCGGGTAATTAGGGTGAATGGCATGTGCATTATCAGCCGAAATCATCATCGAGCGGTCAATCATGCGTTGATAATTTTCCGGCGTCTGGCTCAGTCGCTGCAGGACAGACTGCAGGAAGTTGCCCTGTGCCCCACTGCTGGACTGACTGCCGACTTCTTCGTGATCATTACAGACCAATAAAGCCGGCTGACTGTCGCCCGCAGCCAGCAACGATTGCAGCCCGACATAACAGCTGAGCAGATTATCCAGTCGGGCACTGCTGATAAAGTCGCCATAAAGACCGGTCACTGAGGCTTTCTGCGTGTCATAGAGACAGATTTCATAGTCCAGTACCTTGCCGATAGTCCGATCCGGATATTGCTGCTGACATTGTTTTTCCAGTAAAGCGCGGAAATCAAGCGTGTCACCTTCTTCCAGTTGACACAGCACCGGTGGTAAATGCTGCTGCGCGTTGACGCTGCGGCTCTGATTGGCTTCACGGTCAAGATGAATCGCAAGGCTCGGGATCACCGCGATCGGGCACTCAAAATTGATCAGCGCCTGCTCGATGCGACCATTGCCGGTTTCAACACTGACCCTGCCCGCCATCGACAAATCACGATCGAACCAGGGATTAAGCAGCGCCCCGCCGTAGACCTCGACGCCAAGTTGCAGCAGTGTCTGCTGGACTTTCTCGGGCTTGGGTTTAACTTTGAGACAAGGACTGTCAGTATGCGCACCGACCATATTGATACCGGTTTCGGTCAGTTCATCCGGGGTCAGGGTAAAAGCAATAATGGAAGCGTCATTGCGGGTCACATAATAACGGCCGGCCGCCAGCTGGCCCCAGCTGTCACGCTCTGACAGAGGCTTAAAGCCCTGTGCTTCCAGCAGCGACTTCATGGTCGCTACCGCATGATAAGGCGTTGGAGACTGGTCCAGGAAGGCGCATAGCCCCTGGTTAAATGCATTGCTTGAATGAGCCATAACAAATCTATCGATAGAAGGTGACCGGTATGATACCGATTTTAAGCTTGTGGTTCGATCTTTGTCAGTCTTCCAGCGGCCGACCGCGATACATACGCGGCGGCTTTTTGGCAGGCACGGCATCCCGGCCCTTTTGCATCGTCGGAACGACGTTTTTAGTTTCGACTTCGAGGCCCCGATACATGCGTTTACCTGAGACTGATTGCTGATCAACATGGTGAAGCCCAAGCGAGGCAAGCACATTCTTGCTGTTTCCAACAAATGACCGCGTAGACAGGGGCATACTGACCCCCTGTTGAAACGAAAATCGTTCGATTTTAATAAAGGGAAGCTCTGGAATCACCGCTTCACCGCGCTTCCGGCCATAAGACAAAGCCTTAATACGGCCTTTGTCGATCAGGATATGGCAAGCTTTATTATCGATGGTGGTAATGAAGAAGGTGCCGGTTTCTGCCTCGTGACAGAGGCTGGCAAGCTGTTTGAGAACGTCCGTATTCGCGATCATAGGCTGTCGACAATCCGATGAAGAATGCTTATCACCAGATTACATCACATCCTCATCCTTGTTTAATTTTTTTATTGCCCGTTTTGACAAGCCGCCATGTAAACGACAGCGGGTTGCCAGCGCGCCCAGTCCCCAGGCTTCCGGCGGACGAATCGCCACCGAGCGTTTACAGCGTTTGCCGCCGGGCAATTTGGCACCGCAGGGCGGCCGATAACGTTTGATTTTTTCCCAGCCTTCCAGCGTCTGAGTTGCCTTGCGGATTGTTTTTACTTCCCGCGGTGAAAGCTGAGTTTGATCGACCGGATGGGTTTCCTGATCGGTGTTCCGCCACCAGTAACGCACTACGGGTACTGGCAGACCGAAACGACGCGCCAGATCATCGGGTTTGCGGTAAATTTCCAGCTCCAGCAGCAACATCGCAGCCTGCTCCAGGCGGGCGGTAAACTCGCGGCTCTCTTCAGGCGTCATGCATCAGGATCGGGTTCATGGCTGAGTTGAATGACGGCTTCGTTCAGTTCTTCTATTTCAGATTCTGGCTGAGCAAACTCACGCACCGAAATACCGGCTTTATGAACACTGTCCGGATCACCGGTAATCAGCGGATGCCAGTCCGGCAGTGGTTCACCTTCAGCCAGCAAGCGATAAGCACAGGTGGACGGCAGCCAGTCAAAATAATGCGCATTTTTTATGCTGAGTTGGATGCAGTCGGGAATGATGGACTGCCGGTTGTCGTAGTCTTTGCAACGGCAACCATGGATATCAAGCAGCGAACAGGCGGCACGGGTGTAATACATGCGGCCATCATCTTCATCTTCCAGCTTATGCAGACAACAGCGTGCACAGCCATCACACAGACTTTCCCACTCGTCGTGAGTCATCTGGCTCAAGCGTTTGTGTTTCCAGAACTCAACAGATGTTTTATCCTGATCCATCATGACCAATTCAGTTGCCTTATCCAGCCTGCTCGCGCCGTTTGTCAGTCAATTCAACCCCAGGTCGGTTCTGACTGCCGGTGACACGGCGGCAATATGTCTTCAAATAGATAATGATACTAAATTGCAGCACCTGAAGACACCATTCAGTCAGGATCAGTTGCGTGACACCCGGCCTGTCGACCTGGCCGTTATCAGTCACCTGACCGAGTCGATGGATAAAGCGGCGGCCCAGCAGTGGCTGGGTATGATTAAAAACCGTCTCTCGCCCCATGTCATTCTGATAAGCCATCCCGCTATTGCTGATGAGAAAGGCTGGCATCTGACCGATTACCTGGCGATGGGTTTCCGTCATCTGGCCGGTACTGAGGACGGGCTGCAGGTTTTTACATACGCGATTGAAAACTATCAGCCCAAGCGTGACTGGCTTAACAGCCGTTTCTGGGCTAACCCGGAAATGTATGACAAATACCGCTGGTAATCTAAGCGTCATATTGCTGTCATAAATGCCCATTAAGATATTAAGGATCATTGCGCCTAAGCGCGCTAGAAGGAAATATGAAACAAGAACAGCCTATCGATCTGAACAACCCTGATCTCTACATCAATCGTGAGCTCAGTTTGCTCGAGTTTAACTGGCGTGTCCTGCAACAGGCGCTCGACAGCAGTCTGCCCTTGCTTGAACGACTTAATTATCTGTGTATCTCCAGCACCAACCTGGATGAGTTTTTTGAAGTGCGGGTAGCCGGACTGATTCAGCAGATCGAAATCGGCGATCCCTATATCGAAGCCGATCAGGTGACCGCGCAGGAGTGTCTGAGGCTAATCAGTCAGCGTGCTCATGAACTGGTTGAAGAACAATACCGTGTTCTTAACGAAGTCTTGCTGCCGGAACTGGAAGCAGAGTCCATTCGTGTGCTGCCCCGCTCACAATGGAATGACGAACATACCAAATGGCTGCAGCATTACTTCCAGGAAGAAATTCTGCCCATTCTCAGCCCCATGGGGCTGGACTCAGCTCATCCCTTCCCCCGCCTGCTTAACAAAAGTTTGAACTTTATCGTTTCGCTGGTAGGTAAAGATGCATTCGGCCGCGATCGCGGTTACGCGATATTGCAGGCGCCGCGAGCCTTGCCCCGTGTGATTCAGTTCCCACAAGAGCTGTGTCAGCCCGGCGAATACAAGTTCGTGTTCCTGTCATCGATTATTCACGCTTTTGCCGAAGACCTGTTTTTCGGCATGAAAGTCAAAGGCTGTTACCAGTTCCGCGTAACCCGTAACAGTGATCTGGCGATTGATACTGAAGAAACCAGTGACTTGCTGGCGACCATAGCCGATGAGCTGACTCAGCGTAACTATGGTGATGAGGTGCGACTGGAAATTGCTCACAACTGTCCGGAGGATATGGTCGAGTTTCTGCGTAATGAATGCGCGATGGAACGGGATAACGTTTACCTGGTTAACGGCCCGGTCAACCTGAGTCGTATTCAGGCCGTTTGTTCGCTGGTGGATCGGCCTGACCTCAAATTTAAACCGTTCACCCAGGGCCGGCCGGAAGGACTGACCCCGGATGTCGATATCTTTACGATTTTGCGCAAACAGGACATGGTGCTGCATCACCCTTACCAGTCCTTCACACCGGTCATTGATTTATTGCGCCAGGCTGCCGCTGACAGCAGCGTTTTAGCCATCAAACAAACGCTTTATCGCACCGGCGCCAAATCTCCTATCGTTGATGCGCTGGTGACTGCGGCGCAGGCCGGCAAAGAAGTCACGGTAGTCATCGAACTGCGGGCCCGCTTTGATGAGGAAGCCAATGTCGCTTTGGCGGCACGTCTGCAGGAAGCGGGAGCCCATGTAGTGTACGGTATCGTCGGTTATAAAACCCACGCCAAAATGCTGTTGATACTACGCCGGGAGAACAGCAAACTGCGGCGCTATGTGCATCTCGGTACCGGTAACTATCACCGTGGTACCGCACGGGTCTATACCGATTACGGCTTAATGACCTCGGATAAACAGATCGGTGAAGACGTAAACAATTTGTTTATTCAACTCACCAGCCTCGGCAAAATTCCGCAAATGCATAAATTGCTGCATGCGCCGTTTACTTTGCATGACGGTCTGCTGAATAAAATCGAGCGTGAAATCAAACACGCTGAATCCGGCAAAACTGCCCGCATCATTATCAAGGTCAACGCCGTTGTAGAGCAGGAAATGATCCAGGCGCTGTATCGGGCATCCATGGCCGGCGTCAAAGTGGATCTGATTGTGCGTGGCATTTGCTGTCTGCGTCCCGGCGTCAAAGGCTTATCTGACAATATTCATGTCCGCAGCATTATCGGCCGTTTCCTCGAGCACACCCGTGTATTTTATTTCGAAAACGGCGGCAGTCCGGAACTGTGGGCGGGCAGTGCTGACTTGATGAAACGCAACCTGCTACGACGGGTGGAAACCTGCTTCCCGATCGAGTCGAAAAAACTCCGTGAGCGTATTCTCGATGATCTGGAGACCTATCTGGCAGATAACAGTCAGGCCTGGATCCTCAATGCTGATGGCCGTTACCAGCGGGTTGAAAAAACCGAGTCAGAACCGGCAATTACAGCGCAACTGGCTTTACTCGAAAAAATGGCCAAGACTTACTGAGCCTGTTGTGGAGACGATTGCATTTTTTAACCTCAAAGGCGGTGTCGGCAAAACTACTTCGGCCGTGAATATCGCGTGGCATGCGGCGAACGAGGGCATTCCTACCCTGCTCTGGGATCTGGATCCGCAGGGGGCGGCAAGCTGGCTACTGAATGCCAAGGCCAAAGAAAAAACCCGGCCCAAAAAAATTCTAAACGGTAAAACACCGATTGGAGATCTGGTCAGATCGACAGACTTTGATCATCTGGATGTGATTCCGTCAGATTTTTCTTTGCGTCATCTGGATCAGCTGCTGGCTTCTCAAAGCGATCAAGGTAAACGGAATCTGATTGCCAGGCTGGTAGAGCCATTTGGGGAAAATTACGCGCTGGTGGTACTGGACTGTCCGCCCAGTTTTTCCTTGCTGACCGAGCAGATATTTGAAACAGCAGATTCGCTTTACGTGCCGATTATCCCTACGCACTTGTCGCTTCGGACTTTTGAACAGACCCGCGATTTTTTCAAGCAGAACAAACTCAAGCCCAAACGGTTGCATGCTTTCTTCACGATGGTTGATCGTCGTCGCAGCCTGCACCGGGTGATGCTGACGCATCCACCGAAAATGCTGAAAAACGGTTTGCCCACAGCGATCCCTTATGCGGCCGCTGTAGAACGTATGGGGGATTATCGAGCACCGCTACCTGCTTTCGATAGCGCCTCGCCGGTGAGCCGTGCTTATGCACAGCTCTGGCAAGATATCAAAGCTACGCTGAAAGAATTCTCAGCTTAGTTACTCTACTGATTGACGTAGCCTTCCGGATTTTCCTGTAACCACTGCTCATAGGTCTGGGTCGGCGTCGTAAATTTGGGAAAGTATTCATTACCCAGATCCGGTCCAAACATTTCCCACTCTTTTAAAGACTTAAAATGGCGTTGCACAGCTGACATGTTGAGCTCCCTTTTGTTTAATTCGGGAGCATTATGCGCAGTGAAGATGACAATTTAATGTGAATCTGACGGGAAATTTTTGTGAAGAACATTCAGCCGTTTTTGGTCACCAGCCAGCATTGGTGGATTTTTTTATTGCGTTCAAAATCCCGTGGGATGGTTTCACTGCTGATGTCTTTTAATGTCAGTCCTTCCATGTTCTCAGTCGCCATTTTGAAATCACGCCGGTTGGTAGAAAACACCAGTTGGCCTGTGGGTTTCAGCAGATTGGCCGCCATCTGAATCAGAGACGCATGATCACGCTGGATATCGAATACCCCATCCATCCGGCTGGAATTGGAAAAGGTCGGTGGATCCAGAAAAATCAGGTCAAAACGCTCGGCCTCCTGCTGGGCAGCCTGCAACCATTCAAGACAGTTAGCACGAATGAAATGATGCTGACCGCCATCAAAACCATTCAATTGCATATTGTCCTGTGCCCAGTTCAGATAGGTATTGGACATATCGACACTGGTCGTGCTGGCGGCACCGCCGGCCGCGGCATAGACGCTCGCCGAACCGGTATAGCAGAATAAGTTGAGGACCGCTTTCCCGGATGCCATCTGCATCAGCATCTGCCGGGTATCCCGATGATCCAGAAACAGCCCGGTATCGAGATAATCTTTCAGATTAACCCAGAATTTGAGTCCGTTTTCCTCAACCTGAAAGCGTTTGTTCTGAGCCGCCCGGGCTTCATACTGACTCAGGCCGCGTTGCTTCTGTCTGACTTTGAGGCTGACATTCGTAGCCGGTAACTCCAGCACATCAGGAATGATGTGCATTGCTTCCTTGAGCCGCTCAACCGCTTTTTGTGGGTCGATCTGCTTGGGCGGCGCGTACTCCTGAACATGGACCTGATCATCATACAGATCGATAGCCAGTGCATAGTCAGGCAAATCGGCGTCGTAGATGCGATAGCAACTGACAGCGTTCTTACGAGCCCATTTCGCCAGATGCTTGAGATTTTTCTTGAGGCGATTGGCAAACATATCGCCCTGCTCACTGATTTCAATTGCGTCAGGTTCCGGAGCGGTGTCACTGATGATTGGATCAAGTGGCGATTGCGGCTGACCCGGATTGGCAACCACTTTGCTGGCACGGAAGAATAAGACCTCACATTCAATCGGGCCATTGTCAAAAGGGACACTGTCAAACAAGGTCAAACCGGTGAATTTACCCAGCTGTGCATTATCAGTGATCACGGCGCTGCGCCAGCCCGGCAAAGATTCACGCATGATATCGCCCAGACTCTCGTATATACGATAAAGCGATGCGGATTCCCCCATCCGTTCACCATAAGGCGGATTGCAGACTAAGAGCCCGGCCGTCGGCAAAGATTGACGCTCGGCCGGCCAGTCAAGCAGCTTTCGTTCAGCAACCTGAATCCAGTCACTCAGGCCTGCTTCAGCGATATTGGCCCGCGCCGCTTCCACCGCCTGAAGATCGGCATCACCACCGGTGATCAGCGGCAGTCTGGATAAACCGGCTTGACGCCGACGTTCGGCATCGGCTTTCAGTTTTTTCCAGGCTTCACGGTCATGCTGTTTCCAGTGGCTGAAACCGAAATAATCACGCAGGATACCTGGCGCGATATCGGCCGCCATCATCGCCGCTTCAATTAAAAAAGTGCCTGACCCACACATCGGATCAATCAACGCCCAACCTTGACGAGCCAGTTTCGGCCACTCGGCACTGAGCAGAATCGCCGCGGCGAGATGCTCTTTCAACGGCGCCTGCGTGTTGCGAACGCGATAGCTGCGTCGGTGCAGGCTCTCACCGGATAAGTCAATGCTGAGGGTCGCCTGATTGTGGCGCAGATACACATTGACGCGAATATCCGGCTGATGCAGATCCACTGAGGGACGTATGCCGGTCAATGAGCGGAAACGATCAACAATCGCATCTTTGACTTTCTGCGCACCATATTGATTATGTTTTATCTTGGAACGGAAGCTATTGAAGTCGACAGCCAGTGTGCTGTCTTCTGCTTCCAGATGCTCTTCCCAGGGCAATGCGGTGACCGCTTCGTAGAGTTGTTCGGGCGTTTCCGCACGGACAGTAGCGATAGGCATTAACACGCGAATAGCAACCCGGGACCACAAACAGACTTTATAAGCGTCCTCCAGCGTGCCGGTAAAACGGATATTACCTTGTTCCTGTTTGTTTTGCTTGATGCCGAGTTGCTTGAGTTCCTCAGCCAGCAGCGGCAACATGCCCCGTGCTGCGGTGACCGTGAACTTGTGTTGTTTAGCCATATTGGGTTCCTGTTATACTCCGCATATTTTAAACAGGTAACGCACTTCATGGCAGTCACGGATAAACAAAAACGCTACCTCAAAGGTCTGGCGCACTCTCTCAAACCGGTGGTGATGCTCGGTAACAGCGGTCTCACAGACGCTGTCGTGGCAGAAATCGACAATGCCCTGGAACATCACGAACTCATTAAAGTTCGTGTCAGTGGTCAGGAGCGCGCAGAACGCAAGGCCATACTGGACGAGATTGCCGAACGAACCGGTGCTGATCTGGTTCTGGTTATCGGCAATATCGGCGGATTCTACCGCCCTGCAAAAGAACCTTCCATTCAATTACCAAGGTAATGGCATGATTCAAAAACCGGCTGATACACAACAACCCATCGAACTCATTCTCGCAGAACGCTGGAGTGGCCGGGCATACGATCCTGATCTGGCAGTCAGTGAAGAACACATCATTGCACTTACCGAAGCGGCGCGCTGGGCCCCCTCCTGTTCCGGTGAAGAACCCTGGCGTTATCTGCTATGTAACAAATTCACTGACAGGGCCGCGTGGGATAAAGCGTTTGACTCGCTGGCGCCCGGCAACCAGACATGGGCTCAGCATGCCCCGCTACTGATTCTTGCTGCGTCGGCCACTGAGTTTCGCGAAAAAGATAAAAAAAACCCCTGGGTCGGCCATGATACAGGCGCTGCCAGTCTCAGCCTCTGTCTCCAGGCGACCTCACTCGGGCTGGTGAGTCATCAGATGGGGGGCTATGACCCTGACAAAATGCGTGCGGCCTTCCATATCCCCGAAAATATTCAACTCTGGTCGATGATTGCCATCGGTCATCCCGCCCCGCTGGACAGCCTGACAGATGAACAGATGGAGCGGGAACTTAAGCCGCGTCAGCGGCGTCCATTAAATCAACAATTTTTCCGCGGGAAGTGGCCCGCTGTGTAGCAGGAGTAAACCATGAATAAAGCGCTTTTTATTATTGGCCTTATCATTGCGGGCAGCGCAGCTGCTTACGAGAAAGTGTATCTGGATCGTCTGTTGGAAACCCGCCAGTGCAACTTCTGTAACCTCAGCGATGCTGAACTGAGCGGCGAAGATTTAAGTGGTGCTGATATGAGCGAAGCCAACCTCAAAAATATCGACCTCAGTAATGCCAAACTGGTGGGAGTCTGGTTTACTCATTCCCGTATGCAAGGGGCCAATCTTGAAGGCGCTGATATCTCCGGATCGCTGCTGGATTATGCTGAACTCAACGGCGCTAATCTGAAAAACGCCAACCTCGCTGGTAGTCAGTTGATTTTTGCTGATTTGCGTGAGGCCGATCTTACCGGGGCTAATCTTGAAGGTGCTCAGCTTCGCGGCATACTCTACTGCAATACCATTATGCCTGATGGCGAAATAAATAATAACGACTGCTGATTTTTTACAAAATCTCTCCTGTATAATGCGCGGGCAGCACCCTCCAGTGCTGCCTTTTTTTATTTCTTTTACAGGAACTTAACCGTGTCTGTTAACCAGCTTTATGCACTTGCGTTAGCCTCTTTTTTCACCTTTGGTCTGCTCAGTTCGCCGTTGCAGGCAGCCCAGTCGAGAATTGAACTGGTTAATGGTGATGAACTGACCGCTGAGCTGAAAAAAGAGACTGAAACCCATTTTACCGTCGTTCATCCCGTACTGGGTGAAATCAAGCTTGATAAGAACCAGGTCATGACTGTTAAACAGGTTGTCAATAAGTCGCAGGCAGAACAACTCGCTGCCACACCAGCGCCCCAAAATGCGATCAAGAAACCGACTGATCATGGACTTTTTGGTACCGGGCTACTCACCAACTGGAAACGCCGGGTAGACCTGGGTATCGCCGGGAGTGCCGGTAAATCCAGAAACCATCAGGTCAATATCGGATTTACTGCAGATTACACCAGTGACTTTACCCGTATTTCCCACAACACGGCCTATTTCAGGGCCAAGTCGGAGGATGCGCTCTCAGACCACAGTTTTTACTCCTCAATCAATCGTGACTGGCTGCGGCCTCAAACCCCCTGGTTCCATTTCGCCGGGGGTCGCCTCGACTGGGATGAGTTCAAGGACTGGGACTTCAGGGTCAATGCCAATGGGGGTCTGGGTTATGAGTTTGTTAAAACAGATGACTGGCTGTTGCTGGGACGTACCGGTCTGGGTTTCAACCAGACCTTTGGCGGAGAACGGGAGGAGTTCACACCAGAGGGGTTGATTGGCATTGAAACTCAGTGGGACATGAATGAATATCAGCATATTGAGTTTGCCAATACGTTCTACCCTAGTCTGCGGGATACGACTGAATACCGGAATCTGACTTCTTTTGACTGGGTGCTTGATCTGAACAGCTTCGTTGGTGTTGCCTTAAAACTGGGCCTGTTGAATGAATATGACTCCGCGGCCGACGAAGATATAAGCAAAAATGACTTCAGATATACTGCGTCACTGGTCTGGAAGCTGTAAAATAGTCGCTTTTGCATTCATGCTGTGAGTAACTCAACGCCCGACCTCGACAAATTGCTGCAGTCAACCATGCTAAGCGACAGGCACCGCCTGACTCAGCGCTGGCACAGGCTGAAAAAAGAACAGCATCAGGACAAGCTTGCCGTATTGGCACAGCAGGTCATTGCCTCGGTCGACCGGGCTGAAAAGCGGCGGCAAAATATTCCCAAGCCCAGCTTCGAAGCCGACTTGCCGGTTATCGAGCGGCGCAAGGAAATCAAGCAGGCGATTGCCGATAATCAGGTCATCATCCTCTGTGGTGAAACCGGTTCCGGTAAGACCACGCAGTTACCCAAAATCTGTCTGGAACTCGGACGTGGGGTGAATGGACTGATTGGTCACACCCAACCGCGCCGGATTGCCGCCCGAACTGTAGCGACTCGCATCGCCGAAGAACTGCAGTCTGAAATCGGTCAGACGGTGGGCTACAAAGTCCGCTTCCACGATCAGGTTAATGCGGAACGCAGCTACGTCAAACTGATGACTGACGGCATTCTGCTGGCCGAGACTCAGAACGACAAGTTTCTCAACCAGTACGATACGTTGATCATTGACGAGGCCCATGAACGCAGCCTCAACATCGATTTTCTGCTCGGTTATATCAAGCAACTGTTACCCAAGCGTCCTGACCTTAAAGTCATTATCACCTCAGCGACGATTGATACCGAACGTTTCTCAAAGCACTTTGATAACGCGCCGGTCATCGAAGTCAGCGGCCGCACCTATCCCGTCGATATTCGTTATCGTCCTTTGCAGACGCCCGATGAAGAATCACCTGACTACGATATGGTATCCGGCATCGTTGCTGCCGTAGACGAACTCTGTCGTGAGGGACCGGGTGATGTGCTGATATTTCTCGCCGGTGAGCGTGATATCCGTGATGTCTCGGAAGCTTTACGTAAACATCACCCGCCGCAAACCGAAATTCTGCCCTTGTTCGCCCGACAATCAGCTGCCGAGCAGAATCGGGTCTTTAAAAGTGGCGGCCAGCGCCGCATTATTCTCTCTACCAATGTGGCTGAGACGTCCCTGACCGTTCCCGGCATCCGCTATGTCGTTGATCCGGGTAATGCACGTATCAGCCGCTATAGCGTTCGCAATAAAGTCCAGCGGCTGCCGATAGAGAAAATTTCACAATCCAGTGCCAACCAGCGGGCCGGTCGTTGTGGCCGGGTTGCGGCGGGTATCTGTATCCGGCTGTATGATGAAGAGGATTTCAAGACCCGGCCGGCTTTTACTGATCCGGAAATTCTGCGCACCAACCTGGCTTCGGTCATTTTGCAGATGTCTGCACTGAAACTGGGCGATCCGGCCAAATTCCCTTTCATTAATCCCCCGCCGCAGAAAATGATTAATGATGGCTATCGCTTGCTGGATGAACTGGATGCGGTTGATCGTCAACGGCGTATTACTGAAACCGGTCGTCAGCTGGCAAAACTGCCAATCGATCCACGGATTGCCCGGATGCTGCTTAAAGCCGGAGATCTTGGCAGCCTCACAGAAGTTCTGGTCATCGCCAGTGCCCTCAGTATCCAGGATCCACGTGAACGGCCAATGGATAAGCAACAGGCCGCTGATGAAGCCCACTCAAAATATAAAGACGAACGTTCCGACTTTGTTGGTTTTCTGAAACTCTGGGCCTTGTACCACGACAAGAAAAAGCACCTGAGCCAGAACAAGCTGCGCAAATACTGTAAAGAAAACTTCCTGTCCTTTCTGCGCCTGCGCGAGTGGCATGATATTCATCAGCAACTGCATATTCAGTTGTCTGAGCTCAAACTCAAATTCAACAGTCAGGAAGCTGGCTATGAGTCGATTCATCAGGCCTTATTAAGCGGGCTACTGAGTCATGTTGCGGTTAAAACTGACAAGTACGAATATACCGGTGCACGAAACTTGAAACTCGGTATCTTTCCCGGTTCGGCGCTGCATAAAAAAGGCCCTAAATGGCTGATGGCTGCCGAATTGGTGGAAACCGGCAAACTGTACGCCCGTATCAATGCCAAGATTGAACCGGAATGGATTGAGCCTGTCGCCGGCAGCCTGGTCAAACGTCAGTACAGTGATCCACATTGGGAGAAGAAACCCGCCCAGGTCGTCGCTTTTGAATCCGTTTCCCTATATGGACTCCCTATCGTCAACCGCCGGCGGGTTCACTACGGGCCACTGGATCCTGATCTCGCTAATCAGATTTTTATACGCGAAGCGCTGGTTAATGGCGACTGGGATTGCCGCGCCCCTTTCTTCCGTCATAATCAGCGACTGATTGAGGAAGTCGAACTGCTGGAACAGAAATCCCGCCGTCGTGATGTGCTGGTGGATGAAGAGATCCTGTTTGATTTTTATCGGAGCCGGATTCCACATGACATCATTAACGGTGCCGGTTTTGAAAAATGGCGTAAAAAATCCGAAAAAGAAGACCCCAATCTGCTGTTTCTGAGCAAATCGCAGCTGATGCAACATCAGGCGGAACAGGTCACGGCCGATTATTACCCGGACCAGATGCTGGTGAACCGGGTACCGGTCAAGCTGGAATATCATTTTGAACCGGGAAAACAGCATGACGGAATAACCCAGACCATTCCGCTGTCGCTGCTGAATCAGACCAGTGCCGAGCGCTACGAGTGGCTGGTGCCGGGGCTGTTGCGGGATAAAATCATTTTTCTGCTTAAAGCCCTGCCGAAGTCTTTGCGCCGGCACTTTATTCCGGTGCCGAAATATGCCGATGACTGTCTGAAAGACCTGTCGCCTGAGTCCGGTGCCCTGCTGCCGGCCTTAAGTGAGAGCCTGCGCAAACTCACTGGGGTTGAGATTGATGAAAAAGACTGGCGCACAGAAGAATTACCGCTTTACCTACAGATGAACTTCAGACTGGTTGATGATGAAGGCAAATTACTGGATGAGAGCCGTGACCTGAACCGCCTGAAAGAAGACTGGGCACGGGAGGCAGCCGCCAGTTTCCGGCAGATCCCGGACAGCGATTATGAAAAAACCGGTCTGACCCGCTGGTCATTTAATGACTTGCCGGCACAAATCACACTGGAACAGAATGGACTGGAAATGACCGCCTATCCGACACTGGTCGATAAGGGCGATAGTGTTGATCTGACGCTGATGGACACTGCGGCTCAGTCAACAGAGCTGACTCAACTGGGCTTACGTCGCCTGTTTATGCTGGCCCAGGCCGATGCCGTTAAATACCTGCAGAAAAACCTGCCCGGCATGAAACAAATGTGTCTGCATTATGCCAATGTTCCGCCCTCACCTTATGGTGACAAGAGTGACAGTGAATTAACCCCCTGTGAGCAGCTCAAAACCGATTTGATTCATGTGGCTTTTGATCGTTGTTTTATTCTCGATCAACCGGCTATCTGCAGCCGTGAGGAATTTGAAGAGCGGCTTAATAACCGCCGTGGCGATTTAATTAAAATCGCCTCTGATCTGGCGAAGAATATTGCAGCGCCACTGGCTGAATACCATGCCATTGCCAAGCGTCTCAGTGGCAATATTCCGCTGGCGGCGATTAATGCCGTCAATGATATCAAGGAGCAGCTCGGCTTTCTGGTTTATCAGGGTTTTGTTCATGACACCCCGGACGAAGCATTAAAACGTTTACCGGTTTATTGTCAGGCTGCTGGCTTTCGTCTGGATAAATTACTGGCCGACCCGAACAAAGACCGTCAACGCATGGCAGAAGTCAAACCGCACTGGCAGAAATTCATCAGCAAAGTGAATAAAATTGAAACCCAGGCTTTCTATGAATATCGCTGGATGCTGGAGGAGTTCCGGATCTCGGTGTTTGCCCAGGAGTTGAAAACCGCTTATCCCGTCAGCCCCAAACGTCTGGATAAACAATGGCAGCAATGCTGATTTACACTTCCCAGGGAACTGGCGCCGCAATTAAATAGCCCTGCACGAAATCGACACCGATATGTTGCAGACTAATCAGTGTGGTCTCATCTTCAACAAATTCAGCGACGGTTTTCAAGCCAAGAACCTGTCCGATACCATTGATTGAATTGACAATTTCCAGATTCACCGTGTTGTGGACACAGTCTCTGACAAACATGCCATCAATTTTCAGGTAATCGATCGGCAACTGTTTAAGATAGGCAAAAGAGGACAGGCCACTGCCGAAATCATCCAGGGCGAACTGACAGCCAATCTGTCTGAGTTCATTAATGAAGTGCAACGCTGACCGCATATTGGTGATGGCCGCAGTTTCGGTGACCTCAAAGCACAAAACCGCGTTGTCCTCACTCAGTCTGGCATCCACAATT
>Ga0189276_10291_pt1 | contig 22327 bp, 9 predicted proteins | sample N26A31minimetaG_FD_130321 | JGI IMG/M metagenome (GOLD analysis project Ga0189276, IMG submission 130321) | Marine microbial communities from the Costa Rica Dome - N26 A3-1 mini metaG | ecosystem: Environmental > Aquatic > Marine > Oceanic > Photic zone | place: Costa Rica: the Eastern Pacific... | reverse complement strand
CGCCTTTAATTTTGTCTGGCGGGTCAAGCGCTCACGCTCTATTACTCGGCGTTTCACCGATTACCTCAGCGTTATTATGATTGGTCCGGTACTGGTCTTTTCTGCACTGGGCGTGGCCGCCACCGTGCTGAATCACGAGGTCATTCAGTCATTGAGAGGCATTGAGCCCTTCGGCACTTTGATTGTTATCGGTACCAAGTTGTTGCCCTATGTGATGATCATTCTGGCCTTCACTTTTCTCTATAAATTTATCCCCAATACCAAGGTGAAGCTGTCACCCGCATTAATCGGAGCCACAGTCGCCGGTATTTTATGGATCGCTATCGGCACGCTATTCGCTTCTTTTGTCGCCTCGTCTTCCAACTACACGGCGATTTATTCCAGTTTCGCGATTCTGTTCTTTTTCATGATCTGGTTGTATCTGGCCTGGTTTATTCTGCTGACCGGCTCTCAGGTCGCTTTCTACCTGCAGCATCCCAAGCTGGTGAAACTCGCCGGTAAACCCTTGACCCTGAGTCCGCGTCTGCGTGAAAAAGAAGGACTGTGGCTTATCACGGTCATTGCCAAACGTTTCTGTAAAAAACAGCCACCTTTGACGGTTCAGGAGCTGGAGGAGCAGACCGGGTTGACCAACAATGCGATTCAGGATCTGCTGGGGACGCTGGAAAAAGGCGGCTTGCTGGTCGAACTTGCAGGTGATGAGACTCGCTATGTGCCGGCTCAGGATGTCGAAGCTATCAGGGTGGCAGCCATTCTGCATTGCCTGCGCACGACCGAGGAAAATGCGAACTACACCCTGAAAAGTCTGGCCGATGACGGCGTGGATGGTTTATTGAATGCCATCAGCGATGCCCAGGCTGAGGTGGTGGGCGATATGACGCTGAAACAACTGGCAATGGGGAAAGCAGGATCATGAACGACAGCCCCTTGTTCGGCAAACAGATAGTGCTGGGTGTCAGTGGCAGTATTGCAGCTTATAAAAGCGCTGATCTGATACGGCGCCTGCGTGATGAAGGCGCCGAGATTCGCGTGGTCATGACGCGCGGTGCAACCGAATTTATTACACCACTGACTTTACAGACCTTGAGTGGTCATCCGGTGGCGATTGAACTGCTGGACGCCGACCAGGAATCGGCGATGGGACATATTGCGCTGGCCCGCTGGGCGGACTGGGTACTCATCGCCCCAGGCAGTGCCGATACGATTGCCAGACTGGCGCAGGGACGCGGTGATGATTTACTGACTGCTTTGTGTCTGGCGACCGACTCGCCGATGGCGGTCGCGCCGGCGATGAACAATAAAATGTGGGCGAATGCCCAGACTCAGCAGAATCTGGCACATTTGCGACAACGCGGCGTGCAGATTATTGGTCCAGCCAGCGGTGATCAGGCCTGTGGTGAACAGGGTGAAGGCCGCTTGCTTGAGCCGCTGGATATTGCGGCGGAGATGAAACGACTGGTGGTGCCGGGCGCATTAGTCGGCCGCCATGTGCTTGTTACGGCGGGGCCCACCTATGAACCTATTGACCCGGTGCGTTTTATCGGTAACCGCAGCTCTGGCAAGATGGGATTTGCTCTGGCACAGGCCGCCAAAGAAGCAGGCGCGGAGGTGACACTGGTGGCAGGGCCGGTTTATTTGCCGACGCCGAGCGGCGTCAGACGTGTTGATGTGGAGACCGCTGAACAGATGCACGAAGCGGTGATGCGTGCGGTGACCGGCAGTGATATTTTTATCAGCTGTGCCGCTGTGTCGGATTTCCGTCCGCAAAGCCGGGAAAGCGAGAAAATTAAAAAAACCACCCATGATCGACTGCTGCTGGAACTGGAGCCGACCACCGATATCGTTTCTGCCGTTACCAAAGAGGTAAACCAGCAGACCTTTGTGGTGGGATTTGCTGCGGAAACACGCCATGTAGCTGATTATGCCCGTGATAAACTGATGCGTAAGAACCTGGATATGATCGCTGCCAATCAGGTTGGCGATGGCCAGGGGTTTGCCGTTGATGATAATGCGCTGCAGATATTCTGGCGTGATGGTGAAACCATGCTGCCACTGGCGTCCAAGACGCAGCTGGCACGGGATTTAATGACTCTAATCATAAGACAATTCGATGCAAAAAATTCAACTCAAAATTCTTGATCCCCGCCTGGGCGATTCCATAGAACTGCCCAATTACGCTACAAACGGTTCGGCGGGTCTCGATCTGCGAGCCTGTCTGGATGAGCCGCTGACGCTCAACCCCGGTGAGACTTTGCTGATTCCCACCGGGCTCGCCATTCATATCGATGATCCGGGTCTTGCTGCGGTGCTGTTGCCACGTTCCGGTCTGGGTCACAAACATGGTATCGTGCTCGGCAACCTGGTTGGCCTGATTGACAGTGACTACCAGGGGCAGGTGTTTGTCTCCTGCTGGAATCGTGGGAATACTGCATTTGAAATCAATATCGGTGAACGCATCGCGCAGATGGTGTTTATCCCGGTCGTCCAGGTCGGTTTCGAGCAGGTTGATGAATTCACCACCTCGGAGCGTGGCAGCGGCGGTTTCGGCCATACCGGCCGGCACTGACGGAGTCCAGGGTGAAAAAGCAGGCACTGACAAACCTGACCGGCAGCAAAACGGTGAGTTTCGTCCTGCTGATGCTGGCGGCAATTCTGCTGTTATTAGGCCTGCAGTTTTATCAGTACCAGCAGCAAAGTCAGGTTGCCGCAACGACGGCAGCATCTCAGCAGCAACGTTTTTCTGCCATTCAGCGCTCTCTGCAACAGGCGGTTGCCCGTCAGCAGACCAGGCTGGCGGCACTGGCGGACTCGCCGCAACTTACCTCGCTACTTAATAGTGGTGACGCGAAAGCGATTCAGGACTGGCAGACCCAGATAATACCGTTATTGCCTGGCGTGTCGCATCTATGTGTATTGCTGAGTCTGCCTGATGCGCCCGGCAATAACGGTTGTCTTGATATCAGCTATCTGACACTCGATAGTCTGCGGCAATTACAAAACAAACCGCAGTCAGACATCGCCATGGCGATGCCGGGCAGCGAGCAGGCGCATATTCTGCTCGCCCAGAAAATACCTTCCACAGATTTGACCGATAGCGCACTGGTGATGACGATCAAAGCATCATGGCTGGATCAGCAAATTGATGACAGTCTGGTAGGCTCAGGCTATCTGGAGATAAGCCAGGGGCAAAAAGCAGCCAGCAAGCTTTCCGGCTTTGGTAATCCCAAATTTAAACAACACGCACCCGTGTTCTCGGCGGCGATTCCCAACACACACTGGACCCTGCAATACTGGCCTGAGCAACGCGGTGCAGCGCCTGGGTTTATGTTGCTAGTCTGGGCTCTGGTCTTTATCCTGATTGGCTTGTGGTGGCTGCGTGACTTTTATCATCAGCGTTTGCTCATGCAGGACAGCGATACGCTCAGGCAACAACTGGATGATTTACAGCACAATAGTCTCAAACCGGAATATAAACTACGTTTAACGGCACTTGAACCGGTTTCGCTCGATATCAGTCATCTGGTGGTGCCTAAAAAAGCGGAGCCGCCAAAACCCGTCATCGCTGAAGCACCAGTTGAAGAGCCGGTTGAGGAAGAATTCCTCTTGTCTTCAGATCCGGAAATGATCGTCGAACATGCGCTGACGCAGGCTTCCAAAACACAAACATCTCAACCCGGGGAGCAAAGTAAAACCGTGCAGACTCTACCCGACAAAGCCATTTTCCGTCATTACGATGTGCGCGGTAAGGTCGATAGCCAGTTGACGCCCACGGTGATGGAACAACTGGGACAAGCGGTTGGCAGCGAAGCGCTGGCGCAATCACAACCCCGGCTGGTGTTGGGGCGGGATGGCCGTCTCAGCAGTGATGGACTTGCCCAGGCCTTCATTAAAGGCGTGTTGAGTACCGGTTGTGATCTGATTGATGTCGGCCAGGTCCCGACCCCGATGGTTTATTTCGCTTGCGAACACCTTGAGACGCACACCGGGGCGATGATTACCGGTAGCCACAACCCGACCGATTACAATGGCCTCAAGATCGTCATCGGCGGCAAAACGCTGTTGGGTGAGGGCGTCAGCAGATTATATGAACGGATTAAGGATCAACAGCTCAAACAGGGGCAGGGACAGCTCAGCCAGGAAAATATCAAACAGGCCTATATTGAACGCATCGCGGGTGAAATCAAACTGAGCCGACCGATGCGAATTGTCATTGACTGCGGCAACGGCGTGGCCGGCAATGTCGCCGGAGATTTGTTTGATGCGCTGGGCTGTCAGGTCACCGAACTGTTCTGTGAAGTTGATGGTCGTTTCCCGCATCATCACCCTGATCCGGGCCAGCCGGAAAATCTGCAGGATTTGATTAAAACCGTTATAGAACAGGAAGCGGAGTTGGGGCTTGCTTACGATGGTGACGGTGACAGACTGGGTGTAGTCGATGGCGACGGCAATATTATCTGGCCGGACCGGCTGTTGTTATTGATGGCGCAATATATGCTGGTGGATCAGCCGGGTGCCACGATACTGTTTGATGTGAAATCGACCAGTATGCTGGAAGAAGTGATCAGCCGTGCCGGCGGTAACCCGATCATGACGCCGTCAGGTCATTCGGTGATAAAAAGTCTGATGGCGGAGCATGATGCGATGCTGGCTGGGGAAATGACCGGTCATTTCTTCTTCCGTGACCGCTGGTATGGCTTTGATGATGCTTTATACTCGGCAGCCCGCTTGCTAGAATTGCTCGCCGCTGATCCACTGGAGCGCACGCCGACCGAGGTGTTTGCAGCTTTGCCATCCAGAGTCAGCACACCGGAAATTATCGTCGAGATGGCGGAGGGCGAAAGCCATCGCTTTATTGAGCAGCTAAAGGCCAATGTTGAATTTGTCGGCGGCAAGCTGTCGACGGTGGATGGGATCCGTGTGGATTACCCTCAGGGCTGGGGACTGGTTCGCGCATCGAATACCGTACCCGGTTTGACATTACGGTTTGAGGCGACCAGTAAGGAAGAGCTGCAACATATTAAACAGGCCTTTATTGAGCAGATGCTGCAGATTAAGCCGACCCTGTCATTACTATTTTAGAAGAACAACATCATGAGTCTGAACACACAACGTGCCACCCACATCGCTCAGGTTCTGACTGAGGCGCTGCCCTATATCCAGCGGTTTTCAGGTAAGACCCTGGTGATTAAATATGGCGGCAATGCCATGGTCGATGAAGATCTGAAAAACAGTTTTGCCCGTGATGTGGTGCTGATGAAAGCGGTCGGCCTGAACCCGGTCATCGTGCACGGCGGCGGTCCGCAAATCGGTGATTTGCTGCAACGTGTCGGCAAGCAAAGTGAGTTTATCAACGGCATGCGGGTCACCGACAGTGAAACCATGGATATCGTGGAAATGGTGCTGGGTGGTCAGGTCAACAAAAGCATCGTCAATCTGATCAACAGTCATGGCGGTCGCGCTGTGGGGCTCACCGGTAAGGACGGCAGTCTGATTTATGCCGAAAAACTGCATGTGTCCAAGGGCAGCGATGATCCGGCCGTTAAAGCACCGGAGATGATTGATCTGGGCCATGTGGGCAAGGTGTCCAGTATCGACACCAGTGTGATTGATATGCTGATTCACAGTGATTTCATTCCGGTGATTGCGCCCATCGGTGTCGGTAGTGATGGCGAATCCTATAATATCAATGCCGATCTGGTGGCCGGTAAAATTGCCGAAGTGCTGCAGGCGGAAAAGCTCATTTTATTGACAAATACGGCCGGACTGCTGGATGCTGACGGCAAGTTGCTGACCGGCTTAAATGCCAGACAAGTCAATGAATTAATCGATGAAGGTGTAATTTACGGCGGAATGCTGCCGAAAATCGGCTGTGCCCTGGATGCGGTTCAGGCGGGTGTGACCACCGCACACATCATCGATGGCCGGGTACAGCATGCGGTATTGCTGGAACTGTTTACTGATGAAGGGGTTGGCACCCTGATTCGCGGGGGCGCACGATGAACGACAATGTAGAACCGACACGGGCAGAAGCGAAAAGCTCGCGTCGTCAGCAGATTCTGGAAGCTTTAGCCAGCCAGCTCGAACAACACCCCGGCGAACGTATCACTACAGCCAAGCTGGCAGCCAGCCTTAATGTCTCGGAAGCGGCACTTTATCGTCATTTTCCCAGTAAGGCACGCATGTTTGAAGGTCTGATTGGATTTGCGGAAGATACGGTATTTGGTCTGATCCGCCGGATCGTCGAAGAAGACCAGAATGCCCTGTCGCGTATTGAAAAAATCATGACACTGCTGCTGGGTTTCAGTGCCAAGAACCCAGGCATTACCAGCGTGCTGGTTGGCGCAGCATTGACCGGTGAAACCGAACGTTTGCGTCAGCGTGTCAGCCAGTTTTTTGATCGGCTCGAAACCCAGTTCCGTCAAATCCTGCGTGAACGTGAACTCAGCCTGACCGAAGCCGGTGGCCGCCCGGTCAATGAAACGGCCAACTTGCTGCTGACTGTCATTGAAGGCCATATGCAGCAATACGTTCGCAGCAGCTACCGACAATCACCGTTGACCGGCTGGGAACAGCAATGGCGTCTGGTCGCCAGTCTGTTGAGGCCTTACGCATGATTAAAGTCTGTCTAATCGGCGAGGATATCGCTAAAGAAAAGGCACTGCTTGAGAGTCAATCCGGCATCACGCTGCATACCATTGCCATAGCTGAGACTGATGTCATGCTTAAAACTATCTGTGATCTTCACCCCGATATTCTGGTCTTATCAGATGTGGGCAGTAAGCTGCCAGCCGATGAAATCTGCATGCATGCCTATTTGCGGGCGCCCGATATTAAAACCCTGATTATCTCAGAGCATGAAGCCGACTATGCCAGGCTGGAAGCGACCGGCTTCAGTTGCAAAGGCTTTATGCTGCATCAGCAGCGCCACGCCATTGTTCGTGCCGTCCGGGTGATGTATGACGGTGAAGCCTGGTTATCCCGTAAGTTAGTAACTACCGTGCTGGACCAACTGGCCAGCAATGCAGCCTCAGCCAAACCCCGCCCCAAACTAGTCAATAAACGCTGAACAAATCCCCCCTCCTCGCCATGCTCTTCGCTTGAAGAGTTGAGATGTATAAATCGTAAAAAACGATTAAAAAATAGTTATTATTCGTTTTTAATGCCAAAAAAGCTGAAAATTAGTACCACCGTACAATAGTCTGCCCTTGTCAATTCCCAGAGAATGGTCATCGTTCGAGTTAAAAGCACCGGCGAATGAAATCTTCTGTCGTGTGCATGCCGGGCCAAATGACTGGCCAATTAATGGATGAATTTGAAGGGGATGACCAATGGCAACACAAATCGGCGTAATCACAGCTGTCGTAGGTACGGTAACCGCTACAGCTGAAGACGGTTCAATCAGAACGCTGCAGGCTGGCGATCGCGTTTATGCAAATGAAGTGATCAGCACCGGCCCTGCCGGCGCAGTCGAAATCGAATTTGCAGATGGCAGTGTGATGGATCTGGGTAGAGACAGCCAGGCCATGCTTGATACCGCCGTATTTGACCCCGACGCAATCGGGCTTGCGGAAACTGAAGGCGAGGCCGTTCCTGACGACGTCGCCGCTATCCAGCAAGCTATCCTTGAAGGCGAAGACCCGACCGAAGCCGGCGAAGCCACGGCGGCCGGTGCTGGCGCAGGTGGTGGTAATGAAGGCCACGATGCCGTCTTTGTTAACTACCTGAACCCTGAAGTTACTCCTGATGCCGGCTTTGACACGGTGGGTGTTAACAGTACTGTTGATGACATTGAAGACGAACAGTTGATTGATGGTGTGCCGACTGCCGGTCTGGTCACCGTGCTGCTCGATGAAGATGACCTGAGTTTCAGAAGCGATGAAGAAGTTGCCCAGGCAATTAATGATTTCCTTGACAGCATTCAGGCAGAGTTTTTGGGCGATACCGGCTTCAACCTCAGCGACTTTCCGAATGCCGGTGTCGGTGATGAAGGACAGCCGGGTGATGACCTGCCTTCACCCAACCCAACTTTCTTCTCCGGCACTTTAAATGCCGACTTCGGCCTTAATGGCCCGGGTAGCATCAGCTTTAACCCTGTTGTATCGCAACCAGCCGGATTGACTTCCGGTGGTGAGCCGGTTCAGATTTGGGTCTCTGCTGATGGTCTCACTCTGATTGGCTACATTGCTGGCGAAGGCGAGTTCTCACCTGAATTTGCTATCCAACAGGAAGGGCCAGAGTTTTCAGGCGCAGAAATCATTTTCAGTGCCCAGATTGATCCGGTCACCCTCAACTTTACCGCCGGTATTTACGGCCCGCTGGATCACGCTGACACGGCTGAAGAAGGCGCATTCGAAGAAAACCTGCTGATCAATATGGCCTTCACCATCACTGATGCTGATGGTGATGCGGCTCAAGGCATTATCCAACTGAATGTGGATGATGACAGTCCGGTCATTGGTGAGCAGGACTACCCTCAAGAGCAGGGTGAATACAGTGACTTCCCATTCCAAATGGGTGTTGTAGATGAAGATGATACCGATGATGGGGTGGGTAACACCGATTCACCGGGTGATGATTCCAGCACGCCATACATCACACTCCCAATTAATTTTGGTGCTGACGGCCCGGCAGCCGAAAACCCGGTTGAAATCAGTGCAGAAGGCATTGTCGATCAGTCTGGTAATCCATTGACCTCAAATGGTGTGGAAGTGCAGTTCAGCTGGAACTCAAGCACGAATACACTGGAAGGTACTGCGGATGGACAGCCGGTTATCAACATCCATGTCGATGTCTATGATTATGGTGCGGGCAGCTATACTGAAGCAAAAATTGAGTTGTTCGATAATCTGGACCATCCGATAGGTGCCGAAGGTGAATCTCTTGGTACAGAAGATAATCTGGGCATTACACTCAACTACACAGCCACAGATGCTGATGGTGACCAGGCATATGGCAGCTTCGATTTAAGCATCGATGATGATATGCCGGTTATCGGTACGCCAGAAGCGGTGTCGGTCGATGAAGAAGGTATCGATGGCAACGCTGGTGACAGCTACGATGCAGATGCCACAGTCAATGGCGTGCTGTTGATGCCGGAGCTTGAGAATGGTGATTTGAACAGTGCGCTGGATACTGATGCCAAGCAAGCTATCAAGTCATTCGTTGAGGCGGGTGGACAACTGGTTATCAATGGCTCTTCCGGTAGCAATGATGAAACCCTGTTGAACGATATATTTGGTTTCTCAATCACCAATGGCTCGAATACATCCAGCAATGTACCCACTTTCTCGCAAACTGGGGCGGCAACAGGAACAGACTATGAGTCAGGTCCTGCACAGCTGAATAACCCCAATGGCACCTATACCTGGGATATCTCCAGTCTGCCTGCTGAAGCTACCGTCATGTATTCCGACGGAGATGATGCGGCAGTAGTCACAATTCCGGTCGGTGATGGTCAGATTACGTTCCTCGCTTATGACTGGTACAACGCAGCACCAACCGGTAGCCAGGATGGTGGCTGGACTGACATTCTTGATATTGCTGTGTCAGCCAACGGCTCCCCGGCGGAAGTCAGTGTGTTTGATAACGGTAGTTATGTTGATACCACCAGTGGAGGTACATCTGCCGAGTCTGACAATGTTCAGGATACGCTGCAAAGCCAGGGCCACAATGTCTCCACCTATACAGGTATCACACTGGCCGACATTCTCGCTGCCCTTCCTGAATTTACAACTGGTGATCTGGCGGGTGAAGACACGGTAGCCAGTGGTAGCCTCGCTATTAACTGGGGTGCAGATAACAACAATGATGATGCGTCAGAATTTGACCGTAGCGTCGTATTCACCCAGCAAGATGCGCCTGAAGGCCTGACTGCAGATGGTGAGCCTGTCAGTTACAGCATCAGTGAGGACGGCACCATGCTGACCGCCTTCACTGGTGAAGCAGGTACAGACAGCTACACTGAAGTCTTTACTGTCACGCTGTCAGATGCGGGTAACGGTAGCTACGAGTTCACACTGCTTGGCAACCTGGATCATCCTGAAGCCAATACGGAAGATGATATCGACCTGAACTTTGGCTTCATGGCCACTGACTCTGACGGTGATGCCGCGACCAGCAGCTTTAATGTCACAGTGGATGATGATGCACCGGTTGTAAGTCCTTATGACGTCAACACCATGCGGATCATCAGTGATGATGAGACAGTGGCCGAGTTGAGTGGGAATATCGGTGAAGGCTTCGGCACCAGTGATGGCACCGGTACTGACAGTAAAGAGTACAACCAGAGCAAAACGCTGCAATTCTCAGCGGGTGCCGATGGCGGTACTGTTGCCTGGAACGCGGAAAACAGCTCTGTCGATGACGCCACTGCGGGTATTAGCTTCAGCGTGAATGATGACGGTTCACTGGTGCTGACCCAGGAACAAAATGGTGAGCCGGTGGAAATCGCTGTAATCACCCTGGATGCAAACACCGGTGATTACACCTACACCCAAACCGGCAACGTGCTGCACACTGAAGGTGATAACGAAAATGAAGCCGCGTTTACGCTGGGCTTCACTGTCACTGATGGTGACGGTGATACAGCAGACGGTTACCTGACACTGCTGATCGATGATGACACACCGACTGTCACGCCATATGAAGTCAACACCATGCGGATCATCAGTGATGATGAGACTGTGGCCGAACTGAACGGTAATATCGGTGAAGGCTTTGGCACCAGTGACGGCGCGGGCACTGACAGCAAAGAGTACAACCAGAGCAAAACGCTGCAATTCTCAGCGGGCGCCGATGGCGGTACTGTTGCCTGGAATGCAGAAAACAGCTCTGTCGATGACGCCACTGCGGGTATCAGCTTCAGCGTGAATGATGACGGTTCACTGGTGCTGACCCAGGAACAAAACGGTGAGCCAGTGGAAATCGCTGTAATCACCCTGGATGAAAACACCGGTGATTACACCTACACCCAAACCGGCAATGTGCTGCACACTGAAGGCAGCAACGAAAACGAAGCCGCGTTTACGCTGGGCTTCACTGTCACCGATGGAGACGGCGATACGGCAGATGGCTATCTGACGCTGTTGATCGACGATGACACACCGACCGTTACACCATATGAAGTCAACACCATGCGGATCATCAGCGATGATGATTCTGTCGCAGGTCTGAACGGTAATCCTGGTGGTGTTGGTGACAGCAATCAATACAATCTCAACGGTACCCTGCAGTTCTCTGCAGGTGCCGATGGCGGTACCGTAGCCTGGAATGCTGCCAACAGCTCAAGTGATGGCGGCGCTGCTGATGTCACCTTCAGTGTTGATAGCGACGGCAGTCTGATCCTGACCCAGATGCAGAATGGCGAAGCGGTTCAAGTGGCTAAAGCGATACTGGATGCGAACACCGGTGATTACAGCTACACCCAGACCGCTAACCTGCTGCACACGCCGGGTGGTGATGAGAATAACGCCAACTTCACACTGGGCTTTACCGTGACAGATGGAGACGGCGATACAGCTGATGGTCACCTGGTACTGCGCATCGATGATGACACGCCAACGGTTGCTGACTATAACGTCAACACCATGCGTATCATCAGTGATGATGACACGGTTGCTGGCCTCAATGGCAATCCGGGGGAAGGCACCAATACCAATGACGGTGCCGGCACTGACAGTAAAGAGTACAACCAGAGCAAAACGCTGCAGTTCTCTACTGGCGCTGATGGCGGTACTGTTGCCTGGAACGTAGATAACAGCTCTGTCGATGATGCTACAGCCGGTATCAGCTTCAGCGTCAATGGTGATGGTTCACTGATCATTACCCAGATGCAAAATGGCGTTCCGGTGCAAGTCGCGGAGATCACGCTGGATGCCAACACCGGTGAGTATAACTACACCCAGATCAGCAACCTGCTGCATACCGCTGGTGACAATGAAAACGAAGCTGCGTTTACACTGGGCTTCACCGTCACTGATGGTGATGGAGATACTGCCGATGGTCACCTGACCCTGTTAATTGATGATGACACGCCAGTTATCACCAGCCAGCAAATCAATCTGCTGACAGAGTCGTTTGAAGACTTTGCGCCTGATCTGTCCGGTAACAACTGGACAGTAGTTGGTGAAGGTGGCGGTACCATCATCGGTAACAACGGTATCGAATGGACCGTTAACGGTGCGGGTATTGAAATTCAGAATGGCAATGTCGGCGGCAGCACAGCCTCTGACGGTAACGCCCATGCTGAACTGGATGCTCATGACAGTAATGGTGACGGTGGCACCACGTTGACCGAACTGAGCACAGTGGTGGATCTGCCGACCTCTGAAGCTGAACTGAGCTTTGATTACAAAGGACGACCAGATGACCTGGCTGATAGCGGAATAGAAGTCCAGTTTGGTGATCAAGTCATTACTGTTGATATGTTTAACCAGACAGCCTCATCAGGTGGGCTGAATTACAGTTATTCGTCAGGTGTTGAAATCAGCTTCGACTATGATTTTTCATCACAGTGGACTACCGTTACTGTTAAGTTCAGCGGCTTAGCCACTGGCGACACATTGCTGAGCTTCCGTGGCCTGGATGAACAAGGTGATGGTGACTCTCTGGGCGCCTTCCTTGATAACATCAGCCTGAACGCAGTAGCCAGCCTGACTGTTGATGAATCTGCACTGGCTGATGGCAGCGGCGAAGCCGGTGCTTCAACCACGGCCAGCTTTGACTTCAGTGGCTTCTTCAGCGGCGCATTTGGTGCTGACGGCCCTGCCGATACAGGCAGCGAAAGCTACAGTCTGAACCTCAACGGTCAAGACGTCGCTTCTGGCCTGTTTACTGTGGATAACAGTGATACTGATGCAGGCGATGGTGATGGCTTCGGTCAGGGCGTAGAAATCGTGCTCAACCAAGTCGATGGTGACATTGTCGGCTCTGCCGGTGGTGTTGAATACTTCACTATCAGCGTCAACGCTGAAACCGGTGAAGTCACGCTGACGCAGCTGGAGAACGTCTGGCATGCCGACACCAGCAACCCTGACGACAGCCAGGGCATGGTGCTGGATTCAGAACTGCTGACTCTGGTCAAAACCATCACAGATGCTGATGAAGACAGTGCTGAAGCGACCCTGGATCTGGGCGGTGTCAGCTTCAACTTTGAAGATGATGCGCCAGCCATTGAAGCACAGCAGCCAGCGCAGCCTTACCTGCTGACTGTGACCAACGAAGGCGGTGATGCCGGTTATAACAACACCTATGGTTTTTACATCAAAGGTGAAGACGGCGAGCCTGTCAGCGGTGAAATCATCTGGGCGAATGTTAAAAACAACACGTCTGAAGAAATTAATGTTGAAGTCACTGATCCATCAGATATCGGCTTCTTCATTATCCCTGATGGTGCCGACCTGAATGATCTGAGTAATGGCGATTCCGTGACCTTCCAGAAAGATGGCGAAGGTAACTGGGAAGTGCTTCTGGGCGGCGAACCGTTGTCAGGACAAGGTACTAATGTACTGTTTGACAATGCTGACCTGAATCCTGGCAGCAAAGATACCCTGCAGGATAATGCTGCAGCCGGTAATCAAAACTGGGAAGACATCATTGGTGGTGATAACGACTTCAACGATGTCAATATCAACGTCAGCATTAACCAACTGGGTGCGATTACCGTCGACGAAACTGATATCGGCAACGGTGACCCAAGCAGTGCCACCGCATCTCTGGACCTTTCAGGCAGCTTTACTCCTGACTTCGGTGCAGATGGGGAAGGCGATGTAGATTACAGCCTGTCGGTGGCTGATGATGCAGAGTCCGGTCTGGTTGATACCGTCAGCGGCAAAGCGGTTGAACTGCGTGTGAACGGCGACGGTGATGTTGAAGGCTACATTACTACGGATGGTGGCGATGAACTCATTGTCTTTACTGCCAGTGTCGATGACACCGGCGAAGTCACCCTGACTCAACTGCGTGCGGTTGAGCATGATGACGTGACCGATCCTGATGAAGCCAATTCGCCTGCCACACTCAATGCCGGCGCGATTGCACTGTCTGCCACCGTCACGGATGCCGATGGCGACAGTGCCAGCGACAGTATTGATGTCGGTGTGCTGTTTGCCTTTGAGGATGACGGCCCGAGTGTCGGTGCCCAAAGCGATGCAACCGTTGATGAAGGTGAAACCGTTATCGGTCAACTGGTGTTTGATGCCGGTCAGGATGAAGGTGGAATCTCACACATCGATGGGGTGGCCCTGGAATTTGGTCAGGATGGTTACTCACAGGACATCGAACTGGATCACGGCACGCTGCAGGTCAAAGCCAATGGCGAATACAGCTATAGCATTGACAGCGGTTCCGTGTCTCAGGATGAAGTTGAAAACTTTAACTTCACCGTCACCGATGGGGACGGCGATACCGCTCAGGGCGCAGTGGCCATTACCATTGTTGATACGCAGGTTTCTGACGTAGTGACACTGAATGATGTCACGGTGAGCGAAGGCGATGGCACAGCAACTATTACTGGCAGCGTAGAAAATCCTGTTACCGGTAGTCCGCTGGTTATTACGCTGGATAATGGGGCCACAATTACCATTCCGGTGGGGGATACCTCAGCAGCATCCACACCGTTCCCGGTACAGGGCGATGATCCTTATGTCGATGGTGAAATTTATACCGTCGAAGTGACGGGTACATCAGGTGGCAACTACTCGTCGCTGGATACAAGCGACGATGCGACCGTGACCGTCAATGACACCATTGATACCACCACCGTGACGCTGGACGATGTAAGTGTTGCCGAAGATGGCACCATCACCTATAGCGCCAGTGTCGACAATGCGCCACAGGGTAACCTGACCATTACGTTGACCAACGGTGTTGTGATCACCATTCCTGATGGTGTGACCACGGGTAGCTCCTCGCCGCAAGCGGCACAGGGCGATGATGTCTATGTTGATGGCGAAAGTTTCAACGTCGGCATTCAATCAACCAGCGGTGGTAACTACGAAGATTTGGATACCACTGATACCGCAACGGTGACTATCAGTGACACCATTGATACCACCACCGTGACGCTGGACGATGTGAGTGTCGCCGAAGACGGCACTATTACCTACAGCGCCAGTGTAGATAATGCGCCGGAGGGTAACCTGACCATTACGCTGACCAATGGCGTCGTGATTACCATTCCTGATGGTGCGACCACGGGTAGCTCCGCGCCGCAAGCGGCCCAGGGCGATGATGTCTATGTTGATGGCGAGAGCTTCAACGTCGGCATTCAATCAACCAGTGGTGGTAACTACGAAGCGCTGGATAGCAGTGATACTGCGACTGTTACTGTGACTGACACTATCGATACAGTGACTGCCACTTTGACTACATCCACCACAGAACTCTCTGAAGATGGCGGTGATATCACCTACACCATCACACTGAGCGGTGGACCGGGTGCGATAGATCCGGATAGCGATCTGGTCTTTAACCTGGCTAATGGTGAGCAAGTGACCGTACAGGCCGGTGATGTCACTGGTTCATATACACGTACATACACCGATGGTGAAGTCACCAATCAGGCGTCTATCAGTAATAGCATCGCCGGCATCGCTTCAGGTGGCAGCGAATATGAGGATCTGCAAACAGCAGGTACTACTACTGTGGATGTGGATTACACACCTGATATCAGCAACCTGACACCGGAGGCTAATGGTGGTGATGTCACCGTTGATGAAGATGACCTGACAGAGGGTAGTGATACCAGCAAGGAATCGACTACACAGGAAGGTACATTTACCATCAACAGTGGTGATGCCATTGATGACCTAAGCATTGGAGGTAACGCGGTTATTACTGACGGCACCTTCAGCGCTACCAGCTTTACCACGGCGCTGGGTAATACACTTTCTGTGACTGGCTACGATGCCGACACGGGTGAGATTACCTACACCTACGAACTGGCAGATAACACCTTAAATCATGGTCCTGCCGATAATGGTGAAAATGGCGTGTTTGAGAACTTCGCTGTCAGCTTGAGTGATGCTGATGGGGATGTAGCGAATGACACGTTGTCGGTGCAAATTATCGACGATACACCGACTGCAAACCCAGCAGAGGCAAGCGGTACAGCAACACAACAGGTTGATACTAACCTGATGCTGATCCTCGACGTTTCCGGCAGTATGGATGATGATGCCAACTTCCAGGGCATGTCACGACTTGAGGTGATGATTAAGTCCAGCCTTGAATTGCTTGACCAATATGATGCTTATGGCGATGTCATGGTTAACTTAGTCACTTTCTCGTGGAGTGGTGCTAATCCGACCAATGGCTGGGTCTCAGTTGACGATGCCAAAACCATTCTCCTCGGTCTGGAAGCGGACGGTAACACCAACTACGATGATGCCTTGAATGACGCTATCAATGCCTTTGGTCAGTCTGGTAGCATTCCTGGTGCTCAGAATGTCTCGTACTTTATGTCTGATGGTGTGCCGAATGAGAATTACGTCACTAACAGCGCGACCATTCCTGGCAGTGACAATGACTTGGGTGGTGGTGACGGTATCAGCACTTCAGAAGAGGCTGATTGGATTCGCTTCCTCGAGTTCTACAACATTAAGTCATATGCATTAGGCATGGGAACAGGTGTTAATGAGGGTAATCTCAATCCGATCGCTTACGACGGTGTTGCGGAAAGTAACCTGGACTCAATCGTCGTCACCGACTTTGCTGATCTGCAAACCACGCTGGTCGGTACTATTGAGGTTCCACCACTGACCGGCACTTTACTGAACGGTGGCCTGCCGGCATCTGCAGGTGCTGATGGCGGTTATATTCAGTCCATTACTGTGGACGGCGTAACTTACAGCTTCAATCAGCAAACAGATACTGAAAGCACCAGTGGTGGCACCAGTACAGGTAGCTTTGATGCCAACACTAATATTTGGACCGTCACAACGGCTTCTGGCGCTGAACTCAGTGTTGATATGGATACCGGTGAATATAACTATGCCGGTCCGGATGATCTGACGAGTGTGCTCAATGAAACCTTCGGCTACGTCGTGGTTGATAATGATGGCGATACAGCCAGTAGCACGCTTGAAGTGACGATTGATCCGGCTGAGGGCCCGACAGTAGTCAGAGATGACTTTGTACTGACCAATCAGGATCCGGCTGATATTCCTGACTGGGCATTGCTGGCCAACGACACGGGTCCGAACAGTGATAGTCAGCAACTGACCGGTGTTTCAAATGCCAACAGCGGTAACGTCAGTGATAATGCTGACAATACTGTGACATTTGATGACACAGGCTCCCAGGATGGTAGCTTTACTTACACCAACACTGCAGGTAGTCAGTCAGAAGATGGCAATGTCTATGTTAACCGTGTCAATGGCGATGAGATCGAAGGGAGTTTCCTTGATGAAATCCTGGTTGGCGGTGACAATCAGTCTGATACGCTTGATGGTAATGCCGGTAACGATATTTTGATTGGTGGTACTGGTGTTACAGGCGGACCTGTTGCTCGTCAAGTCAATGCTGATGTGCGTTCTGGTGATACATACAGTAGCAACAATAACCAATTCGGCTTTAACTTTGCGGTTGGTGCTGGTCTCTCTATCACACAGATACGCATTGATATGGGTAACAAGGGTGATTTTGATTCCGATGACAAATTTGGCATAGGTAGTGAGTCGGACATAAGTCTTAGTGATTTAGCTCCTTCTTACGACTACGGTGATGAGCTTGTGTTGAATTTTGAAAACAATACTTTCACTGAAGGTGAAACTCTACGCTTCGGAATAGACACTGATGATGACAATAGAGATCTGGATGACGGTGAAGACTTTGGTCAGGAAAATGTAAACTTCACTATCACTTTTAGTGATGGTATGACAATTTCTGGTACTTATGACGAGGCCAGTGGTGATACAAGCTTCGCAACGGTAACCGAAGCAGATGCCGTCGACTCAACTATCGAAATCGATGACCAACTGTTCGGCGGTGCTGGTGACGACATTCTGGTCGGTGGGGGCGGTAACGACCTGCTGACCGGTGGTGACGGTGCTGATACCTTCAAATGGGAGTCTGGTGATGAAGGCACTGCTGCTTCACCGGCAATGGACTTTGTCACAGACTTTGATTCATCTGAAGGTGATGTGCTGGATCTTGCTGATATTCTGCAAGGCGAAGAGTCTAATGACATCACTAACTACATCAGCGTCGCGCAGGATGGTGACAATGTGGTAATCAACGTCACGCCGGATGGTGCGGGCGGTGATATGAATCAGGTCATCACCTTGGAGGATACGTCACTCAATGATCTTGGGGTCGGCGGTTATGACGCGACCACGCAGCAGTCAGAGATCATCAATCAGTTGATTAGTAGTGGTCAGTTGAATGTCGACCAAAGCTAACCGGGTGGCCGATTGGTGACAGCACATCGTCACCGATCAGCGTTCTCAAAAACAAAAGGCCTGCGGTAGGAATATCGCGGGCCTTTTTGTATGCTGCGATAGCACAACGAGTCGAGAAAACATGAGTCAACACCAACCCACCCTGTTTGTGGCAATTACCAACTACCGTGACCGGAAAATTATGGCCACGATAAAAGACTTGTTTAAGCAGGCTGCTCGACCGGATCAGATTCGTGTTGGCGTGTTGTCGCAGTTGATGACCAATGACGATGACTGTCGTGCACCAACTCATCCTCAGGTGGACGAGATCGTCATTGATGCTGCTACCAGCCGGGGTGTCTGCTGGGCTAGAAGTCATTTGTATCAGGAGTTGCTGGGTGATGAGCCGTTTGTACTGCAGATTGACAGTCACATGCGCTTTGAGCCGGACTGGGATGTTCGCTTGTTTGAAATGTGGCAGCAATGCCAGAACCCGAAAGCGATCATCAGCCATTACTCGTTAGGGTATACGCCACCCGATTAACTCGCTGCAAAAGCGATTACCGTGTTGAAGCCCGGCAAATTTAACGCTCATGGCACATTGGTCTATCAATTTGATACCTATCTATATAAAGATAAGCCAGCAAAACCAATCCCTTCCGCATTCGTTTCGGGCAATTTTCTGTTTGCACCGGTCTCAGCCCTGAAACAGGTGCCCTATGATCCCTGGCTCTATTTCTTTGGTGAGGAAATCACCATGTCTGTAAGGCTATGCACACACGGCTGGGATTTTTATGCCCCTAACGATGTGTTGGCTTACCACAACTATGGTAAGCAGACGGGACGCCCTCGTCACCGGGATGATCACCGGCAGGCGGAACACTTCGAATTACTGAGTGTGGACCGTATTCAGTACCTGCTGGCTGGTCGCAAGCCAGGAGATTTGCAATCCCTAAGAGACATTGAGCAATTTGGACTCGGTTCGCAACGAACTTTGTCAGCGTTCGAAGCCATGGCAAAAGTTGACTTCAAACAGAAAAAAATTTTGGAGACGCAATATGTCCGTGACGGTCGCCGTCTTCGGATATTTAAATCGTGAAGCCGTTGCCTCTGAAATTGATGCTGACTTGGTGACTACCGTGCTCGGCTTAACTTCTAAACCAGCTTTCAAGCTGGTTTTTTATTTTTTAATCCGCTTTTCTTGTTACTGAACCCTAGTTTTCAGCCTTTCTATACAAAAAATTTGAAAAAAAATGGCAAAACTGTACCAAAGTACAATACACACCCCCTAAAAAGAGGGGGATTATGATCAACAAGACCCCCTCATAAAGGGGATGCTGTTGATAGTGGATAGTTCTTTGGAGGACATCATGGCAACACAAATCGGAATTGTGAAAGCAATCTTTGGAGAGGCAACAGCTACTGCGGCTGATGGTTCAATCAGAACACTACAAGCAGGCGACAAAGTGTTCGCCAATGAACTTATTACCACCGGTCCCGGTGGTGCTATCGAAATCGAGTTTGCTGATGGCAGCGTGATGGATCTTGGCAGAAACTCCCAGGCGATGCTCGACAGCGAAGTCTTTGACCCGAATGCGACTGCAGTTGCCGAAGGTGCACAGGATGATGTACCAGATGATGTCGCCGCTATCCAACAAGCCTTGTTAGAAGGTGAAGACCCGACCGAAATCGGTGAAGCAACAGCGGCCGGTGCCGGTGTAGAAGGTGGTAACGAAGGTAATAATACAGCCGTATTCGTTGATTACCTGAATCCAGCGGTTACTCCTGATGCAGGTTTCGATACCGTTGGTGTGACAAACGAATACGACCTGCCTGAAGAAGACATCATTATTCTGGAGGAAGAGGACCCATTAGTAGAAGAGAGTACGCCGTCTACCACCGCGACATCTGTTTTTGTGGATGAGGATGATCTGGGTGGTGAATTTTTATTTGCCTTTGTTGGACCGTCAGGTATCCAGTCAGCTTTTGAAACCGATACAGGCCTCTTTTCCCAGTTCCCATTTGTGTTTGGTAATAATGATGAAGCTATCGGCGACGACTTGCCGACAAATTCTCCAACCACAGTCACAGGCAGTCTGAATGCGGACTTTGGTACTGATGGCGCCGGCTCGGTTCAATTCAACCCCGCAACTGCACAACCTGCTGGTTTAACCTCCGGCGGGGAACCTGTTCAATTCTGGGTATCAGCCGATGGTTCAATGCTGGTCGGCTATATTCTGACTGTGCCGGACTATGAATACGACGCGCAAGAAGCTCAGGCGGACTTTCCTCAATATGCAGAGATTATCTTCACTGCAGAAATTCCTGACTCTGGCGTCACTGATTTTGCCTTCACATTGCATGGTCCACTGGATCAGGCTATAGGGGGCAATGAAAACAATCTGAATATTGATCTTAGCTATGTCATCTCAGACAGTGATGGTGATACAGCTAATGGTGTTTTACAAATTAACGTTGATGACGATAGCCCGGTTATCGGGGAAGGGCAGGCACCTCAACCTCAGCTTCTGAGGGTGAATGAGCTACAAGTCGAGCCGAGAACCACCACTGTTGACGAAGATGATACCGAAAACGGGGTTGGTAATACTGACTCACCTGGGGATGATCCTTCTTTCCCATTTATTGCGTTGCCAATTAGTTTTGGTGCAGATGGACCGGCTGAAGAAAATCCGGTTGAAATCAGTGCTGAAGGCATCGTCGATCAATATGGCAATCCGCTGACCTCTAATGGCGAGCAGCTGACGTTTGAGTGGAACCCCGACACCAATACCCTTGAAGGCTCAGCGGGTGGCGAAACAGTAATTGAGTTGTCAGTTTACGTTGATCCTTTTGGGTTCTACACAGAGGTATACATTAACCTGCAAGGCAACCTGGACCATCCTATTGGTGCTGAAGGCGAATCACTGGGTACGGAAGATAATCTGAATATTACCCTGAATTTCACGGCAACTGATGCTGACGGTGATCAGGCCGAAGGTGAATTTAGCTTCCGTATCGATGATGATATGCCACTGGTCGATGTCACTGTTGGTGAGTTCTCTGCACCTAGTTTAACCACCCAAGACGCCCAGACTATTGGTCTTAATTCAGACACGGCGACAGGCTCTTTTGCTGCTGCGTTCGGCCTGACTCAGAATATGGGTGCAGATGACGGCGGCACTGCAGCTACGCTGCAGTATAGCCTGTCAGTCGGTGCCGGTATGGAAGACACCGGCCTGACCAGTAATGATAATGACATCACCCTGGCAATGGAGGGTGATGACATTGTTGGTAAAGCCGGTGGAGAAACTGTTTTCCGTATTTCAGTAGACGCTGAAGGCATGGTGACACTGACACAATACGCTGAAATTGATCACCTGCCTGAAGACATTGACGAAGTGAATGACAACAGCAACATCGGCCTGCCAACAGGCAGTATTGAACTGACGGCTTCGGCAGAAATTATTGATGGTGATGGCGACAAGGCTGTTGATAGTGAAACCATTGATATCACGGGCTCATTTAGCTTTGATGATGATCTCCCGACTGCCGATGATGAAGCAGTTCAGGATGTCATAGAAGGCCAAACCATCTCGGGGCAACTGGACTTCACCGAAGGTGCGGATGGTGCATCAGTGACAGAAATTGACGGTAACGTTCTGGTCTTTGGCCTGGACGGTTATTCTCAAAGCGTTAGTGTTGAAAACGGTTCTATCAAAGTCAAAGCGGATGGTACTTATGAGTTCACAGCTGATGACAACCTGGCGCAACCTGCGACCTCGAATATTACCTATACCGTTGTAGATGGTGATAACGATAGCGTTACAGCAGATATTGACTTCAATATTACCGATGCAAACACACCGACCGCGAGTGCGACAGCGGCATTGGTGGATGATGAAGGACTGTCTGGCGGTATTCCTGGTGGTACAGGTGACGCGGCTGATGCG
>Ga0189276_10283_pt1 | contig 24113 bp, 29 predicted proteins | sample N26A31minimetaG_FD_130321 | JGI IMG/M metagenome (GOLD analysis project Ga0189276, IMG submission 130321) | Marine microbial communities from the Costa Rica Dome - N26 A3-1 mini metaG | ecosystem: Environmental > Aquatic > Marine > Oceanic > Photic zone | place: Costa Rica: the Eastern Pacific... | reverse complement strand
TACAGATAGATCTAATCTAAAGGTGGGTCACTTTGGCCCGGCGGGGGTGGGTCACTTTCGTCCGGCCAGCTATGGTCACTTTAACCCGGCGAGGGTGGTATACTATGTCCGGCGTTTCCAGTTGAGGAATACCAAACAATAATTCTCCAGCACCGCGAATTATATACACTCCTGAAATTATAAATATTCCATATTTTAAATTTGGGAGTTTTTTAATTTTTCCATCTGCGGAAAGTCCATAAAGTCCAAAAATGAAAAAGACAATAGCAACAAAAATCGTCAATAGGTAAGGTAATGAGAAATGTATTTGAGAAAGCTTAACCATTTCTTCTCCTATCCCTGTTATCTCAAATATTTTTTCTGCCCAAAATAGACCGATAATGTGAGCAAATGCTATTATTATATTTATATATCCACCAAGTCTTAACATAACAATTCTACTTTACTACTGTTCTACTAATTCTTTAAGTTCTCTATTCATTTTTTTAAAAATTTCTAGTTCTTTAAAAATCTTTTTTCTAAACAGAGAGGCAATAATGCCTTTTAATTCCCATTTTTGAATAAAAACAACATTCTGTTCGTCTACCTCTTCAATTATAAAACTATGTGTTGCCTTAAAAAACCAATTCAGCATAACAACTTGAGTAGCAGAAAATGATTTAAAATCATTTTTACTAACTGCCTTAGCTTTAAAATTTGAACTTTTGCCATTTGGTTGTGTAATTGTTACTTTGAATTTATTCCCCACAATTAAGTTATTGTTACTTTCCATTTTTAAAACAGAATTCCAACTAGGATAATTTTCAAAATTTGTTATCACCTCCCAGACTTTTTCTTTTGAAGCTTTTACAGCTATTTCAATTTTATATTCTTTCATTTTTTGAGCATTAACATTAATAAAGAAGGCACTAGCAAATAGGACTAATAAAACTTTCATAATAAACAGTTTGTAATTTGGTTTAACTTTATCTAATTTTTGATTTACTTCTTTTTAAGAAACATCCTTACACTATCGTTTTATTACTTAAAAACTATATTTAAACCTTAAATAAATACTATTTCCAAGGTTAGAAAAATTATCTTTTTGCTTACCATAAAAAAGTTGCCCAGTAACATCAAAATCCCAATTTTGGGATATACTATAAGTAAACTGTGGCATAAAAAAAATCATATCAATATCAGCAGCATATATAGAAGTTATTGAGCCGACTATTGCTGGTGTAAATGTTTTAGAAGCTTGACCAAAAAAGGACCATTTATTAGGCATTAGGTGTTTTACGTCAATAGATTCACTATATAATTGAGAAGCATCGTAAGCATCTGTGTTACTTATACCATCACTATTATATAATGTAGAAACATTTAAGGAAATATCATTTTTGAAATAATAATCAAACGAAATGGAACCTACAAAAGCATTGTCTTCGTTGGAATTGCCATACGGCATAAAATAACTTAATTCTCCTTTGAACCCCATATCTTTTATAACACCTTCCCAGCCTAACCCCAAGGTGTAATTTTCTAAATATTTGGTGACTATCATTTGAAAATCATATTGAAATTTGTTGAAATTATACTTTATAGCTACAGTATTATCTTTCCATTGATCTGTATAATTAATGGCAAATTCGAAACTAGAATTTCCTGAAGTAAAATATTTTGCTCTTAAGGCATCTGTCCCTGGTCGCTCTTCATAATCAAAATCAAAAAAGCTGTAAGCATTAAAAAGGTCATTAGGATTCCAAACTAAATTCTTACCCCAATTTATACGTTGACGACCTAAAACCAACTGCCATTTACTTGAATGATAATCTACATACAACCGGTCAATATTTGAAAGCAAAATAAGTGCTGGTTGATTTATTAATAAAGCAGTCATATCAATATCTTGGTTTGAATTTTCAACCATTGACGCATAGTTTGGAATTGATTTAACTGAAGTACCCCAAAATATCCTGTTACGTAATTCGATTGCTAGTGTAAGATTATCGTTGGCATACATCTTAAAGTTTAATCTATTATGAATTAGGTTGTCATTTCCTATACTATCCAAGGAAGTAAAACTAGAAGTGTTTAAATACTTTACATAACCCGAAAAGTCTACATGTTCAGAAACCCAATTTTGCTTTTCCTGTGCCGTCATATTGATTATTGATGCAATAACCAAAATATAGAATACTATGTGCTTTGTTAACTTCAACTTAATTACTTGGTATCCTTAATTATTTTACCATCTTCCAATGTTACTATACGATGTGCCCTATCAATAACGCGTTGATCATGCGTTGAAAAAACAAATGTTATTCCTTCTTTTTCATTGAGTTGCTCCATAATGTCAAGAAGATCTGATGTGGATTTTGAATCTAGATTAGCAGTAGGTTCGTCAGCTAATACAAATTTAGGTTTAGAAGCCAATGCTCTGGCCACTGCAATGCGCTGTTGTTGACCACCACTCATTTCATTGGGGCGTTTTGATGCTTGACTATCCAAACCAACCGATTTTAACAGGGCTTCAACTCTATTATCAATTTCTTTCTTTGACTTATGCTGCAAAAGCATAATGAAACCTACATTTTCCTTGGCATTAAGGACTGGGATTAAATTATAGGCCTGAAATACAAAACCAATATTTTGTAATCTGAAATTGATAAGTTCGTTTTCCTTCATTCCAATGATATCAATTTTGTCGACAAACACCTCTCCTGAATGGGGTCTGTCCAGCCCACCAATAATGTTGAGCAAGGTGCTTTTTCCAGACCCAGAAGGTCCAACAATAGCAGTGAATTCTCCTTTTTCTACATCCAAGGAAACGCCATTAAGCGCTTTCACTTCGTTACCTTTACCCTCATTATAAACCTTTATTAGGTTTTCTGTTTTTATAACATTCATTTTTGTTGAGTTTTAAATTTTATCAAATAGCTTTCACGGCCTCTGCCGGATTTAATTTTAAAGCCCTTCTTGCTGGTATTACGGCCGCAATCAAAGCGACAGAAAGTGTCATTAAGGTAATATCAACATACATAGCAAATGGCAGTTTGGTAAATACTCTTGCACCCATTCCTAAACTTTCCAATCCTTTGGCAACAGCTGATAAATTGATACCATGCCTACCAAAATATTCAATCGTCCATATTGACAACAATACACCTAGAAGCGCCGCTATAAAAGCCAAGAAAAGTGTTTCCAAAATAATCATGGTAAAGACTTTTCGTTTATCCATACCAACAGATAGCAACATCCCTATTTCTCGTTTTCGTTCCAGAACCGCCATGAGCATAGTATTAACAATGCCAAAAGCCAAGGCTAATAAGATAATCCCCATAAAAATGTAAATAAAGTTGCTCATGGCTTCTTGGGCATAGCCCAATTCTGGTGAAAGTTGATCCCAACTTTCAACGGAATTGTTTGTTTTGATTTGGTTCTCTACAGTTTCAGTTTCAGTAATGTTATCACACAAGATGGCTATTTCATGGTATTTGCCACTTAAACTAACTAGTGGAGCTAAATCATCATACTTCACAAATACATTTTCCTCATCAAACGAACTGTTTATGGTTTTAAAAATTCCTTCAACCCTAAAACCAGTTGAAACGGTATTATTATTGGAATCTTGAAAGTTGAGTACCACCTTGGAATTGACTTTAACACCTAATTTATTGGCTAGTTTTTCCCCAATGATAATTGGATTTCTTTTTAGTTTGTACAAATAGGTTCCTTGCACCAGTTTTTCTGAAATATCTGTGACATTTTTTTCTTTATCAGGGAATATTCCCATAATCTTCACACCATAATTACCATGAGCTGTAGATGCCATTCCTTGTAATACCAACCGTTTCGTATAAGCCGTTACATGACTCATGGTGTCTATTTCTTTTAAAAGAGTATTACTTCCTATGATAGTATCTTTTTTATCAAAATTTTCCTGAAAACCAGCATTGTGAATTTGGATGTGGGACAAATTTGTATTTATAAAACTACTCAAACGCTGATCGTTCATACCGGAGACCATGGCCATGATAAACAACCCAGACCAGATGCCTAAAACTACCGAAGCAATGACAATACTGCTTCGTAGTTTATTACGCCAAACGTTTCTCCAAGCAATCATTAATAATGTTTTCATTTTGTTACTTTAAAAAGTTAACCTCTCATAGCATGCAGAGGATTCAGTTTTTTAATAATTAAGATAGGATATAGAGATACCAACAAGGCTATTATGAAAATTAGTGAAGCATGCACCAAGGGCAGGTCAGGTTGTATGTAAAATGGAATTTCTGCATTAAACCCGAAGTTCTCCATCATTTCGGCTTGTGTACCAGGTAGTACCAAAGGGTAGTAGTGTTTCCACAACATGATTGGATACGCAAGAAGAACACCCATAATTACTCCCAACAATGATAGTATAATGGTTTCTATAAACACCATAAACATTAACTTGCCTTTTTTCATCCCAATAGAGACGAGCACACCAAATTCATATTTTCTTTCTTGTGTCATCATTAGTACGGTGCCAAAAATTCCAAAGATGAGAATCATGTACAGGATAGCTATCATCAACAATCCACCAACACTATCTGCTAAAATGGTTTGTTGCAATTCAGGCATCATTTGTTGCCAGTTCATTACTTCATAGTTACTGTCCAACTTGCTTGAGATTGCTTTTTGCAACGACTTAAGTTGGACATTGTCATTTTTATCTACCACAAGACTTGTAACAATGCCAGATGCACTAAAAAGATTTTGGGCATCTTCCAAGGACATCATAGCCGTAACTTTATTCAAGGCAGGGTTTTTCAAGTCTATAATTCCAGAAATATGAAATTTATCAGCAGCCAACATTCCATGGTATCCCTGTCCTACAAAAACCAAAGTATCATTGGTTTCTACTTTAAAATAAGAGGCTACTCCTTTTCCTATAATAATATCCTTTGGGTTTTGAGGAAGGAAACCTGTTATCAATTTTGAATTTATATCCTGTAATTTTTGCTCCTTTTTAAAATCAACCCCATTGAGACTAATTACTTTAGTAAGGTCGCCAAAGGACAATAAACCATAATTTTCCAATCTTGGTAAAATCGTTTCAACACCTTCTGTGTTTGACAATTGATTAATTAAGTTACTAGTTACAATTATTGAATTATCTATTGATCGATTATCCCAATATCCTTTATGATGTAGCTGTATATATCCTGTATATGAACCTACCACATTGTCTATCATACCCTTATAAGTACCCAACTGCATAGAACGCATGATTAAGGAAAGGAATATTGCTATGAGTATAGAGGCTACAGTAATTAGACTCCTTTTTTTATTACGCCAAATGTTTCTCCAGGCAATTTTTAGAATCATTGTTTACTAATTAATAATTAATGGATGCGTTTCATGTAATTGGTGGTAAAGTATTCATCAGGTATATCGATACCAAACTTCCACTGACTATAACTAATTACCGTAGATTGTCCCGGTTTATCGACCGGCACAACAGTTAGTTTTGAAGGAAGTAACTTGCTATCAAATGTTTTTACGTCCGATCCTATCATTTGGTTGACCAAAAACATATCTTCATCATAAAAATCTGTCTGCATCTGCATGTATTCTTTTTCATCAATCCAAATGATTATTTTTCCCCAAACAACAGCGGCATTAGGCTTTGGGGTCAACTCTATTTTCCAGCAGGTGTAACCTTCCTTTTCTTCTTCACCAATAATTTTTTTATCATAATCTGTCACCAGTGAAGATTGTTTTACCAAATCATCATTTGTTAAATCGGTGCCCATCCAATTCTGTAACATCATTGAAGGCGGAAACTTTACTGTTCTTTCAATTGTTGGCAGGTAATTCCAAACCTCTTTTTCTCGCATGAGAAAAACAGTGCCCTTTTCTTTTGCTGGACTGGTTATTACTGAAACTGAATAATCTGAACCTTTTGACCAATATTTCATTTTCAATTCTTTGGACCACTTTGGTCTATTGATATTGATGGTGATCTCAGAATAGGACGATTTTCCCCTAAATTTATCATCAGCATTTTTAACAATTTCATCAGCATTTTGACTAAATGAGAAGTTAGAAACAACCATTAACAATAATAATAACTTGTATTTCATGGTAAATTTTTTTTAGAATTTATGTAACCTTTTATAATGTTTTCTTTAATCGAGTTTAAAGGATATGATTCACCAAAAATCATATATTGAATACCAATGCCATCCATTAGCGCCCCTAGTTTGACAGCTTCATTTTCAGGATCATGGTGACCTATCATGGTAAAGAGCTCACTCAATTGTTTGGTGAGTTCTTCATATATGGATGAAATTGTTTTATGAACTGATGGTATTGACCCTACATGTATGGCCAAAGACACTATAAGACTCCAAAGTTCTTTTTTTTCTTCAAGCAACTTAAAGTATCCCTCAACTACTGCCTTGAATATTTTTTCAGGGCTTAAATCTTTTAAATCATCTTCAGACAAGTTTAATTCTGATGCTTCTTTTAAAGCAAAATCAACAGCCTCATTTAACAATCGCTCTTTATTATCAAAATAGTTGTAAAGAGATCCTTTTGATATGTTCAATTCATTGGCAATGTCACTTATTGAAGTATTGAAATACCCCTTGGTTGCAAATAGCCGTAGTGCCCCTCGTATGATTTTTTCCTTCTTTTCTTTTTTATGGGCTTCTAATTGTTTTTCAGTTCTTGGACTCATATTTTAAAATGAACGATTGGTCAAAATTAAAAAATTAATCCAAAGAAAAAAAATAAAAGAATTGTTTTTAGATTAAGTTTATAACTTATTATTTTACTATGTTTTGAGTCTCTCTATAAACTCTCTCAAAATTCAATCTTAAATCTTCAGTTGAAAATAGATTTGCTTTTTTAGGAAATAGCTTTTGAATTGGTTGCAGTTTGAAATGAAGTTTCTTATCCTTCCCATCCGCAAAAGTGATAAATTCCCCTTGTTTCAATCTAAAGAAAGCGTCTGCCCTCCGTTTGGATACCTCTCTTTCGCCTTTGGTGATTCGACTCTCAAAACTCAACCCACTGCTTTTACTTATGCTTTTGGTCGGCGTTTTGATAATTTCAAAAAATCGTTCATAATATTTTGCAGTATCCGGGTCATTGACCTTACCAAAGAATTGATAAGATAGGTTGCTCAAAATGGCCTTACTCGCTTTTTCACCATAGAGCATATCGTTCTGGATCTTATCCTGCATTACATAAATGGTAGCAATATCATAGCTTCGAAGTGTAGCCGGAATACGGTGCATATTGAGCAACTTTATAGTAGGTGCTTCTTCCATCATCAAAAATGAGGATTTCTGCCCCCTGATGCTCATTTGTTTAATTACTGTATGAATGATTGCGGCAATAATAGGCGAATATGCGGATTCATATTTAGGGTGGTTCACTATGGAAAGTACCGCAGGATTTTTTTCATTATTGACATTAAGAGGCACTTCATCTTTTGACAGTGCCATGAACAGTTTTTGTGAACTGATTTTTTTAAAGGCATTGGCCAGAGTGCTTTTTACTCCGGCGGTCTGTTTTTCCGATTCGATACCATTTAAAAAAGCACTTGCCATACTTTGGGAAGTCAAATCCGATTTCAGGAAGGCAACCAGTTTTTTGGTGCTGAGCGATTGGAACAGAGCGATGATGTGGGGCAGGGTGCAAAATTGGGGATAGCTCGTTTTTAACTTCCATATCATTCCACCCAACAAGCCTTCCACAGCATCATTGAAAAATTTAGAAGTACTGTTTGTACTTGACTCATCTAATCCCAGAAGATTTTCAATCAAGACTTTTGAAACTTCATGCACGCTTTCCTCATTAGGTAAATATCTCGGTGCTATGGGATTCACCCGATAGTGGATCTGGTCAAAAGCAATGGTGTAGAATTTCACCCCATTCTCCTTAAATAAAGGATAGGCTATTTCCGTCAATTCAAAATCTTTATAGTCATGAAGAATACCGCAAAATTGATGTTTGCTAAAATGCTGCAATAAATTATAGATAACGCTTTCTGTTTTACCACTACCTGCAGAACCTATAATAGACACACCTCTTTTGATGTTGTCTATTTTAAACTTCCCATATTTCAATTTAAAATGTACCTGATACTTTTTATCCATTGGTTTTTTCCATTCTGCAAAGAACAAACCATAGAGTACAGTTCCAGCAAACAAAATAGGTACAACGATATACAGGGCGATATGTTCCCATTGCCAGTTCATATCCCGATGGAGCCTGATTCAATAGCCTTGCCGATTCCCTTTTTCAGTTGGTTGATGGCCTTTATGGTGAGCTGGAGCTTGTTCGTAGGGATACTCAACAATGTGGTGTTCACCCCGGATTTTTGAAGTAGTTTAAAAGCTACGGCCTTTTCGTTGGTCGGTAATTTGGTTATCATAGAAAAATATAGTTTGGGGTCTTTTAAAAAGGTCTTACGGGCGGTATAGGTCTCCACATAATTGCGCCGATATTTGAACAAGGTATCAAATGTCTTTTCCGAATTTTTAAAAAAAGTGTCCCTATCAAAGCCCCGTTTTACGGACTTGCCGTGCATTTCCACTTCGGAGGCTTTGTGCTTGCTCCCCGGGGAAAGACCATGCCGGTTAGAGGCATCTCTACGGCTGACGATGATATGTACATGGCTCTGTGGTCCTGGTTTGGCCATTCCCCGAACGATACGTTTGCCGTTCAATCGGTGTGGGGCCTTTGCCTCCAGTTTTTGGATTTCTTTGTTCAGTTTACGGATATTGCCCGATTGTTGTCCGGCCTCGATGCCACGTATCTCTTTCCTTAATTCCAATATCCGTGTGGCATAGGGTTGGTTTTCCCGGATTTCCTTGTCTGTTCCCTTGAACGTGCGTTGCCGTTCTACCTTGGCATAGTATTTAATATCATCCACATTGATTGGCCTTCCGTCTATTTCCCTGTTAAAAGCTTTGGCGTACTCCTTCATGGCTTCCCGTGTATAGTTTTTGAGCGCTTCGGGGGAATCCTGTATGGCTTTCAGTTCTCTGGCACTTGGGTTCAGGGTGATGGAATAGAACTTGGGCTCGGTCTTTTTGAGCTTGGCCGTATTCCCGTCTATTTCCCTGATGACCTCTTCCGTGGATATTTCTTCCCCAAATTGATTGAAGAAGTGTTTCATTTCTTCTACGGTCTTGCCCTCGTTTTCCTTTTCCAGATAGGAAACGAAGTCTGCTGAACTTTGGGCATAGTTGCCATCAGTTTTTTGTGCCGTGATGGTAATGTACATCCTATAATTCTTTTTTGAGTTTTTCAAATTCATCCTTGCCCATATCCAGCTTAAAATGCCCTTTGCCAAATGTTCCTTTTACATAGGTCATTTGTTCCATTACATTCTGAACACGGTTTTTATACTGCCCGAGTTCTTGCCGCATTTCCACATAGCGGTTTTGGTAATGCTCCAGTTCCCTGTCCCTGCTAAAAGGTTCCGGCGTTCCGAAATCAAAGCTTTCTTCCTTTTCTTGGTCTTCCACTTGTGACATTTCCTGGAACAGGGTATTCAACATGACCTTGGTGGGCAGGGTCTGTTGCTTTTCGATGTTCTTCAGGATGGCAATCACGGCATTGATACGTTTGTTGGTACGATTATTTCGGATTCCTAGGTCATCGTTTGGAGAAAGGTCGTTCCGTTCAAAAAAGTCCATCACGATCTCTAGGGTACGGGTATGGGAATCCGACACCAGACGGGAAAATGTCCGAAAGCGCACGGCCGTTTTCTTTTTGATGCTGATGGCCGAAAAGCGATATTTTTGATAGGTATCTCCCATTTTTACTAGATAATCGAGATTTAAGTATTCGAGATTTGTCCTGTCTCCGAATTATTTTCCTTTAAATTCTTTACGGGTTCATCCCAGTGGTTTTTTACAGTAAAAAATTCCCTGTTTTCGGGCGATCTGGCCGCATTTACTGTAAAAGGCCTTGCTAATCAAATACTTGTATGTTTTTAAGATATTGATTAACAATGCTTTATGAGCAAACAAATAATTATAACACCGCTATGCGTGTTACCCTCTTGCTTCTCCAAATTTCGTCCCGCAGGGACCAAAATTTTCCGAACAACCCGATTAAAAATCGGTTGCCGATTTACGGAAACTGCGTTCCGTTCAAATTGCTTTTATAATGGGTGTGGTCATCAAGGAAAGTCAAATCAAAAAGGGGTGATGACCGTTGGAAATATATCCCGTTCCAACTCTATAAAGATATGGAATTTAGGGTATTGGACATAAAAAAAGCCCATCATAATAAATGGGCTAGTTTAGTGCTGTTTGACATTTCAGATTCTAAAAATATACTTGTAATTGTATAGATTTCGTATCGCTTCTTCCTCCAACAGGGTTTGATAATTTACAAAGTGTTCCCTGGCGTAGTTCCTTAATTGTTCCCCGAACCGCTTTTCAATATCCTTTTTTGACATCGACAATAAACGTTCTTGGGTTTCGTCATCGAGATTGTTATAATTTAGATGTACCATTTTCAAAGTATTATAGGTCGTACAAATCGGGATTGAAGCCATCGGGATAATCCCCCAAGTCCTGCCCATTTTCCAACCATATTTCAAATGCCGTCTTTTCCTTTTCCTTGTTTTCCATGATATCCAATTTTATAAATCCCCGTTATCGGCAAAACTGTAATAGTCGCCATTGGGCGTAATGATTAAATGGTCGAGTACCCGAATGTCGAAAAGCCGTGCCGCTTTCTTGATTTTTTCGGTAAGGTCGATATCCGCATGGGATGCCTTCAACTGCCCCGATGGGTGGTTGTGGGTCAGTATGATGCCCACGGACAGGGTTTTCAGTGCGATGGCGAACAATAGCCGTATATCTACTATGGTGCCAGTAATACCGCCTGTGGACAACGGGTAAATACCCTTGACCTTATTAGAGTTGTTAAGTAAGAGTACCTTAAAGGTTTCGTGCAACCCGATAGTGTCCTTGTCCCAATTTTCGTATAGCAATTTTGCCACGTTCTCGGAACTGTTCATTTGTGGTGATTTCGAGATACTTATTTTTTCCCGGTAACGTATCTGTATTTCGTTAACTTTGTTTCTCATTGTTATTCTAATTAAGATTGATAATGAAAAGAGGGTGCAACTTTCCAAGGGAACACCCTCTTTATTTTTGGTTTACTTACTGCCCATTAACAGGATTTCATCGGCTACCACTTCGGTAACATAGCGTTGGTTGCCATCGTCCATAGTGTAGGTTCGGGTCTTTAATTTGCCCACGATGCCGATTTCCTTGCCTTTTTCGGCATATTTTTCGATGATGTCGGCAACCTTGCCCCAAGCGACAACGGTATGCCAATTGGTGTCCGTTTGCTTTTCGCCCTTGCCGTCCTTGTAATACTCATTGGTCGCCAAGGAAAAGCGTGCTACTTTCCTGCCGTTTTCAAGGTTCGTAACGGTCGGTTCCTGCCCAACGTTCCCGATCAACTGTACATGATTTTTAATAGTACTCATAATAAATTGTTTTAAAAGCCTGCCTTGTTTTGGCAGACAGGGTTAATAAATCCCCTTTGGATTTAAATTCAGTTGAATTTTAAGGGGTGTTTGTTTGATTTCTTGCGTGCACGGCACCAATGGATAAAGTGGGTTTTGTCAAGACTTTCAGGGAACAAATCAGGAGTGTCTACGACGTAGCAATCCACCTTTTCGGTGGATTCAAGGAAGTAGAAACCTTATTTTTCACTGAAACCTGCTATGGTCTTGACAAGTTCCATAAGAGTATTAGCAATTCTTCCAAAGCCGTCCACAAGGGAGCGTACAGGTAGTTAAGCGAGTGAAGGGGACGGAGTTTGGAATAGAATTGGTTATACTGTGCCCGTTTTTCGACGTCCCGAAAAACGACAAAGGCTTTATCCATTATAAACCCCTTAAAATGTACAAGACGGAGCTAGGTTTTTAAGGATTGTCGAGCAAAGCCCAAAGTAGGCTTTGCCGATAATCCTGTGAAGAAAACCGAAGCTTTGGCTTTCCTATTTTAAAAGCGGACTTAATTCACGGTTTTGGTTTGGAAATGCAGCGTTTCTTCCCCGCATCGCGGGAAGGGGTTAGCGGAGTGAAGAGCCAAAAACGGGAATTGGGTCTAAGACCTTTTTTGAGTGCAGCTCTTTTTCCGAAATGCAGAGCAACGAAATGTAGGGAAATGTGCTGAGCGGGTTGTTCGTTAAGGCACATAGTTTTATTCCTCCCAAAACAAATCCTTAATCCGTTGATGGAATTTCTTATCTGAAACTTTTAGGATTTCCGTCAATAAATCCGTTGAAACAGGTTTGGGATTTGGATATTTAAAGTCCTTTAAAAAGTTTTTTAACACAAGGTTCAAGGTGTTTTCTCCAATAAGTTGGCTCAATTCTACAAAAACAACCGCCCCTTTGTTATAGGCAATATCGGTATATTGTTGCGTTGCTTTTAATAACGGAACAGGTTCGTGAAAACCTTTTTGCGACTCGTAAATTTGTTTTTGAACTTCCAGGCGTTCCAACATTTTTTCTTCGCCGTGCCGTTGTTTGTAAATCATCATTTCGGTGTACATCGCCAAGCTTTCGGTTAGCATCGCATAGCCCTCACGATAGTCAGGAGAGATTTGATTGTTTCCCCACCAAAAATGAGCAACTTCGTGTCCGGCCAATTCATTAATCACGTCTTGATTATCACCTGCTTTTACATTGGAATGAAACGCCATATTCTCTGTCATATAAATCACTCCCGGATAAGCCGTTCCGTTAAATCCTTGCGTAAAAGAAGACACCTCTGCAAATACAATCGAGGTAAAGGGATAAGGGCCAAAATTCTTGCTGCAATAATCCAAGGTAAGTGTTGTATTCTTTATCAATTCACCCACATTTTGCCCGTGTATCGGGTGGTAAAGTACCTCGATATGAACACCGTTATGTATGGCTTTTTTCACTTTATATCTAGCCGATGATAGGGCAAAGCGAAACGGTATATCGTTAGCTTCATAAAGAAAGAAACGTTTCCCGTCTTTTCGCCATTCTTTTTTGAGTTCTCCCGTTCCTACAGCTATTTGATCGTCAGAAACCGAAATTTGCATTTCCAAATCGATAAAATCATCAATATGGGTTCTTTTTGCTTCCAAGGGCTTTATGCTTGTTGCCTTGCCCAAATGGTATTGCCTTCGAATATCGTCATCTTTAATTTCGCGGTCTTCATCATATCCGAAGAGAGGAAAATAGCGGCTAATTCGCATAAACGAACCATCCGCAATAATAGCATTGAACGATCGATGCCCATTGACCGCCTGCCATTGGTAATGCAAATCAAACGAAAGATGAGCAGAATCATTCGGTTGTATCGGATGTTTCAGCACGAGTTCGTTATCGGCATTTTTTATTGGAATCGTTTCATTTTTAGTCTGAAAAACCATCGATTCAACATCAAAATCCGAGGGAACAGAAATCAATATCGAGTCCAACGGTACGGAATGAAGATTTTTCATCACGTAACTGCCCTTGATGGTATAAGACTTCGTTTCAGGCGACAGACTAATTTGAGTGACTACGTTTTTAACGGTTGGTTGCGGTATGGCGTCGTATTTTCTATAGGTTTTTTCATAGCCTGCCATTTCGGCCAAAAGCGTGTCTTTATCCTTCGGTTTATAGCCGTCCAAATAGAATTTAGAACTTAACGCTCCAATACAAACCATCATTAAAATAGCGGCGAATCCAATCCTCTTTTTCCCTTTATTGTATAGGAGGAAATGTATTAGAAACAATAGGCTTACTATTGAAAAACCAAAAACCAGACGCAGCCCGAAAACAGGCAAATATGCTCCATAGCCAATAAAATCACTATAGGTGCCGAGGTAACCGGATAAAAACCGGAATAGCGAATGGTGTATTATATAGTTTGATATTGGCGTAGCCAACAGGAAAAAGAATAAAATGGAAACAACCAATGATAGGGTTTTGTTCTTGAAAAGATAATTGATGAAAAGTAAATAGCCCACCAGCAATAGCAGGGGCAGTGTATTGAATACAAAGATGCCCAAATAGGCATTCCAGTCAAAAATCAGATAGCCGTAGAGGAATTGAAAAATAATAGCTTCAGCCAAAAGCAAAACAGTCAGGAAACAGACCAACAACGTTAAACTGCCAAAATGACCTATTAATTTTTGATGGCTATAAAAGGTAGTGTTTTGAATGATAGAAAAGTTAGAAGCGTCGCTACGCCAATACACATCATTGACAAAATATACCAATACTAATCCTCCAATTATATAAAAGATACCATTGATGGTTTGTGCCAGAAGCCCTGAGCCGGCGTAGTTTTCAGGAAAACGAATACCCATATCAATATCGGAATACATTTCAACACCAACATAAAAAAGCAGCAGCACCGAAACAGTAACTAATGCGATACTCTTAAACAGATACAAAACATCTATTTTGAAAAAAGAAAAGATGGATTGTCTTTGTGATTTTAAACTGAAAATAGGGGCGATAGCTTTGAAAGGTACATTGATTCCCGAAAGTTTTACATCTCCCGAATGCTTTTGTGTTTTGGCTTTTCTTCTTGATTTTGGCAGGAAGGAAAAAGTACGGCAACCCACATAAATGCCAATACAAGAAAGAGCCAAATATAGTAACCGGTTTAATGCAAAGTAATTGGAAAAAGGCACGACTTGGGTGTTACGTTGCATCACGGTCAGGTCTTTACTTTCCATGAAATATGCCGATAATCCAAAGGGGTCGGTCAGTGCCGAAATTTTCTGGGCAAACAAAGACTGTGGCAATGCCTGAGCCATAAAAGGAGCATTTGAAAATAGCATGATGATCATATATAGCACGTAGAGTGCCAACCCACACAAGGCAACCAAAAGCTTATTCTGAAATTTTTGGGCGACCCCAAAAAGTAACATACAAATAAGTAGGGCATTGAAGCATCCAAAAACAATAAACGGATAAACGTAGTGCCACGGATGAAAAGCACTATCCACCGTATGGGCCAGTTTTATTTGGGAACCGATTATAAACCCGACAATGATGATGAAAAAGGCCAGAATTGTTAAAGTATAAAAGGAGAAAAAACGAGAAACTGCAAAATTTGACTTCTGCACCGGAGTGGTAAAAACTATCGGACCAAAATTGGCATCTTTCTCTTTAAACAGTAACGGAAATGCAAAAACGGTTGCTATAAAGATAAGAATGAGGCTTAACAAGCCCATGACATAGCCTATATTGTATGGAGCATTTTCGGTAACACCTTCTCCCAATGATACCTTAAATTGAAAACCTGCCAAAAGTCCAATTCCCACCAAGAGTACTAACGCAACATAAACTATTTTCTGGCGAAAAATTCCGGATATGTCGTTTTTGATGACTGCCTTTATCATGATAAATGAGTGAAATAAACATGTTCTAAAGTAGGAGTTACGGCACTAAAACCATCGGGGCATTTATCCGCAAGAACAGTCAGGTGCATTACACGTTCCACCAACTGTTTATTGATGACTTTATGGGTCGATTCAAGGGTTGGAATGTCATCTTTTTCTACTGCCTTACTCCACAGTTTCCCTTGCAGTTGATTGATAAAGTCCTTTGGTTTTCCTTGGATTCTAAGACTACCTTGTTTCATAATGGCCATAGTGGAGCATAAATTCCGTACATCTTCCACCAAATGTGTTGATAGTATGATAATCATATCCTCACTAAGGCCGCTTAATAGGGTATTGAAACGGTTTCTCTCTTCAGGATCCAAACCTGCGGTTGGTTCATCTACAATCACAATTTTAGGGCTTCCCAAGAGAGCTTGTGCGACCCCAAAGCGTTGTTTCATCCCTCCTGAAAAGGTATGCACTTCTTTGTGTCTGGCTTCCAAAAGGTTTACCTTTTCCAGCAGGTTTAGAATTTGTACTTTCAGTTCTTTTGGTTGATTGATTCCTTTCAATTTTGCCAAATGTTCCAACAAGTGATAGGCTGAGACTTTTGGATATACGTCAAAGTACTGCGGTAAAAACCCCAAGTGCTTTTGAATCTCCAATGGGTTTTCAACAATATCCACATCGTTAAATGTTATTGTTCCTCCAGAGGGTTTTTGCAATCCTACAATAGTTTTCATCAACGATGATTTACCTGCACCGTTAGGCCCCAGCAATCCGAAAATTCCGTTTGTAATCTCTAAATTTAGACCATTAAGAGCTTGGTATCCATTGCTATAGACAAGGGATACATTATTTATTTTCAATGTATTCATTTATTATATTTTAAGGCGTAGCTATTCTACATAGTCTATGATATCACCGGGTTTACATTCGAGGACTTTGCAAATGGCCTCTAAGGTTTCAAATCGAACCCCTTTGGCCCTGCCTGTTTTTAAAATCGATAGGTTGGCTTGAGTAATGCCAATTTCGTTTGCCAAATCTTTGCTTTTCATCTTGCGCTTGGCTAGCATAACGTCTATGTTGATAATGATTGGCATACTATATATATAAATCTTGTTCGTTCTGAAGATTGAGCCCTTGTCTGAATATATCAGACAGAATAAAAACAAACACGCCAAGAAAAAAATGCAACGCGACAATGATAAAAACGGGAGTTTCTATTTCCTCAAAGAAAGAAGCGATAAAAACCAAAATGACTGGCACAAATAAGTTATGGATATAAAAGCGCTTTAGATGTACAATGTTCTCGCCGATAAAAATTCTTTGTTGTAAAAACACCTTGAACACATTTGCTAAGAAGAAAAAGAACAATGCATAGAAAAGGATAGGGATTAGAAATGAAAACAGCCAATAGCTCCATGTTGGATTTAAAATTAGAAACGGTGTATCTGTAAAGGGATACGCTATAATCTCTTGCTTTCCTGTATAGTGAATATTTATGTTTGTTAATTTACATACCAATGCGTATAAGGTTGTTGCGCCATAGATGAATGACATTGCCAAACAAAGGATATACAATGTTTTGGAAATCAGTTTTGTTCTTTTCATTTATTGTGTTTTTTCCTTTGCAGGAATTAATTGTTGTAAAGATATAATAAATTATTGTTTTACAATAATATTTGTTTTAAAAACAATAAGATAATCAGGAGGAAAAATCAAGTTTTTAGAGAAATTATTGCCAATCAAAATAAAGGGATATGAGTAATTTTGTAGAAAAACGGACTTAATCCATTTTTGGCTAAAGAGTGAAGTCCTTCGGCTTCGCTCAGGACAGACTTACTTTCTCTACAAAGCACAATGGCTTAAAGGAATGAATGCCAAAAAGGTAATTGTGTCCAAAACGTCTGTAGTGAAGTTCTTTTTTCTAAATACAGAGCAACAAAATGTAAGGAAATGTGCTAAGCGGAATGTTATGCGGAAGTATAATTAAAAAATCCAGTTTTGTTAGGTACTGGATAAACCTTTTACAATGTTGCTTAAACCATTGCATATATTTCATCGAACAACATCTTGTCCAATTTTTCCTGTTGCGAAAAGCTTTTTTTCAAGGTATTGTGCAACATCCAATTAAAGGCGTTATAACCTACCCATAAATTAGGTTTGGAATAAGACGGAAAAGGTTCATCGTTGATAAGTTCTATGACCTCACGGGATTTCTTTGATGGGTCATCGTTCTTGTCGCTACATTCATAACGGAACAATTTTGTTTTTTCCAATATGTCCTTTACGAATGCTTTGGTGTTGATAAGTTCGATTTCTTCCATTTCTTTAAATTTACTTGCGATTTCGTAGTACTCATTGTTGAGAAACTTTTCAAAGAGCAAGTTCAACTTTGGCATTATCAAATCAGTATTGTTCTTACTGTGCTTTATAGAAAATGCTATTTCGGCTTGGGCAACGTGCAATCCATTGGTGCATACTTCCCTGTAAAATCCAAAATGCCCAGACGTTTTTTCGCTTCCATCATAGGAATTTTTGAAACGTAGCATTGGAAGTATCTTGTCCTGTCCGTTCTTTAGCGAGAATTGATTATCGTCTTCGATTATAAAATCGGTAATGAAAGACCTATCATTCCTGTTAATGGTGCGTTTGTGATACTTTAAATTGGCATCCATTAATAACTGTTCAGCTTTTCTGAAGAAAAGTTCATTGGGAATGTGGCCATAGCTGTTCGATACTACGTTGACCACTTTGCCATTGGATACAATGACATTTTCAAGCCCCCTGCGGGACTGGATTCCTGTAATACTTTCAAGGGTTTTCATTTCCGATGGGACGAAAATCTCGTCCTGTTGTAAATTATTTAGATACATAATTGAAAAATTTAAGGTGAATAAAAAAAGAAAACCTACTCTTGTGGAGTAGGCTTTCACTTTTGATGACATTCGCTTCATTAAAGTTCAAATTGGACAATCTCTTGTTCAATTTCAGCTTTACGTTGTTCCAACGTGGACTGTAAATGCGTAGTGACCAACTTTATCAGATTGGAGTTGGTGGTCTTGAACTCCAAATGTCTGGAATCCCGGATGTGGAACGAACTCGAACCGTCTTGGTTGTAATTGAACTTGGTCAGCTCGTTCAAAGTTTCCGTCAACCGTTCACGTTGATTGGCCAAGCCTCTTAGCTTCTCGAACTTTTGGATGCGGTCATCCAAGTTGATAACGGGCTTTTCAGCCGTTACTTTCTTTTCAGGTACTACCGTTTTTCCAATGGCCTCATTGGTCAATTTGTCCTGTACTTCCTTTTTAACGGTCGCAGTCTGTCTTTTTGCTACTCCGTTTGACTTTGTTTTTGTTTCCATGATAATGAAATTTTAGATTAAACAATATTTGAGCACAACACAAACGGAAGCCAAAATTTTGTCTCAAATTTTCAAGTGAAAAATTGGGGGAGACCTTTAGGGGGTACCGATTTTTTAGGCGGACAAATTTGAACGCAAACATTTTGCGACGTTTAATTTTCGGAAATATTGTATGAATACTATCTATTGCCATACTTTTTCCTGGGCACATTCTTTCAAATGGTTTAAAAATGTTCGAATACACAAACTATTGGTTTGTAAATGGAGAAATAAATAAACCACCGTCAAAATGATTTGTAACAAATATTTGCTGAATATGTTACAAAACAGGACTGTTCAAATGATGTAAAGTATCGAGAGTAAAATAAAAATTACAAGATGAAATAGAGGGATATATTGACAAAGTCGGGCCATTATGTTGTGTGCTTCCAAAATGCACCGACATACATTTACTAATTTTACCACGGTTATATTTGCTAATTTTAGTACATTTGGTTTTACTAATATTAACACGACAGAAAAAACTAATTTTAGCCCAAAAGCAAAGATTAAAAAAATAAATTCAACAACATGGCAACCCCCAGAGAACGATTCGCAGAGGCCCTTACCTTTTTGAAAGGGTTACAGGACCAGGGTATGGTAGGAATTCATACCGATGATATCCCTAATGTGAAACACCGTCAATTGCTTGTCAAAAATGGTTTTTTACGGGAAGTCTCCAAAGGATGGTATATTGCCACGGACCCCAATGAGAAAGATGGTGAGACCACAGCGTGGTACAGTTCCTATTGGGAATTTATAGCACGGTTTCTTAATCGAAAATATGGAGACGATTGGTCGCTTTCGGCAGACCAGTCCTTGCTGCTCCATGCCGGGAACCGGTCGGTGCCGCAGCAATTGCTTATACGGTCGCCCAAGGGCAATAACAAGCCCACCCCGTTACCCCATAACACTTCCCTGTTCAATTTGAAGACCGATATCCCTCCTTCGGAACAGACCGTAATGGAAGAAGGCATCCGCATGTATGATTTACAGGCCTCCCTCATCTATGCAGGGGTGTCGGTGTATACAAGCAATGCCATCGATGCGCGTACCACGCTGTCGTTGATACGGGATGCTTCGGAATTATTGCCCATACTATTGGAAAATGGGCATACCACATTGGCTGGCCGATTGGCCGGGGCCTTTCGTAACATTCAACGTGACAGAATAGCCGACCAGATCATGGAGACCTTCAAACAGGCCGATTATGATATCCGGGAGGAAGATCCCTTTGATACCAGGTTGGAATTGAAATTGTCGGCAAGGGAACGTTCTCCCTATGCCAACCGTATACGCCTGATATGGCTACAGATGCGCAGGGCGGTAATGGCCAATTTCCCCCAAGCTCCCGGCATACGGACCGACCATGAATCCTATATGAAGGACGTGGACGATATATACATAACGGATGCCTACCATTCGCTGTCCATTGAGCGCTATCGGGTGACCCCCGAATTGATCCAAAAGGTGAGTTCTGGCGAATGGGACACCGAGGAAAACGAAGGGGACAGGAAACAACGGGATGCTATGGCCGCCCGGGGGTATTATCAGGCTTTCCAATCCGTAAAGCAAAGCATCAAAGCCATATTGGAAGGTGCAAATTCAGGAACACAGGTCGATAAAGACCATGCCGCATGGTACAGGCAGTTGTTCGACCCAAGTGTGGTGGCAGGCCTGTTGAAGGCTTCCGACCTTTCCGGTTACCGTAATAACCAAGTATATATCGGTAATTCCAAGCATGTCCCCCTAAATGTGGATGCCATGCGCGATGCCATGCCCATCCTATTTGAACTGCTGGAGGAAGAGCCCGAGGCTTCCGTACGTGCCGTGCTGGGTCATTTTGTCTTTGTTTTTATCCACCCGTATATGGATGGAAACGGTCGTATGGGCAGATTCCTGATGAATGCAATGCTGGCCTCCGGTGGCTATCCGTGGACCGTAATTCCCGTAGAAAAGCGGGACGAATATATGCAGGCATTGGAAGAGGCCAGTGTAAGGCAGGATATCGGGCCGTTTGCAAAATTCTTGGGAGATTTGGTAGTCGAAAGAATGAAAGGTAAAAACGCAGCGGAACTGCCGAACAAAAAATAGCCGCATGATATTATTTGAAATCATTTGGTTAAATTTGTTTTCTCGAAAGTTCTAAAGAACTTTGAAGGTGCCTTAATAGGTGCCCTATTGAGAATACTGAAATATAAAACATTGATACATAGGGGAGTGGAAATGAGGGGCTAACCCTGCCACCCCGACTTTTAGATGTTTTAATCTATATCAAAACCCTGTAAAATCAATGATTTACAGGGTTTTTTGTTTTTGAGAACTCATCCATGCTTACCTAATTGCGACCTGTATGGTCGCAAATCGGTCGCAAATCGGTCGCAATTTTTTAATGTATTGCCATGTTCGATTTGATTGCCGATGGTCCGTAATATAAATGTATCTTTAAAGTGATTTGGCTTTCGTCTGATAGTATGAATTATTAACCTAAGACGAAAATCATGAAAAGTTCAAACTCCTTCAGTATCCTGTTCTGGGTCGATGCCTCAAGGGCGGTCAATCAGGAAGCACCCATTTTTGTAAGAATTACTGTTGACAGCAAAAGAGCTGCAATCAGTTTAAAGTTAAAAGTACCTATAAACTTATGGGATCCTAGGCGCAACAGGGTACGTGGGTCCGGTAAGAAGGCCAAATTCATCAATGAGTATCTGGATGAAGTCTACAACGGCATTTTTGGCAGTTATAGGGAATTGCAGCAAGAACGAAAGTACATTACCGCAGATTCTGTAAAGGCTCGGTATACCGGGGCCGACCATAACAACGAAACCTTGTTGGGGCTATCCAAATACCATTACCAAAAGAATCAGCAGAAACTTACCCATGGTACTTTAAAGAACTATAAGACCACAGAGGGATACCTTGTCAAATTTTTAAGAAAGGAGTTCAAGGAAGGGGATGTTCCCTTGAGGTACATCGAATATAAATTGATCCTGGATTTTGAGATATTCCTTTTGGACAAAGGGAATCACATGAGCAAAAATCAGCCCTTGACCAATAATGGGGTGATGAAACACCTGGAGCGATTGATCAAGTTGTTGAACTACGCGGTCAAATTGGGCTGGATTAACAGTAATCCCTTTGAAAAATACCAATTAAAATTCAAGAAGTTTGAGAACGGATTTCTGACCGCCGCACAATTGAAACAGTTCGAAGAAGTGGAACTGGATCGCTCATCATTGGAAAATGTCCGTAACATTTTCATATTCTGTTGTTATACGGGATTGGCCTATGTTGATGTCAAAGCGCTCAAAAAATCCAGTGTGGTCATTGGGATGGACGGGAACCCATGGCTATCGCTATGTAGGGAAAAGAGCGATGTACCTGTAAAGATACCTTTGCTACCAAAAGCGCTGTCCATAATGGAACTGTACAATACCTATGATGAAGAACTGTTACTGCCCGTATGTTCCAATCAGAAAATGAACAAATACCTCAAGGAAATTGCCAACAAATGTGGCATTGGTGTCAAGGTAACCTGTCATATCGCCCGACATACCTTCGCTACTACCGTAACATTGTCCAACGGGGTGCCCATTGCCACAGTTTCAAAGCTCTTGGGACATACCAAGATTACAACGACCCAAGTATATGCCCGTGTATTGGAAGATAAGATAAGTGAGGATATGAAGGGACTTAGGTCGGTACTTGGAAAATGAAATATAGATTATCCAGACAGTGGATTTCTAGGTTGGGTTATTCGGCTATTGTCAGCGGTCCATATGGAAAGGGCAACAAAGGATTTGTTGCCAATGAATTCAATGTAATATTTTACCTTATGGCAAGAAACAATATGGTGTTGCTTCCTTAAAGCAAGAAACTATTGGAAGTCTCTGGAGGGAATATCATGGCGTTCTTCAACTTAATCCGATTTAACTTAATTAGGTTTTAGAGTATCTACATATTGGATATACTTTAAATCAATGTAACGATTGATTTCACTTTTGCATGAATTGATTTGACGTCTCTAATTCCACATTATATTGTGGAATTTAAGGGTGTATTATCGATAAAAACTAAAAATACATCTATATTCACATTATATTGTGGAAATTAATGTATTTTTGTATTGCAACATAAGATGTAACCCTAAAACCACATGATAGTGTGGATATAAGTGTGTTAATATGAATGCCAAACAGCATATAGGACATATTATTCAAGAGCGGCGCACCCAAATGCGGATAACCCAGGAACAGCTGGCAGAAATGGCCCAAGTGGGCATCAATACCCTGTATAAGATTGAGAAGGGGGATGCCAATCCAACCTTGTCCTCCTTGGAAAAAATTATGGATGTTTTGGGATTGGAAATGACGCTTAGGGTAAAGGAAATTCCAGGAATAGGAAATGAGACAGGCAAAGATCTATTATAAAGGGGAATGGGCAGGAGTTCTTGCCCAAGACGACCATGGTCATTATACGTTTCGTTATACGGAAGACTGGCTCAGGGATGGGACCAAACCTCCCATAAGCCTTACGCTTCCCAAATCCGGGAAGGCATATGCGTCGAATCATTTCTTTCCCTTTTTTTACAATATGTTACCGGAGGGAACCAATAGACAACTGGTCTGCAAAAGTATGCGAATAGACCCTGACGATTATTTCGGGCTGCTGGTCACCACGGCCCGCTATGACACGGTGGGTGCGATAACGGTACAAAAAATGGAATCGAACCTATGATGCCGGAAATAACACATTGTCCAGGAACCTTGGCCGAAGGATATGATACCTATAGTCGGACCTGCCTTAAGCGGGTGTTCAACAATCGGAAAGTCTCCCACATACTGCCATATGACTCACCGACATCGAACGAGGAAACAGAAGAGCTTTTTGAAGACAACCGAAAACGGATTTCGATTTCCGGGGTACAGGAAAAATATTCTGTCTTGCTGGAAAAGAACCATTTGCGTTTGATCAAGGAAGGGGAGAGGGGCACCCATATCCTTAAACCCATTCCATTGGCAGGGAAACGTCGTGATAAAATGCCCGCAAATGAGCACTTGACCATGCAGATTGCCCGGCAGGTCTATGGAATCGAGACCGCTGAGAATGCCCTTATTTTTTTTAAGAACGGTGAGCCGGCATACATTACCAAACGTTTTGACATCGGAGAGGATGGACGTAAACTCGCCAAAGAGGATTTTGCGACCTTGGTGGATAAGCCGGGTAAACTGACCCACCTTCGCCGGATGAAACTGACCATGGCAAATGGACTGCCCAGATTTGATCTATCCTTGGGTTAAACTTAGTTTTTATTTTTCAATTTTCTTCTCATT
>Ga0189276_10276_pt1 | contig 27913 bp, 32 predicted proteins | sample N26A31minimetaG_FD_130321 | JGI IMG/M metagenome (GOLD analysis project Ga0189276, IMG submission 130321) | Marine microbial communities from the Costa Rica Dome - N26 A3-1 mini metaG | ecosystem: Environmental > Aquatic > Marine > Oceanic > Photic zone | place: Costa Rica: the Eastern Pacific... | reverse complement strand
TGTAGGTGGTTGGGCTGGTATCGGTATGGCTATCCCAAGCCTGGAAAACGACACAGATGGTCTGGGCGCAGTCGGTGCATACCGTGCACTGTCTAGCTGGACTAACCTGGGTGGTGTTCTGAGCGTATTTAGCCTGTAAGACCAGGACCCGATTCGATTAAGCAATTAATCGAACTAGTCTGATAAAAGGCCCGGCATCGAAAGATGTCGGGTCTTTTTTTATGGTCGTTGGTTTCAGGTTAATACTTGATGCTGCTATCAGGCAGGTAGCAGCAGAAGGAGATCCTATGGCGCCTATGGTGAGTCGGGAGTTTTTCCCATCAGTATTTATGAAACAAATATGATAGGTTTACAGTCTGAGAGTATTTATAAGCAAATATAAGGAAGAGAGAATGACGCATTTCCAGCGCTGGACAATTTTATTATCCGGATTGTTACTGGGTTCGGTAACGGCCCAGGCAGAAGAGCTTAAACCGCTACCCGGCCAGGAGGCTGTCAGAGTTTGTGCTGATGGTTATAACCTGCCTTATTCCAATAAGGAAAAAGAAGGCTTCGATAACAAGATTGCCGAACTGCTGGGTGAAGAGCTGGGCATTCCGGTTGAGTATTACTGGTTCCCTCAGCGTATCGGTTTCTCACGTAATACGATCAAGAAGACCGATCCTGAAACCGGTCGCTTTATGTGTGACCTGGCGATGAGTATCCCTCAGCACACTGATTTCCTGAAGCCAACGAAACCTTACTGGAGTTCGATTGAAGCGATGGTGTACCGCTCCGGGGAAGGTTATGAACTGAAAACCATCGAAGATGTAGCCAAGGTCAGCAAAGAAGGCGAGCCTCTACGTATTGGTCTGTTTGACCGTGGTGTGGCCACCAAGAAGTTGATTGATTTGGGCCTGGGTAACCAGATTGAGTACTACCAGATGATGCCGGGTGATGCCCGTGTCAACGCCGGTCGTATCGTTGAAGATGCCCTGGCTAATGGCGAGGTTGATGTTGCCTTCCTGTGGGGACCGATTGCCGGTTACTATGCCAGTGTTTCAGATGTACCGATGACAGTACAGCCACTCAATGAACTAGGTGAAGCAATGATCTTCAGCTTTAGCATGGGGACACGCTATCAGGATAAGAAGTGGAATGAATTGCTGAACAAATTTATCGACAAACGTCGTGATGACATCAACGCCATCATGGCAGAATACAATTTCCCATCACTGGAAAACGTCAATCCTTATCCGAAGAAAAAGCCACGTAAAGAAGATGATGACGATTAAGTCATGAAACGTGTCGGGGTTACTCGATGGTAGCCCCGATAATCCCTTTGAGGTTGGCATTAATTTTTTCGGCAAATTTTTTCTGAGCAGGATCGGATACGGCTTCCCGCATTAATTTAGTCCCGACAATCACTTTGCCCTCAGCGGTTTCGCGAACAGCGATATTGCAGGGCATATCATTAATCAGCAGAGGATTGATTTCCATCATTTCCTTGGCGTAAGTAATGTTGCAGAAGCTGGTGATTGTAGACAGAGGAAAGTCCTTGTCTCCGCGATCCCGGACTGCCTGCCCGATATGACTACGATGTATAATGCGGTAGTTGTATTCTGATATGGCAATGTCGAGATTGAGAATCGTATCCTGAAAGCTATACGGGCTTTCTCGCTCGTAAAGCCTGTTTTCTGCTTGTGGCTGACAACCAATCAATAACAATATGGTCACAATCAGCAGGGACGAAAAACGATTTTGATATCGGTATAACATATGGCTTTGTGTAAACTGGGAAGTGACCTAAGCATAACATCATCATAGACGAGAGAAAGAGGTAACAGATTGTGAAGAAAATCGTCATTACCCTGTTTAGTGGCTGGATGCTGGTGGCGATAGCTGCTGTATCTGCTGCACCGGGGTTTTCAGAAGTAAATAATGTCCTGTTTGACTCAGCACATCTGGATAATATCAGCGAGCCGGGTGTATTAACTTACGACTACGAAAAAGAGAGTGTCGTGGATGATTCCCGTGAAGACACGATCAAAGTCGCTGTATCCAATATCCGTAATACCGGCCGTCGTGATCTGGCATTTGAATTTTTTACCGGAAAATATAAACGCCCCTATGAAATGATGGAGAACCAGCGCGGTAACGGTGTGTTTGTGTTGTTCCTGGAATACGATATCCATGAGATGAATCGTCTGACCGGCGGGGAGTGGCGCTATTTCCAGCGTAAAATCCGCTGGGCCTTTGCTGAGGGGGCACAGAAAAAAGAAGTCGATATCGACTACAACGGCAAAACCGTCAAAGGCACGCAATATATCCTTCAGCCTTATGCAGATGATCCCAAAAACCAGCGTTACAAGCTTTACGCAGGTAAGTACTACATCTTCACCCTGTCTGAAGAGATTCCTGGCGAAATCTACCAAATCCGCACCGTTGTTCCTGATGGTGAAAGCTGGTCAGAAGGTGAGCCGACTTTAGTCGATGAGTCGATTACTTTTGCCGGTTTTAATGAAGGCGCCTGATGCGCGCTTTCTCAGGTAAGAGGCAATAACGGGCTACAGTGCCCGTTTTTTGTGTATGAAGCTGCCACGACGACTGCACAGTATTCAGGGCTCTCTGCTCCTGCATGAGCTTAGTTTTGTTTTCCTCATTCTGATCACGACCAGTGTCGCTATAGTCTGGGCCTTCGCCTGGCAAAAAAGCTCGGAAGAGTCCCTGCGCCTGACCGCAATGAACAGTCATGTTCAGTCAATTCGTGGTGAACTTTACCGGCAGCTAAAAGAAGTGTTCGATGCCGCGTTTCTGGATGATCAGCACGCGCGTGATGAATATAACTTCTATTCCCGCCGTATCAATGACGGCCTGGCCGACTTGCGTGTTTTATCTGAACCCGGCAATGAAACCGATGCGATAAACCAGGTAGAGACGGCTTATAATGAGTATCGACAGCAGACACGTGAATTATTGCGCTCAGTCAGCCTGAGTGAAGAGCAAAAAAATCTGCTCGATTATCAGCTGGAGCAACATACCTTTGCCGAGTTGGAGCATGCATTCACTGGTTTCGACAACCTATTGAAGGAAAAACAGACAGCACTGGCAGAAGCCCGCCAACGCTGGATGTCACAGTTGCTGCTGCTGGTCCCGCTTCCCGTTCTGCTTGCACTGAGCTTATTGCTGTTGTCGCGACGCTTTGTCAGAAATAACCTGGTCAGGCCGCTTGCCGCCGTTATGCATGGTGCCCGCCTGATTAGCAAAGGCAACCTGAATCACCAGATTGAAAGTCGGGGGGTGGATGATCTGGTCAGGTTAGCTGATGCCATCAACAGCATGGCCGGGGAGCTGGCCAGTAACCGCGATAAACTGGTTGAGGTCAGAAAACAGGCTGCAATGGGCGAACTGGTGCCGCTGGTTGCCCATAATATCCGTAACCCCTTGTCAGGTATCAGAGCGGCTGCCCAGGTCACCCTGGAGGAACAGCCTGCGCCTGATGTGCAGGATGTGCTCAGGGATATTATTATTGCTGTCGACAGGCTGGAGCGCTGGGTTACCTCATTACTAACCTATCTGCATCCCAATAAGCCTCATTTCACCAGCGAATCACTGCAACAAGTGGCCGATAATGCTATTTCCCTCATTCAGCTGCAGCTGGCTGACAAAAAAATGCGTATAGACAAAGCCGGTTGGCAGGAAAAAGCTCTTCAGATCGCGATCGATACTAATCTGATGGAGCAAACCGTCTTTAATCTGGCACAGAATGCTATTGAGGCCTCACCGTCTGGCGCAGTCATCAAATTTATTTATCGTGAAGGGCCGGATCTGATTGAGTTACATATTCAAGACGAGGGCAAAGGGATGCGTTATGACCCGGTTGCCGAGCAGGTCACTGATGGTGAAGCCAAGCGACTCGGCTGTGGATTGGGGATACCGTTTGCACTGAAAGTCATTAAACAGCATGATGGCGAGTTGATCTACGATAGCGAACCGGGCAGATCGACCCGTGTCACTATTCGTCTACCCAAAAAGCGGTTTGAGTCACAGGAATAGCGGATGCTGAATGTATTGCTGATAGAAGATGAAACGCTGTTTGCCAAGTCTGTATCTCGCCGGCTTGAGCGTGAAGGTCACCGGGCGACGATCCAGGCAAGCATTGCAGGGGGGCGGGATGCGCTGTTGACAGAGTTACCCGACATCCTGCTGCTGGATGTCAGACTGCCTGATGGCAATGGCCTCGACTTGTTACGTGAAATCCGCAGCCGTGACATCAGTAAAAACTTGCCGGTGGTGGTGGTCACCGCCTACGGCGAACTGGAGGATGCGGTTGCCGCGATGAAAATCGGTGCGACTGATTATCTGAAAAAACCGGTTGATCTGGATGAGCTGGTACTGACTTTATCCAAAGTGATGCAGCGACAGCAGCTCAGCCAGCAGCTGGATTATTCTCAGGTGCGTGAAATACATGGCAATGAACCGGTACGGATGATTGGCATTAGTCAGGTTATGCAGCGCTTACGTCATCAACTGCAACATATTGCCGGTCTTGTCGACAGGAGTCAGCAGGAACATCCCGTGATTTTGATTAGCGGTGAAACCGGCACGGGCAAAGATGTGCTGGCGCGGCTTTATCATGAACTGGGTAGCTGGCGTGATCGGCCTTATGTCCATGTAGACTGTGCCGCCTTACCGTCAGAACTGATTGAAGCTGAATTATTCGGCTATGAGCGCGGTGCCTTTACCAATGCTCACCAGGCCAAACCCGGCTTGATCGAGGTCGCCGAAGACGGCACCCTGTTTCTGGACGAAGTGGGCGAACTGCCCCTGGCGTTGCAGGCTAAGCTACTTAATGTGCTGGAAAGGCGACAGGTAAGACGGCTGGGTTCTACTCGCGAGCATAGTGTAAATGCCCATGTGGTTGCGGCGACTAACCGTGATTTGAAAAAAATGGTCGCAGAAGGCCGTTTCCGTTCTGATCTTTACTTTCGTTTAAATGTGCTGGGACTGGAGCTCCCCCCCCTGCGTGACAGAACTGAAGATATAAGCATTCTGGCACAGCACTTTGTGGAAGCTGTCTCCCGTAGATATGGTTTACAGCCACCGGTGTTCACTGATGCCGCCAAGACGCTGATACAGAATTACCACTGGCCGGGTAATGTGCGTGAGCTGCAGCATGTGGTTGAACGGGCTGTGATGTTGTCACAGGATGGTCAGATACTACCGGAACAGCTTATGCTGCAAAGTCAAACCCCTTCAGCGGCAGAGCAGGGTGGAGAACTGGCGCAGCTCAGCAGCATGACGCTTGACCAGGTCGAGCAGTTATTGCTGGAAAAAGCGTTGCAGCGAACTGGTGGCAATGTCTCCAGGGCAGCCCGCGAACTTGGGCTTACGCGTATGGCAATGCGCTATCGGATGGAAAAATATCAGCTTTAGTCGCCGGTCTATTTGACCACTTTCAGGCTTGGGCGACCGCCTTTGCTGCTTGGCCCCAGCTCATCCGGGTCCGGTCTGGGCGGTGGTGTATCCTCTTCGGGGAAGAACATACCCTCATTATTTTCCTTGCCGTAAATTGCCTGAACAGCTGGAATTGGAATAAACACATCCATGGCCTTACCGGCAAAACGGGCTGAGAAGCTTATCCATTCATTATCAATCAACAAATCGCGGATGGCATCGGGCGCAATATTCAGTACGATTCGACCGTCTTTGATAAAGTCCTGTGGGACTTGCACACCTTCATGCCGCGTGTTGACCAGTACGTACGGTGTGCACTGATTATCAAGCAGCCATTCATGAATCGCACGAATGAGGTAAGGTTTTTGTGAAGTCATGCTCATGGATTAACGCATTGCTTTTTCGGTATCACTGAGACTGGTCTGGAAGCTGTCACGTTCGAATATCCGCTGGGCATAGTTTTCTACGGCCCTGGCGCTGTCTGGCAGCTTGATATTCAATGATGGCAGCCGCCATAACAAGGGTGCCAGCGTACAGTCGAGCAATGAAAACTCATCACTCATAAAATAGGTCGAACCCTCAAACAGGGGTGAAAGAACGGTCAAGTCTTCCTGAATAATTTTACGTGCTTTAGCACCTTTACCCCGCTCACGGCCACAGAGGGCGTCCCAGAGCGAATACCAGTCCCTATCTATGCGATGCAGCATCAGACGGGCTTTGGCACGGGCGACCGGATCAACCGGCATCAGCGGCGGATGCGGGAATCTCTCATCAAAGTAATCAATGATCACACGGGCATCAAACAAGACAAGATCCCGATCAAACAGAGTGGGACCGCTGCCATAAGGATTGGCCGCTGCCACTTCCTCAGGCCATTCGCCGGGAACCAGTTCTGTAATCTCTGCTTCGATTTCTTTTTCCTGAATCACAATCCGCATCTGGTGACTGAATGGACAAGCCGGATCAGAATAAACGGTCATCATAGAGCGGCGGTTATTCATCGGTAGCACCCCGATAAAAATAAGCCACCGCTCTGTCGCGCCGAAGCATTAATGGACATCTCTCCAGAAGGCTTTCTTAAGTGGATAGGCCACCAGGAAGAAAATTATCAGGTAAAGCAGTACCCATTTCGCCAATGCCATCCGTTCCAGCTTCGATGGCTCACTGATATAGGCCAGGAAATTGACAAGATCATGGGTCATTTCATTGTATTCATGCTGACTGAGCTGGCCTTCACGTGCTTGCACCAGTTCACCGGTTGCCTCGTCTTTGGCCAGATAGCCTTGTTGCTCCCACAGAACATGGGGCATACCGACATCCTTGAAAGCGACGTTGTTGGTGCCCATCGGCCGCGAGTCATCCAGATAGAAAGTGCGCAGATAAGTGTAAAGCCAGTCGGTGCCACGTGCGCGGGCGATGACGGACAAGTCCGGCGGAGTTACACCAAACCATTTCTGGGCATCTTCGGGGCGCATTGCCACGGTCATGGTTTCACCAATTTTGTCCGAGGCAAACATCAGGTTCTCTTTAACCTGGTCTTCGGTCAGGCCAAGATCCCTTGCCATACGGTTATAACGCATGAAGGAAGCTTCGTGACAGCTCAGGCAGTAATTGACGAAGGTTTGCGCACCGCGTTGCAGTGAGGCTTTGTCAGTAATATCCACCTCAACGTGATCGAGATGTACACCACCGGAAGCGGCTAAGGCCTGTATCGAAAACAACGCGAAAAAACATGCAATAACTAATGATCTCATTATGATGTCACCCTTTCTGGCACCGGTTTATCCTTGTCGAGCTTGGTGTAGATCGGCATGAAGATAAAGAACGCAAAATAAATGACTGAGAATACACGCGCAGCCATGGTGTAAATGGCCGTGGCCGGCTGTGTCCCCAGATAGCCAAGCGCCAGGAAGCTGATAACAAACAGCACCAGAGCGATCTTGAAGTAGGGGCCGCGGTAGCGGATGGATCTCACTGGGCTGCGATCCAACCAGGGCAGCAGGAACAGGAAGACAATCGCGCCACCCATTGCCAGTACACCCATCAGCTTGTCAGGTACCGCACGGAGAATCGCGTAGAACGGCGTGAAGTACCAGAGCGGAACAATATGTTCCGGTGTTTTGAGCGGATCGGCCGGGATGAAGTTATCTTTCTCCAGGAACCAGCCACCCCCTTCCGGTGCGTAGAACAAGACCAGCGCAAAGATAAACAGGAACACTACTACGCCGACAATATCCTTAACTGTGTAGTAAGGGTGGAAAGGAATACCATCCAGAGGTTTACCGTTGGCATCCTTGTTTTTCTTGATTTCAACGCCGTCCGGGTTGTTGGAGCCGACTTCATGCAAAGCAATGATGTGTGCCACAACCAGACCCAGCAGAACCAGCGGCATGGCAATAACATGGAAGGCAAAAAAGCGATTCAGGGTCGCATCAGCGACAACAAAGTCACCACGAATCCACAGCGCCAGTTGCTCACCAACCACTGGAATAGCGCCGAACAGGGAAATAATGACCTGGGCCCCCCAGTAAGACATCTGACCCCATGGCAGCAGATAACCCATAAAGGCTTCCGCCATCAGTGTCAGATAAATCAGCATACCGAAGATCCAGACCAGTTCACGCGGTTGCTTGTAAGAGCCATAAATCAGGCCACGGAACATGTGCAGGTAGACCACAACAAAGAAAGCCGAGGCACCGGTTGAATGGAGATAGCGGATCAGCCAGCCCCATTGAACGTCGCGCATGATGTACTCGACCGAGGCAAAGGCCAGATCGGCATCAGGCTTGTAGTTCATGGTCAGAAAGATACCGGTCACAATTTGCAGCACCAGTACCAGTAAGGCGAGAGAACCAAAGAAATACCAAAAGTTGAAATTCTTCGGTGCGTAATATTCAGAAAGGTGTTCTTTCCACATCTTGGATGCCGGGAAGCGGGCATCCAGCCAGTTCATAAAGCTAGACATCAGGCAGCTCCTAGTGCATCTTCACCGACAACGACCAGATTATCGCCCTGGAAGTGGTAGGGGGGGACTTGCAGATTGATTGGTGCCGGTACGCCCTGAAACACACGGCCGGCCAGGTCAAAACGCGAGCCGTGGCAAGGACAGAAGAAACCGCCTTTCCAGTCTGCACCCAGATCGGCAGGTCCCATATCAGGACGGTAAGTAGGAGAGCAACCCAGGTGAGTACAGATACCGACCATGACCATCAGTTCATCGCGGATGGAACGGGTATCGTTCTGGCAGTATTCAGGCTGCTGTGAGGCCACCTGACTGTTAGGATCACGCAGAGACTCTTCCAGAGTTTCCAGATTAGCCAGGGCTTCCTGGCTTCGGCGGAAAATCCAGACGGGTTTGCCGCGCCACTCTACAGTCAGAAGCTGACCTGTCTCCAGCTTACTGATGTCTACCTCAACGGGTGCACCGGCGGCTTCCGCCTTGGCACTGGGCAACATGGATGATACGAAAGGCACGGCAACGGCCGCAGCACCGGCACCGCCGACAACACTGGCAGCAGCCGTGAGGAAGCGCCGTTTGCCGGTATCGATTGACTGACTCATTGAAGGATTTCCCCCAGCATTCTTAAAAATGATGACCTTGTGATTTTACCTAAGGTAAATAAAGTTTCACAAGGTGAATAATTGGTAACCGAGTTTATAAACCCTTAAATTTTAGCATACCGTGGGGATAATAGGATCAAAAAAGCCCGCCTGAAATCAGGCGGGCTTTCGATTAAGCCGATTGTAGCGACTGAATTATTTCAGTGCTTTTTCGGTTTTTCTGACCAAGCGGCCCAGGGCACCTTTCGGGTCAGTCGCTTTGATAGCTTCCAGGTTGGTAGGCTCGCCAACAACGATGGCACCGCCCATACCTGCACCCCAGTGAGGGTCACATTTGTACAGGTAAACGCCTTCAACAGTCAGCGGGTCAGTGGTGAAGTTTTCACCCATCGCTGAAGTCCAGCCGCTTGCGCCCTCAGGAATAAACTCAACTTCGCCATCAGCAGTGACGAATTTAGTGTTCGAAATGTGACCGTTCATGTTGGTCCAGGAAACGGTATCACCAGGTTGAGCAACCACAACCATTGGTTTGAATGCTGTGACAGAAGCAGTAACAACGTGATCTTCAGCTGTAACAGCAGTTGACATCAGAGTCGCTGCGCTCAGAGCAGCAGCAATAAGTGATTTGCCATATTTCATTATTAATCCTCTCGTTTTTAAGGTTATTTGCCTCAGTGCGGTGCCAGTGTGGCATAGCCAAACTGAACCGAAACTGAACAAAACTAAATCCGTATATTGTTGTTGTTAATGACTTAGTTAAGTCCGAGACCGCGCGACATACTAACCCGACCCTGACTTAAAAGTCCAAAAAAGAATCAGCGTGAGAATGCGGCATATGCCCTATTACAGCCGGGCAGGTAAGGGGTTTTGCTTTTGCTGTTTCAGAGTGCGAATGCATTCCATCCCGGTCAGTGTGTAACGGGTTTATCGATAGAAAGAACTCAGAGCGCCTGGAGAAATACAGGCAGTAGTCGGCATTGACCTGCACCAGATCACCCCAGATCATTTCAACAGCGATCAGGCCCTGTCCCGCCAGTCGCATCAGCGCAGTCAGCCCGGCGGCAATGATGATGCCCTGACCGATATGGAGAACTGACAAGAAGGCCAGGTAATGGATGGCTGATGCCTCACAGCTGGCAGACTTATTATCGTATTGAGATTGTCAGAACCTCATTGTTAAAGTAATTCACAGTTTTATAATTAAGCAGACTGTTGATGGGCTGATAACTGGTTTTCGAATCCCCCTTTCATGCGCGGTAGAGGCGCATCCGCCGCTCAGTTCCCAGCAGTGTATGTATAATGAAGGGGAGACTGGTGCCGGTGCTAATCAATGCATCAGGCAGTGCACTGAACATGCTCTTCGAGAGTCTTACATACACATAGGCCACCAATATCTATCATCTCCTGTTGCTGCCGGGCGAGCGCGTCCACCGCTTCTTTCAAGGCCATCAGTAGGCTGGCATTGGCGAGATTGGCAAGGAGTAGCAGACCGAGTGCGAAGAGAAGCCGTCCTTTGAATAACCAAGTAAAAGGAAGCAGGCTGATGGATCATCTGCCAGTGTTGCTGTGTCTTTATATCAGCAGGGTAGCGGAATCATATGGCTGCTGGAAAAGCGTTTCGGCGGGGCAGAAAGTTTTTGGTTATAATTAGTGGGTTTAGTACTTGAAAAAAGGCTTCAAGGCCACACTTTGACAATGACTTAACTTCCAGTCTGAGGACAATAGAATGCCGCTTTATGAATATCGTTGTGATGCCTGTAATCATGAGTTTGAGGCACTGCAGAAAATCAGCGATGAACCTTTGGTTCACTGTCCGGCGTGTGAGGCAGCACAATTACGTAAGCTGGTCTCTGCGGCAGGCTTCAGGCTGAAAGGTCAGGGCTGGTATGAGACCGATTTCAAAACCGGCACTAAACGCAATCTGGCAGAAAGCGCCAGTAAGGCAGACAGTGCAAAAAAGACTGAAGCCGCTGCCTGTGGAACGGGTTGCGGCTGTCATTAGCAGACAGGTAGCTATGTTGAATGCGTAAATACCTGATAGCCGGCTTACTGGTCTGGATGCCACTGGGCATCACATTTCTGGTGATTCGTGCTATCGTCGGCTTCCTGGATAACACCTTGCTGTTACTGCCGGAAGCCTATCAACCGGATAATCTGCTGGGTTTTCACATCCCTGGCTTGGGGGTGTTACTGGCGGTGATTCTGGTGCTGGCAACCGGTATGATTGTCGCCAACCTGCTTGGGCGGCGTCTGGTCAGTGCCTGGGAATCCATACTGTCACGGATTCCACTGGTGCGGACTCTGTATGCCGGTGTTAAACAAATCATGGAAGCGGTGCTGGCTACGGATGCCAAATCCTTTCGCCGGGTATTATTGGTGGAATATCCCCGCCGTGGTGTCTGGAGCCTGGGTTTTATGACCAGTGACCAACTGGGTGAGGTACAGCAAAAAACCGAATCAGACGTGATCGGTGTTTTTATTCCGACCACACCCAACCCGACCTCCGGCTTTGTGCTGATGGTCCCCGAGCATGAGGTGATTTACCTCGATATGCCGGTTGAACAGGGTCTGAAAATGATTATCTCCATGGGCACTGTGGTGCCTGACTGGCAAAAAGAGGCCTTGCCCAGAGAGCAGCCCCGACAAGAATAATAGGGTTCCGACTTGAGCGGAACAGGTTCACAAACAAGATATAACAAGACTGGAATTTTTTATGCGTAGCCATTATTGCGGCGAAGTTAACGAAACGTTGGAGGGTCAATCAGTCACGGTCGTCGGATGGATGCATCGTCGGCGTGATCATGGTGGCGTTATCTTTATCGACCTGCGGGATCGCGAAGGTCTCGTTCAGGTGGTCTGTAATCCGGAAGATGCTGAGAGCTTTGCCGTTGCAGAACGGGTTCGTAGCGAATACGTGTTGAAAATTGAAGGCCGGGTCAACCTGCGCCCGGCAGGCAGTGACAACCCGGATCTGAGAAGCGGTAAGATTGAGATTATTGCCAAGCAGCTGGAAATCCTGAATACCTCAGAAACACCCCCCTTTCCGTTGAACGAGTTGCTCGACGTTAATGAAGATATCCGTTTGCGTCATCGCTACATTGATTTACGTCGTCCGGAAATGCAGCAGCGTCTGCGTATGCGCGCCCAGATCAGCCGTCATTTGCGTAACTTCCTCGATGACCATGGTTTCCTTGATATCGAAACCCCGATTCTGACCAAGGCAACACCCGAAGGTGCGCGTGACTACCTAGTTCCGAGCCGAACCCATCCGGGTGAGTTTTTCGCCTTGCCGCAATCCCCGCAGCTGTTCAAACAGTTGCTGATGATGTCAGGCATGGACCGTTACTACCAGATCGTGCGCTGTTTCCGTGACGAAGATTTACGTGCTGATCGCCAGCCGGAATTTACCCAGCTTGATATTGAGACCTCGTTTGTCGACGAAGAAGAATTCATGTCGCTGATGGAGGAACTGATCCGCAGTCTGTTTGCACAGGTGTTGGAAGAGCCACTCCCCAACCCGTTCCCACGCATGACTTATGCCGAGGCCATGGCGCGTTACGGCAGCGATAAACCGGATTTACGTATTCCGCTGGAACTGGTGGAAGTCAGTGACCTGATGAAAGCGGTCGATTTCAAAGTTTTCTCTGGTCCTGCCAGTGATGACCGTGGCCGTGTGGCTGCGCTGAAAGTGCCGGGTGGCAATAACCTCAGCCGTAAAGAAATTGACGATTACACCAAGTTTGTCAGTATCTACGGTGCCAAAGGGCTGGCTTATATCAAGGTCAATGATCTGGAAGCCGGCCGTGAAGGTCTGCAATCGCCGATCCTTAAATTCCTGCCGGATGAAGTGGTTGATGCCATCATGCAGCGTGTTGAAGCACAAAGCGGTGATCTGGTGTTCTTCGGTGCTGATAAGGCCACCATCGTCAACGAGGCTCTGGGCGCATTGCGCGTCAGACTGGGACATGATCTGGATATGGTCGAGCACGGCTGGCGTCCGCTGTGGGTGGTCGCATTCCCGATGTTTGAATGGGATGACAAAACCAATCGCTGGTATGCCTTACATCATCCGTTCACCGCACCGCGAGCGTCGGATATTGACCTGCTGGACAAAGATCCGGAAAACTGCCTGTCACGTGCCTACGATATGGTACTGAATGGGACCGAGCTGGGTGGTGGTTCAATTCGTATCCATCAGACTGATGTGCAGAAAAAAGTATTTAAACTGCTGGGCATCGGCGAAGAAGAGGCGAAAGACAAGTTCGGCTTCCTGCTGGAAGCACTGAAATACGGTTGCCCGCCGCACGGTGGTCTGGCCTTCGGTCTGGACCGGCTGGTGATGCTGATGACCGGTTCTGCGTCGATCAGGGATGTGATGGCTTTCCCCAAAACCCAGTCTGCCAGCTGTCTGCTGACTGATGCGCCTAGTCAGATTCCTGATGAACAGCTCCGTGAGCTGAACATTCGACTGCGAAAATTGCCTAACGCAGAGACCCAGTAACAGGGAGAAAAAGATGATTGTGGCCGAAAGAGAAATTCCGTTTGATGATTACTTTTCGCTGGATGATGAAACCTGCGAAGCCCGGATCATTGAGGCCAAAAAGAAACTGGGTGATGACCTCATTATTCTGGGGCATCACTATCAGCGTAATGAAGTGTTCAGGCATGCCGACTTTTCCGGCGACTCGTTGAAACTGTCGCGTAATGCGGCAGATTCCGATGCCAAGTACATCGTGTTTTGCGGTGTGCATTTCATGGCTGAAGTTGCAGAGATTCTGTCACGACCGGATCAGGTCGCGATTTTGCCGGATATGGCGGCCGGCTGCTCTATGGCGGATATGGCCAACCGGGTTAACGTCGACCGTGCCTGGGAAGAGATGAAGGAAGTTTTCGACCCGGAAGAACTGGTGACCCCGATCACTTATATCAACTCAGCGGCCGATCTGAAATCTTTTTGCGGCAAACACGGTGGTATTGTCTGTACTTCGACTAACGCGCCACATGTTTTGGATTGGGCGTTCAACAAGCGTGAAAAAGTGCTGTTTTTCCCTGATCAGCATCTGGGCCGTAATACCGGCTATAAAATGGGCATTCCGCTGGAAGAAATGGTGGTATGGGACTTTGACAAGCCAATGGGCGGCCTGACCCCGGAAGAACTGCGTAACGCCAAGATGATTCTGTGGAAAGGCTTCTGTTCAGTCCACCAGATGTTCCAGCCGGTGCAGATTGATAACTTCCTGGAAAAATACCCGGAAACCAAAGTCATTTCTCACCCGGAATGCAGTTTTGAAGTCTGCCAGAAATCCGATTATGTCGGTTCGACCGAATATATCGTCAATACCATTGCTGCCAGCGAACCGGGTACGCGCTGGCTGGTCGGTACTGAACTGAACCTGGTGAACCGCCTCAATGAGCGTTTCCAGTCGGAAGGTAAATCAGTGCACTTTATGTCACCGACAGTTTGCATGTGCTCGACCATGTTCCGCACAGATCCACAGCATCTTCTGTGGGTTTTGGAAAATCTGGTAGAAGGTCATGTAGTCAATCAGGTATCCGTTGACAGCCAGACCGCGAAAGAAGCTAAACTGGCGCTGGACAGAATGCTGTCATTACCTATCTAAATACGGGAGGCGACATGGCAGAGCAACGACCCGCGTGTACTGAGCAGCGTTATGAAGTCAGCCACAAGGACTTGCCTTTATCCTGTCCTATGCCGGATATGCCTGCCTGGAATGCCCATCCGCGGGTCTATCTGCCAATTGAAGAAGCGGGTGAAGTCCGCTGCCCCTACTGTGGTGCTATTTTTGTATTAAAAGAGTCGGCCGCATGAAGCAGATAGAAGTGGCTGTTGCAGTGATGCTCAGTGAAGAGCGGAAAGTACTGACCAGCTGGCGCCAGCCCCATCAGCATCAGGGCGGCTTGTGGGAGTTTCCCGGCGGCAAGCGTGAAGCGCAGGAAACGATGCTGGAAGCATTGAAGCGTGAAGTTCAGGAAGAGCTGGGTGTGCTGGTCGAACAGGCTGAACCCTTTGTTCGAATCGACCATGATTATGGCGACAAAAAGGTCAGCCTTGATGTCTGGCTGGTTTCGCGCTTCAGCGGTGAACCCAGTGGCAGAGAAGGTCAGCCGCTACGCTGGCAAGCAGTCAGTGAGTTGCAAGCCGATCAATTTCCCGCTGCCAATCTTGCGATCATCGAAGCGCTGAAACAAGCCACGATTTAATGGAAGGCATCCGGATCCTGTTCAGGATCGATAACCGGCTCACCGGCGATACGGTGACCTTCAGTCGCCCACTCTCCCAGATCAATTAATTTGCAGCGTTCACTGCAGAACGGTTTCCATTTCTGATCGTCTTGCCAGGGAACGGATTTTCCACATTGTGGACAATTAACTTTTGTCACCATAGTTACATTGCACAGCAGCTGAGCTTAAAAGAGACGGGCTCGCGCGATTGCTGTGGTCGCTGATTAATATCAAATTCCATAAACCGGACAGTAAAGCGGTGTTTACCGCCACTGACTTCCGGGAAATAACTGACTGTGCTGGGGATTTGTACCCGAATCAGCTGATAGGGCTGATTGCTGTCGAGGCTGCGCTGGAAAAAGCCATCCTCAGCGGTTTCTTCACGAAACCCCACGCTGCCGCGGATCAGGCGCAGGCTCATACTGACGGCGTTACGCACTGATTGAAACTCATTAAGCCATGAATGGCATTGCTGACTGCGCAATTCGGGGTCAGTGTGTTGCAGCCAGAAGTGGTAGGCAGGCAGGTCAAACTCACAGGTGCCACCGGGAATACTTGAGCGCTGACGGATACTGTAGAGGAATTCATTTTCTCTCAGTATCTGACCTATCCCGCTTTTCTGAACATGCAGCGCATCCAGGCTCTGGTCCAGGTCAGCCAACAGCGAATCCAGCGCTTCGCGATCAACACCCGGTGTGTTTTCCAGTGCCGTAAGATTGGCACTCAGGCGCTCGATCTCTTTCATCAGTTCCTGCTTCATATCACTGCGTTCAAACACGCTGAGCATGTTGAGCATGGCATCGAGTGCATCCCGGTGATGCATTTCACAGTGGCCGGTCAGGGCATTGTCTACCCGCCGGAACAGGAACTCCAGCCGCAGGAAAGTGCGGATGCGCTCGTTCAGGGGCTGTTCAAAGATTATAGTGTCTGACACGGTTTCCAATTGTTCTGACTGGGAATAATGGCCTTATTGTCCATGACTGTGCTTAGCCAAGCAACTTACACGACATTTTCAGCCAGCTTAAGGTACTGTTCGTGTAATTGTCTGAGCTGAGGATTGAGCGAAGCGAGCTTTCCACTGTTGTCAATAATGTCATCAGCGACAGCCAGTCTTTCTGCACGCTGACACTGGTTTTCCAGCATTTTCCTAGCTTCGGCCTCACTGATATTGTCACGGACTATCAGCCTTGACAACTGAGTCTCTTCATCGACATCTATCACGACAATCCGGTCCACCAAGTCCTGCATTTGAGCCTCGACCAGCAACGGCACCGAGAGAATACAGTAGGGCGATTGACAGGTTGCGGCGGCTGCCAGCATTTGTCGTCTGACCTCGGGATGAATTATCGATTCCAGCGCCTGCTTTGCCTCGACATCATTAAAGATACGCTTCCGTAACCAGCTGCGGTTAATTTCTCCGTTTTCCTGCAGTACCTCATCGCCAAAAGCGGCGATCACCTGCTGATAGCATGGTGTATGTTTAGCCAGTAGATTTCTGGCAATGACATCGGCATCAATAACCGTCGCACCCAGTTTATGAAACAAGGTCGTGACAGTCGATTTGCCACTAGCAACACCGCCGGTCAATCCTACTTTGAACGTCATCAGCTCAGGCCAACAGAGCCCAGATAGAGGCGATTCAGGCTGTCACCCCAGATGAGGGCAATCCAGCCTGCGGCAGCGAGGTAGGGGCCGAAAGGAATCGGGATATCACGTTGATGATTCTTGAGTAGTACCAGACTGATCCCCACCACAGCACCAACCAGTGATGAGAGCAAAACAATCATTGGCAGAAATTGCCAGCCCATCCAGGCGCCGAGCGCGGCCAGTAATTTAAAATCACCATAGCCCATGCCTTCCTTACCGGTAATCAGCCTGAAAAGATGATAAATGCTCCACAGCACCAGATAGCCGGCAATAGCACCAATCACGCTGCTGGTCAGATCGGTGAACTGCCCAAACAGGTTAAACAGGATACCGAGCCAGACCAGCGGTAAGGTGATTTTATCCGGTAGTAATTGATGGTCGAGGTCGATAAAAGTCAGCGCGATCAGGGACCAGGTCAGCAGCAATGCCCCCAGGCAGGCCGAACTGAAGCCAAAATGCCAGGCAACGATGCAGGAGAGTATGCCCGTGATGGCTTCAACGACGGGGTAGCGGGCCGAGATTGCAGCCCCGCATCCTCGACATTTCCCACGCAGAAACAGATAGCTGATGATGGGAATATTCTCGATGGCAGTGATCGCATGCTGACAATGCGGACAGCGTGAGCGGGGAGTCGACAGGTTGAAAGCCGTCAGTTCAGGCGCTGGCTGGTCAGACAGTTCTGCACACTGACTTTCCCATTCCCGTTGCATCATGACAGGCAGGCGGTAGATCACTACGTTAAGAAAACTGCCGACCATAAGGCCGAGTAGCAAGATAATCGTCAACCAGACTGGAGTTGACGAAGCCAGAAAGTTAATCGAATCCATTCTCTAAAGAAACTTGCATAAAGTTAAAGTTTCAAAACAGAAATCTGCCTTAGACTCAATAGCTGTAATGGTTTTTTCTTTTATTTGCATAAAACTAGCCTCAATTCGTTTCATTTTTTCTGCAGATACGCATAAAAATCTACAATTAAGCCCCATATATTAAAAAATGATACACAATCCTTTGTCGTCAGTTTTGAAAAATAATGAAACGAATTTAAAAAAAGAAATTTGAAGCATGTATTTTTTGCACTTTGGTCTTAGTGTTAAAAACTTGGCCTGAAGTATTTATCGTCAAAAACTCTGTATGGGATCCTTACATTTTGCCATTGACCATCACCTTGGTTAGATGGAATGTGTTTACTCAATTCGGTTGGGGATATTAATGCGAGCATCGGTTTAGGAGAAATAAGCCAGATGTGGAATAAGTAGTTCCTGGACAAAGTAGCTGTTTCCCACTCGTTTTGAGATATATAAAATTCTGCCACTCTGAGTTCGCGCTCAGTGGCTTTGACTTCAATTTGTAACGATGAATTATCAGACTCGGAAGTAACTGACAAAATATCATAACCGCACAAATTTGAATCAATAGATTGCCACTTCGGAATATGTTTGGTTCTGTTTTTCTCGAAGGCCAAAGTTAACTTCTCACCCGTTCTTCCAATTTGGTTGAGACTAGCAGACTTAATTCCTCGAACTTTGCCTGATATATCATCCCACCATTCAACAACTTCATCTGTAGGAGGGGTATTAAGCAAATCTGCTTCGGTTAAACATTGTTTTACATCAGAACCTAAAAAGTTAGATGCTTCGAGCCGACCTTTTGGGAAAAGATTTGCCCAAGTAGGTTGTTCTCTAACAATAACATCTAACAACTGCATTCTTAGTCTGGATTCGAAAGAAGAATTAGTGTGCAGCTCAAGTCCCCTGGGTGTCGGTTTGAGGGTTGAATCAATATCCACTTCGACCCATCCACATCTCAAACATAAATTCAAAATATCAGTTGCGGGGCAAATTAGGATTTTATTTAGCGATTGAATTTCTGCTTGAACAAACTCTCTATCAGTTATTCTTGCTAATAGCTCAGACGCTGAGTGTAATTGACCAACAGATATCGACACGTCTAACTAACCTTGTAGGGTGTTAATCAGGTCTCGAATGTCATCGGCATCAAGATTGGAAGAGTCATCTCCAGCCAGATATTCGGGATCAGAAAAGTCATAGGGTATTGGGTCGATGGATAATGACTCATCTTCCAGAGCCTCTGCCATGCGAGCGGCTTTTAAATTGAGCCTGTTTCTAACGGACTCATCAATAGTGCCTTTACACTCAAGAAGTTCTAAAGTTGTAACTGTTCCTTGTTCTAATCCAAGCCTATGAATACGGTCCTCAGACTGCAGATAATGAGCAGCATTGTATGTTCTATCAACATATATAGCGTGGTGACATACTTTGTGAAGACTTATGCCTTCTGATGCTGCCGCTGGGTTAGCCACCATTACAAAGCAATTGGGATCATCATGGAACAGTTTGATCTTACCCTCACGAGTATCGCTGTCGTATTCGTCTCCTGCATCAACAGCTCCATGAATGTAGACTGCCCCCAGCTCTGACAAACGATTGGCGATGCTTTCTACATTTTCTCTAAACGAACTCCAAATCAGGACCTTTTTCCCCTGATTTGCTAGCTCCCTAGCTCTACGGCATGCATACGCAACTTTTGGAGAATCACCCTCAGCTATTACCTCAGAGAGTATGTCTTTGTGAATAAAGCCAATTTCATCTGCCAGCAAAGCTGGATTAGATACAACTTCCAACAACCTCATAATGCTTCTTCCCAGCGAACGAAAGGCGAGCCTGTTAGATTTGCTAAGAGCTTGTTCAGCCTGCCTTGCAACCTCATACTTCATAAGGTTGTAGAGCCTTTCCTGAACTGGATTCATATTTAACTCTATGAGATGCCTGGTGACCTTCGGTAAGCCTAATTCACCTTTTGTAGTTCTGACGTAGATTGGTTTAATCAGTTTCGAGACTGTATCGACGGTGGCTTCAATTTCAGGGTAGAGAAAAGAAAACTGAGGAATCAAGTCGGACTCTGCTTGAGGCATGGGGGTCCCTGACATGATTAATTTGCCTTTAGGTAAAAATGAGAGATCAAGAACCTTATCAGCAGTAACTTTCCCTCTTCCAGACTTTATACGGTGACTTTCATCCAAAAACACGAAAGTCTCATGCTCATTGACTAAATTAGCAATCAGCTCACCAACCCGCGCAAGCTGCTGGTACGTAATCAGCATAAACTTAGGATTGGATAATAGCTCCTGCTCAATTGTTGGGCCTCTTAATCTAACAAACTGGCCATGAATGCTTCCTACGCAATCGTTGAGCTGCTCTTCCCATGCGCCAAAGGCATTTTTAGGGGCAATTACTAGTAACTTGTCATTGGGTGCGCTTCTGGCAAAAAAGAATGCGAGGGCCTCAGTGGTTTTCCCTGCTCCGGGTACTGAAAATGTAGCTGCTGCAGGAAGGGCTGCAATTTTACGGACATTTCTGAGTTGTTTGTCAGTTAACTCTCTTTTAAAACCTGCACTAGATAAAGCCATGTTTAAGCGGTCTTCTGACAATGGCTCGATGCTCTCTACACCTTGATAGAGTCCCTCTCTATTAACAGCCTGTTTGAGTAGTTGCTCAGCCTCTGCGGATACACTAATCTCTATTTTATAGAGCCTGATAATATCCCTGACATTGGTTCTGATGTTGAGAAAGGACCACCACGGGATGGTTATTTCGGTCTGTGAGGGATATTGGGGGTCTTGTGCGAAGTCACCCAGGCTTCGTTTTAAAAATTGAAACCATTCCTGATCTTGTGAACCTTCATCGCAACTGAAATGTGCCCGTCGTAGATTTTGGGCATAGGAAATTTTAAGCATCCTTGCTATCCAGCCAATTTCTGAGCCCTTGGAGCCCCTGCTCTATAGCTTGGATTTGCTGTAACAAGCCCTTGGTATTGCTGTCAGCACTTTTCCCTAGATTGGCGCTTTGGATATTTGCATTAGCTTGTTTAATTTTTTTTAGGACATAGTTTGCAGTGTCTTTGTCCTTCTCTAGACTCTTCTCAGTTTCAACAGTATCCCGGATTACTTCAGCAGCTTTTTCTCGGTTTTCTTCTACGCTGATGACACGACCTAGCTCGACTTCATTTCCTTCACCTTTACTGATACCACCAAATAAGTCGTTTAAGTTATCAGTTTGTTCTTCAGTATTTTCTAATTCTGACTCAAACTCTTCGAATAACTTTTCTTTGGCTTTAGCAAAATATCTGAACATCCCCGGTATCAAATCATAGAGTCGTCCATCTTTGGGATCATCAAGCAGCACAAAAGAGGCATCTTCAAAAAGCTTGGTATCATTAACGTTTGTTAGCTTTTTTCTATTTTTTACGATTGCTTCAAAGGCATAGTATTTATCTGTGACAAGGCTCCACTGCTTGGGTTTGCCTTTAGATTCGAGCCATTTCTGAGCATATTCAAGCATCTCCAGAGATTGTCTGATATCAACTTCTCTTAAGTCATAAAACTCTGCTAACTCTCGATCTGACAGGTCATGATGAACCTTCCTTTGTTGCATCATTAAAGCTTGAGCATGCCAAGAATAATCGTCTTTTATATCTCGCTCGACTTGCAGTTTGGCTTCGAGCTTGTCTATTGATTTATCGTCGCTCTCTGGTAGAACAACTACATCAATGTAGGAGAAATGCTCGAATTTGCTGATATCAGAATGATAGAGCTCACGCCATGCACAAAGGCGTCTATTACCATTAATTACAAAGCCTTTAGCATCAAGAATTATGTAATCTTCTTGCTTTTGTCCTGCCTTAAATGTAGCTAATAAACCAGCGCCATCGACGAGTTTACTCAACAGTTGATGCTGAATTCTTTGTGCTTCGAGCCTTTCAGGATCTTTGGTGAAAAAATCCTCTTCATAACCTTCATTAAGCGCTAACCACTCTTCTTGAAGGGTAGCAGTGCGACCGTTGAATAAACGATACTTGGGTAGTTCAATAGGTATTCGGTAAACAGGTAAAACCTGAGAGCGCTCTTGAAAAGTAATTCTAAATGTTTCTCTTGGAGAGGTTTTACTCAATTCGTCAAACAGATTGAGTCTTTTGGGTAACGGCCATCCATATTCCATGTTACTACTCATGCTTATTCCTTATTCAAAACCATATATCATGATAGGTACGCTAATAACCCTATCGAAAATATTCAACTCCTTTTTCAAGCGCTCAAAGTTAGAAATATTATCACCAAGTTTTTTGGCTGCAGTAGTTGTGGGCAGTATAAAGACGCCGGCAGAGATTTTCTCTTTCAAGTACATTGCTTGGAGCTTTAATAAATCTGCATACATCCTGCTCACATTTCCTGTCTGAAACACCAAGCCAATACCATCTTTACAAGAGGTTATTGTAATTCTGCTGTCTGGGTCTAGCTCTACTTCGGAGGACCAGCCTGCTGTATACAGCTCAGTCATGATCTCTTCTTTGATTTTTGATGATGATCTTTTTTCTGGCTTTGTTTGGGCTTTGCTAATGGCAGTGGTAACGTTTTCCTGGATATCCTTTTCTACCGCGATATTCCCATACCTATGACCGAACTCATAAAAAATCATAATTCAGGATTCCTTTTGCTCTAACCACTCTTTTGGTTCCTTTGATAGGTTGCTTCTAGTGTGGTCATACAATGGCTTGTCGTGTGCGCGATATTTTGCTTTCCCCTCAAAAGCATCCTCAATACGTTTTAACGCTGTTTTTGTGTACTCAGAGCTTAACTCGGCTCCCCAATATCTTCTATTGTGAATAGCTGCAGCTACTCCTGAGCTACCAACACCTGAAAACGGATCAAAAACCAAGTCATCTTGGTTGGTGAGAGCAAGAACTAACCTTTCGATTAGACCTACAGGGTATTGGCAAGGATGTTCTGTTTTCTCGATATGGTTTGACTTTACATTGGGGATGGTCCATACATCCTCGGGGTTCTTACCGAGAGGGTTTCCAGAGATTTGCCCAGCCTTGGGGCCTCTGAAATGTCTCTTGCCAGGATATTTTGCTGGAATTCTGACATCGTCTAGATTGAAAGTGTAATCATCTGATTTCGTGTACCACATTACGACTTCATATCTTCCCGAGAATCGCTTTTTATTATGCAGCCCATGCCCGAAATGCCAGATGATGCGATTCCTGAGCTGTAATGAGTGCTCCTTGAAAATCGGGGCGAACTCAATATCAAGTGGAATTATTGAACCATTCTCAACAAAATTACCTACCTGCCAACATATGCTCCCATTTGACTTCAGCCTTGGCACAAGCTCATCGATTATTTCAGACTGCCATTTTAAATAGTCTTGAAGTGCTTGCTTTTTTTCATATGACTTGCCGATGTTGTATGGGGGCGAAGTAACGATTAAATCGAAAATTTCTTCTCTGGGTAAGGTCTTTAGGAAAGCTAGAGCGTCTCCCTGCCACAGAAGATTTCTCTGAGACGATGAGAGTGAGGCTGGTATCTCTTTTTTCTTCTTGATAACTGAGATATGTGGGCTTTTAGTCATTGTTATTTTCTTGGGGGTACAATTGTCTGCGGCACATGAGTCTATCATTTGTCAAGCCATACTCATATTCATTAAAAAACAGTTCGATGAGTATTTCTTTGGGCAATTTCCCTAAATATCTATCATTACAAATAAAATTACCGGCGCGTAGAGAGGCGGAAAAAGTTGGAGAATATTGAAATAATCGGCTGAAAAAGCCTAACAGCGCTTTTAACCATTGAGGGCATCGGCTATGAAAACAATAAAAAAGTTTAATAGAGAAGAGCTTTTTGAAATGGTGTGGGCGAATCCCATTAGTAAAGTTGCAAAAGAGTTTGGGCTGAGTGATAAAGGCTTAACAAAAAAATGTAAAAAACACAGAATCCCAACTCCACCAGTTGGTTATTGGGCAAAAGTTCAAAGCGGCAAGAAAGTTGTCAAAGCCAAGCTGCCAAAAATCACCGATGAGTCCCTGAATGTCATAACTTTCTATGTACAGGAAGGCAGAGTAGATTCATATGAGCCAATAGAAATGGACAGTACCATACTAAAAAAAGCTGAAAGCTATGTTTGGCCTCAGAAGTTTAATCGGCATCATCCAATCATCCAAAATGCCAAATCAGGGATCACAAACTCAACCGACAAATATGGCCGTGTGATCTTTAATCGTGATATCCCCGAAATGGGCATCCGCGTGACAAAGACTTGCTTGCCTAGAGCACTCTATTTACTAGAGGGGATTGTTCGTCTTTTTGATGATTGTGGCTGGAAGTACATCTGTTCTGACAAAATTTATTCCAGTAAGCATAAAACAACAGCTGCCTTTACTGATGGAAATATAGACATAAATATTGAAATCAAAGAGCTGGTTAATCAATCAGTCGTAGAACGAGACAAACATAGCTACTTTAGCTGGAATAGGTATGAATATGAGCCAACTGGCGTTCTCCAGCTCTCAATACTCCACATTTATGAAAGTAATTTTAGGAAAAGATGGAAAGACTCAATTGGCCGAAATATCGAAGAGCAACTGCCATCAATAGTTGAGACTGTTCACAGAACTTTCCACCATGAAAATCAAGTTAGGCTTAAGCGAGAGCGCCAAGAGCAAGAGTGGCAAAGGCAGCAGGAAATCCGCCAAAAAGAGCAAAGAAACAGAGAGCTAAATCTTGCCAGGAAAGAGCACCTATTAAGCTCAGCACATAAGCATAAAGAGGCTGAATCCATAAGAGCGTTTGTGCATTCGATTCAGAGCTCTGGCAAAAGCTCACCCGAGAAGCGCGAATGGGTGCAGTGGGCACTTGAGATAGCATCAGAAATAGACCCACTAACAAATCCAGATGAGTTCATCACCAAAAACATCGCCATCCTGAAGACGGGCAGTGATTAGTTCTTGATTTCTCCATACAGCACATTCAAAAAAAAGCTTATTGAATGATGTCACCAACCCTTTTTGAGCCGGGTATAAATATTTTTTCTGTGCAGACTAACCAGAAGGTTGAGTTTATATTATATATAATATGCCTCAACAGTCTGATATTTATATAATTTTCTCCAAATTATCATGCTTGTCAACGGGTTGCAACCCCGCTCTCTTTTCTGCTTTTATGTATATCCACCAAGCCTAAATTAGGTAAAAAATGGATATTCAATTAATCCCACCAGGCCATGCTCAGATGAATGCATGGAATGTCATAAAGCTAAAAAAGCTCGGCACATTTCACATAGCTGGTTTCGAAATTTCAGGTCGGAGATGGAGAATCAGTACAGAAATTAGAGAGCTAGACACCATGAACCTCACTGCTAAGACACGCTCAGGTTCTCAGTATAAGTTCACTGAGCCCCGGGGAGTAATGCATTCCACTGTGATGGTAGTCCTCGGCACGATTGAGGAAGGTTACTCCATTGCAACCGATGAAGAGCTAATCCAATTCAAACCTCAGACAACTGGGGAGGCATAAGATGAACAAAAGTCTCACAGAGAGGTTGTTTGAGGAATGTCCTCTAATCTATAGGACAAACAGTGATGGGACTCAAACTATCGTTAACCGAAGAGAATTTGAATGTGGTGACGGTTGGTTCGATACCATCTACCAACTCTCTACTAAGATCGAATCCATAGCAAAGGAAATGCAACAAAATGGAACCCCAATATCTGGGTTGCCTCAGGTCCGTCAGGTTAAAGAAAAATTTGGTGGGCTGAGGTTTTATATGAATCGAAGCACTGAAGAAATAGAAGAGCTCATTCAGCAGGCGAGTCTCCAAGCTTCTGTTACATGTGAGTGTTGTGGCGAGGCGGGCTATAAGCAGGCAACTTCATCTGGATGGATAATGGTTGTGTGTGATAACTGTGCTAGGGAATATTGAGAAAGAAACATGAAAATTCAGCTTTACTCGGATTTGCATATAGAACAGATTGGCTTTTTCAGTCTCCCAACATTAGACACAGATTTAATTATCCTGGCCGGTGATATTGATACTGGACTATATGGCTTGGAATGGGCGGAAGAACTCAGAAGACTTCACAAGAAGCCCGTTATCTATGTTGCAGGTAATCATGAATATTACAAACATGAATACCATGCATTAACACAAGAAATGAGAGATTACGCTGCTCAATATGACAAGCTGCACTTTCTGGAGAAAGATGAAGTCATAATTGATGGGGTGCGTTTCCTAGGTACAACGCTGTGGACCAATTACTTTGATGAGTACGGGCCCTTCGAGCGTGACAAAAATATCAAAATACTCGATTCAGCACTGATGGATCATAAAGTCATTAGGATCGATGAGCGCCGCTTCAGTGCTCAGGATGCTTATAAAGAGCATCTAACTTCTCTATCATGGCTTAAAGAGAAGTTGCGTGAGAGCTTTTCCGGCAAAACAGTGGTTGTTACGCATCACGCCCCATCATTTCTCTGCAATCACAAAGATTTCGGCATGAATGAAATGAGCCCTGGCTTCGTATCAAACCTTGAATACTTAATGAATGGAGTGGATTTATGGTGTTATGGGCATACTCATTCAAATCTAGATACTGAGGTTCAGGGCTGCAGGTTGGTGAGTAATCAGAAAGGATATAAACCTGAAAAAATTCCTGTCCCTTTCAAGTCGCAACTTGTTATCGATATTTGACGATTCTTTTTTTGGTAGTAAAAGATAAACTGCTAGGCAGTATTTTATTTTTCTTTTAATTTCATTGGATCAGGGAGCGATCTCGATATGCTTATCATGACCAGAAGAGTGGGCGAAACTATCATTATCAATGATGATATTGAGCTAACCGTGCTTGGAGTCAAAGGAAATCAAGTCAAGATTGGTATCACTGCTCCAGATGACGTCTCTGTCCATCGTGAAGAAATTTATCTTCGGATAAATGCTGATAAAGATGAGTAGATGAATTTGCTGGCTCATTTTTGTAGAGAAGCACTTCCTATTAACCCGACATTCATCTTTTCTGAGTTCTTCAATAGAGGTAGATGAGGGGCTATCTACCGCTTTCCACGGCGTTAAGAAATTCAGATACTGAGGCTCTCCATACATCAAGATTTCTAAAAGGCGCTCTGGATGGATGATTAGGCCACAAAACAATCAACGACTTGTGACCTAATTGGTTTTCGGCCCGCCATATCCTGAACTTGTATGACCTTTTCGTATAACCTTCAAATGGCAATATCTCAGAAGGTGAATTCCAATCTATTTTGAGTCCTTTGTCATGGTTCCACCATGCATTAACCGTCTCGTTTGTTAATATTTTTTTTAGTCCAAACAAGACGACTAGATCTGCCTTAAATTTTGTATTCAGTAGATAAGACACCCATTCCACATAGTCTCTCTCTACATCTGCTGTAGAGGCTCTACCTGCTGATCCAGTGCCAAGGTTAAGGTGGGTCGACATAGAAATGGCATCACCCTCATCCATAGATTGGTCACGACTATTGAAGAATGACTTCGATAAAAACCTCAATCTTTCCCAATACCCTGCTCCGTCTGGATAATAAAAATGACTAGAGGAGTCAGGCCTAATTGATGGGTAGCTATTAAACGCAGGAGGTTCCTGAACCTTATTTTCTTGCATTGGGCTATTGCCTGGAGAAACGCCAATAAGCACCAGCTTTGGATCAATGCTAGATGGCATTCCAACCGGCCAATCCTTTTCAGGTGAAGTGTCAACGAGCCTTTTTGCTCTGATGGATAACTCCTCAGATGGCAAGGCTCTCAATACTTCGAGGTGCTTTCGGTATGACATAGATTTTCCCTGGCTACTTCAAGCTTTTTACTTTTGTCACTAACTCAATAGCAAAGTCTTTAGGTAACCGGTAATGAGTGAGCTCAAGAGATTCAATATCGTGTAATGGATGATTGGCGAGATAGTGCAAACGTATCACATCATCTTTAGGGAAAAGGTTCACACCCAGACGAATACGTTCTTCGACCCTAATAAGGAAATCGTGGTCGATCAAATTGCTGAGACTGTCTACTTCCATGTCCAGTGCCATTGTAGTGGTTTACTGATCCCGGACACCATTTTAGGAGGTAATATGACCTCCGTAGAGGTGTTCAATGACAAAACAAAGAAGAAGTTTTACTCCTGAGTTCAAGCTGGAAGCAGCGAGTCT
>Ga0189276_10267_pt1 | contig 30937 bp, 32 predicted proteins | sample N26A31minimetaG_FD_130321 | JGI IMG/M metagenome (GOLD analysis project Ga0189276, IMG submission 130321) | Marine microbial communities from the Costa Rica Dome - N26 A3-1 mini metaG | ecosystem: Environmental > Aquatic > Marine > Oceanic > Photic zone | place: Costa Rica: the Eastern Pacific... | reverse complement strand
TGTGAGCTATTACCTGATGGATTATTACAACTGGCAACGGCCCCATCAATTTAACGATGGCTCTCCACCTGCAAAGGCGGAAGTTCTGTCTAAACCCGTGTCCGGAAATAGTTGACCACTACAACTCGACTTGGGCAAAGCACAAGACAATCCCTGTTTCAACTCTCGCAAATCATAAATACGTGCTTGAAGTGCTACCCGCAAAGCAACCCCATTAAACCATATGAAGTAGAAGATAACGGGCAACCCAGCATCGAGTGGTGGAATTCCCTGCTTTGTAGATTAGCTGATGGCTACACACCGTGGCAGCACTTAGCCTCACAGGTTCAGCATCTTGAAGAGAATGACAAAAAGATTGACCAAGCAACTGAACAGAAAAGCAACAAGAAATCTGAACTGAATAGACTTCGTGAATACTCTCGTCAAATTACAGTACTTCAAACTCGAAGGCAGACAGCAAATGCGGCCATTACTTCTGCCCAACAACTGATAGATAACTTCCAAAATGATAATGCCCAATTAATTGCGGATGTTGAAGTTGAAAAAGCCTTGATATCCAAGAACCAGGAGATCGCTTCTGGCTATGCTTCATTCGTTCGAAAGCTGAACAATTACAGTAATAATTTACCTTCACAGTTAGTCGCAGACCTTGGGGAAAAAGTCGTTACTCTTTATAACGCTTTCAATCGGAATGACTCAAACTCAGAGAAGTTAGCAAACGTTACGTTACCACTGACACAGAACGAGCGTCTTAAAATTGCTTTTTGCAACAACCCCAACCAAGCTTACGATGCCCTGCATGTACTTAGTGAAGGGCATATACGCTGCCTTGGCCTAGCAATACTGCTGGCAAAAAACCTTAAGGAAAATGCTCCGGTATTGATTTTTGATGACCCAGTAAATGCTATTGACGATGATCATAGGGAATCTATTCGACGAACGCTATTCGAGGATCAATACTTCTCAGACAAGCAGATACTATTAACTTGCCATGGTGAGGAGTTCTTCAAGGATATTCAGACTTTATTATCTGCCCAGAAAGCTAGCCAAGCTAAGTCGTTTTCTTTCTTGCCTCGCCTTGAAGAGCCCCACATCCGGGTAGACTTTAACTGTGCTTCCCGGAACTATATTCTTGCTGCTCGCGGGCACATAAATCATAACGAAGTCAGAGAAGCTCTAACCAAGTCGCGCCAAGCTCTAGAATCGCTGGCAAAAGGCAAAGTATGGAGATACGTCTCCAAGTACGGTGATGGCAACCTGAGTCTAAAGCTACGTTCCCCCTCAGCCCCAATAGAGCTCAGAAATCTTACTGACCAATTGAGGAGCAAAATAGGTAAACAAGATTTCTCTGCGCCGAACAAAGAAGCAGTCTTCATCCCTATTGATACCTTACTGGGATTCAGTGGTGATTCACGCGAATGGCGCTATCTCAACAAAGGAACACATGAAGAAAATGATCGCGCTGAGTTCGATAGGCATACAGTTGAAACAATCGTTTCTGCCCTAGAGCATATTGATGCTGCTTTGGAGTAATATTGCTTTTACAGGGTTTATTTTATGTGCCGAAATCTCACCATTTCACAAATTCATAGGGCCAGAGTGATTTATTTTAGGCAAGGCTCGGATTTAAAACACTGACCATATTTGGCACGAAGCTGGCAAATCTAAAAATAGATAATTTACGAAAATTTAAGTCAAACCTATGCAAATCAAAATATAAATATGGATCAGAGTCTGTTGAAGCTTTCACTCTGATGAAAATATAATGGTATTGAGAGTGTCGGAAGCTAAATAGTTCATAAATTGGAAGCTGAAAACAACATACAAAGTGTATCTTTTTTTCAACCAATTTATACATTTTTCTGAAAGATTAATGTATGCGTTGTTTTTTAGTAGGTTTAGATAAAGTGAGGGTTTGACAGCATACATTTATAGTTAGTCTTTAGAAGGTGATGAACTGCCCGAATTCGACCGTCATGTCTTGGAGGTGCTGCGTGAGCCATTAGAATCTGGCAAGATCACCGTCTCGCGCGCAGCGAATCAGGCAGAGTTTCCTGCCTGTTTTCAGCTGGTCGCGGCAATGAACCCTTGTCCCTGTGGTTATCTTGGCGAGTCCCGCTGTCATTGCACGGCAGATCAGGTTCGCCGCTATCGAGGCAAAGTATCCGGTCCGCTGATGGATAGAATTGATATGCTGGTGGAAGTCCCTGCGGTGGATAAAACGCTGTTGCGCAGCCAGGCTCAGGATGCCAGTGCGGAAACCTCTGAGCAGGTCAGACAGCGGGTAAGCCGGGCCCGGCAAAAGCAGATGGCGCGGCAGGGCAAGGCGAACAATGTATTGCAACAGAAAGAAATAGAGGTTTTTTGTCCCTTGAGCGACAGCGATTATCAATTGGTGGAAAAAGCGATTACCCGGCTGGGCCTGTCGGCACGTGCCTATCACCGTATTCTCAAAGTGGCACGCACCATTGCCGATCTTGCTGGCAGTCACGATATCCGCACTGAACATCTCAGTGAAGCCATTGGCTACAGACGCTTTGAGTCTGTCGGACTGTGAATGATCTGAATCCACAGCAGCGGGAAGCTGCTCGATACATCGAAGGACCTTTATTAGTACTGGCGGGCGCCGGCTCCGGCAAGACCCGTGTGATTACCCGCAAAATCGCTTACCTGATTGAGCAGTGTGGTATCCCTGCGCGCAATATTGCAGCGGTGACCTTCACCAATAAAGCCGCCCGTGAAATGAAAGATCGGGTTGCGCAATTGATGGGCAGCAAGCAGGGCGTGTCAGCACGCGGCTTGATGGTGTCCACTTTCCACACGCTGGGACTCAATATCCTGCGGAAAGAGTATAAATCTCTGGGCTATCGCAGTGGCTTCTCCATTTTCGATGCCCAGGACAGTCTGTCGGTGTTGCGTGACATCATGGGCCGTGATTTTGCGGCTGATAGTGATCATGCTGAAAAGGTGCAGTGGCACATTTCGGAATGGAAAAACCAGCTTATTACCCCGGATCAGGCGATGCAGATCGCTGAACCCGGTACGCCGCAATCGGCTGCCAAAGTCTATCCGCGTTATGTACAGGCGCTTAAGGCCTATAACGCTGTCGATTTTGATGATTTGATTCTGCAGCCGGTGCTGCTGTTCCGTGAACATCGCGAGGTGCTGAAAAAGTGGCAGGCCCGGATTCATTATCTGCTGGTGGATGAGTACCAGGATACCAACGGCTGCCAGTATGAACTGGTGAAACAACTCGTCGGTATTCGCGAAGCGTTGACGGTGGTGGGCGATGACGATCAGTCGGTCTATTCATGGCGTGGTGCCCGGCCGGAAAATCTGGCCCAGCTGCAAACGGATTTCCCCCGTCTCAAACTGATTAAACTGGAGCAGAATTACCGCTCGATGGGACGGATTCTGCGGGTCGCCAATACCCTGATCAGGAACAATCCGCACGTGTTTGAAAAACAGCTCTGGAGTGCGATGGGCGAGGGCGATCCGATCCGTGTGATTGGTTGCCGTGATGATGAGCATGAAGCGGAAAAAGTCGTCTCCGAGCTGCTTTATCACAAGCTCAAGCACCAGGCGAGTTTCAAGGACTACGCCATTCTTTACCGCAGCAATCATCAGTCACGCCTGATTGAAAAAGTGCTGCGTGAACATAACGTGCCCTATTTTCTGACTGGTGGCACTTCGTTTTTCTCGCGGGTGGAAGTCAAAGACATCATGGCCTACCTGCGCCTGCTCGCCAATCAGGATGATGACAATGCTTTCCTGCGTGTCATCAATACCCCACGCCGTGGTATCGGCGCCAGCACGCTGCAGACGTTGGGCAACTATGCGGGTGAGCGAAACACCAGCCTGTTCGGTGCCTGCTTTGAGATGGGCCTCGCTGAACAACTGACAGAGAAAGCCGTGGCCAATCTATCGCATTTTGCTCACTGGCTGGTGGATATTGCCGACCGTGCCAAACGCGGGGATCTGATGAGCGCCATCCGCGATATGGTCGAGGAAATCGAATACCGTGGCTGGCTGGAAGAGGTCAGCGGTGACCCCAACAAGGCCGAGCGGCGGATGGAAAATGTTGAGGAACTGCTAAGCTGGATCGAGCGGATTATTGAACAGGATACCGAAGAAAAAAGCATTGCCGATATTGCCGCCAGACTGACGCTGATGGATATTCTGGACCGCCAGGAAGACGAAAATCAGGCCGATGCGGTGCACCTGATGACACTGCATGCCGCCAAAGGGCTGGAGTTTCCGCACGTATTTATGATCGGCATGGAAGAGGAAATCCTGCCCCATCGCAACAGCATCGAACAAGACAGCATCGAGGAAGAACGCCGCCTCTGTTATGTCGGTATTACCCGCGCTCAGCGAAGTCTGGTGATGACACTGGCCAACAGCCGCAAACGCTATGGTGAAAAAATCGAATGTGAAGAGAGCCGTTTCCTGCGCGAGTTGCCTTCAGAAGATCTCATCTGGATGTCGGAAAAAACCAAGGCCGACCCGGAAGAGCGCAAGGCCCGTAAAGAGGCGCATATGTCGAATATCCGCGCTATGCTCAAAGCTGACGCCTGAGGTCGTTCCGGGTCATATGACACAACATGACGGTCTTAATCCCGATTAGAATTGCCAGATAACACCATCACTAAAACGAGACACAACGATGAAAAAATTGATTCCCATGCTGTTTTTGGCTTTGCCTTCGCTGGCCGGTGCCCATGCCGTGATCCAGCAGACTGATGCCGAAAGCGGTAGTTACTATAAAGGTGTCATCGGTCTCAGCCATGGCTGTGAAGGCTCCGCTACCACCAAGGTCACCATTACAATTCCTAATGGCGTTCGCGGTGCCAAGCCCATGCCCAAGCCGGGCTGGAAGCTCGATGTGGTCAAGTCGGTACTGGAACGACCTTATCAGTCTCATGGCAAAACAGTCACTGAGGATGTCACCCAAATCAGCTGGTATGGCGGTGTGCTTGAACACGCGCACTATGACGAGTTTGCTTTCCGTGGCCAGATCGGTGTAGGTACCGGCACCAGACTGTATTTTCCCGTCAGACAGGAATGCGTGGTGGGCGAGTTGAACTGGGATCAGAAGCCGGGCGATAAGGCAAAATCCCATGACCACCATGGCGAACATGGCAGCAAAGAGAATCAAACCAGTCACGCTGCTGACAAGCTGGAATATCCGGCCCCTGTAGTCAGAGTTGTCGACGGTACCGGCACGCATCACCACTAAGTCACTACTGAAACTGTCACTGTGAGGGATTTCACGTAGCCTGTGTGAAATCCCTTATTTTTATCCCTTATGGCTGTTCTAGACTGCGAGGCTGAATGATGATTGATTGGATCAAACCATGCCTCATAACCGCCACCACCCCTTAAGCCTACTTGCCGCTGCTTGTCTAGCTGGGCTGGCTTTCAGTGCGCAGGCTGAACATGGCGCGGTACAGTTGCAGCCATTGCAAGTCACTGGCAGCGCCGTGGCCCCCGGAGAACTGGGAATCGAGGCAGATAAGTATGAAATCCGACAGACACCGGGTGGTGTGAGCCTGATTGATATCGATCAGTTAACGGAAGGGCAGGTCGCCAGTTTTGAAGATGCTTTGCGCTACGTGCCAGGTGTCTGGGCAGCCAGTCCAACCGGCACGGATAGCGTGTTCCTGTCCAGTCGGGGTTCGAATCTGGATGCCACCGACTACGACACCAATGGCGTTAAATTACTGCAGGATGGATTGCCGGTGACGGCGGCCGACGGTAATAACCATAATCGATTTATTGATCCCTTAAGTGCCAAATACGCGGTTTTCGCCCGCGGTGCCAATGCGATGAAATATGGTGCCAGTACGCTTGGCGGCGCCGTCAATTTTATCAGCCAGACTGCTTATGACGTGTCTCCACTGACGCTGTCAGTCTCGGGAGGCAGTCACGGTGAACGTCTGACCCGGATGACCGCAGCGCAGGTATTCGATAACCATGTTGATGGTCTGGTAACGATTGAAAACAAAGAATGGGATGGCTTTCGTGACCACTCCAGACATACCCGCAGCGGTATTTATGCCAATGGTGGCCTGCGCCTGAGTGATGATGTCTCCACCCGCTTTTACTTCAGTAAGCTGGACAGCGACGAAGAGCTGGCCGGTAGTCTGACCCGATCCCAGGTACGGGATGACCGGGATCAGGCCCGCCCGGTTAATGAAAGGGATGCCGGTCATTTCCAGCTTGATGTCGATTCCTGGCGTGTAGCCAATAAAACCAACTGGGATATTGATAACAATCGCTGGCTCGAGTTCGGCGTTTCCTATGAAGAGCAGGAGTTGTATCACCCCATTGTTTATTCACCGCCGTTTTTCACGCTGCTGATTGATAACCGTCAGCGTAATTTGGGGACCATGGCCCGCTATCACCATAAAGCCGGTGATCACGATTGGCTGATAGGTATGAACTATGGCGTGACCTGGGTTGATGGTGGTAACTATAACCATGTCTCCGGTGACAAGACCGATAAACGCGAAGTCAATGATAACGAGGCCGATACCCTGGAACTGGTGGTACTGGATCGCTGGCAGTTTGCCGATGACTGGACTCTGGTCGCGGGCGCGCAGGCTGTGCAGGCCAGTCGGGAAGTGCGTATCACTAATGTCGGCTCCGGTGCCGTTGAGCAGGTGGATGATGATTACCACAGTATCAATCCGCGACTGGGTCTGATTTATCAGATTACTGAAGACACCAGCGTCTATAGCAATATCAGTCGCCTTTATGAGCCACCGACGACCTATCAACTGGATGACGGTAGCAGTACAGAAGCGCTCGATGCGATGGAAGGGGAAGTGATTGAGATTGGCTCGCGAGGCCACAAATCCTTGAGTACTAACAGCAAGTGGGATTGGGATATCTCGGCTTACTATGCGCAGCTGGATAATGAAATTCTGTCAGTGGAAAACCCGGCCCAGCCAGGCCGGTTCCTTACCAGTAACGCCGATGAAACCATTCATGCCGGTATTGAAGCTTTGCTGAGTGCGGATATTGCACTGACCGGCAACCGCGCGCACCGTTTAACACCGCTGGTCAGTTTGAGTTGGAACCGGTTCCGTTTTGACGACGATGACGTGCTGGGAGATAACACCTTACCGGCTGCGCCCAAGTTCGTGATGAAAAGTGAAGTCCTCTATCGTCACAAAAATGGCTTCTACATCGGTCCCACCATGGACTATGTCGCTGAACGATATGCCGACTTTGCTAACAGTTATAAGATCGATAACTACACGTTGTTTGGCTTGAAGAGCGGCTGGTCCAATCAGAACGTCAAGGTGTTTGCTGAAGTAAGAAACCTGTTTGAGAGAGACTATATCGCCAGTCACAGTGTGCGGGCGGTGGCTTCGGAGTCGGATGCCATCCTCAATCCGGGAGCCCCTTTATCAGCCTATATCGGGATTGAGTACCGGATATAGACTTTAATAGCGAAAACAAAAAAGCCGCTGTCAGTTGGCAGCGGCTTTTTTATGGTCGGATGAAAGAGCAACAAGCCCTTGAACTACTGACCGGCAATGAGCTTATCGAGTTGATTGGCAAACTGCTGCCTGTCGCGTTGATGAAAGGTTTTCTGGCCGCCGGTATTGACGCCGCTGGAGCGTAGCGTATCCATAAAGTCACGCATGCTCAGACGGGCTGCGATATTGCTCTTATCCAGCAATTCACCGCGCGGGCTCAGGCACAGGGCTCCGAGGTCAATAACGATGCTGGCAAGCGGAATATCAGCACTGATCACCAGATCGCCCTGATTGACCAGCGAAGCAATTTCATCATCAGCTTTATCAAACCCGGCAGTGACCTGTTTGAAATTGATCTGACTGTCGGCCGGCATTTTCAGCGGATGATTGGCGATAAAGGTGAGTGGCAGCCCGGTACGTCGGGAGGCACGGAACAGAATATCTCTGATAGGTGCCGGACAGGCATCCGCATCAACCCAGATATGCATTATTGCTCAGACTTGTTGAGTGTGCGCTTATCCTGTCTGACCTTGATATGTAGCGCCGCTTTTGCCATCAGATGGGCACTGACCGGGGCGGTGATAAACAGAAACAGCGTCACCAGCACTTCATGCAGACTGGCCTCACCGGTCTTGAAGCTGAAGTAAATCGCCGAAGCGATTAACACGGCACCAACGCCCAGCGTGCTGGCCTTGGTCGGCCCATGCAGACGCATATAAAAGTCAGGCAGTTTGAACAGGCCTAGAGAGCCGACCAGCGTAAAAAAGCCGCCAAGAATAATCAAAATAGACAGAATAATATCAAGCATCTGTTATTCCATGATATCGCCGCGAAGCAGGTATTTGCTCAGCGCCAGTGTGCCCATAAAGCCCATTAACGCGATCAGCAATGCCGCTTCGTAATACAGCATACTGTTGAGGTGGATACCGAGCAGAATCAGCAGTGCGATGGAGTTGATATAAAGCGTATCCAGCGCCAGGATACGATCCGGGATATCGGGACCGGCCAGCAGACGGTAAAGGCTCAACAGCAGCGCTGCACAAACCATAACGAAGGCGATGATAATGGCGTATTCCAGCATTAGTCGAATATCTCCTTCAGTGGTTTTTCAAACTGATTTTTGATGTCAGCTACCGTCGCCTCAGCATCTTCGATATGCAGCGCGTGAATCAGCAGGCTCTGCTGATCTTCAGACAAGTCACAGGTGACCGTACCGGGTGTCAGAGAAATCGTGTTTGCCAGCAGACCAATCGCAACCGGTGATTTCAAATCCAGAGGCACATGAAGAAAGCCCGGCTGTAATTTGTCCTGGCGGGTCAGAATCAGTTTGGCGACCACCACATTGGCGATCAGAATTTCATAGATGACAACAGCAACAAATTTCACCAGCAGCCAGGGACGATGGATTTGAACCTTTTCCTGCCAGAATGAGGCGGTAAACCATGGAATGAATGTGGCAAGCAGCGCGCCCAGCACCATATGACCGAATGAGGCCGTGTTGTTCAGTAACAGCCAGATAAGCCACAAGGCAACGCTTAGCAGAGGATGTGGGAAGATTTTTCTCAGCATATTATTTTCCCGTCACCGCCGATTGACTGAGTACCGCATTGATATAGCTTTGACTGTCTGCCAGTTGCTGCGCAATCTGTTCGGTCAAAGCCGTCACCGGGCCTGCAGCGACAACCAGCAGCGGGCTTAGCAACAACAGTGAAATCATCACCGCCGTAGCCTTTGTATTGATGGTGCCGCCGTCGTTATTGCTCTCTTCATTGACCTGATAAAACAGGATAGAGCCGCTTCTGGCCAGCGCTATCATCATCAGCAGGCTGCCCAGCAGTACTGCCGTGAAAATCCAGGACTGTAAGGGATGGCCGATGGCTGAATCCAGAATCAATACCTTACCGAAGAAACCCGACAGCGGCGGCATACCGGCGATGGCAATCGCCGAAACCAGAAACAGACTACCCATCATAATGGCCCGGGCCATCGCCGGCGCACTGCGTAGCTTATCGGCATAACTGCCGCGTCCGCGTGCCACCAGATCCGCCAGTAAAAACATGGCGCCGCCAATCAGGGTGGAGTGAACCAGATAATACAAACTGGCTGACAAGGCCGCGCTGTTATCAATGCCGATACCGACCAGCAGAGTAGCGACTGAGGCCAGAATCAGAAATGCCGCCTGTTCTTTCAGACTGCGTGCTGCAAAGACACCGAATACAGCCAGAATCAGCGTGAGCATACCCAGCCATAACAACAAATCGGTATGTAAACCGGCCAGTGGACCGGCCTGTTCGCCGAAGAGCGTGCCGTGAACGCGAATAATGGCGTAAAGCCCGACCTTGGTCATAATCGCAAACAGGGCAGCAACGGCCGCTGAGGTATTAGCATAGGCACCGGGTAACCAGAGATAAAGCGGGAAGATGGCCGCTTTGATACCGAAAACAACCAGTAGGAGTAGCGCTGCTGCTGCGACGATACCTTGATCATCGGCGCTGACGGTGGCCATCTTATCTGCCAGATCGGCCATATTGAGTGTGCCGAGAACCCCGTAAAGGGTACCGACCGCAAACAGGAACAGACTGGAACCGACCAGGTTGATGACGACGTAATGCAGTCCTCCCTTGGTACGTAATCGACCGCCACCATGCAGGAGCAAACCATAAGAAGCCAGTAACAAGACCTCAAAGAATACAAACAGATTAAACAGATCGCCGGTCAGGAAGGCGCCGTTAAGCCCGAACAACTGAATTTGGAACAGGGTATGGAAATCCTCGCCCTGTTTATCCGTGTCCTGTGCAATCGCATAGAGCAAGGCAAACATCGACAGTAAAGCGGTGAGCAGTACCATCAAGGCCGATAATTGATCCAAAACCAGCACGATACCGAACGGCGCCAGCCAGTTACCCAGCAGGTAAACCTGGTGACCCTCAGTGACCGCGACAGATAAGGTTTTCAGCGTGAGAATGATCAAGCCGGCAGTAAACAGCAGGCTGACGCTGCGTTGTAACTGCAGACCGCCAAGGCGGCAGAACAACAGCGCGATACCACCAATCAGCGGCAATAAAACTGGTAATACAGGCCAGACTGAACTCATCAGTCACCTGCCTTTTGTCTGGATTTCACTGCCTGTTCCTCGGCAACATAATGCAAGCCGTCAACATGGTCATTGCCCAGCTCGCTACGGGCTTTGAGTGCCAGCACGATCAGAAAGGCCGTCATACCGAATGCAATAACGATGGCGGTCAGCACCAGAGCCTGTGGCAGCGGATCGGTATAGGCTGTGGCATCTGGAGAGATAATGGCAGCCTGACCGACTTGCAGGCGGCCCATGGTGAACAGAAACACATTGACTGCGTAAGAGAGCAGGGTCAGACCCAGTACCACCGGGAAGGTTCTTGCGCGCAGTACCAGGTACACGCCGCTGGCTGTCATTACGCCGATAACGAGGGCGACGATCCACTCCATTAATAATGTTCCTCTTGTCTCATTTGATGTGAGGCATGGCTGAGCTTGCCGAGTTCAACCAGGATCAATACCGTTGCGCCAACCACGACCAGGAACACACCGAGGTCGAAGGCCATGGCACTGGCAATTTCAAATTTACCGACCAGCGGCCATTTCAGATAAGTGAAGGTTGAGGTCAGGAACGGGTAAGACAGCAGCATCGCGGCCACACCGGTGACGACGGCAGCGGTCAGGCCGAAAGCAATCACAATATGCATATTGGCTTTGATACGGGCATTGGTCCAGTCAATCCCGTTGGCGAGATACTGCGAAATCAGTGCCACCGCAGCAACCAGACCAGCGATAAAGCCGCCGCCGGGCAGATTGTGGCCACGCAGGAAGACAAACACGGCAACCAATAGCATCAGCGGGAACAGCAGACGGGTCAGGGTCTGCATAATCGGCGGATGCGGATCATGACTCCATTCGCGTCCCTGAATATCGCGCATCGGCGCCGGCAGTCGCAGGTTTTTAAGCATCGCAAAAATACCCAGACCGGCCAGGGCAAGCACGACGATTTCGCCCAGCGTATCGAAACCACGGAAGTCGACCAGAATCACATTGACCACATTGGTGCCACCACCGCCAGGTTTACTGTTCTGGATAAAGAAGTCAGAAATCGGCGCATAATCGCGGCTCATCACCGCTATCGCCATCAGCATCACAACGATACCGGCACTGACTGACAGGGCAATATCACGGGTCATGCGTGTGGCATTACGTTCCTGGGGTGTATGTTGTGGCAGGAAAAACAGGGCCAGCAACAACAGGACGATAGTCACGACCTCAACGGAAAGCTGGGTTAAAGCCAGATCCGGCGCCGAAAACTTCACAAAGCCCAGCGAGACAATCAGACCGACCACACCGACAATGATCAACGAGACCAGACGCTGATGATGGAGTACAGCGCAGAGCACACTGGCAATCACAACAAAGGCTCCTAGAGCCAGTGTGAGCCAGTCCATGGGCATTAAAGCACGGTCACCCAGTAAGGGGCTGTTGAACTGCAGGTAGCCGAAGAGCACTGCCAGGACTGCGGTGACTAGTACCCAACTGGTGGCATTCTGTAAGGACCCGCGGTCAAATAGACGACTGATTTTCCCGGTCGCCACCAGGATGCCGTGCAGGCCCATATTGAACAGGATACGGGCATCGATTCGCGGCAGATTTTCATCATGCCAGCGGAACAGTTTGTAGCGGTTGAAATACACCAGCACGCCAATGCTCATCGCAATAAAACTCATGATGAGTGGCAGATTAAAACCATGCCAGACAGCCAGGCTGAATGCCGGTGGTGCGGACTGTAGGCTTGCAGCGACAGCCACTGACAGAATAGGCGCCACCAGAATCATCGGTGCGACACCGACACCCAGGCACAGCAATACCAGAATATCGACCGGAATTTTCATAAAACGCGGCGGTTCATGCGGTGTCTTGGTAAGGCCGACCGGCTCGCCGTTAAAGAACACATCGTGGATGAAACGTAAAGAGTAGGCCACCGAGAAAATCGCGCCAATAGTGACAAGCACCGGAATGGCCCAGGTCATCATGCTGCCGTCTGTGGCGGTCACCGCCTGTTCAAAGAACATTTCCTTACTCAAAAAGCCGTTCAACAATGGCACACCGGCCATGGCTGAAGCCGCGATCATCGCAAGTACCGCGGTATGCGGCATATATTTCAGCATGCCGTTGACCATCCGCATATCACGGCTGCCACACTCGTGGTCTATGATGCCGGCCACCATAAACAATGAGGCCTTGAAAGTCGCATGGTTGATGATGTGGAAGATAGCGGCCACTGCAGCCAGTTGGGTACTGAAACCGAACAGCAGGGTGATGAGGCCTAGATGACTGATAGTGGAATAGGCCAGCAGGCCTTTCAAATCATGCTTGAACAGCGCGGTGTAAGCGCCCAGTACCATCGTGAACATCCCGGCACCACCGACCAGCCAGCCCCAGGCTTCGGTGCCTGACAGTACAGGAAACAGGCGGGCCAGCATAAAAATACCGGCTTTGACCATGGTCGCGGAATGCAGATACGCTGAAACCGGTGTCGGTGCCGCCATCGCATGCGGCAGCCAGAAATGGAAAGGAAACTGGGCTGACTTGGTGAAGACGCCCAGCAGAATCAGCACCAGCACCGTCAGGTAATCTTCATGCTGACGAATCTGATCGCCAGCCGCCAGGACTTCAGTCAGGTTATAACTGCCGACAATATTGCCCAGCATGATGACCCCGGCCAGCATCGCCAGCCCGCCGGCACCGGTAATTGCCAGCGCCATGCGGGCACCATCACGGGCATCCTGCTGATGTTGCCAGTAGCTGATCAGCAGGAAGGAGGTCAGTGAGGTCAGTTCCCAGAATACGACCAGTTGAATCAGATTTTCTGACAGTACGATGCCCAGCATCGAGCCCATAAACATCAACAGGTAGGCAAAGAAGCGGCCCATTGAGTCTTTGGGGGAGAGGTAATAGCGGGCATAGAGGATAACAAGCAGCCCGATCAGTAAAATCAGCAGTGTAAACAGGAGTGCCAGGCCATCGAGCCGGAAGGCGAAATCCAGCCCCAGCGCCGGTAACCAGGACCAGCTTTGTATCAGCGTTTCGCCGGCAAAAGGTAGCTGTATCGCCGGTAGCAGAAACAGCAGGGAGACCAATGTCACCAGGCCGGCAGTCCAGGCGGAAGCCACACGGTTGATGTTGGCAGCCAGCGCTGCCAAAGGCGCACCCAGAAATGGAATCAGGGCGATCAGTGGTAGGTTAAATTCGAGCAGATTCATTAACGTTTTCTGGCGTTGCGTTCAAGCCGGTTCCGGTCCCTAAGAGTTAAAAAAGCACTGCCTGAAAATCAGGCAGTGCCAGCTCTGTTTTTTTCTTTACTGAAACTCCGCGACCATATGATCGACAGCCGCTTTGACATCTTCATCACTCAGATCGGCACGACCGCCTTTGGCCGGCATCATGTTGAAACCGTTGATGGCATGGTCATAGAGGGTTTCAATACCTTTCTCGATACGCGGTGCCCAGTCGTCTGCACTACCCAGTTTGGGAGATTGCATCAGCCCCGCGGCATGACAGGAAGCACAGACAGAGGAAACAATTTGTTCACCCACACCACCGGCACTGCCGGTATCAGCTTCAGCTGGCGGGGCTTCAACAGCAGGCGGTTCACCCACGGTTACTTCAGCGACGGGACCGATACGTTCCTGCACTGCTTCAGGTTCCATGCTGGCCGGTGCAGTGACGTTTTTGGCGACCTCTTCCATATTGTCCAGGATCAGCAGGGCAATACCGAACAGGATGGCAAATGTAACAAGACTACCGACAAGAAATGTACCCGATTTATTTTTATTCATCGTTGAACCTCAAGCAGAAAATGAAAACCTGCGCCAATTATACGGTCATCAGCCGCGCTGTGCCACGCCAATAGGCGCTTTATCCAGTGAATTACTCGATTGCCGTTAAGGCGATTTTGCCCAGTGTATGACCGTCATGCAATTGCTGATGGGCCTGCGTCAATGTATCGGCATTGATGGGGCCTAAAGTTTGCTTCAGTGTCGTTTGAATCATCCCTTCATCCAGCATTTCGCCGATGCGGTTGAGCAACTGATGCTGCGCCGTGATATCGGCTGTTTTAAACATCGGCCGGGCAAACATGAATTCCCAGACAATGCCGGCGCTTTTGGTTTTAAGTTTATCGATATTGTGGTTTTGCTGACTGGTGACAACAAAGCAAATCAGACCCTGAGGCGCAATAAGATCAGTGACCAGATCATAGTAGGGGTCGGTATCGCCCAGACATAGAATATAATCCGGATCGGCAATATTGAGGCGGCCATATTCTTCACTCAAATCATGATGGTCGATGACATGATCTGCGCCCAGTTCCCGGCACCATGTGGCAGACTGCTCTCTGGAAGCGGTGGCTACCACGGTGAGTTCAGCGACCTGTTTAGCCAATTGGATAGCAATTGAGCCCACCCCACCGGCACCGCCGATGATCAACAGGGTTTTGCCTTTATCGAGATTGGGATAAATCTTCATCCTTGAAAACAGGGCTTCCCAGGCTGTGATACTGGTCAATGGCATCGCAGCCGCTTCCGCTGCAGAGAGTTTTCTTGGGGCAAAACCGACAATGCGCTCGTCGACCAGTTGATGGCTGGCATAGCAGCCATCCCGGCTGATATCGCCGGCATAGAAAACCTTGTCACCGACTTTGAACAGTTCACAGTCTCTACCCGCGGCGATGACCGTGCCGCAGGCATCCCAGCCAACGATTTTGGGCTGTTCCAGTTCACCCTGGATGCCGGCGATGACCTTGGTATCGACCGGATTGACTGCGATTGCTTCTATGGCAATCAGCAAGTCACGTCCTTCCGGCTCGGGTAATTCTCGTTCTAGCAGTGTCGGGGCGGCGTCGGCCGCGGTATAACCGTATGCTTTCATGAGCGGGTCTCCGGCTGATGATTAAGCGTGTCCTTCTGCTAACACAGCATAAGGAAAGAATGGTTCAGTCACAACAGAGGCGGAGATGAAAGATCAACAAGCCCTAGGACTTATCAAGCAGGCGCTGCAATGCTTGCAGATAATCCTCTTCCGAGGGCGGCTGACCGTCACGTTGCGCCTGCCACAGCATCTCTGCCAGACAGTCTATCATTGCGTGCTCGCAGTCATGATGATTGCCATAGTGCTGCTGAAGTTGTTGGTAGAGCATGCGGATACCGGCGGGTCGGTCCGTACTGACTTGCTCATGCAGGGATATATGCAGGCCCAGATGCAGAAAAGGATTGGATTCACCGGCTTCGACGGTGAAGTCCTTGTCGAGTTTATCCGGATCCGAGAGTAGCGGCTGATACTCGGGATGCATTTCAATAATCTGTGCCAACACCCGCTCCAGTCCCTCAAGCGGCTGATTATTCTCCATTTTCGACCAGACATCGAAAAATACCTGTCTCAGTTGTTGGCGGTTTTGTCCAAACATTATCAGGCGCAGCGGGCGGTTCGCCGCTGATGATCGCGGAAATAATCACATAAGTGGCTGACACAGCATTCATCGCACTTGGGCTTGCGGGCAGTGCAGACGTAACGGCCATGCAGAATCAGCCAATGATGCGCATCGAGCATAAATTCCTTTGGCACCACCTTCATCAGTTTGTCCTCCACTGCGCGCACGGTTTTGCCCTTGGCAAGGCCGGTACGGTTGGAGAGGCGGAAAATATGTGTGTCGACTGCCATCACCGGCTGTTTGAATACCGTGTTCAGAATGACATTGGCAGTCTTGCGACCCACGCCCGGCAGCGCTTCCAGTGCAGCCCGGTCTTCGGGCACTTCACCGCCATGCTGCTCGAGCAGCAGGCGACAGGTTTTGATCACATTTTCGGCTTTGCTGTTAAACAGGCCGATGGTTTTAATGTATTGCTTGAGGCCATCAACGCCCAGATCGAGAATCGCCTGCGGCGTGTTGGCGACCGGGTAGAGCTTGTCGGTGGCCTTGTTAACACCGACATCGGTGGCCTGGGCCGAGAGAATGACAGCCACCAGCAACTCAAACGGGCTGTGGTAGTTCAGCTCCGTGGTCGGTGCCGGGTTATGCGCCTTCAAGGTGGCGAAAAACTCACGCCGTTGAGCCTGATTCATGGGATTTAACCTGCTGCCGGGCTTTCGACCTCAACCACGCTGGCTTTGGGTTCCCGTTTCGCCAGACGGATATCAATGCTGTTTTTGAGGGCGACAATCAGACCCAACCCGATAAAAGCGCCTGGTGGCAGCAGGGCCATCAGGAATCCACGGTAATCGTCAATAACGGTAATGGTCAGCCCTCGGGCGCCTTCACCGAACATCAGATAGGCCTGGGAAAACAGGGTGCCCTGACCAATCAGTTCACGCATCGCGCCCAGCAAAATTAATACAGCAGCAAACCCCAGCCCCATCATCAGGCCATCAAGCAGTGCCGGCCCCACCGAGTTACGGGCCGCAAAGGCTTCGGCACGGCCAATAATCGAACAGTTGGTGACGATAAGCGGAATGAAAATACCCAGAATCAGGTACAGCTCATGGAACCAGGCATTCATCGACAGTTCAATGATGGTGACGATGGAGGCAATGATCATCACAAACACCGGCAGTCGCGCTTCATCCGGAATTTGATTACGCAATAGCGAGATGATGCCGTTGGATGCGACCAGAGTCAGAATGGTAGCGAGCCCCAGACCCAGCCCGTTGATCACGGTATTGGTCACGGCCAGCAGGGGACACAGCCCCAGCAACTGAACCAGTCCGGGATTATTTTTCCATAAGCCGTCTACGATAATCTGCTTGTATGCGTTCATTCCTCTTCCTCCGCGACGGCAAACAGCTCATCACGATGTTTGCGGAAATATTCCAGCGATTGTTTAACTGCACCGACCACGGCACGGGGTGTAATAGTGGCACCGGTGAATTGATCAAACTCGCCGCCATCTTTCTTTACTTTCCATTTGGAAGCCGGCGGGTTACCGAGCGAGAGATTTTCAAATTGTAATATCCAGTCGTCTTTCTTAACATCGATTTTATCACCCAGACCGGGTGTCTCTTTGTGCTCGATAACACGCACTCCGGCCAGTTTACCGCTGTGGTAAATACCGACCAGCATTTTGATGGTACCCGAATAGCCATCCGGTGCAATCACGGTCAGTACGGCGGCAACCGGTTGCTCATCCATGCGTGCCCGGTAGACCAGTGTCGGTTCCTCAGTCCCCAGAGCTTTCGTCGGCGGCAACAGCAAAGTGTCCTGCAGGATAGGGTTGTTATATTCCTCGCCAGGAATCAGGGCATTGATACCATCCAGCAGCGCCTGACGTTGATTTTCTTTAATCTGGGTTCGGGTGTTCCGCTCGGTCAGCGCGACCAGCGTGGTGGCGACAATCGCAAACAGTCCCAGCAGCAGACCGACACGAATAATATGCTTCTGCAAGTCCTTCATCGTTTGCCGGTTCCATAGACTTTGGGCTGGGTGTAGTAATCAATCAGCGGCACCAGCATATTCATCAGTATGACAGCAAAAGCGACACCGTCAGGATAACCGCCCCAGACACGTATAATAATTGTCAGGGCACCGACACCGGCACCGAAAACCAGCCGACCGTTAGGGGTGGTGGAGCCTGACACAGGATCAGTGGCAATAAAGAAAGCCCCGATCATGGTGCCGCCGCTGAACAGGTGAAACAGCGGTGAGCCGCTGATATCCGGTGCAAACCACTGTGTGAGCATGCTCAGTACAAAAATACTTGCCAGCATGGCAACCGGTACCTGCCAGCTGATGACACGCTTATAGAGCAGGTAAAGACCGCCCAGCAGGAACCAGATATTAATCCATTCCCAGCCCAGACCACCGACAAAACCGAACAGGTTCTGCTTAGTAATCAGTTCCGGCTGGATTTGCTGTCCAATCTGGGTTTTCATTGCATCCAACGGTGTGGCACCGGAGACAGCATCCGGGGTCAGTCCGGCAGCAGTTTCACCGTAGAAAATCAGGTGAAAGGCATCAACAAAACCCAGCGGATTATCCGCCAGCGACAATACCGGCAGCCAGGTTGTCATTTCCAGCGGGAATGACAATAGCAGCAGAACATAACCGACCATGGCAGGGTTAAACGGGTTGTAACCGAGGCCACCGTAGAGGTGTTTGGCAAACACGATGGCAAACAGCACACCCGTGACTGTCAGCCACCAGGGCGACAACGGCGGGATAGCGACGGCGATTAATACCGCTGTTACCGCCGCACTGCCATCACTGAGAAACGGCTTGATAGGACGATGACGGATTTTGAGTAGCAGGGCTTCGGCGCCGAGTGCGACCACCAGGGCCAGCACGATATTGATAAGCACAGCGGGACCGAAGAAATAGACCATGGCAATGACGGCCGGCACCATGGCCTGTAGCACCTGCAGCATTTGCAGCGTGACGCGGTTAGTCCCGGCCAGGAAAGGCGGGCTTATCCGGAATAGCGCCATAGTCTCAGTTCTCCTTGTCGTCTGCTGCCGTAGTGTCGGCTGCAGCCTCTTTTTCTTTTTTTGCTTTTGATGCGGCCAAGGCCGCTTTACGCTGACGCTGGCGTTCTTCTTTTTCCCGTTGTTCCCGTTCCATCCGGGCCTGGCGGGTTTCAAAGCGTTCGCGGGCAAGATCCGATTTTTTGCGTTCGCGTTCCTGGTTCATAATTTCCGTCTTGGCAAAACGGAAGTAGGACACCAGTGGAATCTTGCTGGGGCAGACATAGTCGCAACAGCCGCATTCGATACAATCGAACAGATTGTAATCACGGGTTTGATCAAAGTCCTTGGCCCGTGAGTGCCAGTAGAGCTGTTGCGGCAGGAGACTGGCAGGGCATGCTGTAGCGCAGTCTCCACAACGGATACAAGGCAGCGGTTCGGTTTTCTCGGCGGCATCTTCGACACCGACCAGAATGCAGTTGGCGGTTTTGGTGACCGGCAAGTTATCACCGGACAGATTAAAGCCCATCATCGGACCGCCAAGAATAAACGGCTCGTCCGGTTCACGCTGGGTTTCAGCAAACTCCAGCAGTTCTGAAATCGGCGTACCGAACAGGGTCTCGAAATTGCCTGCATGGGTTACGTCGGTGCCAGTGACGGTGACGATGCGTGAAATCAGTGGTTCACCATGGTTGATGGCGCGACCCACTGCGTAAGCGGTCCCCATATTATGCGAGACGATGCCGATATCAATCGGCAAGCCATTAGTCGGTACTTCCTTGCCGGTAACGACCTGGATAATCTGCTTTTCACCACCGGTGGGATAGCGGGTCGGAATAACGACGATACGGGTCTCATTGAGATGCGGTCTGGCAGCCAGGGCCAGTTTCATCGCAGAAATCGCCAGTGGCTTGTTATCTTCAATCGCGAGAATTACCTCACGGGCACGCAGGGCATGCTGCATGATCTCAACACCGTCAAGGATGCCGTCGGCACGCTCCCGCATGAGCATGTCGTCACAGGAGATGTAGGGTTCACACTCGGCACCGTTCAGCAGCAATGTTTCCACTGTGTGATGCACACCCGGGTTCAGCTTGATAAAGCTGGGGAAACCGGCGCCACCCAGGCCGACAATACCGGCATCACGGATTATCTGCCGAATTTCATGAGGTGAAATAGCACGATAATTTTCAACCGGGTGGCGCTCAATCCACTGGTCTTCACCGTCGGTTTCAATGGTGACACAGGGTGCGCTCAGACCCGAAGGGTGGGGAATCGGCTGCTCATCAATGGCCACGACTGTGCCTGAGCTGGGTGCATGCAAGCAAACAGAAACGTGACCATCAGCGCGGGCAATGCGCTGACCTTTCAAGACCTTGTCACCCACTTCGACCACCGGTACCGCAGCGGCACCGATGTGCTGCTGCAGAGGCAGAATCAACTGTCTGGACAGGGGCGTTTTACGGATTGGCGTTTGAGTCGAGCGCTTTTTATGTCCGCGCAGTTTCAAACCACCTGGGAAGTCACCTAAGGGCTGATTCATGCCTGACCCCCACGTTCCAGTTGCAGATGTGAGGGATCCGGCCAACGCCAGGTGTTCGGGTTCTGCGCCATTTCGACCATATCGATACAATCGACCGGACAGGGCTCGACACAGAGTTCGCAGCCGGTGCATTCATCGGCGATAACAGTATGCATATGCTTGGCAGCGCCGAGGATGGCATCCACCGGGCAGGCCTGAATACATAAGGTGCAACCAATGCAGCGTTCTTCATCAATCACGGCCAGCGTTTTGGGTTTTTCAACGCCGCATTCCTCATCCAGCGGTTTGGGCTCGACATCCAGCAAATCAGCCAGCGCCTGGATAGTGGACTCACCGCCCGGCGGGCAACGGTTGATATCGACCTCACCGGCAGCAATCGCTTCGGCATAAGGGCGGCAACCGGCAAAGCTACACTGGCCACATTGCGTCTGCGGCAGCAGTTTGTCGATTTGCTCGACAATCGGATCGCCTTCGACCTTGAATTTGACCGAGGCAAAGCCGAGCAACAGACCGAGGATTAACGCCAGTAGCGTCAGTGCAATAATCGCTGTCAACATAGACTTAGACCTTCACCAATCCGGCAAAGCCCATAAAGGCCATCGACATTAACCCCGCCGTGATCAGACCGATAGCCGCACCCTGGAACGGGACCGGCACATCGGCAGCGGCCAGACGCTCGCGCATACCGGCAAAGATCACCAATACCATCGAGAAACCGATAGCGGCACCGAAGCCGTAAAGGGCTGATTCGATAAAGCCATGACGTTCCTGAACGTTGAGCAGAGCGACACCCAGCACGGCGCAGTTGGTGGTAATCAGTGGCAGAAAAATACCCAGCACCTGGTATAGCAACGGACTGGTTTTGTGAACGACCATTTCGGTGAACTGGACCACCACAGCAATCACGAAGATAAAGCTGATAGTGCGCAGAAATTCGATACCGAATGGAGCCAGCAGATATTCATTGATGAGATAGCTGCAAATCGATGACAAAGTCAGTACAAAAGTGGTTGCCAGCGCCATACCCATCGCCGTTTCCAGCTTGCGTGACACGCCCATGAACGGACATAGCCCCAGGAATTTGACCAGGACGATGTTGTTCACCAGTATCGTGCTTAACAATATCAGGGCATAATCTGCCATTTAATAACCTACTGATTTTCTCAGGAATTCACTCTGATTTCAGCGTGAGCGGGGCTCGGCTGCAAATCGTTAATCACTAATTATAGCCTAAACAGGCCTGTTTCCGAAACGCTGCGCACAAGTTTATCTCTTTATCACAGAGCAACTTAGCGCGCAGTAGAGCGACAACCGCTGGGCCGGGAAATTCCGGCAGCATTGATTGAAATTATTGATGCTGACGACGTTCACGAACCGCAGTGGCCAGTTCACGCAGTAAAACTTCAGTACTGTCCCAGGCCATACAGGCATCGGTAATGCTCTGGCCGTAAACCAGTTCCTTGCCTGGTTCCGCATTCTGACGACCGGCGACGAGATGGCTTTCCAGCATTAGGCCGATGATGCGTTTGTCACCGGACGCGACCTGAGTAGCCACATCACGGCAGACAGTTTCCTGCTGGATATGATTTTTGCCGCTATTGGCGTGGCTGCAATCAATCATCATTCGTACCGTCTGACCGGATCGACCGATGACTTCTGCCGCCGCGTTGACGCTGTCAGCATCAAAATTGGGTGCCCTGCCACCGCGCAGAATCACATGACAATCAGGATTACCGGTGGTTGAGAAAATCGCCGAACGACCGGCTTTGGTTAAAGACATGAAGTGATGTGGTTTCGATGCTGACAGACAGGCATCGACCGCGATCTGCAGACCACCGTCAGTGGCATTTTTGAAACCCACCGGACAGGACAAACCGGAAGCCAACTCGCGGTGAGCCTGACTTTCGGTGGTACGCGCGCCAATGGCACCCCAGGAAACCAGATCAGCAATATATTGCGGGCTAATGAGGTCCAGATATTCGGTTGCTGCCGGGATCCCCATTTCGGCCAGATCCAGCAACAGCTTGCGGGCGATATGCAGTCCATCGTTGATTTTGAAGCTGCCGTCGAGGTAAGGGTCATTGATGAGACCTTTCCAACCCACCACAGAACGCGGTTTCTCGAAGTAAACCCGCATGATGATATGCAGATCGTCTTTTAATTCTTCGATCAGCGGTTTCAGTCTTGTGGCATACTCACGGGCAGCGATCGGATCATGAATTGAGCACGGTCCGACGATGACAATCAAACGATCATCATGCTTGTGCAGAATGTCCTGACTGGCCTTGCGGGCAAGAAATACCGTCTCCGATGCTTGATCGGTGATCGGCAGTTCTTCATGTAGTTGCGCCGGCGGAATTACTTCCTGTATGCCGATAATTCGCAAGTCGTCGGTGCTGTAGAGCATGATGGTCGCTAAAGTCGTCAATAAACAAACGCTAAATTGTACCCGCTGCGCCGGTTTTGTGCTACGGCGGTGTGGCAGGACATGAACGGACTCAATCTGACCATAGATGATGTGAAATGTTCGTCAGTTGGATCAGATATTGCAGCGTAAACTTCAGCATTGAAGCGAAGCCCCAGCTTGGGGCGATGGGGCAGGTAAAAAGGAAATCGTATGCGGTTGGTCGAATCACTAAAACAGGGGCAGGAAAAACTTGAGTCTTTGAACAGCGAGTTTAAGAGCCGGGTTGAGAGCACGCTCAAAAACTGGCCGGAAACGTTGAACAAAAAAGTCTCGGATATCCGCAACCTGTCGTTGCCGTGGACACAGTATTTTCATTTTTTCCATGAGCCTGATGAAACGCAGCTTATTCCGGAAGACAGAGCGCTCAGCCATAAGTTTGTGGCACTACGCCAGCGTCTGGAGGCGGAGCTGGGGGAAGAAAGCTATATCGGTGAATGGTTTGAGGTGGATCAGGCCTGCATCAATCAGTTCGCAGGTGTGACCGGTGATCATCAATGGATTCATACCGACCCGGCCCGCGCGGCTCAGGAGTCACCTTTCAAGACCACCATAGCCCACGGATTTTTGACGTTATCGTTGATTCCTATGCTGACTGATACCGTGAATCCGGCAAAAAATGATTATCCTGAAGCCCGGCTGGTGGTGAATTACGGCATGAACAAAGTCGTGTTCCCGGCACCGGTCAGAGCTGGCAAACGTATCCGTGCGCGCACCCGGATTATTGAAATCCGTGAATTACGACGTGGCCTGGAACTGGTCCGTGAGGTCAAGATCGAAGTCGAGAACAGCAAACGCGCGGCCTGTATTGCCGAATTAGTGCTGAGGCTTTATGACTGAATTAATAGTCAAAAAAAGCGGCCTTCAGGCCGCTTTTTTTAATGCACAGTGACTTCAAACAGTGAGGCATTGAGCCAGAGGTGCAGCCAGATACTGGCGGCATAACCCAGTGCGATTGCCCATGCCCACTTCAGATGACTGAAGAAGGTATAAATACCGCGCGCCTGACCCATCACTGCCACACCGGCAGCAGAACCAATCGATAATAAAGAACCACCGACACCGGCCGTCAGGGTCACCAGCAGCCATTGGCCATGACTCATTTCCGGCATCATCGACAGTACCGCAAACATCACCGGAATATTATCGACGACAGCAGAAATCAGACCGATCAGAATATTGGCTGTGGTCGGTCCCAAATCACCGTACATCAGTTCCGAACCCAGGCTCAGGTAACCAATCGTGCCGAGACCGCCAACGCAGAGAATAATGCCGTAGAAGAACATCAAAGTATCCCATTCGGCGCGTTCAATCTGACGGAAAATATTAAAAGGTCGTTTGCCTTCGTCGACTTGCTCCAGCTCCATCATCAGCCGTGATTCACGCAGTTTGAGGATATAGCCGTAAATCTTCAGGAAACCCAGACCGGTCATCATCCCCACCACGGGTGGTAAATGCAGGAAATTATGGGCACAGACTGCCATCGCGATGGTCAGTAGGAACAAGGCGATGACGACAAAAGCGCCGTCTTTCAGGACTACGGTGTCATTGCCCGCTTCCGGCGTCACATTTTTGACTGTCAATGACATCAGGAAGGCAGGGATGAACCAGTTCACCAACGACGGCAGGAACAAAGCGAAAAATTCATGGAAATCGACCACGCCTTTCTGCCAGACCATCAAGGTCGTGATATCCCCGAATGGGCTGAACGCACCGCCGGCATTCGCTGCCACGACAATATTGATGCAGGCAACGGTGACAAAGCCGAGATTGTTGCCGCCGACAGCCATGACCACGGTGGCCATCAGCAGGGCGGTAGTCAGGTTATCGGCGACCGGTGAGATAAAGAACGCCAGCAGGCCGGTCAGCCAGAAAATCGTGCGCAGAGAGAAACCTTTGTTAATCAGCCAGGCACGCAGAGCATCAAAGACACCGCGTTCACCCATGGTGCCGATATAAGTCATGGCTGCCAGCAGAAACAGGAACAGCTCGGCATATTCCAGCAGATTGTGCCGGATCATGACTTCAGCAGTATGGTGATAGCTTGAATCCGGCTGCTGTGCGTAAATCAGTGCGATCATGGCCCAGATCAGGCCGGCGGCGACCATGACCGGTTTCGACTTACGCATATGGATTTCTTCTTCAACCACGACCAGAGCGTAGGCGAAGATGAAAAGGGCGATGGCCGCATAACCCACCCAATGGGTGGTCAGATCGAGTAATTTAACGTCAGTGACTGCCGCTGCCAGTTGCGGCATCAACGACAAGGCTAAACCCAGCAGGGAGGCAGACACCATTGTCTTGCCTTTATGGCGCGCGTTCACGTTGAAAGTCCTTATTGAAATTCAAGTCAACGCGCAATCATACGCTGCCCAGCGATCAAAGCAACTACTTAATTGGGGGTAGCTACCTTGGTCATCACACTGTCGTAGAAGCCGGTTGAAGCGTCTTCCACCAGATCAAAAACGTGATTAAAACCATTCTGGCCGCCGTAATAAGGGTCTGGTACGTCACTTTCATCTCTTGCCGGTGCGTAATCCAGAAACAGTTTGATTTTACTGCGTAAATGAGGCGGACAGGCAGAATGCAGAATGTTGTAATTGTCGGTATCCATCGCCAGGATATGGTCAAACATCTCGAAATCGGTGTGGGCGAACTTGCGTGCACGGATGTGTGATAGGTCAATGCCGCGCTGACGAGCGGTTTGCTGGGCACGGGCGTCGGGTTCTTCGCCGATGTGGTAGGCATGGGTACCGGCCGAATCAATCAGAAAACGATCCAGCGTGCCGTGCTTTTCTACCAGATGAGTAAATACACCCTCGGCAGTAGGAGAGCGACAGATATTGCCCATGCAGACAAACAAAACTTTGATTTGACTCATTTTTCCTCTTTAAACCTGTGCCAGTAAACGGTCAATCATCGATTCGGCCTGACCCAGATAGCCGCCGCCGAATAAATTCAGGTGATTGATAATGTGATAGAGATTATAGAGGGTTTTGCGTGTTTGATAATCGCTGTCTACCGGGTATTCAGCGTTGTAGGCAGCAAAGAAATCCCCCCCGAAGCCGCCAAATAACTCGGTCATTGCCAGATCGGCTTCACGGTCACCATAGTAACAGGCCGGATCAAAGATGACCGGATTACCCTGGTCATCTGCGGCAGCATTGCCACCCCATAAGTCGCCATGCAGCAGTGCTGGTTGCGGCTCATGTCCGGCCAGGAGTTTGTCCAGATTCACCAGCAGCTTTTCCCCCTGACTTTGTAAGCGGCCACCAAACCCATTACCAGCGGCAAACCGTAACTGCTGTCCCAGCCGTTCATCACGCCAGAAACTGAGCCAGTCGTGTTTCTTATCATTGATCTGTGGCGTGCTGCCAATGGTGTTATCCATATGCCAGCCGAAATAGGGCTGGGGGGCGCGATGCATTCTGGCCAGTTGCTCACCCATTAATGCCGACGCGTTCCCGCGCAGGCTTCCTAAGGGAATGTACTCCAGTGCCAGATAACTGTGTCCATCGGCAACCCCGTAGCCAATGACTTCCGGTACTCGCACCGAGTTGGTTGCCAGCATTTCATGAAGTCCGTGGGCCTCGGCTTCAAACATGGAGGCCAGTTGCGGGCTGTTCACCTTGATGAAATAGGAGACTGAACCATTGTCGAGCCGGAATGCCGAATTGATACAACCACCACCGATACTGGTGACATTGGCATTGTTCAGGTTCTTGCCGGTGGCCTTTTCAATCTCGCTGATAATCGAACTGAATTGTGCCATGATAAATTCCTGTTTTATAAAAGGGTCATGTTTTTACTCTCACCTGCATTGGACAGGGCGTGGCTGGACATCGTCTGTCCTGATGTTAAGCTGAGCTTACATTCTGCCAAGACCAATGTGCCCCATCAAATGCGGATGCACAAAAGGAGATTGTTTATGACAGCGGAAACAACGATGAATCCCAAACAACGTGTCGCTGTTCATGCAGCGAATCTGGTTGAACCCGACATGATTGTCGGCCTGGGCACAGGCTCCACGGCGAACCTGTTTATCGAGGCCCTGGCCAAGCGTCATCGCGAGGAAAATCTTAATGTGACCACGGTCAGCAGTTCGGCGATCAGTGCCATCAAGGCCAAAGAGGCGGGACTGCCGGTGGTGTCAATCGACTCACTTAACGAACTCGATCTTTATGTCGATGGGGCTGATGAGGTGACACCTGACTTAACCTTGCTCAAGGGACGGGGGCAGGATCTGGTCAGAGAAAAGTTGCTGGCAACCTCAGCTGATCAGTTTTATGTGATGGTCGATGAGAGCAAACTGGTGGAATTTATCGGCGAAAAACTCCCGATACCGGTCGAAGTCATGCCGGATGCCTGGAAGCTGGTGTTTAATCAGCTCAAGCAACAGGGTGGTCACGGTGAATTAAGACTCAATGCCAGCGGCGATAATGTGGCAGTGACAGCGCATGGCTGTCTGGTGCTGGATATGAGCTTCGACCATGTCGACAGTCTGGAGCTGACGATGATCCTCGATACCATTCCAGGCATCGTAGAGCACGGCATCTTCAGCGAGCTCGCCACTGCCGTGTTTATCGGCGGCGAGACGGAAGTGGAAGAGCATTGGCGCGACTGATAATCGATTAAACCACAGAGGCACAGAGGTCACAGAGATAACAATGACGGTGTATGAATCATGCTTGTTATTGCATTATCAAACCTGTGTGTAATTGACTGAGGGGCCAACTACTTTAAAAAACTCTGTGTCCTCTGTGTCCTCTGTGCCTCTGTGGTTAACAGCAGTGCTTATTTTTTCAGCTCTTCCAGGATGGTTTCGGCTTTAGAGCGACCGAATTCGCCTGAGCCTTCCACACCAATGTATTTCACCACGCCGTCTTCAACGATCATGGCGAACCGATAGCAACGGATGCCCATGCCGCCGCCGCTCATATCGCGGTCCAGCCCCAGCGCTTTGGTGTAGTCAGCACTGCCGTCGGCCATCATGCGGACTTTACCTTCAACATTATTCTCACGGCCCCAGGAAGCCATAACGAAAGCGTCATTCACTGCCAGACACCAGATTTCATCGGCACCGGCCGCTTTGATGTCGTCGGCGTGTTTAACAAAGCCGGGCAGATGCTCGGCAGAACACAAAGGGGTGAACGCACCCGGTACCCCGAAAATCACCACGGTTTTGCCTTTCACCATCTCACCGACGTCTTTGGGCTCAGGTTTTAGCGGACAACCGTTTTCCGGATCAAAACCAATGCTTTCGCTTAATTTACCTGCAGGCAGGGTTTGGCCAACTTCGATAGTCATAACCGGCTCCTTGTGAATTATTAAATGGGTAACCACACTAGCATAAGGCAGGCAAACTCAGATAAAAACACCATTGTTAGAAGGGTTTTGTCAGTTTGGTTTTCATTGCCTCAGTCGTTATCATGACTTGCAATGTCCAATAATTAAGGAATGTATCCATGGCTGAACAACTTCGTTGGGGAATTCTTGGGGCGGCCCGGGTCAATGACAAACTGATGCCGGCGATCGTCGAGGCAGAGAATGCCAAACTGGTGGCAATTGCCAGTCGCCGGCCGGGCGCAGCAGCAGAGACTTTGCAAAAGCATGCGCCCAATGAGACAGATGCCGAGGCGATGGATGATCCACAAGCGCTGCTGGCGAGAGAGGATATTGATGCCATTTATCTGCCCATGGCCAATGAAGAGCATGCCGAATGGGCGCTTAAGGCTATCGATCACGGCAAACACGTACTGATTGAAAAACCCATGGCGCTGAAAGTGGCAGACATCGATGCGATTGATGCGGCGGCCAGAGCCAATGATGTCACGGTGATGGAAGGCTTTATGTATCGCTTCCATACCCAGCATGATTTTGTCAGAGATCTGATTGATTCCGGCAAAATCGGTGAGGTCCGCACCGTCAAAACCGCCTTTGCCTTTCCGATGAAACCGGCGCGCCTGTATCGCATTAATCGCGATATTGCCAACGGTGGCGGGGCGATGTGGGATATCGGGCCTTATGCGGTGCACACCGCGCGTCACTGGTTTGACAATGAGCCGGTCGCGGCGACTGCCATGGCCAAACTGAATGAACACGGTGCCGATGTCAGCCTCAGTGGCATTTTTGATTTCGGTGACGGTCGTTATGGTCATTTTGAAATGAGCTTTGAACATGCCCGTCGCAGTAACTACGAGATTATCGGCACCAAGGGCGGCATAACCTGCCACGCTGCCTGGCAACCCCATGACGAGCAGCCGTTAATTTCCTACTGGACCGATGCCGGCGAAGCAGAGACTGTATCTTTACCGATGGCCAATCATTTCAACCGCGAAATTGAACACTTTTCTGATTGTATTCTGAACAATAAAGCCCCGTTTTTGAGCATGGCCGATGCCCGTGGTAACTGCGCCGCCATCAACGCGGCCTTGCAGTCAGTCAGCGAAGGCAGAACCATCAAAATCAGCTGAGGCACAACTACCACTGGAGTTTGGGGGGAAGCAAGAACCCCAACATTCCGGGCAGATCTTACAGCTCGGGATCGCTGGGCTCAGTCCAAGCTACGGGCAGAGTCTAACGTTTTTTGATAAACCACAAAGACACAAAGTACACAGAGGTTTTTAGGTCATCCGCAGATTACGCAGATGACCGCAGATTATTCTGAGAAGAGCACAGAAGTGGCAGGACCAGAGCATAAGTCACTAGGGCTTGTTGCATAATTACTTCGGTAGACTGTTTTTCTAATCAGTGGAAATCAGCGTAATCTGCGGATAAATAAATTTTTACCTGCACTGTGTCCTTTGTGCCTCTGTGGTTCATTTTTAATGCCGGAAGATATTGATAATAATGGTCAGCACCACACTGACCACGGCCATTGAGGTGATGGGGATAAAAATCCGGCTATTGCCTTTCTGAATATTGATATCGCCGGGCAGATTGCCGAACCAGCTTAAAAGCCAGGGGGCAAACTGCCAGATAAGCCCCAGCCCCACCAGAACCAATCCGATGATGATTAACACTTTTGCCATCAGAATAAATCCATTTGCTGTGAATGGGGACGAAATAAGTCACGGTTGAGCGGCGTTGAGCGCTGATTCAGACCCTGTTTGCTGATGGCCCGTTTGAAGCGCTGATTGATCATATCTGCATAGAACCCCTGCCCCTGCAGGCGGTGGCCAAAACGCGGATCATTGGTTTTGCCACCGCGGCTGTCGCGAATGCGGTTCATCACGTGCTGGGCTTTTTCCGGGTAGTGATCATGCAGCCAGTTTTCAAATAAATCGCTGACTTCACGGGGCAGCCGCAGCAGAATAAAGCCTGCTGATTGGGCACCGGCTACTGCACAGGCCTCGATAATCTGTTCCAGTTCGGTATCGGTCAGAACCGGAATAACCGGGGCTATCAATACACTGACCGGGATACCGGCCTGTCTTAATGCGGCAATAGCTTGCAGACGGCGCTGTGGACTGCTGGCACGGGGTTCCAGTTTACGGGCCAGGTTTTTATCCAGCGTGGTGATCGAGATATTGACCTTCACCAGGTTGTCTGCCGCAAGGCGCGTCAGAATATCGATATCACGCTCGACCAGTGCAGACTTGGTAACAATGGTGCAGGGATGTTTGAAGCGTTCCAACACTTCGAGAATGTCACGGGTAATCTGATACTGCCGTTCTATCGGCTGATAGGGATCGGTATTGGCACCAAGAGAAATCGGTGAGCACTCATACGACGGTGCCATCAGTTCTTTGTGAAGCAGCGCGGCCGCATCGGGTTTGGCGGTGAGTCTGGTTTCAAAATCCAGGCCGGGCGACAGCCCGAGGTAAGCGTGAGAGGGCCGGGCGAAGCAATAATATCTTAGACTCAAATTGTAGAAAAATAGTTGAATCATATATCTGCAATGAGCTGAGAGCACTCAGTAAAAGTTCTACAAAATCTACAAAAATGCAGAGGTAATTTGCCAACTCT
>Ga0189276_10266_pt1 | contig 31389 bp, 35 predicted proteins | sample N26A31minimetaG_FD_130321 | JGI IMG/M metagenome (GOLD analysis project Ga0189276, IMG submission 130321) | Marine microbial communities from the Costa Rica Dome - N26 A3-1 mini metaG | ecosystem: Environmental > Aquatic > Marine > Oceanic > Photic zone | place: Costa Rica: the Eastern Pacific... | reverse complement strand
TGGTTCGGTACGTTTCTTGTGCATAATTTAGCTTCAGTTTGACGCTGTTTATGGGTGTTTTGCAAACCAGTTTTGTCAAACCCAAAAATTATGTATTATGCGCAATTCCAACACTTTAAAGGTTCTAATCTTCACAAGGGACGTTTCCAACAACCCTGAAAAATTGACCATTTACGCCCGTATCACCGTCAATGGAAAACGTGCCGAGATAAGTTTGAAACGTTATGTTTCGGTGAATGAATGGGATGAAAAAAAGGGCAGACTCCATGGACTTACCCACAAGGCCCGTTTATTGAACAACTATCTGGATGAGGTGTATGGCGAGATCATGGATACCCATAAACAGTTGTTGCGTGAGGATAAGATTATAACCTCACAGGCTATCAAGGCCCGTTATCTGGGGCAAGATGAAAAGCACAAGACCCTTATGGAGCTTATCAAGTATCATTACGAATCACAAAAGAATAAGCTTCGTCCGGGAACCATGAAGAACTATTATGGTACAGAAAAGTATCTCAAAAGGTTTTTGGAGCATACCCGAAGACTTCAAGACATCAACTTAAAGCGATTGAACTATAAGTTCATCACTGATTTTGAGAACTATTTGATAAATGGGCCTAATCTGCAAAAGGGAAAGAAGTGTACCAATAATGGGGCCATGAAACATTTGGAGCGGTTAAGGAAAATGGTAAACCTTGCCGTGAGGTTGGAATGGTTGGACAAAGACCCGTTTGTAAACTATAAAAAGCATTATAAGAAGAGTGAACGCTCTTTTTTGACCGAAAGGGAACTCAGGCTCATTGAGGAAACAACATTTTCAGGAAGAGGGTACGAGAGGGTCAAGGACACCTTTCTTTTTTCATGTTATACAGGATTGGCCTATGGAGATGTAAAGGCACTGGATATTGATCATATGCGGTTCGGTATAGATGGGAACCTTTGGATCCATACGAAAAGGGAAAAAACAGATGAAGCGGTCAAGGTTCCCTTACTTCCCAAAGCAAAACAAATCTTGGATAAATATAAAAACTGCAATGAAAGATTGGTGTACGGAAAGTTGCTACCTGTATTGAGCAACCAAAAGACCAACAGTTATTTAAAGGAGATTACAAAGGCTTGTGGAATCTATAAGAATATTTCTTTCCATACTGCCAGGCACACTTTTGCCACAACGGTAACACTCTCCAATGGTGTTCCAATTGAAACCGTCTCCAAAATGCTAGGCCATACCAAACTGACGACAACTCAAATATATGCACGGGTTTTGGAAAGGAAAGTCGGTGATGACATGCGAATGTTGGTGGAAAGAATGGAAGGAAAATAAAAATCCGTTTAATCACTTTTAGCCAAATTGCCTATTGCCATATTTGCTATGCGAAGTTATTTGAGCTATGATTCAATCTCCATAAATAGTCCATGACAGGTTTACCTGCTCCTTGGTCTTGGATTTCTCTATTTTCTCAACAATTGATTTTCTATGTGCTGCACCACACATAAAAATTGCTGAACTGAAATCATTGTTGTTGCAATAAGAATAGATATTCTGAATCATTGGTTCTTCATAGGCTTCAATGTCTGCCTTAACTATTTTATCCATCTCGTTATTATTTAAAATCTGCCTTTCTAAGGTTCGCATCTCCTCTTGAAGATTTATGCATTCTAAACTATTGAGAAATTCAAATCCATTCTCAGACGCTAAATAATTAAAATTGTCAATCAATTTTTGTAGTTCCTTATATTGACAAACTAATTTGACTTTTTTGTGAAAAGCATCTGATAGTCCATTTTCACATACAGGGATGTATTGAAAGGAAGAGTTGTAGTGATATTTCTGAATTGCAGATATTTCCAGTTTCTTATGGAATACTCCATATGTCGAAAACAAATAATGTTCATATTCTGAATATGTTTCGTCAACTGCCTCCAGAAAAATTACTTCTGGGCTTAATTTATTAATAATCTTATACAACTCTTTAGCGTTGCATTTCCCGATTTCCTTGTGGATTGTGCTAATGAAAGTGATATGCCCCATATTTGTTAAAAGCATATTTAGTTGTGCTTATATTTTTTGGAAAGGCTACACCCTAATGGAGTCCAACCGCATTGTATCTAAAGTATCCAATTATTCAGATAACAGTTCGAATTTCGAAAGAGCGGCATTGAATTCTTCAACCTCTTTTTCCAGAATTCCATTGTCCTGATTGGATTCGACAATTCCTAATATTCTTTTGTACCCTTCAATGGCCCTTAATAATCCTTCCACATTATCATATTGCATATCAAGCGTCAGGCTGCCGATATACTTCAATTTGTCTTGGTATTTGGATTTTAGGAAACCAAACAATTCCCTGGCCTTGGTCATTTCACCGATCTTATAATACCCATCCAAATAAGGCTCAACAAAAACATAGTGGCCATAAAATTCCACTGGTACTTTTTCCATAATCAATTCAACAATGTTCCGCGCCTTGTCAATTTTACCTTCTTGGATGAGTTGTTCGGTCAAGCGGCCAACTGTGCTCCTCACTATGACCCCAAAGTGTTTTCTTGTTTCGGGATCATGATAAATTTCAGGGCTTCCAGAATTGCCCCATTCCCAATCCATGACCTTCTGGTACATCAATTCCGTATCTATGCGTCCCAATTCAATTGAATTGTTATTGGGAGTTTTGATGGGAATCAACTTATAGGCCAGTCCCTCCAACTGAAGGTAGTCCTTCATCCAAATATATTCAGCGTCATCATAGCTGCCCCCAGAAAAATAAATGGGCCGTTGCCAATCATTGTTAGCCAAAATGTCCAGCATCATTATCCGGTTTTTAGTAAGTCCTGTCTCTGGTAAATCAATGTCAATATAATCCACGATAAGGTCTGCATCCTCTGCTTTGACCAATCCCGAACTTAGAACATTCTCCTTATTGACAGGGATCCGAATTTTATTCGTGGGATAATAAACAAGTTCTTTGGCGTAATCGGAATATTGACTTAAATCGGCCCCATTGCTCTCAAACAAATATCCAAGTTTGGTCCTTGGGTGGTCACTGGCAATCCAGTTCATAAAGTCCTTTATTTCCCATCTCTTATCCTTTAGACCTTGAATAGGTCTGTAGTAAACCACATCTCTGGCACCGTAATGGTACTTGTCATGTGTCATTTGGGATGGAATGGCATCACTTTCATAAGCTTTACGCTTCATCTGATCGATATACCAGTCAGTTGATAGGTATCCTGAGACCACAACCCTAACATCTGTTCTATAATTCTCGATATCCTGTGCATACCACAATGGGAAAGTATCGATATCCCCTATGGTGAAAAGTATTCCGCCTGCATTTTCCTGTACCGAATCCAAGTATGCCTTAGCGGCCGCTCTTGCGGTAAATTTATTGGAACGGTCATGATCGTCCCAATTTTGAAAGGCCATCAACACAGGCGCACAGGCCAAACAAATGACCGCCAATCCACGGGAAACGATTCGGTAACGCCCCAAGCTTTTTACCATTTCATATAAACTATATACACCCATTCCAATCCACAAGGAGAACACATAAAAAGATCCCACCAAAGAATAATCACGCTCTCTGGGCTGAAAAATGGTCGGGTTGGTATAAAACTGAATCGCCAATCCCGTAAACAAGAAGAACACAAAAAAGACCCAAAACTGTTTCGGGTTCTTGGAAAGCTGAAACACCAAGCCCAATAACCCCAAAATCAAAGGAAGGAAGTAATAGGTGTTTCGCGCCTTGTTCTTCAGGTCATCCTGTGGCAGATATTTTTGATTTCCCAATCGGGCTTCGTCCAAAAACTGTATGCCACTGAGCCATTCGCCATTGCCATCATAACGCCCCTGTAAGTCATTTTGTCTACCAGTAAAATTCCACATCAGGTATCTGAAATACATATATCCAAACTGATAGGATAACATATACTCCAAATTTTGCCAAAGAGTGGGTGGATGAACGGTAATATATTCATCAAGTGTCTCCAAAGCACGGACATAATCAGAAGCGTCCAAATCTCCGTTCTGGAAACCTGTTTTAATTTGCGCAATGGTCTGGGCAATTTCCTTGTTTCCTTTAAACTTTGGTTTTACCTCAAAATCCAAGGGGCCGAAATAAGCGATATAGTTTTCTGCATGTTGATCGCTCCAGAGCCTTGGAAGCAATCCCACATGTCTTTTATCAGGCTTCTGGTTTGCATCCTTGTATTTGTTTACGACCACGTACCTCCCCAATGCCTCATCCTTTTCATACTTGGGTTTGTCATCCATCGGTTCACCAAAACCTCCAAACCTATTGCTGTAATAGGCCCCGTAAAAGGGACTTTCCGCACTCGGGTATTGTTCCCTGTTGTAATAGGCCAAAAGCGCGCGTGCATCGGAGGGGTCATTTTCATTGATGACCACATGCGCATTGGCTCGAATGGGCATCATCAACCAAGTGGAAAAACCCATAAAAAGGAATGCCAAGGCCAATATGGAAGTGTTTGCAATTATAAAACCCTTGTTTTTGGTATATCTCAGCCCTATCCAAAATAATGTTATAAGGAACAGACCCATTAAAATAGTCCCCGAATTAAAGGGAAGCCCAAAGTTGTTTACAAAAAAGACCTCGCTCCAACCAAAAAGTTTAAGCACATAGGTCAATGAAAACTTAAAAATCAACAGCAGGATACCGATAGCGACAAAATTGGCCACAATGAACTTCTTTGGTGACATACTCTTGTGTTTTTTGAAAAAGTACATCAAAACAATTGCCGGTATCGCCAAGAATCCCATAAACTGTACACCAAAGGTCAGGCCTATTATAAAAGTAATCAGTAACAGCCATCGATTTCCCCTTGGTTCTTCAAGATCATCTGTCCAACGTATTCCCAAATAAATGAGTAACGCCATAATCAAACTGGCCATTGCATAAACCTCGGTTTCAACTGCATTGAACCAAAAACTATCCGAAAACGTATAGGTCAGGCTTCCCACTAGGCCACTGGTCAGTACCATAAAAGCTTTGTTATCGGTAAAGGCCCCATCTTTTGCAACCAATTTTTTGGTAAGGTTGGTAATGGTCCAAAAAAGAAAAAGAATGGTAAAAGCCGATGAGAGAACGGACATGTAGTTTACCATTTTGGCCACTTGGTCAGCTTCTAGGGCAAATTGGGCAAAAAACGACCCTATTATCTGGAACAAAGGTGCTCCCGGAGGATGGGCAATCTGCAATTTGGCCGATGAAGCGATATATTCCCCGGAATCCCAAAAGCTTACTGTGGGTTCAACCGTTAATGTATATATCAATAGACTGAGTAGGAACACTCCCCAACCCATAAGAATGTTCCATTTGTTATAGTTAATGGTCATGATTCAATTGTTAGAATGTTTGTCCCTAAGTTATCAATTTATTTCGCTATCAGGCACTTGTATTAACAGAACCCTTTGAAAATGATTAGGGAATTAGGTTTTATGAGCTATAGAAACTTTATTTAAAACCAATGGACAACAGACCTATTTTAATAATTACCAATAAAGGCCTATATTTATAAAACTAGGGTATATCCCTTTTTTGTACGGCATATTTGATTTGACTTTCCTAAAGTCCGTACAAACCAAAGAATATTTAATGGGCAGCTGAATTCCAAATCAGCTTGTATTCATTCGGTCCCGCTTGCGGGACGTAGGAATAGCAAGAGGGTGATGCGCAAATTGCGCCATCACTGTTGTTTTTGGGTCTTCAACAAATTGAAAACCAGTGGATTGAATGTATTTTGGAATACTGTACAAAATCAGGGGCTACAGTAGACTTTTCCGAAATCTACAGTAAACCCTTTGGGAAGCCCTGTAAACACTGGAAATTTTTGACGAAAAAATTGACGCAATTTCACTAAAAAACAAAATCGCACCTATGGAAAAGCAAAAAACAAATGGCAGAACAAAGAAAGGAACAGGTGCCTATTCCAATATCACCGTAAAGAAGGAAACGGCCACACGCTTTCGCAGTTATTCAAAGAAGTTCAACAGATCCCATAGCGAGGTATTGGATGGAATGGTGCAATACTTCAAGGAGAACAACCTTGACCCTTTTGGAGAGGGAACGAAGGTCATCCTTGACAGCATCAAAAAATTGGAGCGTCAGATGATGAAGAAATTCGATAGGCTCATCGCCATTATCAAGAACATGGAAAAGACCAGTATAAGGCCGACCTATGAAATGATGCTGATACTTTATGAGGCCTATGTAAAGGATATGAGGAAACCGAGACCTGAACCAGTCCAGATTCAGGAAGAGCGAAAGGATTTTTTGGAGCCTCGGAACACTGTTCCAAAAGTCGAGCATGATAGGATACTGCAAGAATTCAAAGAATATAAAAAGCATTGCAATGAAATCCTCCATAATGTGGAGAAGGTGGAGCCTATGATGGGAAAGCCCTATTTAAAAATAAATATGGGCATTGGGGATTTTGAAAGCTTGAAATACCAACTAAAATAACAGCCATGTACCTCACCATCTCAGCGCAGAAAATGGGCATTACCTACAACTCCAGTGTGGGGAACTATGTGGACTATCTGGAAAAGGAGAACCAAGAAAGGCTGCCCGAACAAAGGGAGGAATTCTTTGACCAAGAAAACGACAGCGTAAGCCCTCAAACGGTCATTGATGAAATAGATGCCAATACGGCCAAACTAAGGCAGAAAGACCCAAAGTTCTATTCCATAGTGGTCAGTCCCAACCAAAGGGAACTGAAGGCCATCGGCAATGACCCAAATCTGCTAAGGGAATACACAAGAAAGCTCATGCAGGACTATGCCAAGAGTTTCCACCGCAACCAAGATGTCAAGGCCGAGAACCTGAAATACTATGCCAAGATAGAGCATGAGCGCACCTATCGGGGCTTTGACAAACAGGTTCAGGAAAATGCACCGTATCGTGGAGAAATAGCAAGGCTCAGGAACGAGATACGTAAAGTGGAGCGTGGCGAATCCATCGGGAATGTCAATGAGCTTGAAAAGAGTATTGCAGAGCAAACAAGATTGGCCCCACATAAACAGAACGGACAATTGGTGGCCGCAGGGATGCAGAAAGAGGGGCCACAGACCCATATCCATATCATTGTCAGTAGAAGGGACAAAACGAACACCTACACCCTTTCACCAATGGCAAAACATAGGGCATCCGAAGTGGAACTGAATGGAAAGACGGTCAAGAGAGGGTTTGACAGGGACAGTTTTTATCAAGCAGCAGAGAAAACTTTTGATAAAACAACGGGATTCAAACGGAACTATGTGGAATCCTATGTTGGGAGAAAGGCCCATGCCAAGGAACCGGGTAAGTTCTTTGCCAAGGTCATGGGACTGCCAACCAAGGAAAAGGACATGGCCTTTAAACTTCTTAAAACGATGGGTGTAAAGGCACCCAGTATACCGACCAATAAAGTACAGATAGCGGCCAAGATCATAAAGGCTCTTGGAAGGGGTATTGATAAGGCCAGGGGCACAGGTGAGGACATGGGCTATTGAAAACCAAAAAGTAGGTTGCGCCCTATCGGGTTTTTGCTTTATGCTTATCTACCTGAACGCTACAAAAACCCGATAGGATCCATGCGCAAAAGTTGGGGGTAAGATTTGGGGTTCTTATTTCGTATTTTTCAAACAGTTCGGTTTTAAGTGGAGCTTACGATAGGTTTAGTTGGCTATAGTTATTTTTTCATTATATCTTCCAGAATTTTGGCAATGTCTTTAATGTCTTGATAGTACTGTCCAATTATTCTGTAGCTAATATTATCTTGTTGTCCGTGCGCGATACTATTTCTGTTTGATACAATTGAGTTTAAAGATTCAATTTGTTGAGTTGATACTTTATCTAAAAATTGCGACTCCCAATCTGGGTTGAACTTCCTTAGTAATCTAAGCAGTTTATCGTCTGAGAGATTTGTAACTCTTTTAACATCCTCTTGCAGGTAATTAGAAACGGCTTTTGGTGAGGTACCAACAGAGATTGTTTCAACTCTCGCTTTAATGACGTTTTCTAAAAAACCAGAAATCCTAACACAAAAATATTTTGCTAAATGTGCTTTTAGCTCATCATCCGCAATAGCTGAAATATTGCCATAAAGAAGATCAAGCTTCTTGATTTCTGAATCAATACGAAGTCTCATATGTTCGAAAACGCTTCAGTGGCCATTTCTAGTCGCTTCTGCACGATTGATTCGTCAGACGTGCCTCCTTTTGTTAAAGATAAATAGTCTGAATTTTCTATAAGTGATTGGTAGGCAATATTGAATTGTTCTAAATCAATATTCGAATCTGATTTCAATCTTTCAGCCAATCCAATCATCATAGAGTCAAACACAGCAGCATTAAATGGTCTTCCTGCACGAAATGCTTTATTCTTAAAAGTATTCGAGAAAATGTGAATTGTTCGTTGAAAAAGGTTTTGAAGCTCATCCGCTGAAACAATTTCGAAATTTCTATTTGCAGCCATGAAACGATTTAAAAATCCTTTTAAGGGTTTTTGATAAGATTCCCTGAAATAGTATAAGGCAAAAAATCTTAGAATTAATTCTTGTTCTTTTAGACGTTCATTTTCCTTACCAAATACATCCCGCCAATCTGATAATTCGGTCAGTGAATTTAGTAGTTCATTGAAATCCCCATAATAGATGCATGCTCTAATTTCTTGAGCTGTCAGAGGTTTTCCTCCTGTATTCAGTCTTTCAAAAATTAGGTATATACTACTCTCTTGGTCATCAGGCTCGTCCTGCCTTATAATGGTCGCGTGAATGATTGAGTCGTCCAATCTTATTCTATCTCCAGAATCAAGCGATTTATATGTTTGTCCATTTAAATTAGATTGAAGCCCAGTAAGTTTGAATTCCCTTCCTTTAAATATCCCGTTATAAAAGGCATGTAAAGTTGTTAATCTTTGTTGACCATCAACTATCAGCATTCTTCCCGTACTATTTTCTCGGGAAAGAAAAACCCCAGGTACTGGAAGTCCTAGAATAAGTGATTCTACAAATTTTGAAGCTTGAGCTATATTCCAAACAAACTTTCTTTGGAATGGAGGAACATAGATTATTTCATCTGTTATTCTTTTAACTATAGAGTCTACAGGATAATCTGCTCCATAACTTGTTATTGCATACCGGAAGTCTAACTCTTCTGATTCTATATCTTCAATTAATGTCTGATCTAATTCCATTTTGTTATTCAAATTGTAGCCAACTTGTTTATTTAGACTTAAAATTCATTTAATTACCTCTAATATAGGAATGAAAGCTATGAAAGGTGGCAATCTTTATTTTATAGTTTGAAATCATCAAACAGCGAGCTTTAGAGTTGTGACTACTTTAGTTAAATCCTCATGTATCAAAATGACATTTACTTTTAAAAGAAAGAATCAAATAATCAAGAAGGAATTTATTCAGACAATTAAATTCAACAATACTAAATCCCAAAAAACTTAAATCCCAATTTGAAATTGAAATTTGATGATAAAACTTTCAAGAGTTTTTATTTATCCTTAAGTAACTTCTCCAAGTAAGAAACCTTGTCCTTTTCTGCTTGAACAAGACGTTCATAAAGTTCAACTACTTTATCAATCGGATTAAAGGTAGGTTGATGTAAAATTGCATTTAATGCAGACTGGTCGTGAAAAGAATTTGAAATAATATTTAAAACAGATTCCTCGGAAAAATTCTCGATACCCTCTTTCGTAACTCCCAATGCCCTTGCAATTTCTTCAAGTTTCTTATCTTCTAGGTTTTCACTTTTTTCCAATGCTGATACACTTTGCTGGCTGATTCCCAGCTCCTCCGCAAGTGTTTCTTGTTTCATTCCCCGAAGTTCCCTGATTCGGGCAATCTTCCGTCCTATATGATTGGTTTTTGTCTCTGTCGGCATAACTTAAAGATATTGATAATTTTCCTTTGTTCCCCCCATTTGGTAAAATACAAGCTACTTCGGGTAATTTACAATCGGTTATGGTGGGTTACACTTTTCTACACGACTAATTTAAACGAAAATTTCAGCTTGGAAAAATTCCAATCTAAAGAATAAGGGGTTCATCAACAATAAGGAACCTCAAAAAAATAAATGAATGGAAAATCATCATCCACTAGAGGAATGTTATGAACGCCTAAAAAAAGGTTGTACTACTTCTTTTTCGGAAATATATACCAAATATCACAGACATATTTTCTGGTTGGGCAAGAGCTTTCTCGATGATGGTTTTGTTGTGGAGACATTGGTACAAGATGTATTCTTGAAGTTGTGGGTTAATAGGGACAGTTTGGAATCACCCAAGCACATTTATTTTTTCCTGCGGTTTGTGATGAAAAGGGAGTGTATTACATACTACACGCGCCCAAAGAACAAGTTTTTCAGGAAAATACACTCGTTGGAGAGTTATGAGAATTACCAAGACTATATGGTCGGATATGACCCTTCTGAAGACAATACCAATTTTAAACTACAGGAAGGGGAACAGGAGAAGTTCGAAAGTATCAAACGCGTCCTTCCCTTATTGGATGACAGCAAAAGACATGTAATCAATCTCTGTTTGAAATATGGCTTTCAGTACAAGGCCATATCCAAAGCAATGGGAAAAGGCATCAATGAAACTTGTAGAGAAATCAAGGAGGCAATTGAAGATATTAAAACCATTCTTCATCGAGGAAATAAGGTTGACTCCAGCAATAACATGACGGATGAAATCAAGTTTACTGGTAAGATGACCGAGGAGCAAGCAAGGGTCCTTAAAATGCGTTGCGAGCTAAGTTATTCCTTTTCCGAAATAGCCAACGAACTTAATCTCTCCCAAAAGGAGGTGCATCAGGAATTCATGATAGCCTATAGGCTAATGGATGCAAAACATCAATTGCAATCTGCCTAACATGGAAAAGTCAACGCTAAAACTCACTCGGAAGATCCAACTACTGATAGACCTCCCTACCAAAGAAGAAAAAAAAGAGGCTTTGGATAAACTGTACCAGTGGCAGAACCGATGCTTTAGGGCGGCCAACCTTATAGTTACCCATCTTTATGTTCAGGAAATGATAAGGGAATTCTTTTATCTATCGGATGGGATAAAATATAAATTGGCTGATGAAAAGAAAGATGAACAAGGAATCCTAAACCGTTCCAGAATAAATACCACTTATCGAGTGGTATCAGACCGCTTTAAAGGAGAAATCCCCACAAACATATTGTCCAATTTGAATCAGGCCTTGATTTCATCATTTAAAAAGAACAGATCGCAGTATTGGAACGGTGAACGATCTTTAAAAAACTTCAGGAGGGATATGGCCTTCCCCTTTGACTTGGAGGGTATGAGTGGATTATCCTATAACGATGAGAAAAAAGCCTTTTGTTTTCGTTTGTTTCGGATTCCCTTTAAAACCTACTTGGGAAAGGATTTTACGGATAAACGGACATTATTGGAACGTGTAGTGGAGGGCAAGACTAAGCTGTGCACTTCACACATAAAACTTCAAGGTTGCAAGATTTTTTTGTTGGCAGTATTCGAGATTGAAAAAGAAAACCATGACCTAAGACCGGAGATTATTGCAGAGGCTTCTCTGTCCCTTGAATATCCCATTGTTGTAAAGGTTGGTAAGGCAAGGCTTACCATTGGCACAAAGGAAGAGTTTTTATACCGAAGACTGGCGATACAATCGGCACACAGACGGGCAAAGATCGGGGCAACCTATTCCAAGTCTGGTAAAGGCATCAAAAGAAAACTTAAGGCAGTTGACAGACTTGGCCAAACGGAACCTAAATATGTCCATAACCGTTTGCATGTCTATAGCCGGAGGTTGATTGATTTTTGTGTTAAACATAGAGCAGGTACCCTCATACTTTTAAATCAGGAGGAAAAAACTGAGATTGCTAAAGAAGAGGGGTTTGTATTAAGAAATTGGAGCTACAATGATTTGATGACCAAAATAAAATATAAGGCCAAGAAAGCAGGTCTCGAAGTTATAATTGATTAACAAAACCGATTGAGGGTGCTTGTACACCCGTAAGGTGAGGTCATTGGCACTCACTAAATGCGAAAGGCATATACAACGCGTGGGCTCTCTTATAATTACCGAACGCAAATAATTTGGTTATGAACAGCATCAGCATCAGCATGTTTCAGCCTAAAATTATATTAATTCCCCCTAATACATATATGTTTTTCAGTAAAAGGATTTATATATGTATTGTAAAATCTTGAAAATAGCTTTATCAACTCGAGAAGCCAATTTTACTGAAAATCGACTGCCCTATCCATAATGGACCTGAATCAAAATCTGTTTCCTAAAAATATTTAATAAAACTTAAAGGCAGAGAGTATAACTAACTTTTTTGGCAGGTTGATCTTATTAAATCATGATATATTCCATGTAATATTTGTTTGTCACTTGTGTTTTTAGGTTAAAATGCGTTAATTTGAACTTAAACACGTTTCAAATGAATCAATCTGGATTTCTTACGGTGGAAGAAGTAGCTCTGAATCTTAAAGTTACCAGGCAGACTGTATCTAAGTATATCAAATCTAAAGAGCTTAACGCTGTGAAAATAAACAAGAGTTATAGAATAACCACAAATGATTTTGAGAATTTTGTTAATTCTAATTCAACCTCTCAAGAACCCAATATTTCATACTTGAGGAGAACCAAAAATTGTACACTCCACTATTCCAAAAAGGTTGATCAGCTTGAGGTTCTACATGGAATTTTTAATGGTGAATTAAGGAGCGTGAGGAAAATGAATTGTGATTCTTCTAATAAATTTATTTTCGGAGATAATTTTTTTGTGTTAAAAAAACTTTTAGAAACCTATAAAGGTAAAATTGACTTAGTGTACATCGATCCACCTTTTGGCACGGGTCAAGATTTTAACTCTATTGATGAAGACACAGCTTACTCAGACAAATTAGTGGATAGTGAATTTCTTGAGTTTATCAGGAAACGTTTATTTCTTCTCAGAGAATTAATGTCAGATGTTGGAAGTATTTATCTGCATATTGATAAAAAAATTGGTCACTATGTAAAAATTGTCATGGATGAAGTTTTCGGTTATCAGAATTTTATTAACGATATCACAAGAATTAAGTGCAATCCAAAAAACTTTTCTCGAAATGCCTATGGTAATTATTCAGATATGATCTTATATTATGCCAAAAATAGGGATTGTCAAATTTGGAATGACATTAAAGAGCCAATGTCCGAAGAAAAGCGGAAACAATTATTCCCGAAAAAACATCCAAAATTTGGGTATTATACAACCAATCCGATTCATGCTCCTGGTAAAACAGTTAATGGTGATACTGGATTGGAGTGGAAGGGACTAAAACCACCAAAGGGTCGGCATTGGCGTTACAACAGGCAAGTTTTGGATGAACTTGACAGAAAAGGTTTGATTGAATGGTCAAATACTGGAAATCCAAGAAAAATCGTGTTAGCGAAGGAACACAAAGGTTTTAAGATACAAGATGTCTGGGAGTATAAAGATAAAGGTCTGTCGTACGTGGATTATCCGACACAAAAAAATGATGATTTGCTTGAGAGAATTATAAGGAACTCTTCAAATAATGATTCTATAATTTTAGATTGTTTCGCCGGTTCTGGAAGCACATTGAAAGTAGCCAATAAGTTAAATCGTAAGTGGATAGGAATAGATAATTCAACCCATTCCTTAGATGTAATCAAGAGAACATTTGCAGAAGAAAATATAGATTACGACCTTATGGAGTACGTTCCACTTGATTAAAGAAAGGTTTCTAGATAATCTTCTAGCAATAAGGCACTAACTATATCATATGGAAATTCTTGAACAAGGACGTTTACCTTATCGTTGATAATTGAACCATTAATTTTTTTAGTCGCCCATGGGAAGCCATCAATTATTCCGACACGGATTACTTCTCCTCTTTGGTCTTTACAAAAGTCTAATACATCCCTAACTTGGTTATTTTGATTACCGCCGGAACGACCAATCCATTTTGCCTCACCAACTATATATGTCCTGTTTACCTTAGCTACAAGATCAGGCCGCTTTCTTAAATCCTGATTTAGTTTTTCATTGACAAAAGTTTTTCCATCTTCTTCGGATGAACTTAAAACACAAATTCCATCGGTAGATTTTTCAAAGTCTTCAATATTTAGCAATTCGAACTTATCCCTTAACCAATTTGTAAACATTGGTCCCATTTGAGTATTTAATTTAGGAGCAGATTCTAACCTTATAACTAATTCATCTGCAGTCATTGCATACAAAGTATTTGATATGCGATTAATTTGTCTAGGGTTGGATTGACGACAGTTTTCAACTTCCTTAATTAAATACGCCAAGGGTTCATCATAAGGGAACTTGACTTCTCCCTGAAGTATCGCAATCAGCTCGTCTGTTCTTCTTCCTTGATGCGCAGAAATGATTCTTCTTCTTAATCTCGGTTCTAAATGATTGGGGACAGCAGTCTCTAAAGGATAAATTTCCAATAAGTTGTCTAAGTAAGCTGTGGTTTCAAATAATTCAATACTCTTAAGAATCCACTCATTGAGTTCATCTCTTTCGTTTTCAATATCTATAGTTCTGTTCATAGAGCCAAATATCGCAATTTTCTGCCTAAATTTGATTCGCTCAAACTAGACGTTTAATCTGAAAAGATTAAGATATGTATTTTTGGGAAAAATTACTATTTTTGAAATTGTCATTGCACAAAAAAATTGTGTTCAAAAGTTGTTTTTTGCTTTCCGTGTTCTTAACGGGAATACCTTCAAGATTGCAGTTGTAAAACAATGATTTTCAAATAAATAAGATTTCGTCGATGATTCAGTCATCCCGAATTGGAGACATTGGAAAAACAAATGTTTTTTATGAGGGGTTAGATTGCATTAGTCGACTAATCTATACCCGAAACCTGGGCCATCGCAAAGGAGATAACTTCCATTGAATATTTCCTTATTATTTAAAATTGAAATATGCTCTTTAAGCGAGCTTCCACAGTTTTGAATCAAATAACTTTCTTCTTCATATACAAATTCATAGTACTCCGAGTCTTCTGATTGAATCAAAGTATAACTGCCTTTGGCGATACTGGTGCTATCGGGGTACACCCTTCTTTTGACAAAATGATTGTCAGGTGAAAGCTCAATGAACTCGTTAAACTCCAAGTCCTTCTTTTCGATGATTTCTCCAGACATACCTGCATTGATATACTGAAGTTCAAAAAGGTTGTTACCTTGAAGGTCAATTTCTCCATCTGTACTATCACAGGACTGATTGATCATTAAGGAGGTCATTGAAAGAAATAGGACAAGCTTTTTCATGGTAAAAAGGAATTGATTTTATATCAATAGGATACATTGAACCATAAATCGTTGCTTATCAAAAAAATGCCTAAATTAGTGGTGTAAAACTCCCATAAGTTTTGCCTCTGGATGTGCCGATTTGAACACGGTTCAGGGTTCGGTTAACTGGTCCAAGTTAACAGTGTAAAATAATGAAAATCAACCATTTATGTTTATAGGGATGGGCCTGCCACCCCGACAAAATGGGTTTTAAAAGAAATTTTAAAATCTGTAAATAAATGAAAACCAATGAAATACATTTTATTGGTTTTCATTTGATATCAATTAAGACCATATATCAAGGTGTCCTAATAGGTGTCCTATTTTTTCAGGCAGGATTTCGTAACTTGCGGATATTGCCCGATTTGACCTTCACAGTGATTTGACTTTCGTTTAACGGATTGTTCCATTTAAACGAAAATCGTGAAAACCTCAAAAACATTCAATGTCTATTTTTGGCTCAAAAGGTCGTGCCGAAAAAAAAACGGGCAGATACCCATCTATGCCCGTGTCAATGTTGACGGCATCCGTGCCGATATCAGCGTAAAACGTTCAACCACCGAAGAGAATTGGTGCAAGGCATCGGGGAGGTTGAACCCCCGAACTTCTAAGGCGAAGGATACCAACGGATATCTGGACGATGTCTACGCAAAATTATTGGACTGCCATAGACAACTGCACTCGGAAAACGGGCTGATTACCGCCCAGGCCATCAAACTGCGTTATCTGGGCAAGGACAAGAGCTTTGGTACATTGTCGGAACTGGTCAAATACCATACCGACCATGAACTGCAAAAACTCGAACAGGGAACCGCCAAAAACTACTCGGCTACAATAAAGTACCTATTAAGGTTTATAAAGAAAAAGTATAATACCCCCGATATCAACCTTGCGGTCATCGATTATGCCTTTCTTGCCAAATTTGAAACCTACCTCCAAACCTGTCCCCCGTTGAGGAAATCCCAACCATTGAACAACAATGGCATCATGAAACACATGGAACGGTTCCAAAAATTGATGGGCATCGCCACGAAATTTGGATGCGTCCGAACAAACCCTTTCAACTTTTACGAATTTAAGTTTGAACAATACGACAGCGATTATCTGGATTCCCAAGAACTGGAAAAATTGGCCTCTTCCCATATACAGGAGATTGGAATAGGAGTGGTCAGGGACATTTTTATTTTCTCGTGCTATACGGGGCTTGCCTATATAGAAGTAAAGCTGTTGAAGAAAAACGATATCGTTACGGGCATCGACGGGGAGGAATGGATAAATGTGCGGCGTAAAAAGACGAACACTCCTGTAAAAGTTCCACTTCTTGAAGAGGCAAAAAGAGTCCTTGACCGCTATTCGGATTTTCCCAATGCCGATAACGGGCACTCTTTATTGCCCGTTTATTCCAATCAAAAAGTGAACGAATACCTAAAGATAATTGCCAAACGTACACATATCAAAAAACATTTGACCTTTCATGTGGCCAGGCACACCTTCGCCACAACGGTAACGCTTTTAAACAATGTCCCCGTCGAAACGGTCTCTAAATTATTGGGGCATACCAAACTGTCCACTACGCAAAAGTATGCCAGGGTTATTGAAAGGAAAATCAGTAACGATATGACCAAATTAAAGGCAAAACTAAAGGAATCAAAAAGGAGTCCGAACTATAGGGAAACGGCACACGACCATTTGAGGATTGTTTGAAGTAAACTTGACCAAAGAGTGAACTGAAAAATTGGAGGTCACAATTTGTGATGTCCAATGAATCAAATAGAATGGGCTTACGGTATGCTCCTTTTGCATTTACCGAACAAGGGGTTGCCATGCTCTCAAGTGTACTGAAGAGTAAAAAGGCTATACAGGCAAACATTTCCATTGTCCGGGCTTTTGTCATGTATAGGAAACATCTTGCGGACTATGGTAATTTAAAGGAACAAGTAGCCAAACTTGAAAAAGAAATGAACGTTAAATTCAAGGACATCCACCAAGCGTTGAACTATCTTTACAAAAGGATAAGGTACAGATTGACCAACAGAACAGGAAGCGGATTGGGTTTAAGTAACATCTTTGAATGATTTATTTGTAGAGTTCAAAAAAATCTTTTCGATTTATTTTGAAAAAATCGAGCATAAGGGCTAAAGAGCCTTTTAATTCGATATCAAGGTCATTTGGTTTTGTTAAACTTTTTTCAAATGCTTTTTTTTCAAATGATATTGCCCATTTAAATATTCCTTTGATAGTTTCAACTTTAGAGTAATATTCTTTTAAAATATCCATTTCGGTTGTGTCTAAAGATTTTTTAATCTGGCTTACAGACATTTTGGAACTGGCAATTTTTACTGCCATTTCAATAGTCCTGTCAACTCCTTCTTGCCCCAAATTTCCATATTTAAAGCCATCGCTTAATATTGATTTTCTTTGGTCAGGTTCCAAAAAAGCAATATCCTTTAATATATAGTCAAGAATTAAAAAGCTATGGGAAAGTATAATGTAAGTAGCTCTTAATGCTATTTCCTTTTTTTGTGCATCAAAACACTTTTTTATGAAATAATAAAGAATTATTAAGGTTGAGTTATAACCGCTAAAATCTAGTTCACTTAGTAATCGAGATTTAGATTTTTCATAAAGGGTTTTCCAAGTTTGATTTTTAAACTCTTTATAACTTTTTATAGAATTAAAAAGTGCTAATAATTCTTCTTCGGAAATTCGTTCTATATTATTATAAGACAGTTTTTGAAGAAAACTACCGTCTAAAATAGTTGTATCGTGCCTGTGTCCGTATTTTCTAACAACTTCTTTTCTGTCGGTTGTTGCAACCACACAACTGTCGAATCCGAGCAATTGCTGTAAACCTTTTGCCCATAAAATTCGTTCAAATGCTTTAGGAGATTTTTTGTTTTTAATATCAACATTTGTTCGTTCCCTACTCAAACTTGACACTCGGCCATACAAAAACAAGTCAATATCTGTTATTTCATTTCCTTCAAATACATATTTTATTCCACGTGCTACATAATAACCATTATTTAGAAAATACAAACGTAATTTCTCTTCCATTAACTCGCCTTTAAAAAGTTCTGTTTGTTTTTCCATATTAATTTCTCATTGTTCTTAATAATTCACCAACGTTTAGACTAGGTGATGTTGATTTTTTCCTGCGGACTTTCCATCTATTCTCTTCAGGTCCAGTATAATTTGAAACACTAGTACTGCTAATTCCTGATTCCAATGTAGATTTTTCCGCAAGGTCTCCTTTCTCAATTACATCAAGAGCTATTTGTGCAATATCATATTTCAATAATCTCATATAAAACCTACTTCCGTGACCATGTTCCAATTGAATTACTCTATTCATTTCTAATACTTGATAATCTTGCCCAATTGCTGTACATGGACCAACTCTTTCACCTCTTAATAGTTTTCTTAAAGTGTTTGTAAGCATTGAATAATCCTGAATCTTTCCTCGATTTGAAGTACTAACTTTTAAGCCATAAATCAACGAAGAAATAAAAGCTTTAGCCAAATCCAATGCATCATCCTCAAATGGGTTTCCAAATTTTGCAAAAGAAGAAGGTTTCGTTAAAAATATTTTAGAATGCTGATTATTGCTAACCTCATTAAAATCATACATAGCGATAGATTGTAATTTTGACATTAGAGTCTGTCCAAGTATTGTAAGAGCAGTTTCTATGGTTACACATCCATCTTTAGAAATTAAAATATCTAGATCTGAAACTTTTTTTGCATCATCGGAACTTAAAGAACTTAATACTTTCGCTGTTTTTTCGACGGAATCTCTTTTGAAAAGATTTCCATTAAAATAAGTTTTTGCACCATCAAATTGTTCAAAATCTATTATTCCAATATCTTCGGATTGTTGAAATAGTTTTGTATTAGTTTTACTGTCAAGCTTATAATTATCTCCGATATATTCTTTTAATAATTTCTCTTTTATGGGTTTGTCAGAACTATAGTTGGTTAGTTCTAAAGATGCTTTTTGGAAATTATTTGAAGATTCATTAAAAATTTCGGATGTGTGAGTTAAAACCCCAGAAGTTGTAATACCTAAGATTGAAATATCACCACTTTGAGAGATGTCAATTAAATGAGCATCTTTGAGAGTTTGTTTTATTATAGGTAACTCTAATTTTTTATTAATGTTTAAAGAATCAGAAATTGCATTTACTTTATCCTTATTGAGTGTGCTTTCCTGTTCAGAAGCGGCTAAACTAGATAAAAGCAAACCGCATTTTCCGGCAAGTTCTATATCTTCAAAATCAGAGGTTCTCGTAACTTCTTGAAGTTTTTTTGTATGGTGAATTATCCAGGCTCCTTCTGTTCTATTTTCCATTAATTTGTTTTGTCATATTGTTATATTTATAACAAATATACTTTTTTAATCACAAAAAAAGGGGTGAAAAATATCTCTTAAATTTTGGTCTCCAAAATCATCTTCCTGCTCCCGTTCAGTTCCTTCAGCTCCAGCATCAGTTTTTCGTTATCGCCCAGGACAAACTTTGGGAGCACAAATACAAATCGTTGCGATTGTCCATTGGCAAGAGACTTGGGCATTTTATGTTTATAGATTACCTCTTGCTGTAACCGTTGGTAGGAGGCCTTACGTTTGCTGTTCCCGTTGGCACGGTACATATTGAGATAATCGATTTCAAAATCGATTCCGGATTTGTTCTTGACCTCTATGACCAGATACACTTCGGAAGCATCGTAGGCCATTTTCTGTAACTTTAACCGGATTCCTTTTTTGCGTTCTGTGGCAATGGTTTCAGAACTGGATCTGAGCAAATATTCGCTTGCCCTTCCAAAATAAGCCGTTCTGTCCTTATTGGAAGCTGTTATACTGTTTCCAGTTTTGGGTATTTCCATTATAGGACTTTCATTGCCGATGCTTTCATCCTCATCGATGAAATAGTTGAGTTTAGGAAGTTTTTCGGAATACTTCAAAATATAGGAATACACCTTGCCGTCACTGGTGACGGTCAATAGGTTGCTTTCGGTCCCCTGTTTAGCCTGTAACAATCCAAAATACTGTTCCTTCTCACGGTTGTAGGTAAATACAAAATGGGAAGCTCCTGTAATACCCTGTCGAATAGGTTTGGGAAAGAACAAAGCAACGTTCTTTTGGTCATTGGCATAAATGGTATCGAGTGATCTCTGTGCCTGTATCGAGATTGTAAAAGTCAATAACAGTAAAGTGATAAAAGTTTTCATAAGATTGATATTTAATAATTGCCCATCATGGGCTTTCCTTGAAATTTGGTCTTGGATATTTTTAAAATGAGCCTGTAGTTATCGGTAATCGTTACTTTGACATTGCGGTGGTTCCGCTGGAAAATCTTCTTGAACCCGCTGACCTGTGGTACACCGGCAATGTTGATATCGTCAACCATATCGCCAACGATTTCATTGGTGACCTCGGCCCTAAAGCTGTTTTCTACATAAATCCCCTCGCTACCGTCTTGATAGTCATGAGCCTTTAATTTTACGGGTTGATGATTGATGTTTTCAATATCGATAATTGTCCTATTGGGCTTAAAGCTGACAAATCCATAAATGGGCGTATTCTTGGGAATCCATTTTCCGTAAATAGTCGCATCTTTAAGGAGTCGCATCTGTAGGCGATAATTGGTCTTGACGGTCTGCGTGCCATCCACACGGACATAGATGAAACCGTCCGTGCTTTTTGCATTCAAATCATCATTCTCAATGGGATGGGAAGCAAAAAAGAGCTGGTGCTCCAAAGCACGTTCCTTGACTACGACCTCGGTTTCCTGTTCATAAATGACATCGATAGTGTCCTTTTTCTCCTCAATAGTCGGTTTCGATGGCCTGTATCTCGGATTGATGTTTTCATAGGATTGTTCCAAATACTTAATCTGCCCTTGTTGGTAGATACTGTCCACCAATTGCATTTTTCTCTTGTCCAACAAATCCGGGTCATATATCCCCGTGGAATCCAATAGCCGTTCATCATAGATGCTTGGTGCGTTGGTCTGCCTGACCTCCTTTAAATCGTTCAGGGCATCCAATTTGGAATCGTACTGTTTTTGGTCGTCCTCCAGTTCCGGTACGGGAACCTGGTTATTTTCCAAGGTCGGTTCTTCATCCTCTCCCAATACCAGCATGGCATAGCTACCTATAAAAAGCAGGATGCATACCAATACAATGGAAAAGATGATTTTGTTTTTTTCTACCTTCATTTTGTACAGGTTTTATTGTTCATCATTGATTTTTCGTAATGTTTTTTCAAAAAAGGCGGTAATCAGCAATCCGTGGGTATTGTTCGGAAAGTTCCTGTCCACCTTGATAAGGTTGCCTGTTGTGATAAGCTCGTAGGTATCGGTTATGGAACCCCGATTGATTTCAAATGTGGTCCTGGTCTCAAATCTGTAAGGCTCGTTTTGGATATCCACTTTGGATTCGATACTCAACACTTTTTGAACGAGCGAATACTGTAACAAACGGTTATAGACCCCATCGGCCTTTTTCTGGCGGTACAGGGCATCCACCGAGCTATTGCCCAACCACAGCGCCTTTTCCAGATTTCTTTCGTAATTGCTCGCATCGATATTGTAGAAATAGGTATGGAACAGCTCCAGATGGGCCAATGCCTCCACGTTCAGATTTTCCCGTTGGGAGACCAATTTCAAGGGAATCACGCTACCGTCCGAATTGACCACAAAGGCATTATTAACTGTTTCCTTATGTAATTTGATGACCATCAGTACGGAAACAATACAGGTCAGTACGGCCCCTATAACGACCGTCAATATAATAAAGCGGTTGAGCTTTAGAATGTCGTATATGTTTTTATAAGGTGTTTTCATTTTAAGTATGGATGAATAATAACCTAATGTCTTAGGCACTAAAAAGTTTAAAGGTGAAGGAGATGGCCCTGCGGTACAGTTTGAACTTCAGGAATACGATAAACCCGATGGAACCCAATTGCAGCAACGGGGCAAAAAAGCTGCTCCCCCAATCCGTTCCGAACAGGTTGCTCCAAAAATTCGTATTGATTTCGGTGTAGAGGTTGTTCACGAATACATTCACCAAGAAAAAGGCCGGCACCAACATATAGACCCCGGCATACAGCTTGAAGAAATTGTACGCCAAAGATCTGAACTTTTCAAAGACAGCCAAACTGATGACCAACGGGAAAAAAGCCTGCATGATGCCCAATAGGAAAAACCGCTCCGCCAGAAACAAGGGATAGATGAACAAATCCAACAACCAAAGGAACACCCCGATGATAAACGCCAGCATCTTCATCCCGTACAATGGTGTCACCAATGCTTCATATAATATAGCCATTGCTTTTTTGGCGGCTTCCAAGGCACCCACATCCTGTTCGATGTCAATATCCTGCATCTGCAACGGGAGGAGTGCCGGAGCCGTGTCCCGGTATCGGGTCTCGATGGCCACCAAAATGGCATCGAAAACGCCCAATACCTGTGTTGAGAAAATGACCAGAATGACCACGGCGAAGTTCTTGGCCAGTTCCGCAGGGGTTAACCCCCAGGTATAGCCCTCGTTGTTCGCTACGCCCTCGTTGTATTTTTTCAGGATATTGACCAAGAAGAACAGTACCGCAAGGGCCTTCATGCCCCCAATGGTATATTGCGAGAAGTCACTATTTTTTATGGTTTGAAAAATAGTGTCCACATATTCCAGTCCTATGCCCAAAAAAATACCCGACATCAATAATTCGTTTCCCGGTTATTGATTTTGTGTTGCATTTCCCGAAAGGCGATAATCTCCCGATACCGTCTGGTCTTCGCCTCGATTTCCGCTACCATTTCCTTGGATTCCAGTTCCTTTTCCTTGAGGACCGCCGCACGTTCGGCATCCGTCATTTTCATACTGTCACTGGACAGGATTTGGTCGATGTATTCCATAGCCGCTATGGAATTTTCCAAAATGGCATCAAAGGAATCCGATATACGGGTAACTTCATCGGGCTTGATAAACGGGGAATTCAATATTTCCCTTAAATCGCCCTGCACCACTTGGTACAGGCGTTGGTTGTTCTCGGCAAGTTCCTTGACCGCCTTTAACTGTTTGATGACATTGTTGACCTTATCGATGTTCTCTTTTTGCTGTTTTAGAAACTTGACGGTCTGCATCAGGTTGCTGGTCTGTTTAGCGGATTCGACCAACGATTTCATAAAGGAAATAAAGTTCGTGTTGTCATACACGGGCATCCCCTGGGCCGTGGCACGGCCGGGCAATAAAAAGGCCAAGGTTAGTGCCAATACTAAAATTTTGATTTTGTTTCTCATTTTTCTGTGTTTTAAAGTGATTATTATTGTGATTCTTGCAAGAAGCGACCAATGGCCGTTTCCATATCGTTTGTTTCGTTATAGATGGCCATTATGGCCTCGTTTTCCTGTCCGTCGGTGAGGTAAGCGGCAAAGACTTCCGGCGGTACTTCCAATCGGAAAATGTTGCTTTCCTTTCCTATCTTGATGAACATCTCGGTGTACTTTCTATCCCCGGTCAGGTTGTTCCGGATGGATTTCAATTGGTTCAGGTCATGACTGGAGAGGTTAAGCCTCTTTTGTAGTTCAGAATACCCTTTTTCGTTCCTTAGACTGTATATGACCTGGGTATTTTCAAGGATGCTTGCCGATGTGGAATTATTGGGCAATTGGTTGATGGACTGGAGAATGATCCCAATGGCCCCGTTCTGTTTACGGATGGCCTGATAGTAGAACTCCACGCTTTCCAGTACGTTGCCGAACTTCAGTTGTTTGGCAAACTCATCGAAGAGAATAATGCCTTTTTCGGCCTTGTTCCTCCAAATGGTGCGTTGGATAGCGGACTTGATGAGCTTGAGCATTACGGATAGGATTTCCTTGTTGTCCTTCACTTCGTCCAGTTCAAAGACAATCAGCCGTTTGTCCTCGATTTTATAGGTCTGGTCTTCGTTGACGTTGAACAGGAAACTGTACAGTCCATCATCGACATACTCCGAAAGGATGTGCAGAAAATCATAGATATTGAAATGCTGTTCCTGGATGTGCAGCTCTTCCAAAAGGCTGTCCTTCTTCACATCGACGAATCGGTATAGGTTTTCTAAAGAATGGGTACTGTTCCTATTCTGTAAATAGTAGTGTCGCAATACTTTTTTGACCGCAACTTCTTCAGCTTTGGTCGTTGCTTTTCCGGAGGCCAAAAGTTCCAAAATGAAAATGGCTAAATCCTCTAATCGCTCTGGTGTCAAATCCTTGTCATCGGAGATATAAAAGGGGTTGATGCCCAGATTTTTCCCTTGCTCGTACCGCAGAATGATGTGTTTATCAGGATAAAGCTTGGCAAACTTGGCATAAGAACCACCTAAATCTATAATGACCAGTCTCACATTTTGCTCGAAATATTGACGTAAGATGTTATTGGCCAAAAAGGATTTGCCCTCGCCCGTAGGGGCGAAAACGGCAAAGTTCCTGGCTTTGATGCGTTTCTTTTTTTCGTCCCATACATCTTTCAGTACGGGTATGTTATGTTGCCTGTCGTTAAAGATGATACCCGTGGCATCGGATTGGTAATTGGTATTGTTGATATACAAGCAAAGGGCGTGTTTTAAATCGGTGACGTATAAATCCTCGTTGGAAAAGTTGGAGGCATGGCAGCAATAGGAGTTCAGAAAATAGTTTTTCCGTTCCTCTCCCTTTGGGTAGTAAGGCACGACGTCCAATTCCTTGAACTCGGTCTTGATTTTGGAAGCGATTCTTTCTAACTGTGCTTCCTCCTTATCCCAAAAAACAATGTTCAAATGTCCTCGAATAATCCGCGAACTGTCATCCTCGTTGATTTTGGCAACGATGTCCTCGATTTTCTTTAGGACAACCTTATTTTGCGTACCGAAATTGGAACTCTTCTTCAGTTCCTCGATTTTTTTATCGAGCAGCTTTCGCCATTTGTGCTTGTCGTCCAGATAGATGATTTGGTTGACGATATGGTTTTCATTAAGGTTCAGTCCCAATCCATCGATATACCCTTGGTGGAACACAAAATCGTCCGAAGTAAATTTTTCATTGGTCTTGCTGCTCTGTACCACATCGCCAAAACACAGTTCGTTATTGATGGCCAGCACATCAAAATGGTTTTCGCCGATTTCAATGTTAGATTTCCCACCACGGCGGGCAGGCTTCAATTGAATATCGGTATCGAAGCCGTCGTTGAACCCGTTAAAATAAGTATCGGTCAATTCAAAGATTTCTTTTTCCTTTAATGGAAAAAGGGACACCCTCCGGCTATTGTTGACAAAGGAAACGGCATCGTTCACCGAAGCGATGAACTCCTGTACGGTATGGCCCATCTGTTTATGGATACCCTTTTCGATCTTACGGAACGGATTGGTAAACTTGGCAGCGTTCAATGTCTTGTTGTGAGGAAGGACAAAGAACAGATAGCAACTATGTTGCAGGTAATCCCGCCCTTTAAAATAATCGTGGATCGCTTTTTGGAGAAAGGTATCATTGGGCAACTCGTTCGCCGTATAGTGGCTTTTGCGGTAAACGTCCTGTTTGTGGATTACCGTAGCCACGGGCAATGATTTGAACGCCTGGAACCACGAACCGTGAATGTCCTCAAAGTCTTTTTCCGACAGGGAGTAGATTTCAGGATTGTCCACTTGGTAGCCCAAGACCACATTGCCATTGTTGGCAAAGATTATATGGCCCTGGATGTCCAAAATGGGATGGTATGCCGATAGATTTATTTTATTCATATAGGTTTTCAAATTAATGCCCATTATGGGCCTTCATAGTACAGGTTGGTTTGCTTCTTGTTGCTAATGGTCTGTGGGAATACCTTTTTGATTTGCATCAAGGCAGGGTTTTTGGTAAGGTGGGCCAGCACTGTATATAATGTCCCGTTCCATAGGAATACGGAAACGATGACCGCAAAACTGAACGAAAAGATGATGAACAGTAAAGAGCTGATAACGGATGTCATCATCAAGGCGAACAGGGATATGGGCAACCCCATAATTACAGCCCGCTTACGAATGTTTTTATAGACCTCGAACCGTTTCATTAGACCACTATACCAATTAAATAGGTGAAGATGCCCACTACGGCTCCCGCAATGAGTACAAAGACCAGTACCCGCGTGATTCCTTTTTTCAAATCGGCATTTTCACCAAAGAAATGTCCTGCATTGAACAGGAACCCAATCAAGAATATGACCCCGAGGATAATCGGGAAAATGGCACGGATGGTATCGGAAACATCGTTGACGGAATCTTCGATGCCCCCGATCTGGGCAAAAGTCGTACTTGAAATGAGCAGTGAAAGAATGGTTACATACAATGATTTTTTCATAATGGAATCGATTTAAAATTTGCTTGATTTTGATATTCGAAAAATACTGTATATTGCAATTCAAATAATTGATAATCAGTAATTTGTGAATAAAATAAATTTTAAATTCGATTGTTTTTGTTTGATGTGAATTGGCATCAAATCGTATGGAAATCTGAAAAACCTATGTTGATAACTCTAAAATTTTGGAAGGGGCCGGGCCTCAAAAACGTCAGTTTTTGGATTTCGCTCCTGCAATTCTGCTTTGTTTTCGGTCAGCAAAAAACAATTGTCATTGACCCCGGACATGGTGGAACCGATTCCGGTGCCGTAGGTATAAATGATATATTGGAAAAAGATGTGGTTTTGAATGTAGCCAAAGAAATTACCGTACTTAACAAAACCCTTTTTGATGATAGATTTGCTATCTATTCGACCAGATATACCGATACTTTGATTTCACTAAAGGATAGGGGCCGATTGGCCAGGGCACTCAAAACGGATGTGTTTGTGTCCTTGCACTGCAATTATTCTGATAACCCAAATGCAAGGGGTGTTGAAGTTTATGTGTCAAATCGGAAAGCCAAATATTCCATTGAAGCCACTTGGCTAGCATATAATATACAAGCAAACCTGAATAGGAAGCTTGGTTTTGAAAGTAGGGGCGTAAAGTTTGCCAATTTTCAGGTACTTCGGGAGACTGTTGCGCATGGCCCAACGGTACTTGTTGAAATGGGCTTTATGACCAATACCGATGAAGCGGGTTATTATTTGAAGCCTAAAAATATTCGGGCTATGGCGTTGGCTATTTTAATGGGATTATATAACTATTTTAATGCTGGACTATGAAGGAGTTCTTTGTTGAGACTGTCAAAATAATGAAATGGATAATTATTGCTTTTTTTAAACAAGTTAAAATTATATTTCAGGACAAATATTATAGATAGATTTTTATATGTCGTCTAAATCATTGATAAGAACATTTCGAAAAACCTCAATAATTGAAACTTTTAAGTTACATTTGTGCGATTGCTTTGTTCGTCTAAAAAACAATAATTTAAAGTTGTTTGTATGAAAATATCTGGTAATAATATAGGTGAAATGCTTAAAGAAGCAAGAGAGCAGAAGAAATTAACCCAAGAGCAATTGGCCCAAAAAGTAGGTAAAAAACGTGCTTATATTACAAGAATTGAATCAGAACAAGGAAATAAAATAAACCTCCAGACCTTAAGGGAAATAGTAGAAAAAGGCTTGGATGGAGAATTAAATATTGATTTGGATTTATAGAATGGAACAGCTACTTAAAAAGGCTTTCAAAATTGAAATTGAGGCAAAACAAGGCTCAAACTTCGAGGAGTTTGTTGATGAGTTGTTCCTATTGAAATATGGTACAGAAAACTATATCCCTATTCGAGGTACAAGGGATAAAGGAAATGATGGAACAATTTTGTCCGAAAAAAAGATATTGGCTTGTTATGCTCCAAAGAAATATAATAAGTCCGATTTTGAGTTTAAGGTTCTAGGTAGTGATAAAAAAGAAGGAGATTTTCCTAAGTATTTGAATAGTTGGAAAGAACAATTTTCCAATTGGGAAATGCTTGTAAATCATGAAATCTCACCAGACCAGCTAAGTCTTATTGAAGGACTGGAGGGAAACACTTCTATTAGAGGAATAAAGCAAATTCTTCATATAATTGAGAACGATTTCACAAGTAACCAAAGGCGAAAACTAGCCACCTTTTTAGGTATTGGTGAATACTTCAAACAAGATTATATTTTGGATATTGTCCAGGATTTATTGGATGGCGCAAATAAAGATGACACTATTCCATTTGACAAGGAAGATTTAACCCCTCCAAAAGAAAAAATCGAATTAAATTTTAATGAGCAAGATTGGGATGGAGTGAATTCCGAAATGATGTTAGTTATGAAAGACTTTACAACAATTTCTAATATTATATCAGGATATGAGGATAATGAAAAAGATTTGATAAAGCGTAGAGTAATTGAAGATTACAATAAATCTGGAGGCGATTTTAAAGCTAGATTAAACAATTTGACGGAGCAATACACAAAACAGTATAGTAATCTTGATGATGATGGGTATAGATTGAATGTTAGAGCAATTTTACTTTATATGTTTGAACAATGTCTAATAGGAAAGAAAACAAGTAAAGAATGATATTACCGCATCCAGAAAGTAATTTAAGGACTAACTTAATGGTTTTAGGGGCTGATATTATAGGAATTATGAGCAAAAGTCCTTTTAAGGGAAAGTATGTTTTGGTCGATGATGTGATGAATAAATTTTTACAAGTAGATAAAAATAGAACACCAGACCTTTTTTTGTATGCAGTCACTTTTTTACATACTATAGGAAGTATTGAAAAGAAAGAATATAAAATAAGGTTAGTCAAAAATGAGGCGGATAAAGAGCAATTAGATTTATTTCAATAATGTTGATAAGACTATATTCAGAAACCAATTTAATAGATAGTGTTCCATTTCTTAATGGTATAAATATCATTTTGGGTAAATATTCTGAGGATAAGGAAGCAAGGGGAATAAATGGTATTGGTAAATCATCATTAGTTCGTCTAATCGATTTTGCTCTTTTAAGTGGAAAAGCGGAAAAAAGATTTTCTCAGAAGAAATATGATTTTTTAAGAGATGAAGAACATAGTTTAACATTAGAATTTGAAGTCCGTGGAAAGAAATATTTTTTGAAGCGATACTTTTCTGACCTTAAGACTATATTTTTTAGTAATCGCCCAGATAAATACGAAGAATACGAAAAATCAGAAATGCCAAGAATACTTGAAGCCATCTTTTTCCCGACCGAAAATAGTGAAGTATTTTTCGAAGGGAAAAGATATGGTACTTTAATGGAGTTTTTTGTTAAGGATGACTTGCAAAATCAGCAACGAATAGACCCTTTAAATTTCGTTTCGTACAACGCTAATGTTAGAGACAAAGCATTATATAATTTTTACCTACTAAATCTACCAACTAAAAATCTTGTAAACTTTAATGATGTATCTAAAGATTACGAAGAAAAAAGTAAGACAATAAAAGGTCTTACAAATAAAATAAAGGCTGATACAGGGAAAGAAGTAAAAGAGTTTCGTACAGAAATACTGAAGATAGAAAAGCAAATATCAATAATTGAGAAAAGTCTTAAAGATTATAACTTTCTTGAAAATCATAAGGATATTGAAGGTAAACTTACCGAAGTAATTAGCCAAATAAATGAAAAGTCCACACTATATCATATAACAAACAGAAAGCTAGAAAAACTAAAATCATCTTATTCTGATGTTTCAAGTATTGATATTGATAAGATTCAAAAGCTATATAATGAAACCTTATCAACATTTGGAAACTTTGTAAAAAAGAGTTTAGATGAAGTAATAGAGTTTAAAAAACAACTTTTAGCTAATAGAAATAAGTACTTACTTGATGAAGAAAAGAAACTTACAAAAATTATCCACACTGCACTTAGTGACCTTGAAATCTTAGAAAAAAACCGTAGTCAGTTATTTTCTTTGCTCAAAGAAAAAGGGGCTTTAGACAGAATCGAAACTACTTATGAAAAATTGATTGAAGAAAAAACTCTTTTGGAGAGAAACACTGCCATCATCAAAGAAATTGACGAGATTGAGACTATCATGGCGAATACAGACATTGTTATTTCCGAATTAAAACGTGATATAGTAAATGAAGTCAATGAGGTTGACAAGAAGCTGAATGAACTAAGGCTTTTGTTTCAAGATGTTTTAGAGAATGCAATATATCTTGATGAGGAGTTTGATAACTCATATTTTGATGTTACCATTAACCCATCTTCTAAAAGAAACCAACTACCTTTTTCAATAAACATCCAAATTCCAAAGGCAGATGCTTTGGGACAAGAAAGACTAAAAATAGTATCTTATGATTTAATGGTTTTTCTCAATAATAGATTGAATAAGAGAAATATACCTGATTTTTTAGTTCATGATGGAGTATTTCACGCAATCTCTAAAAGAACGATATTTAACGTATTGAACTATATGTATCATAAGGCAAATGAACTTCAAAATTTTCAATACATTCTTACTTTTAATGAAGATGAAATTGATTTTACTGAAGAAGTGAGTAGCAGATATGGTAAGTTGGAGTTCGATATTTCTGATTATGTAATTGCCGAGTTCTCAGATACAGAAAAAGAAACACTATTTAAGCGTTTTTTCTAAATGGCTTGATATGACTAAATCAGAAGAATGGGCGTTTAATTTGTGTGAAAACTCTTTCTTTTCGTTGTTTAGTTTTGCTAATCCTATAGGTAAAAAAGGTAAAGAACTTTGTGATGTAATAATTATCTGCGGTTCTGATATTGTGCTAATTTCTGTTAAAGAAATTAATATTAAGCCAAGTGATAATTTTGAAGTCGATTATAGTAGGTGGACTAAAAGGGCCATTGAGAGTTCATTAAAACAACTAAATGGGGCTGAACGGTTCTTAATAAGTTCTTCTAATTTTAAATTGGAAGACGGAAAAATAGAAATAGAATTACCCAAAGAAAAAAACTTCTACAAAATAGCTTTAGCAATTGGTGGGCAAAGAAAATTCCCTATGCCTGGATAAGCCGGGTAAACTGACCCACCTTCGCCGGATGAAACTGACCATGGCAAATGGACTGCCCAGATTTGATCTATCCTTGGGTTAAACTTAGTTTTTATTTTTCAATTTTCTTCTCATT
>Ga0189276_10265_pt1 | contig 31711 bp, 31 predicted proteins | sample N26A31minimetaG_FD_130321 | JGI IMG/M metagenome (GOLD analysis project Ga0189276, IMG submission 130321) | Marine microbial communities from the Costa Rica Dome - N26 A3-1 mini metaG | ecosystem: Environmental > Aquatic > Marine > Oceanic > Photic zone | place: Costa Rica: the Eastern Pacific... | reverse complement strand
GAGAAAATAGCTCGATGCCAGGTAAAACATTCTCCAAATAGGTTGATGATGTGCTGATTGCTGAAGCGATTACCATCACCACCCACGAAGAAGCCACCTCACCTTGAGGTGGCTTTTTTGTTGGCTATTGTTCTGCTGTTAGGTGAGCATTCACCTCGCGGAGTGATTGAACCACTGTGTGCTCCCGTGGGTCACGGTCAGGGTTGCCGTCGCGAAGGCTGAAGAGCGTGTGCATTCCTGCTGAACGAGCAGAATCGCACTCCGCTCCGTTGTCACTCACAAACCAAATCTTGTTGGACGAGCTGTGGAGCTGCTCGACAATCTTTGTATAACTTTCCGTGGATTTTTTAGGGCCTGTATGGGTGTCAAACCAGTGGCTGAAAAGTTTTTCAAGGTCACCCGCAGGGCTGTGCCTGTAAAGCAGTTTTTGAGCTTGAATGCTGCCCGATGAATAGACGGATAAGGTTAATCCTTGCTTGCGCCATTCCCGTAGGCATTCAGCCGTTTCTGGAAACAGTTGAGATTTGAGTTCTCCAATGTTATACCCGTGTTCCCAGATCTTCCCCTGTAGGTCTTTGAGTGCTGTCGACTTCTTGTCGATGCTAATCAAGTGTTTCAGGTATTGAATTAATCCGTCCATCTCCTCTGTTTCCTGATTTGAAACCTGCTGTTTGATCTGCATGCTTTCGGGAGATTGGTCATCCAGCCATTCCTTCTTGGCGGCTTGGATTGGCTTGTTGTGAGGGCTCTTGTCCCAGTGTTGTTTGATGTAGTGGCTCAGTTCTTGCCTGGCGAAGGGAAACAAAACGTCGCTGACAAAGCTCACTGGGCATGTTGTTCCCTCGATGTCGAGCAGAAGATGTTGTTGATTCATCATTGATCTCCAATCTGCATTTGGGTCAATCTCACCTTCAATAGAAATTCCAGGATTTCCAGGTGTCGTTTGCTTGCATCCAGGTCAGCCCCCCACGCGTAAAGGCCGTGCCCGGCCACCAGAAACCCGTAGGGCGATGTTTCCAGAAAGGGTGCGACTGCCTCGCCCAGCTCATCCATCGACTGACTGTTGCTGATCACGGGGATGGTGATGCTGCTGGCGTGGGTGTTGATTCCGATCAGGCCTTTCTGCATTTCCCAGCCCTCCAAGACAATCACTCCTGTGTTTTCGTAGTGGCGGGATAACACCGTTCCGGGAACGGAATGGGTGTGCAGTACAGCTCCAGCTTGGGTTGCTTCAACAATGCGTAGATGCAGCGCCGTCTCGGCACTGGCTTTTCCTTTGCCCGTTAAAACCTTGCCTTGCCCATCCACAACAATCAGCTGATCGCCAGGTACCTGCCCCTTGTCAACACCACTGGGTGCCATGAGCAACTGCAGGGGCTGATGCTGCAGCACCATGCTGAAGTTCCCTCCGGTGCCATCGCACCATCCGCGTTGGTGGATGCCCTGCATTACCTCAGTCAATTGTTCGCGCTGGGTTTGGTTTGCGGTCACAATCCGCTGATCCCTCCGTCTTCTATACAGGACAAAGAGGCCCACGTGCATTGACGCTTCCCCCCAGTTGCCGCTGGAGCGGTGATCACCTGGAGTTGCTGGACCAGCGACAACTTCCCGGTGCTGTGGTCTTCATGCAATTGCACCGTTGGCAGGAGGTTGCTGAAGCGATTTCCTCCATGGCTGTGCGTGGTGCACCCGCGATCGGTATCGCGGCGGCCTGGGGGGTTGTTCTGGCGGCACGCTCCGGAGATGACCTCCCCACTGCGATCCGAGGCCTGCGTGCATCACGGCCCACCGCCGTCAACCTCGGGTGGGCCCTCAATCGGATGCAGGCGGCCCTGGGGTCTGCCTCTCCAGTTGATGTTGATGCGCTCGCCGGTGTGGCCGCTGCGCTTCAGCAGGAGGATCGTCTGCTGACCCAGCGACTAGTGGATCATGGCGTTTCCCTGTTGGCTCCGGGGTGCCGGGTCTTGCACCATTGCCACACGGGTGCCATCGCTACGGGAGGCGTTGGTACCGCCCTCGGGGTGATTGCAGCCGCCCATGCCCGTGGCCTGCTGTGCCATGCCTGGCTGGATGAAACGCGTCCCCGCTTGCAAGGGGCTGCTCTCTCTGCCTGGGAATTGGGTTGTCTCGGGGTTCCCTGCACCGTGATCGTTGATGGAGCCAGTGGATTGCTGATGCGCCGGGGTGAAGTGGATGCCGTGATGGTGGGCTGTGATCGTGTTGCTGCCAATGGCGATGTTGCCAACAAGATCGGCACTTACAACCTGGCGCTTGTTGCCCGAGCCCACGGCATTCCCTTTTATGTCTGCGCCCCTGGCAGCAGCATTGATCGAGCGACGGTTGATGGGGACGCGATCACCATTGAGGAACGCGATGCAGAGGAGATAACCCACACAAAGGGAGTGGGCGTCGCGGCTCCTGGGGCCCAGGCCTGGAACCCTGCCTTCGACATCACTCCGGCTCATCTGGTGACAGGTTTCATCACCGAATTCGGCGTGCTTCGTCCTCCCTATCGGGAGGTTCTCTCTGCGCTTCAGCTGTCCAATCAGCTTTGACAGGTCGGGCACCAGTGGGTGCTTCGGCCCGACAGCTTCTCCCTTTGAATGGGTGTTCCACAGCTGCGGCAGGGTTCTCCGCCACGTCGGTAGACCCAGGCCTGGCCGCCATAGTTGCCATTCACCCCCTCGAGATCGCGGAAATCACTGAAGGTGGTGCCACCGGCTCCAATACTGATGGTGAGAACGTTCACCAGGGCATCCCGCAACCTCTCCAGTTGTTTGAGCTCCAGCTGCCCTGCGGGCGTGAAAGGGGCGATGCCTGATGCGAAGAGGGATTCATCCGCGTAGATGTTGCCCGCCCCGGCCACCAGTGCTTGATCCAACAGCGCTGTTTTGATCGGTCGGCTGCTGCCCTTGAGTTTCTGCTTCAGATAACTGGCGGAGAAGTCGGTGCTGAAGGGTTCAGGCCCGAGTCGCGTTAAGCCTGTGATCACCTCTTCCATCGGTTGGCCCGGAGGAACCCACCACATTTCTCCGAAGCTGCGCACATCCACAAAGCGCAACTCATGCTCTTTTGAGTTCCAGAGGCGAACACGGGTGTGTTTGCACGTTTCTGAGGGCTGCTCATGCCATTGGAATTGGCCGGTCATGCGCAGATGCACACCCCAAACACCTCCTTCGGGCTCCAGGGCTGCCATCAGATATTTCCCTCTGCGCTGCCACTGCCCCACCGTCATTCCGCGGAGGCCAGCAACAAACGCATCTGGCCCACCAGGGCTGGCAATGGCCCTTGGCCTGCAGACTTCAACCTGCGCAATTTTGAAGTCGACAAGACGGTCTGCCAGTCCCCGACGGACCGTCTCGACTTCAGGGAGTTCAGGCAACGGCCTCAGGCCGGCTCGAGTTCCGCTTCGGCGAAATTATTGGTGTTGATGCCACCGTCAACGCCCTGCAGGCCGCTGTAGTTGACCTTTTCGAAGCGAACGACAACGGGGTAGCGGATTCCCGAGGTGTCGATGGAGGCAACGGTGCCAACTTCGTTGAACCAGTAGGACTCAGGACGCTTGATGCGCACCTTGGCGCCGCGGGTGATCGCCATCGCTGGGCATAAGGAGATGCAATCGGAGCGTATCTCGTGGAATGGATGGTGATGACCGCTGCGTCACAGAATGTCGTCCCTTCGTTGTCGGCATCCCTTTGACCAGTTCCATCGCCCTTGATCCCGATCCGTCTCTGCTGCAACTGGATTTGCCGGACCCGGAGCAGGACGACATCAGCACGATGGAATTTCTGGCGCGCCTGGAACAGGCCTGGGCCGTCTGCGACCGCTTTGATCTCCAGACGGAGATCTGGCGCGGTCGCATCCTCCGCGCTGTTCGGGACAAGGAGAAGCGAGGCGGTGAAGGGCGGGGTGCCGGATTCCTGCAGTGGTTGCGGGAGCAGGAAATCAGCAAGACCCGCGCCTATGGCTTGATTCAGTTGGCGGAATCCGCCGACAGCATGCTCAGCGACGGCACCCTGGAGGAGAGCAGTGTCAATCAGTTCTCCAAGCGGGCCTTCATGGAAACCGCTCAGGCGGTACCCGAAGTGCAGCTGATGATTTCCGAAGCTGCCAACGAGGGGCAGGAAATCACCCGCAAGCAGGTGCGCCGCCTCACGGATGAATTCACGGCGGCCACCAGCCCTTTGCTGCCGGAGGAAATTCGTCAGCGCACCCAGGAGAACCTGCTGCCACCCCGTGCGGTGGCCCCTCTGGTGCGGGAATTGGCCAAGCTTCCTGAGCCGCAGCAGGAAGATCTGCGCAAGGTGCTCCGCGATGAGCCTGAACTCGACCGGATCAAGGACGTCACCAGCACAGCACGCTGGATCACCAAGGCAACCGAGTCGGGTGTTGCCGTGCGGGCTTTCCAGCAGGGGGAACTGGACCTGGACCGCGCCATGCAGGAGGCCCAGCGCCTGGATGCCCTTGGTCTGCTGGCCGATGCGGTGGGCCAGGCCCAGGCCCTTGAGTCGGCGGTGCTGAAGCTGCACACCTCCTGGCGGCGCTTGGGGGGGCTTCAGGAGCGGCTCTGGGTTGAAAGCGGAAGCAGCACGCCCTACCTGCGCGATGTGCTGAATGCTCTGCAGACCCTCAGCGGCGCCACCTTGCGGGTGTCGTTGGGAGAGCTCGCGGGTGGCAAGCGGGTGCGGCTCCAGCTGGTGGAGGAGTCCCCTGATCAATTGGATCCGCCACCGCTGGCCTGACTCCAGATCTTGTGCTCGATAATCTGAAACCTCCACATCTGGTGTGTTCTGGCTTCGCTCGAGCGTGCATTGCAGACCCACTTCGGCTGGGATGGCTTCCGCCCCGGGCAACGGCCCGTGGTGGATGCTGTGCTGGCTGGCCGGGATGCGCTGGCGGTGCTGCCTACCGGTGGCGGTAAGTCGCTCTGCTATCAGCTGCCGGCCCTGGTGCGCCAGGGCTTGGTGGTGGTGATCTCACCGTTGGTGGCGCTGATGGAGGACCAGGTGATGGCCCTACAGCGACGTGGAATCGCAGCGGCCTGCCTGCATGCAGGACTTGAGCCAGCTCGACGACAGCAGGCCCTGGAGCAGCTGCAGGACGCCACGCTGCGTCTCCTCTACATCGCGCCGGAACGACTTCAGGGTGAGCAGACCCGGCTGATGCTGGAACGTCATGCCAGGGAGGGCCGACTGGTGGCCCTGGCGGTGGATGAAGCCCATTGCATCAGTGCCTGGGGGCATGACTTCCGCCCCGACTACCGCCGCCTGGGTCAGATCCGCAGCCTCTGCACGGGAGTGCCGATGCTGGCCCTCAGCGCGACGGCAGCCCCAAGGGTGCGGGCCGACATCATTCGCCTGCTGGATCTGCGTCGCCCGCTCGTGCAGGTGAGTTCGGCCCGCCGAGACAACCTGAACTACACGATGCAGCGGCGCCCCAGGGACCCCATGCCGCAGGTGTTGGAGGCACTGGAGATGTCCCGTGGTGCTGCGCTGATCTATGCCCGCACCCGTCGTTCGGTGGAGCAGTGGGCGGAACGTTTGACCGACCAAGGGGTTGCGGCAACGCCGTATCACGCCGGTCTGGATCCGGAGACCCGCCAGCAGGCTCTGAAGCTGTTTCTTGAGCACGAGCGGCCCGTCTTGGTGGCGACGGTGGCCTTCGGCATGGGCGTTGACCGTGGCGATGTGGGCCTGGTGCTTCATCTCGATCTGCCGGCCACACCTGAGGGCTATCTGCAGGAATCGGGCCGCGCCGGCAGAGACGGCAAGCCGGCCCATTGCCAGGTGCTGTTTTCGCCGGGTGATCGCACCAGCCTGGGCTGGGCCATGCGGGCCTCGACCCGGGGCAGCGATTCCCTGGAGGACCGTCGCCGCCTGGACCTGGCTCAGCAGCAGCTGCGTCGCATGGAGGCTGTCGCTGAGGGTGAAATGTGCCGTGAACAGGCCTTGCTGCTGGCTGTCGGCGAGTTGGTGGGTCCCTGTGGTCGCTGCGATCGCTGCGTGGAGTCCCCCAAACGACGCGACTGGTCAGCTCAGGTGGAAACGCTCCTGGCCCATCTGGCCGAGCAGGACGGCACGGAGATGCGTCGCCTTGGAGAGCACCTGGCTCTGCATGAACCTGGACGCCATGACCGCTGGACCTGGTTGGCCCGTCGGCTTGTGCAAGAGGAGTTGATCCAGGAAAGCAACGACGGTGCTCAGCGGCTTTATCTCCGCGAAAGCGGCCGGAGATTCCTGGATTCCCCCTGGCCGCTTGATTACGCCGCCTGATTCAGATCAGACCTTGACCTGACAACGGTCCTTCACCAGGTCTTTTTCGAAGCGGTTCTTCGGTGCTTCCCAGGTTTTCCAGCTCCCATCGGCACCGGTGGCATTGATCTTCTTGGCGGAACAGTTCACAGCCAGATAAAGCGCCTGCCCCTGGGCATTGAGGGTGGGAACCACTTGACTGCCACCCATGGCTTGCCAGTTGCCCCAGTCCACCTGGAGCGGGCCATAGGTGCGCCAGTCAGCCGATTTGGCCAGCGTCTGCTTGGGCTTGGCGGCCTCGACCGGCTTGGCCTGGACCACTGGTTTTTTGGCCTGAACCGATTTCGTTTGCACGGCCTTGGTTTGGACTGGCTTCTTTTGGACAGCCTTGGTTTGGACTGGCTTGGCCTTGGCTTGAACCGGTTTCGTTGTTGCCGGCTGTGCTTGGACGGTGATGGGTGCCTGGGAGGAGGCGTCGGTCAGATAAAGGCGCGTGCCCACCTCCACTTTGTTGGGGTCACTCAGCTGGTTGATGCTGATCAGGCTGGCCACCGGCAGCTTGTAGGCCTTGGCGATCTGCGTGAGGGTCTGCCCTTTGGCAACGGTGTGTTCCGTGGCTCCCCGGATCGGGGTTACAGCCACCGGCTTGAAGGCCGGACGGGGCATCACTGCGTTCCCAGGGAGTCGCAGGGTCTGATCGACGTTTATGTGATTTGCATTGCGCAGGTTGTTGAGGGCAATCAGGTCGCGACTGCGGACCTGGTATCGGCTGGCAATGGTGCTGAGCGTCTCACCGCTCTTGACTCGATGGCTGCCCGAGCTCGTCGTAACGGTGGGACTTTGTACCTGCAAGCTTTGGCCGACTTGCAGGTTGTCTGGATTACGGATGCCATTCATGCGCATCAGGGTGCCAATACTCACGCCGTAGCGGTAAGCAATATCGGAGAGCGTCTCACCGCTCTTGACTCGATGGCTGCCCGAGCTCGTCGTGACGGCAGGGCCTGGCACCTGCAAGCTTTGTCCGACTTGCAGGTTGTCTGGATTACGGATGCCATTCATCCGCATCAGGGTGCCAATACTCACGCCGTAGCGGTAAGCAATATCTGAGAGCGTCTCGCCGGATCGCACCGTCACCGAGGCAGCCGTGGCTGACAGGGGGAACCAGGCCGTCAGCAGCAGGGCGGCAAGAGCGGTTCGGCGCATTCGTCTCCGGCAGATGCCCGCAACATACGGTGCCTGGGGTAAAGCGCCAGCCCCCAGAGCACCTGCTGCAGAAGGGATGTGCTGGTGATGTGCGCGCCTTATCCCGCCAGCCGCTTCAGCAGGTTGAGATCCACCTTGTAGGGCGGGTAGCGCAGCTTGAAATCAAAGCGGAAGGGGCGCTTGAGCACCGCCTTGTGGTGGCTGAATGTGTCGAAGCCGCTTTGGCCGTGGTAGCTGCCCATTCCGCTGGCACCGACGCCGCCGAAGGGCAGTTGTGGCACCCCAGCCTGCATCACAACATCGTTCAGGCAGACCCCGCCTGAGCTGGTGGTGGTGAGCACCTGCTGTTGCTGGGCCTCATTACCGCCGAACAGATACAGCGCCAGTGGTTTGGGGCCCTGGCGGATCTCCTGAAGGGCTGTGGTGAGGTCGTCTAGCACCAGCACAGGCAGGAGAGGACCGAACAGTTCCTCGGCCATCAGCGGATCATTGCGGTCATCCACACGAATCACGGTGGGGGCGATTCGCCGTTGCTCCTGGCTGATTTCACCTCCGATCAGGATGCGCCCATCCGCTCTGGCGGACTCCAGCAGCTGCTCCAGCCGATTGAATTGGCGTTCATTGATGATCTGCCCCAGCTGATTCGAGTTGAGGGGATCGGAGCCATACATCTCCGTTCGGGCCACCTCCATCGCCTTCAGCAGCGGTGAACGCAGGGCGGGTGGCACAAGCAGATGGTCTGGAGCGATGCAGGTCTGGCCGGCATTGATCCCCTTGCCCCAGATCAAGCGACGCGCCCCCACCGTGAGGTCGGCCCCCTCAAGAACGATGGCGGGGCTCTTGCCCCCCAGCTCCAGGGTCACCGGCGTGAGGTGTGCAGCGGCCCCTTCAAGCACCTTCCGGCCGATGCTGCCGCCACCGGTGAAAAAGATGTGGTCGAAGGGCATGGCCACCAGGTTGGCTGCGACGGCACCATCTCCCTGCACCACCTGCACTACCTCAGGCTTGAAGTGCTGAGGGATCAGCCGTGCAATCAGGTCCGCGATGGCACTGGCGTGTTCCGAAGGCTTGAGCACGGCCGTGTTGCCAGCAGCCAGGGCACTGATCAAGGGCCGCAGCGTCAGTTGAAAGGGATAGTTCCAAGGTCCGATCACCAGAACGCACCCGAGTGGTTCCGGTACAACCTTGGCCTGGCCGGGGCGCAGTGAGAGAGGGACAGCCACGTGGCGCGGGCGCATCCACCGCTCCAGCTGCCGGCCAGTGAGCTTGAGCTCCTGTCGCAGGGCCACCAGCTCAAAAAAGGCTTCAGTGGGTGGTTTGCCGAGGTCGGCGGCGAGGGCCTCAAGCACCTCCGATTCGTGCTCCTCCACCAGGGCGGAGAGCCGTTGCAATTGCTCTCGGCGCCAGGTCAGGGGACGGGTCAGCCCAGCCCCCACGAGCTCCTTCATCCGGCTCAGTTGCGTTTGGGTGAGAGCCACAGGGCTGACGATCAGGCCAGTCGGGTCTAGCAGTGGTGAATCTGCAACCGGGGGATGACCCCAGCGCTTCCATGGTGGTCAGGGACGGTCATCTATCAGCTGATCGTTCGCAGCTATTCCGATGGGAATGGCGATGGCACCGGTGATTTCAAGGGGCTTACGGCGCGGTTGCCCTATCTGCGTTGGTTGGGGGTTAACACCCTCTGGTTAACTCCGATGTATCCCTCCCCCCTCCGGGACGGGGGTTACGACATCACCGATTTCACCGGAATCCATCCGGACCTGGGGGATCTCTCCTCCTTCCATCGGTTCCTCACGGCGGCCCACAGCCAGGGCATGCGGGTGATTTTGGATCTGGTGCTGAACCACACCAGTGACCTGCATCCCTGGTTCCAGCGGGCCCGCTGGGCTCCCAAGGGCAGTCCTGAGCGGCATGTGTATGTCTGGAGCGACGACCCCAAGCGCTACGCCGAGGCACCGGTTCTGTTCCGGCACTTCGAGGCTTCGAACTGGGAGTGGGATCCGGTTGCCGAGCAGTACTACCTGCACCGTTTTCTGCGTCATCAGCCCGATCTCAATTACGAGAATCCCTGGGTGCAGGACACGATGCTGGAGGTGGTCGACTTCTGGCTGGATCGCGGCGTCGATGGGTTCCGTTTGGATGCGGTTCCGTTCCTGTTCGAGTCAGAGGGCACCCGCTGTGAGGGGTTGCCGGAGACCCACACTTTCCTCAAGCGATTGCGGGAGCGGGTGGATGCCCATGGCCGTGATGTGCTCTTGCTGGGAGAGGCGATTCAGCCGGTGGAGGAGGCCGCTCCATATCTGGCGGATGACGAATTGCATGGAGCGTTCAACTTCGTGCTCACCGCCCATCTGTTTGCCGCCATTGCAAGTGGCCGCACCCAGCAGCTCGGGGAGTGTCTGATGCAAGCCGAGCAGGCGGTGTCTGGTCCTCGCTGGGCCCTGCCTCTGCGCAATCACGATGAACTCTGGTTGGGGGATGGCCATCTCATCAGCGATGACGTGATTCAGACCATCCGGGTGGGTCTGCCCCAGGGGCAGGGGCACTGGTTGAACTGGGGCATCAACCGACGCCTGGCTCCTCTTCTCAATGGCGATCCACGCTCCAACCGGTTGCTGCATGGGCTCCTCTACAGCCTTCCAGGGATGCCCTGCCTGTATTACGGCGATGAACTGGGCATGGGCGACTGGCCCGGTCTGCGGGACCGTGATCCAAACCGCACGCCGATGGCTTGGACGCCGGCCCGTAATGGTGGCTTTTCCACCGCCCCCGATCCGTTGTTGGTGTTGCCACCGATCACCGCTCCCGGCTACGACTACCGCGTGGTGAATGTGGAGGTGCAGAAGCAGCTGCCGGGGTCGCTGCTGAACTGGCACCGTCGCATGCTCACCTGCCGCCGGCTGCTGCCAGCTCTGCGGCATGGAAGTTTCCGGTTGTTGCACAGCCCCCACCCTGGAGTGCTGGTGTATCTCCGCTGCACCGAGGCGATGACGGTGCTCGTGGCCGCCAATGTCACCGCAGCCGGAGCCTCGCTCAGTTTGGATCTGTCGGAGTGGGCTGGTCAGCGCACCCGTGAAGTGATGTGGGGCTGTGAATTCCCGCCCGCTGCGGCGGAGTGGTTCGTGAACCTTCCGCCCTATGGATTCAACTGGTGGTTGATCGGAGAAGTGGAGCCCGCAGCCACGCCCGCCTGATTCAGCAGCTCCTCCACCTGAGGCCTCAGTCGTTCGGCCTCGTTCAAATCCACCATGGCCAGACGGCAGCGGCGGGCCAGCACATCGCTGCTGCTTCGCGCATGTTCCCGCTGAATCGAATGGTCCAGTTCTGCGCCGCAGAGGGGGATCACCGGGCTGAGGGGTTCGCGTCGGCTGGGCTCCGCGGGCTCGATTAAGGCCACTGCCTCCAAGCCATAGGTGCTTTGGAGGTGGGCGACTTGTGAGGCTTTGAGGGCGGTGTCGGGAAGCAGGGCTTCGAGTTGTTGTTTCTGACGGCGGAGCCCGTCCTGGGTGGCTTCCAGCGACTCCGCTGCACCCCGCAAGGGCATTGCTTCAGGGGTGGGTAGCGCCTTTCCTAGCTGGCGTTCCACCGCGGTCAGGGTGTCTTCAGCCATCGGCCGGCAGGTGGTCCATTTGCCCCCCATCACGCTCACCAGGCCGCAGGCCAGGGTTTCCACCTCGTGCTCTCGGACCACACGGCTGCTGTCCATGCCCTGGTCCGCTGGCTTCAGCAGCGGCCGTCCCCCCGCCCATCGGCTGCTCACCTGCGGATGCTGGAGCTGGGGAAACCAATCACGCACGTAGTTGAGCAGGTAGGCCTCCTCCTCTGGAGAAGGGGATGTGGCGTTCTCCTTGGTGCAGGCTTCATCCGTCGTCCCCACCAGGGTGCGGCCGTGGAAGGGCAGCATGAACAGCACGCGTCCATCCGCGGTGGATGGCACCAGAAGCCCAAGCCCTTCTGGGCAGAGGTTCTGCTCCAGCACGATGTGAGCCCCACGGCTGGTGAGCAGCCTTGGGGGAGCATCAGCCTCCGCCATCTGGCGGATCTCATCCGCCCGGATGCCCGTGGCATTCACAAATGCTGTGGCGCACCAGCGTTCCCGTTGGCCTGTGGCGGATTCACTGATGGCGGCCTTGAGCTGGCCCGTGCCGTCAGTCTCCAGCTCCATCACCCGGCAACGGGTGCGCAGGGTTGTCCCCCGTTGCTCGGCGGTGAGGGCCAACAGCAGGTTGAGGCGTGCATCGTCGAACTGCCCGTCGCTGTAGGCCACGCCGCCTTGACACGGCTTCAGCAGAGGCAGGGCCTGACGCATCTGCTGCTGAGACAGCAGTCGGCTGTGGCCGATGCTTCGCTGGCCGGCCAGGGCGTCGTACATCCCCAGGCCAAGTCGGTAGTAGGCCTGTCCCCAGAGCTGTTGTGTGGGCAGGGCCAGCTCGAGTCGTTGGGCCAGGAACGGTGCCTGGGCCAACCAGTGGCTCCGTTCGAGCAGGGCTTCTCGCACCAGCCTCAGCTGGGCCATGTCCAGCGTTTTAAAGGCCAGCTCCAGGTAGCGCACCCCGCCATGGAGCAGCTTCGTGCTGCGGCAACTGGTGCCACCGCCGATGTCTCCTGCCTCGAGCAGGGCCACGCTCAGCCCCCGTCGTGTTGCCTCATAGGCCACGCTGGCACCGCTGGCACCGGCGCCGATGACCAACAGGTCCACCTGGTGATCAGCCATGCCACCCCAGGCTTCTGGAGACTGCGTCTTGCCAGCGTGTGCGCCAGCGGTCGCGCTGGGATGCATCCATCTGAGGGTGGAACAATTCCGCTCCGTCCCTCCGTGCGGTTGCGAGCTGCTCCAGGTCGCTGATCACCCCCGCCTGGAGGCCTGCGAACAGCGCCACCCCCCGGGCGGTGCTCTCGAGGCTGGCGGGTCGCCGCACCGTCAGACCGGTGCAATCCGCCTGCGCCTGCAGCAGAGGATCGGAAGCCGCGGCGCCACCATCGACCGCCAGTTCACCCAAGCCGCATCCGAGGGCCTGTTCGGCAAGCTCTACCAATGTCGCTACCGACAGGGCGATCCCCTCAAGTGCAGCGCGGGCGATGTGACCGCGTCCGCTGTCACGGGTGAGGCCCACCAGAACACCGCGTGCCTGGGGATCCCAGTGCGGTGTCCCCCAGCCGGTGAAGGCGGGCACGAGCATCACCCCCCCTGAATCCGGCACCGAACGCGCCAATTCATTCACCTGGGGGGCTTGATCAATGATCTGCAGCCCATCCCGGAGCCACTGGATGACGGTGCCGGCGTTGAACAGACTTCCCTCAAGGCAGAAGCTGGGTGTCCCAGCGGCATCCGTCCAGCCGAGGGTGCTGAGCAGCCCTGCATCTGAGCGGCGGACGACATCGCCGGTGTTGATCACCAGAAAAGCCCCCGTGCCGTAGGTGCACTTCCCTTCTCCGGGCTGCAGACAGAGCTGGCCCAGGGTGGCGGCCTGCTGGTCGCCGAGCATGGCCTGGATCGGCAAGCCTGCAAAGGGAAGGTCCGCAGCCATGCGCCCGAATTCTCCGCGGCAGGGCAGCAGTTCGGGCAGAGCGCTGGCGGGGAGCCCAGTGGGCTCTCGGAAGTCATCCACCCAGTGCTGTTGCTCCAGGTCCATCAGCAGCGTTCGGCTGGCATTGCTCATGTCACTGCCGTGGCGCTGGCCGCCGGTGAGTTGCCAGAGCAGCCAGCTTTCCACCGTGCCGAAACAGAGGTCATCGCTGGCCGCGGCAGCCTGGGCGTCGTCGTAGTGGTCGAGCATCCAGCGGATCTTGCTGGCACTGAAGTAGGGGTCGAGCAGCAAGCCCGTGCGCCGGCACCACTCCTGCTCCAGTCCCTGCTGCTTCCAGGCGTCGCAGATGGCGGCGGTGCGGCCGTCCTGCCAGACGAGGGCCGGTCCGCAGGGGAGGCCACTGCTGCGGCGCCACAGCACGGTGGTTTCCCGTTGGTTGGTGATGCCGCAGCTCACCACCGCTTTGCGCTGCCCCTCACTGAGCTTCGAATCGAGCTGCACCAGGGCCTGCCGCTGGCTGGTCCAGATCTCGATCGGGTCCTGTTCCACCCATCCATCGGCGGGGTAGGAAATCGGCAGCGGTGCACTGGCGCTGAGCACCAGATCCCCTGAGCTGCTGAAGAGCGCGGCTCTGGAGCTGCTGGTGCCCTGATCGAGGGCCAGAAGGAGAGGCTGTTCAGCCATGGCCAAGGTCTTTCTCTCCTGCTAGCGAGGAGATGGCTGACTGCAAAGGTTTTGGCAGCGACCACGCCCTTCCACGATCCCCCCGCCTGGGTGGCGGACGCGGTGATCTATCAAATCTTTCCCGACCGTTTCCGCCGCAGTGGCCGCGTTGAAGCGCAGCGCCATCTCGCTCTGAAGCCCTGGGGTGCGGACCCTTGCGAGGAGGGATTCCAGGGCGGGGATCTCTACGGCGTCATCGATGCTCTTGATCGGCTCCAAGCCATGGGCATCACCTGCCTCTATCTCACGCCGATCTTCAGCTCAGCCGCCAACCATCGCTACCACGCCTACGACTTTTTCGAGGTGGATCCCCTGCTGGGGGGCAATGCAGCACTCAGGGACCTGATCGACGCAGTGCATCTGCGCGGCATGAGGTTGGTTCTGGATGGGGTGTTCAACCACTGCGGCCGCGGCTTTTGGGCCTTTCATCACGTGGTGGAAAACGGTGCGGATTCGCCGTACCGGGATTGGTTCCATGCGCACCGATGGCCCCTGCAGCCCTATCCCGCCCCTGGCGAGGACTGCGGTTACGACGGTTGGTGGGCCTTGCCGGATCTGCCCAAGTTCAACCATGCCAATCCCGGGGTTCGGGAGCATCTGCTGGCGGTGGGCCGTCACTGGCTCGAGCAGGGGATTGACGGCTGGCGTCTCGACGTCCCTGCCGAAGTGCCGGCGGACTTCTGGGTTGAGTTCCGGCAGATGGTGCGGGCGACCAACCCGGAGGCCTGGATTGTTGGCGAGGTGTGGGGTGATGCCACCCCCTGGCTGCAGGGCGACCACTTCGATGGCGTGATGAATTACCGGTTGGGATGGAGCAGCCTTTGCTGGGCCGCCGCTGAAGCGTTGCGGCGGGATTACCGCAATTCCGACTATCCCCTCGACCCCCTGGATGGGCAGGCTTTGTTGACCATCTGGACGACCACAACGCGTTCCTACCGGGAGGTGGTGAACAGGGCCCAGATGAACCTGCTCGACAGCCACGACGTGCCCCGTGCACTTCACAGCCTCAACAACGACGTTGCGGCCCTGAAGTTGGCCCTGCTGCTGCTCTTCCTCCATCCAGGAGCGCCGTGCATTTATTACGGCACTGAAGCTGCCCTGGCGGGTGGTCCTGAACCGGGCCCCTCCAGCGGTCCTGGACCGGCCTGCCGTGAGGCCTATCCCTGGGACGTTCCCTGGAGTGCTGATCTGCGCCCATTCATCCAGTCCCTCGCAGAACTCCGCTCTGCCCATGGGGTCTTGCGCAGGGATGGTCTGCGCTGGTCAGCCCCAGGGGCTGACGTGCTGGTGGGCGTTGCGGATGGACTTCGGGTGGTGATCAACCGTAGTCACTCCACCCCTGTGCCCCTAACCATCGAGTCGGGACAATCCCTCCTGTGGACGCTTGGACGTGTTGACAACCAAAGCGTCAGCCCGCAATCGGCGGTTGTTCTGGGGTCTTCACCCCTCTCCCCCGGTGCCGTGGGGAGCAAGAAAGCCCTTGTCGAGACTTGAACTCGAGACCTCTCCCTTACCAAGGGAGTGCTCTACCGCTGAGCTACAAGGGCATGTGGGGATGGGCCGGGTTGGATTTGAACCAACGTAGGCAGAGCCAGCGGATTTACAGTCCGCCCCCATTAACCACTCGGGCACCGACCCGAACCACACTGCAAGAACTTACCAGTCGGTGTGTCCTTCCCCACGATCTCGATACGATCTGCCGAGCTGAACCGATCTCCAGCCATGCACGTTCTGCTGCTGAACGGTCCGAATCTGAACCTGTTGGGCCAGCGTGAGCCTGGGATCTATGGCCATTCCTCCCTGGCGGACATCGAAGCGGCGCTGACCCGGGAGGCGGAGCAGGAATCAGTGCAGCTGGACTGCTTTCAAAGCAATTTCGAAGGTGCCCTGGTGGACCGGATTCACCAGGCCATGGGCCGCTGCGATGGAATCTTGATCAACGCCGGGGCCTACACCCACACGTCCATCGCCATCCGTGATGCCCTGGCTGGCGTCGCGATTCCCTATGTGGAATTGCACCTCAGCAACACCCATGCACGGGAAAAGTTCCGCCATCACTCGTTTCTGGCTGAGCGCGCTGTGGGTGTGATCTGCGGCTTCGGACCCGCTAGCTACAGCCTTGCCTTGAGCGGATTGCTCAGCCATCTGCGCCGGAACGCATGACCAGCACTGCTCCAGCACAAACCGTTTCCTCCAAGACAGCTCCCACCAAGACAGTTCCTTCAAAGACAGTGGCGTCGATCCGCTGGTTGGCTGCGCCCACCAGCTGGAGCTGGGTGGAGCAGGCCAACGCCAGGCCGATGGAGGTGCTGATCGATCACGCCCAATGCGAACGCAAGGCTGCTGGGGCTGCGGTGCAGATGATGTTCCGCTACCTCTGCGAACCGGGTCTGGGTGAAGCCCTCAGCCCTCTGGCGCGGGAAGAGCTGGAGCACTTTGAGCAGGTGCTGGCGTTGATCAAGGCCCGGGGGCGCTACCTGGAACCGCTGCCTTCCCCGGGCTATGGCGCTGATCTGGCCCGGCAGATCCGTAAAGGTGAGCCGCAGAGAATGCTCGACTCCTTCCTTGTGGCTGGTCTGATCGAAGCCCGCAGCCATGAGCGCATGGCACTGCTGGCGGAGCACAGCCCGGATCCTCAGTTGCGGGAGCTTTACAGCGATCTGTTGGCGAGTGAAGCCCGCCACTTCGGCCTGTACTGGGTGTTGTGTGAGCAGCGCTATCCGCGGGAGCTGATCGTTGAGCGCCTCGAAGTGCTGGCCCTGGCCGAAGTGAAGGCGCTGGAAGGGGAGTTAGAACGCCCTGAAGACGTGCGGATGCATTCCTGTGGTGTAGATGCCCCACAGATCAGCAGTCAGATCAGCTGAGCCGCCTCCTGCAAGGCCTCCAGCCTGGATGGCCGAAGCACCCCCTCCACGCCAAATTGGCGCAGCCGTTGTTCGAGGCTGTGGTTGGCTCCGGCGATGAACAGGGTGCGGCCCGCTGATCGTGCTTCCTCCACCATGCGTTCGATGGCGAGGGTTGCGGTGACACCGATGCGGGACACATCGGTGAGGTCAAGGATCAGAACCCTGTAGCTCTGGATCAATCCCATTCGGGCACTGATCCCTTTAGCGGCGCCAAAACTCAGAGGGCCGCGCAGGCGAAACAGCATCAAGGCCTTGCCGCAGCGCAGGATCAGGGCTTCCTCCTCCGGGGAAAGATTGGCGTGCAGTGCATCCGTGGCATCGGAGGGGTTGTCCTCTTCCATCCCTTCCAGTTGGGACCGCGTGATCGCATCAACGGTCAACAGGTTGGCCACGAACATCCCGACCAAAACGCCCCAGATCAGGTCCCAGAACACCGTCATCAACAGCACGGCGTACATCAGCGCGGCTGTTTTCGCCGACAGGCGATGGGCGCGAAGCAGAAAGCCCCAGTCGATGATGTCGAGGCCGACTTTGATCAGGATTCCCGCCAGCAGCGCCGTGGGGATCTGTGCCGCAAGGGGGCCTGCCCCCAGCAGCACAAGCAGCAGCACCATGGAATGGGTCATGCCCGACCAGGGCGTCTGACCACCGGATTTGATGTTGATCACCGTTCGCATGGTGGCTCCGGCACCGGGAAGGCCGGAGAGAAACCCGGCCGCGGTGTTGGCGATGCCCTGGCCGATCAGCTCACGGTTGGAGTCGTGGTTGGTTTGGGTGATGTTGTCGGCTACCAGGGAGGTGAGCAACGAGTCGATCGCCCCGAGCAGGGCGAGAACCATGCCGGCTTTCACCAGCTCCGGCAGGTGCTGACTGAAATCGGGAACCACCAGTTGCAAGCCCCCCTCCGGGATGGCTCCGATCCGGGCGATGGGTTCAAGGCCCAGCTCCAGCAGTCGGTTGTCGTTGAACAGCAGCAGCGACAACGGCGTCACAATCAGCAGCGCCAGCAGAGGCGTTGGCACCCATTGGCGGATCCGCAGGGGGGTCAGAAACACCACAGCGAGTGTCATCAATCCAACGGCGAGCGCGGCTGGATTCCAGCTCGGGGCATCGATCAGCGAACTCAGGGACGCAACCACGCCGCCCCCGGTGCTCACCCCGATGAAGGGTCCAAGTTGCAGCACAAGGATGATGAAACCGATTCCCGACATGAAGCCGGAGACCACCGAGTAGGGCACCAGGGTGATGAAGCGCCCCAGCCGCAATACCCCGAGCAGGGTTTCGAACACACCACCGATCACCACAGCGGCCATCACCAACGGCAGCATCTCGCCGGCATTGAGATCACGACCGATGCCGATGGCGGCCAGGCTGGAGACGATCCCCGCAACGGTGACGCTCATGGGTCCGGTGGGTCCGCTCACCTGGGCGGGAGTCCCCCCGAGCAAGGCCGCCAGGAATCCGGTAACGATGGCGCCATACAGGCCGTAGATGGCGCCGCCTGGCCCCAAGGCGGCATTGCCGAAGGCCAGGGCAAGGGGCAGCGCGACCACGGCGGCCGTCAATCCTCCGAGAAGGTCGCCTCGGATGTTGCGTTGATGCAGGCCGTGAATCAGTGCCATCTCAGTTCAGACCACTCCAGCGGCTCAGGGCTTCCAGGGACTGAACTCCCACTTTTCGGCGCCCATCGGGGAGAACCCAGGTGGGATAAGCCCGGATTTCTGCGGCGTTGCAGGCTTCAGCTTGCTCCGGCAGCTGCTTCGGCTTTCGGCATTCCACATAGGTCACGTCGGCTCCGGCCTGTTTGCCGAACAGGTTCATCTGCTTGAAACAGGCCGGGCAGGTCCAGGCGCCATAAAACTTGGCCCCCATCGCCTTCAAATGCTGCGTCAGTTCGAGGGCCTGGTGGCTTGAGTCGTGCAGGGGCTCTCCGAGCGTGCTGGCCCAGGGAGCGGCCGAACCAGGTGGGCCACCAACAGCTCCGCCAGCTGCGACCAGCACGGATGCCAGCAGGGATGAGGCCATGCTCCTCATGCTGATGCAGTGGTTGGCCTGAAGCTAGGTCGCATTCAGGCGTTCGGGCTTCCCTCCATGCGGAAGCAACAACGCAAGCCCTGTTGCGGTGAAACTGGGATTACCACTGGATTGGTATGGCAGGCAGCGGATACAAGGACTATTTCCAGGTGCTCGGTGTTGATCGCAGCGCTGATGCCAATGCCATCAAGAAAGCCTTTCGCAGCCTGGCGCGCCAATACCACCCTGACGTCAACCCTGGTGATGCCCAGGCTGAAGCGCGGTTTAAGGAGATCAGTGAGGCCTACGAAGTGCTCTCCGACCCCGAGAAACGGCGTCGTTATGAGCAATTCGGCCAGTACTGGAACCAGGCCGGAGGCATGGGCGGGGGAGCCGCACCCGGCATGGACGTCGACTTCGGTCGCTACGGCAATTTCGACGATTTCATCAACGACCTGTTGGGCCGTTTCGGTGGTTCAGGCGGCGGTGGCTTCCAAGGGGGTGGTTTCCCTGGGGGCGGATTTCCCGGCGGGGGATTCGCAGGGGGCGGTTTCCCGCGTGGTGCCCAGGCTTCACGCCCTCCGGTGAATCTCGATGCCGAAGCATCGGTGAATGTGACCTTTTCAGAGGCCTTTCGCGGTGGTGAACGCAGCCTCTCGGTGAACAACGAGCGCGTTCAGGTGCGCATTCCTGCTGGAGTGAAGAATGGCTCGCGGCTGCGGTTGAAGGGCAAGGGCAACCTGCAACCGGGCACCGGACGTCGGGGCGATCTCTACCTCAACCTCAAGATTCAGGACCACCCGATCTGGCGCCTGGAGTCGGATCAGCTGCGGGCCGATCTCCCCGTCAGCCTCGATGAACTGGCCCTTGGAGGCATGGTCTCGGTGATGACGCCCGATGGTGAGGCCCAGGTGAGCATTCCGGTCGGCACCGCCCCGGGCCGCAGTCTGCGGCTGAAGGGCAAAGGCTGGCCGTCGAAGACCGGTCGCGGTGACCTCCTGCTCACGCTGACGCTGGCCATGCCTGCCTCGTGGAGTGAGGAGGAGCGTCGGTTGTTGGAGCAACTGCGTGCCAAGCGCACGGACCATCCACGTCAAGAGTGGCTTCGTTCGGCGGCCCTCTGATCGGGTGGCCCTTACGATCACACCTTGTGTTTGGGTCTGATGGAGCTCACCTACCGCCCCCGTCGTCTTCGACGTACGCCCGCCCTACGCGCCATGGTGCGTGAGCACAGCCTCTCGGCTGCAGACTTCATCTATCCCCTCTTTGTGCATGAAGGCACTGAGGTGGAGCCAATCGCTGCCATGCCTGGTGCCAGCCGTTGGAGCCTTGCGGCCCTCACCGGCGAAGTGCAGCGTGCCTACGACCTTGGGGTGCGTTGCATCGTTCTCTTCCCCAAGGTGTCTGAGGGACTGAAGACCGAAGACGGGGCTGAGTGCTTCAACGCCAATGGCCTGATTCCACGGGCGATCCGCCAGATCAAGGAAGCTATCCCCGAGATGGCGATCATGACCGACGTCGCCCTGGATCCCTATTCCTGCGATGGTCATGACGGGATCGTCAGCCAGGACGGCGTGGTCCTCAACGACGAGACGATTGAACTGCTCTGCAAGCAGGCCGTTGTGCAGGCTGAAGCGGGCGCTGATCTGATCGGTCCCAGCGACATGATGGACGGCCGGGTCGGTGCCATCCGGGAAGCCCTCGACGACGAAGGCTTCGAACATGTGGGCATCATCAGCTACACGGCGAAGTACTCCTCCGCGTACTACGGCCCCTTCCGTGAGGCCCTTGATTCCGCTCCCCGTGCCGCCGGCAGCAAGCCGATCCCCAAAAACAAAGACACATATCAGATGGATCCCGCCAATGCTCGGGAAGCCATCACCGAAGCCCAGCTCGATGAGCAGGAGGGCGCTGACATCATGATGGTGAAGCCTGGTTTGGCCTATCTCGACATCATCCACAGACTGCGCGAAGAGTCGGAACTCCCCATCGCTGCCTACAACGTGAGTGGTGAGTATTCGATGGTGAAGGCCGCGGCGGAGCAGGGCTGGATCGATGAAAAAGCCGTTGTGCTGGAGACGTTGCTGAGCTTCAAGCGCGCCGGTGCTGATCTGATCCTCACGTACCACGCCTGCGATGCAGCGGCTTGGTTGAAGGAGGCTTGATCCGATGGCGACAGCCGATCAACCCAAAGGTGTGGATCGTCTCGGTCACGTTGCGATCCGTGTTGAGAACGTCGATCGGGCTGTTGCCTTCTACATCGATCTGGGCATGCGCCTGGTCTGGCGTGCCAACGACTGGTGCTATCTGGAAGCCGGGGAAGGTCGCGATGGACTCGCCTTGTTAGGCCCGGATTACAAAGCCGCTGGCCCACATTTCGCCTTCCATTTCCGCGATCGTGCGGAGGTTGATGTGATTCACGACCGTCTCAAGGCGAAGGGTGTGCACGTTGGTGCCGTCCATGACCACCGCGACGGCACGGCGTCTTTTTATTTGAAAGACCCTGAAGGCAACTGGCTCGAAATGCTTTATGAACCCCCCGGTGGCATCCCCTCCAACTGCAGCTGACTTGAGTCAAGGGGCGGACCGGGCTCAGCAGGAAACCCTTGAACTGCTGGAGTGGCATCGGGTCTGTGACCATCTCAGCGGCTTTGCCAGCACCGGCATGGGCTGTGATGCGGCCCGGGTTCAACCGCTGCCCGCCAGCCTGGAGGAGTCGAAACAGCGCCTGGCCGAGACGGTTGAAATGGCGGTGCTCGATGACCTCACTGAGGGGGGGCTCAGCTTCCGCGGTGTGCAGAATCTCGAGCCCGTTGTGCTGCGCTGCAGCAAGGGAGGCGTGGCCTCCGGAGAAGAGCTGCTGGCCGTGGCGGAAACGTTGGCAGCGGCCCGTCGGCTGCGCCGTCAGATCGACGATCCCGAGCTGCGCCCGGTGTGCACCGCGTTGATTGAAACGATGGTGACGCTGCCGGAGTTGGAGCAGCGGCTCAAATTTGCGCTCGAAGAGGGCGGCCGCGTCGCTGATCGCGCCAGCTCGGCGTTGTCGGCGCTTCGGCATCAATGGAACGGTCTGCGACAGGAACGTCGCGACAAACTTCAGGAGCTGCTGCGGCGCCTGGCCCCATCCCTGCAGGACAGTGTGATCGCCGAGCGTCATGGCCGTCCGGTTCTGGCGGTGAAGGCCGGTGCGGTGAGCCAGGTGCCGGGTCAGGTGCACGACAGTTCGGCCTCAGGCAGCACCCTCTTTGTTGAACCCCGCTCGGTGCTCACCATGGGCAACAAGCTTGTGGAGCTGGAGTCCCGCATCCGGGATGAGGAACGCAAGGTGTTGGCGGAGCTGAGTGCTCTGGTGGCTGAAGAGGCGTCCGCCCTCAACCAGGTGGTGGCCGTGCTGCGCGCGCTTGATCTTGCGCTGGCCCGTGGGCGTTACGGCCGCTGGCTTGGTGGCGTTGAGCCTCAGCTTGAGGCGGCAGCGGAGGCTCCGTTTCGCTTTTCAGGTCTGCGACACCCACTCTTGGTGTGGCAGCACAAACGGGCGGAGGGGCCGCCCGTGGTTCCCATCTCGGTGGAGGTGTCGCCGGAGCTGCGGGTGGTGGCGATCACGGGGCCGAACACCGGTGGCAAAACGGTCACCCTGAAAAGCATTGGCCTCGCTGCATTGATGGCACGCGCCGGCATGCTTTTGCCCTGTTCGGGGCAACCCTCCCTGCCCTGGTGTGCCCAGGTGCTGGCGGACATCGGAGATGAGCAATCCCTCCAGCAGAGCTTGTCCACCTTCAGTGGTCATGTGAAGCGCATCGGGCGCATTCTTGAGGCGCTGCAGCGCGGTGGTTCTCCGGCCTTGGTGCTGCTTGATGAGGTGGGTGCTGGAACGGATCCCAGCGAGGGAACGGCCCTGGCCACGGCTCTGCTCAAGGCTCTTGCGGATCGGGCTCGGCTCACGATTGCCACCACCCACTTCGGTGAACTCAAGGCCCTCAAATACGACGACGCTCGTTTTGAGAATGCCTCTGTTGCTTTCAATCCTGAGACCTTGTCCCCCACCTATGAATTGCTGTGGGGAATTCCAGGACGCAGCAATGCACTGGCGATCGCCACGCGCCTTGGGCTCGATTCGGATGTGCTTCATCAGGCCCAGCAGCTGTTGGCCCCAGGGGGTGATGGTGAGGTGAACAGTGTGATCCGTGGCTTGGAGGAGCAACGGCAGCGCCAGCAGGCCGCGGCAGAAGACGCTGCAGCACTCCTGGCACGCACGGAGCTGCTGCACGAGGAGTTGCTGCAGCGCTGGCAGAAGCAAAAGCAGCAGACCGCGCAACGCCAGGAGCAGGGCCGTCAACGCTTGGAGCAGTCGATCCTTCAGGGCCAGAAAGAAGTTCGCACGCTGATTCGGCGTCTGCGGGATGAGCGCGCGGATGGCGAAACCGCGCGAAAGGCTGGGCAACGGTTACGCAGCTTGGAAGACCATCACCGCCCAACTCCTGAACGGCGTGCACCCAAGCCGGGTTGGCGTCCGTCTGTGGGGGATCGCGTGCGCTTGCTCGCCCTCGGCAAGGCTGCAGATGTGTTGACCATCACCGATGACGGCCTTCAGCTGACGGTTCGTTGTGGGGTGATGCGCACCACGGTGGATCTGGCGGCGGTGGAAAGCCTGGATGGGCGTAAGCCGGAGCCGCCTCCAAAGCCGGTGGTGAAGGTGCAAGCCCGTTCCGTCGGAGGCGGCGGTGGTGCACAGGTGCGCACCAGTCGCAACACCCTTGATGTGCGTGGCATGCGGGTGCATGAGGCCGAAGCGGCGGTTGAGGAATGCTTGCGCAGTGCCAATGGGCCGGTTTGGGTGATCCACGGCATCGGCACGGGCAAGCTCAAGCGCGGCCTGCGCGCCTGGCTGGACACGGTGCCCTATGTGGAGCGGGTGACCGATGCTGAGCAGGGGGACGGCGGACCGGGCTGCAGCGTTGTCTGGGTGCGCTGAGCTGTTTCAGGCGCTTCAGTGGCTAACGGATGGCTTCACCATCCGCATCAAACAACCGCCAGCCTGTGGGGTCAGGGTCGAGGTGGATGGCATCGCCGGCAGTGATGTTGATCTCCGTTGAAGCTCTGACCTGGATGAGTTGATCACCATCCAGGAGCCGACAGGTGAGGATCTGCTCATTGCCCAGACGCTCGCAATGGCTTACCTCGGCTTGGAGATTCCGGTTTGTTGCCGGTGCCAGATGCCAGTGTTCAGGCCTCAATCCTGCGGTGAGGTGTTGGCCTTCTCGTTGAAGTAAAGGCTCGACCATTGCGCCTTCAACCTGAATGCGCTTGTTCCCCAGAATCAGAGTTGCATTGGGTCCCACCGTGACGGGCAAAAGGCTCATCGCTGGGCTGCCAATGAACTGGGCCACGAAGATGTTGGAGGGCCACCGGTACAACTCCATCGGTGTTCCCAGTTGTTGCAAGCGCCCTTGGTTCAATACCGCGATGCGGTCCCCCATGGTCATTGCTTCCACCTGGTCGTGGGTCACATAAACCGTCGTTGTTCTCAGTTCTCGCTGCAGCTCGACGATTCTTTGGCGCGTGCTCGTTCTGAGTTTGGCGTCGAGATTGCTCAGCGGTTCGTCCAACAAAAACACCTCAGGATTGCGCGCCATGGCGCGTCCGAGAGCGACCCGTTGTTTCTGTCCGCCGGACAGTTCCTTTGGCCTCCGATCGAGCAATTCCGTGAGTTCCAGAGATCTGGCAACGGTGTTCACCCGGGCTTCGATTTGTTCTTCTCTGACCGACCGCACCCTCAGTGGTTTGGGTAAGGCGCGCGTGGCTCGAAAGGCTTGATCTTGGATGCGCTGGACGGTTGATCTCGCCTGACTTCTGCGCAGTCCGAAGCTGAGGTTGTCCCGCACGCTGAGATGCGGGTAAAGCGCATAGCTCTGGAACACCATGGCGACGTTCCGGCGCGCTGGCGGCACATCGCTGATGGGCCGGGAACCGATTCTGATTTCGCCGCTGGTGGGGCTGTCGAGACCAGCGAGTAATCGCAGCAAGGTGCTTTTGCCGCACCCCGAGGGACCGACCAGCACCAAAAACTCGCCATCGTTGATCGTCAGATTCAACTGACGAATCACCTCAACGGGATCACCGCCGCCGCGTCCTGGGAAGGTCTTGCTGAGGTCTTCGAAACGGACGCCGGTCAACGACAGAGCTGCAGCGGCTGAATCTTAGGGTTATGGATTGGATTGAGCCGGCAGCACCGTGCAGTTCATCGATCAGGCACGGATCACGGTCCGAGGCGGGCGCGGCGGCGATGGCATCGCTGCATTTCGCCGTGAAAAGTATGTGCCCGCTGGAGGCCCCTCCGGAGGTGACGGCGGTTGTGGGGCTCCCGTGGTTCTCGAGGCCGACAGCAACCTGCAAACCCTGCTCGATTTCAAGTACAAACGCCTGTTCGCCGCTGACGATGGGCGACGCGGTGGTCCGAACAAATGCACCGGCGCATCAGGGAAAGACCTGGTGATCAAGGTGCCTTGCGGCACGGAGGTACGCCATCTGCGCACCGGCATTCTTCTGGGAGACCTCACCACCCCGGGTGAGCGTCTCACCGTTGCTTTCGGTGGGCGAGGTGGTTTGGGCAACGCCCATTACCTGAGCAATCGCAACCGCGCTCCGGAGAAATTCACCGAGGGCCGTGAGGGTGAGGAATGGCCCCTGCAGCTGGAACTCAAGTTGCTGGCTGAGGTGGGCATTATTGGCCTTCCCAATGCTGGTAAGAGCACCTTGATCGCCGTGCTGTCGGCAGCGCGACCCAAGATTGCCGATTACCCCTTCACCACCTTGGTTCCCAACCTTGGTGTGGTGCGCCGTCCCAGTGGAGATGGAACCGTGTTCGCGGATATTCCAGGCTTGATTGAGGGGGCCGCCCAGGGCGCTGGTCTTGGCCACGACTTTCTGCGTCATATCGAACGCACCCGTCTGCTGATCCACCTCGTGGACGCAGGATCCGAGGATCCCGTGGCTGACCTGAACGTCGTCCAGCAAGAGCTGGAGGCCTATGGCCATGGTCTGGTTGATCGGCCACGTCTGTTGGTGATCAACAAACAGGAGTTGCTGACAGAAGAGGATCTCCCCAGGTTGCGGCAAGACCTTGAAGCGGCGAGTGGTCGTCCCGTGCTGTGCATTTCAGCCGCCATGGGAACCAACCTCGATCAGTTGCTGGCAGAAACCTGGGCTGAGCTTGGAGTGTGAGCTGATGCTCCAGACAATCTTCATGTGATCAGCCACACCGATGCTTGTGGCCTGATCGCGGGGGAGCCATAACGGGAATGTCTCTCCCATGACATGACCTTTTACACCTGTCTGGACATCAAGGGTGACGTGATCGCCCGGTGCCAAACGAAAGAAGATGTTGCTGTGCTTCAACGCATGGGACGCCCGATCGCTGAAGTGAAGGCGATGCGTAAAGAGGAGGCTGTCGTCTGCAGCCTGACCGGCAGCCCCTCCGACTACAACGAGGACTACTGAGCCCTCGTTGATCTAGGTCGCTGGTTGACTCAATCGTCGTAGACGCGGCACTCCTCGGCATCGGGATTGGCCTCGCAATGCAGCTCGAGCGAAGTGGGGTCGTGGCTGTCGCCGGGGTGGTGTTCCTTGTATTCCTCCAGCGACTTCAGCTCATCAGTGAGGTGACGAACCTTGGCCTCGTCTCCAGCTGCTTTGGCAGCTTCGATTTCGGATTGATCCTTCTGGATGTGTTCGTCGATGGACTTCATGAATTCAGACCGTGGCCTTGCTGCACCCTACGGCGATTCATCGGTTTTGGAGTGGTGGAATCCCCCCCCATGACCATCCGTCAATCTTGATCTGAGGTGGCGGTAGCCGTGACTACAAGCACGGCTCCAGCTCCTTGCTCAGGGGGCCAATTCGCTGAGTTCCAGCCAGCGTTCTTCCGCTTGTTCAATGCGGGAGATCAGATCAGCCAGATCAAGGCTCAGATTGGCTATGTCGGCGCCCTCCTGCGTCATCTGCTGTTCCAGCTCCTCCTTCTGTAACTCCAGGTCAGGCAGCTGTTGATCAAGCGCCGCAAGTTCCTTGTTTTCCTTGAAGTTTCGTCGCCGCGGGCCGTCGCGCTTGGTCTTGCGGCTGCTCTCTGGTTTGGGTGTGGAGGGTTTGCTCGCCTGGCTTTGGCTGCGTTCCTCCTGGCGCTGCTGCTCCAGAAACGCGCTGTAGTTCCCTTCAAAGCGATTAAGCCGTCCTTGTTCGAAGCAGAACAGGCGATCAACGGTGCGATCGAGGAAATAACGGTCGTGGGAAACAACGATCACGCAGCCCCGGAAGTCTTCAAGGAAGTCTTCGAGAACGCTGAGGGTCTGAACATCCAGATCGTTGGTGGGTTCGTCCAACAGCAACACGTTGGGCGCCTGGATCAGCATCCGACAGAGGGTGAGGCGGCGGCGCTCGCCTCCCGAGAGCTTGGCCAAGGGGCTGTGCTGCTGGGCTGGTGGAAACAAAAAGCGTTCCAGAAGCTGGGATGCGGTGACCTGTTCACCCCCCAGATCGATCCGGCTGGCGGCTTCTTCCACGAACTCGATCACTTTGCGATCGAGCCCTTTGCCTTTGTTGAAGTCTTCGGTGTGCTGGTCCAGGTAGCCGATGTGCACGGTCTCCCCAAGCAGCAGGCTGCCTTGGGTTGGCTCGCGCCGTCCGGCGATGAGATCAAGCAGGGTGGATTTGCCGCTGCCGTTGGGGCCGATGATGCCGATTCGGTCTTCAGGGCTGAAGCTGTAGCTGAAGCCATCGAGGAGTGGGCGACCGCCCCCGCTGCCATCGGCTGTGACCCCAACGGCTTCCGCTTCGATCACCTGTTTGCCGATGCGCCGGCTGATGCCGGTCATCTCCAGCTTCGCTTTGGCCTGATTGGGTTTCTGCTCGCGCATAGCTTCGATGCGTTGCAGTCGCGCCTTCTGTTTGGTGCTGCGCGCCTTGGGGCCCTGGCGTAGCCAGGCCAATTCGCGGCGAAGCACGCTTTTGAACTTGGCCGCTGAGGCTGCTTCTGAGGCCTCTTCTTCCGCTTTGTGCTGCAGAAAGGTGCTGTAGTTCCCCTGATAGGTGCGGGCCTGGCCTCGGTCCACCTCCACCATCCGTCGCGTCACCCGATCGAGCACATAGCGGTCATGGGTGACCAGCACCAGAGCGCCGGGATAGCGATCCAGCCAGCTCTGGAGCCATTCCACGGCAGCGGCATCGAGATGGTTGGTGGGCTCATCCAGCAGCAGCACATCGGGGCAGGCCACTAGAGCTGATGCCAGACCCACCCGTTTGCGGTATCCGCCGGAGAGGTCGTCGACCGGGCGCTGGAGATCGCTGATGCCCAATTTCTGCAGCACTTCCCGGCATTGCTGCTCCAAGCTCCAGGCTTCTTCTTCATCCATCCGTTGGCTGAGCTGACCCAGCTCCGCCATCAGTGCTTCATTGCTGGGGTCTTCCGCGATGGCGTCGCTGAGGGCGCTGAAGCGCACCAGCAGATCCCGTTTGGCACCACAGCCCTCCAGCACCTGCTCCAGCACCGTGAGCCCCGGGGTGATCCGGCTCTCCTGACCCACCAGCTCCACCCGAAGCCGGGGTGAGCAGCGGCGTTCCCCTTCCCCGAGCGGTTCTTTCCCTGCCAGCACCTTCAGCAGGGTGGATTTGCCGGCGCCATTGGGACCGATCAGTCCCAGCCGCTCCCCTTCACCGATGTGGAGATCGAGATCGGAAAAGAGGGTGCGGATGCCGAAATCCTTGGCCGCACCCACCAGGCTGATCAGACTCACGGCGTGCCAGCGGGCAGTTGACCGTCCAGATAAGCAAACACGCTCTTGTCGCCCACATCCGCTGCTGCCTCCATGCCGAATTTGCGCAGGGCCAGCAACACCAGCAGCAACGCTGCACTTTCCAGGAGAGCCAGGCAGAGGGGACCATGGATCAGTCCCACCAGATGCCCCAGCAGCGCCGCCGGCAGCAGCAAGGTGAGGCCGATGGCTTCGGGCCGTTGGAAGCAGAAAAACTCCTTGAAGCCGATGCCCGCCAAGGCGGCAAACAGCGGCCCGGTGGCCAGGATCCACAGCGGCTGATCCTGGAGGGTTGAGAGCACCTTGGTGGGGCCGGCCTGCAGCAGCAGGGCCCCCCAACCGATGCAACCACTGAGCCAGAACAGTTGAAGGGCGCGGTGCAAGGGACGGAGATAAATGTGAATCCAGCGCAGGGCCAGGCCCAGGGCCGTGGCCATCGGCAGCACCCAGAGCCATGCCCAGGGGCTATCGGTCTGCCACCACTGCAGCACTCCTGCAGCCAGGCTGAGGCCGGTGATCAACAGGGCGATCCGATAGGAACGCACCTCCTGGCGATCGGTAGCGGTGATCGAGTAGGTGCCGTAAACACCCTCAAAGGTTGGATCTGCGCTGGTCATCCCGACGCCGCCGTGCTGTTCACCAGTGTGCTCAGGTCAGGACCGGCTGGAACGATGCCGCCAGGATTGAGGGGGAACAGGGCACCGAAGTAGTCGTGTCGCCAGGCGTTGCCGTCGCAGGTGTCCGCAACGCCCGGCAAGGCGTAAAAGCGTTGTCGCCATGCCCAGAGGTGTGGGTAGTGCCAGAGCGGTTGCCGAGTGCAGCCGAATAGGGGCGCATAGACCAGTTCCCAGCGGATCAAGGTGGGGAATAAGCGCACGTCCGCCAGGGTCAGTGTTGTGCCGCACAGCCATGGACCATTGGTTTCGAGGCTCTGCTCCACCGCAGCAAGGGCAGCGAAGAGATCGGCTTCAGCGCGGTCGTAGGCCGCTTGGTTGCGGGCGAAACCGCAGCGGTACACGCCATCGTTGATGGCCGGTTGCACCCACTGCTGCCAGGCCTGGATCCTGTCGGTGGCTTCCGCCGGTGCCAGGTCCACAACAGCGTCTTGATGGGGCCAGCGGTTCAACAGCTCCACCAGTGGTGCACTGTCATTGCCCAGCAGGGTGCGCGTCTTGGGATCCACCAGCACAGGCACGGTGGCCCGGTAGCTGGGAGGGGCGCCGCAGTGCTGATACAACTCCAGCAGCGTTTTGCACCCCTCCAAGGCTGGATCGAGGGCCCAGCGTCCAGCGTTGTGATCCGCCCGTGCCATCACGAGGGTGAGGCTGTTGTGCAGATGGCGCAGCTGATGCACCAGCCAGGTGCGGTGGGCCCAGGGGCAGCTGCGCCCGATCACCAGGATTGGCCGTTGGTCTGCGCTGCGCTGGAGCAGGTCTTCGGGGTTTAAAGCCGGCGGTGTGAGCGGATCGCTGCTTGGGCGGGTGTAATTGCCGGCCGCATCGGCTGGGCCCAGCCCACCCATGAGCCGTTGCCATTGCCATCGCCAACTGCGACGGGCGGCTGTTACCACAACAGGTGGGATCGACATGGTGTGGTTTGGATCGCTTTCATCCTCGCTGTGACTCGTGCTTCAGTCAGAACTTGGTTCGCTGTGGTCCATGAGCAGCTGTGGCGTTCTTGTGGTGGCCGGCACCCACGGCAATGAGGTCAATTCCCCTTGGTTGTTGCAGCAGTGGCAGGCCAACCCTGATCTGATCAACGCTGCTGGCTTGGCGGTGCAGAAGGTGATCGGCAACCCGGAAGCGTTGCGCCGTCGCTGTCGCTACGTCGATCGTGACCTCAACCGCTGCTTCCTCCCGGAACAGTTGGAGCAGGGGGCCCCCGGCTTGGAGTTCCAGCGTGCTGGGGAACTCCTGCGCTTGCACGGCCCGACCGGCGAGCAGCCTTGCGCTGTGGCCATCGATTTGCACAGCACCACAGCGGCTATGGGCAATTCCCTGGTGGTGTACGGCCGGCGTCCCGCTGATCTCGCCCTCGCGGCTTTGGTGCAGGGAGCGCTCGGCCTGCCGATTTATCTGCACGAAGCCGATGCTCAGCAGACCGGTTTCCTTGTTGAATCCTGGCCCTGCGGCCTGGTGATCGAGGTGGGCCCTGTGCCGCAAGGTCTGCTCAATGCCCGGGTCGTTGAACAGACCCGTCTTGGCTTGGAAACCTGCCTGAGCGCCTTGGATCAGGCAGATCAGGGCTTGGCCCGGCTGCCGGATGCTCTGGTGGTGCATCGTCACCTGGGGAGTCTGGATCTTCCGAAGGCGGAGAACGGAGAGCCTCAGGCCCTTGTGCATCCCGAACTGCAGGGCCGCGATTGGCAGGACATCAGCTCAACCCAGGCGATGTTCCGTGCTGCGGATGGGACCGATCGAGGTGAAGCGTGGGTTGAGGGGGAGATCCCGGTGTTTGTTAACGAAGCGGCCTACGCGGAGAAAAGCATTGCTTTCTCCCTCACGCGCCGGGAGGTGTGGCCCGTGGAGCCCACCTGGCTACCGGCCTTGCAGCAGCTGCTCTCTGCGGCTTAACCGCAGGCCCAAACACCTTTCCCTTCTTGAGAGCAGATCAGATTGCTCGTCTGACCATCGGCCCAGTACATCCGCAATCGGTCGTCCTCGGTGCCGATCCGCAGGGTGAGGGATCGCAGGGGACCGGCCGGGGTTTTGCTGTCGGCATCGCCGCCGGGCGACTTGATTTGTTGCAGCTCCTGCTCCAGCTGGTTGATGCGTTGTTCCAGCTGTTTGATCGAAGCGCTTGCGTTTGGTTGGTCCCCGCTTGAGCTCACCAGTCCACAGCTGGTGAGACCAACCGAGGTCAGCCCAAGACAAATCAGGAGAATCAAACGCTGCATGGGCCTGTGCTGATTGGCCCCAGCCTCTCAACAGAACTGGCCCTGGGCCAGACGTTCACTCCAATACACGGTGGCACCTTGAGCCTCCAGCTCCAGTCGCCTGTGGCGGGCCTGGCTCAGAGGAACGGTTTCCTCCAAGCGATGGCCGGCTTGCATCCAGCGGATCAGAACCAATAGTGCCTTGGTGAGTCTCATGAATCTTAAGTCTTTCGAAAGCATCGCTTTCCTCGCTTGGGGCGCTTAAGCGTTGGTTTCGCAATCTGTGGACACACAGCGCAAACTTCCTTTACACTCCCCTTTAGGCAGGGCTCTCCTGCCCTTCCTTAAACCGTTCCTTCGGGAACATTTCTTTCCGTTCTCATGACTACCACCCTCCAGCAGCGCTCCG
>Ga0189276_10260_pt1 | contig 35019 bp, 40 predicted proteins | sample N26A31minimetaG_FD_130321 | JGI IMG/M metagenome (GOLD analysis project Ga0189276, IMG submission 130321) | Marine microbial communities from the Costa Rica Dome - N26 A3-1 mini metaG | ecosystem: Environmental > Aquatic > Marine > Oceanic > Photic zone | place: Costa Rica: the Eastern Pacific... | reverse complement strand
CCGTGGGATCGCTCCCTCTTGGTCTCGTAAGCCGCCTCAGACACATCAAGACATTCGCCTCAAGCGCTTCGGCTTGCGCGCTCGCCTCTCGGCTCCCGCGCAAGACAAAACCATAACACCACAACCTCCACTGTCGCAATAGCGACCCTTCATGGCTGCACTAGGGCCTCTCCCCAGGGGAGAAAACGCGCCAAATGAGCCCATGAACCGGCCGCCAGCACAGGGAAGCCAAGGTCAGCAACGTCCTCTCCTGGAGAGAGCTGCGCTGGATCCGCATCCAACCAACGAATCGGACAACCCAACTCATCCAGCACCAACCAAGCCGCCGCCAGATCCCAGATCTTGGGCGTGGCTTCTAGGGAAGCGATGGTCTGCCCCATCGCAACGCTCACCAAATTGAGGCTGGCGACACCAAGCAAACGAATCTTCCCAGGAAAACGCTGATCCGGTTTGCGCTGCAACACCCGAATCGAGCGGCTGCAAAGAGAGACACAAGCACTGGTGGCAAGGGCTCGGGTCTCCGAGGTGAGCGGATGATTGTTTCGAGTGGCACCCCGACCACGCAGTGCGACAAAGCGTTGATTCAGCGCTGGCACATCCAGGAAAACCTCACTGGGACGGCCATCGACGAAACGGGCCACGGAAATCGCCCAATAAGGAATGCCCGCCGCAAAGTTGGTGGTCCCGTCCAAGGGATCCACCACCCAGTAGGCCCGCGTGTTTGGAACTGTTTTCGATCCTTCCTCGCTGAGAACGCCTTCACCGGGGGAGATGCTGGCTAACCCCTCCACCAGAGCGGCATCACTCCAGCGATCGCAGTCAGTAATTAAAGAACCATCGGGCTTCACGTCGGAGCCGATCTGACCAAAGTCCTGAAGCTGACGAGCACGGATGCGATCCAGCAACAGATGAACAGCGCCCAGTTGACCTTCACTGAGCACGGATGTCACCACAAGGGCTGAACAGGACTGGTCTCAGTTTGATTGACCGACGAACTTGCGGTGGCCACCGATGGGCAAGCGGTCTTCAGTGGCGTGGGCTCGATCGGAATCGGTTCTTGCTCCGGTTCTGGTTTGGTTCCCGTCAAGGAGACCGCGTTACAGGCGATCAAGGCATCCAGACCTGTGCGGCGCTGAAGCGTCACCAAATTGGTGTTGTAATCATTAATGGCACGGGCATATTTCAACTCTGCCTGGGTGAGATCACGCTGACTATTGACCACCTCTCTCTGGACCCCAACACCCGCTTGGACCCTCAGCTGAGACAGCCGAAGGGATTCTTGTGATGACAGAACCTCAGTGGCTGTGGTGTCAATGTTCTGAATGGCGGCTCGCAAACCCAAAAAGTTTCTCTCCACCTGAAGGCGGATCTGATCACGAGTTCTCGCAAAATTGAGGCGGCTTTCTTCCGCGGCCTGCTTGGAGCGCCTGTATTCAGCACGAGCACGCCCACCGTCAAACAAGCGCCAACTCGCAGTTAACGCCGTGCTGTTCTGCACGCCATAAGTGAAATCCCCCATATCGATATCACTACGAGATGTCTGGCCGTTTTGCCCTTCCGTGCGCGACGCCGAGGTGGAATTCACAAAACGCACGACAGGCTGCACTGCCGCCAGGGACGCATTGGCTTGACTGTTGTTGATTGAGATATCAAGGATCAGTTGATCAAGCTCTTCGCTGTAGTTGTACGCAGCAACAATGCTTTCCTGGAGTGTGGGCTCCCAGAGGCCCAAGGGTCGCGCGGGGGTCGCGGCAGTCGGAGTGACGTCCTGAGGAAGGCCTAGCACTCTGGCCAGGTTGCGGCGCTGAGTCTCCTGATCACGCCGGTTAGTAGTCAGGATATTGCGGTCCCGCGCCAGCTGAGTCTCCGCTTCTAGGACATCCAGCTTCGTATTCACACCTGCATTGAAGCGCGCCCGGGCATCGCGGTAACTCACCAATGACGCTTTGACAGAGTCCTGGCCGATGCGCACACCCTCATCGGCTTGCTGCAGCGCGAAGTAGGCAGTTTGCGCCTCTAGTCGAAGATCACGAAGAGCAATCAAATACGAGTCGCCGGCTCGCTCAAAGCGATCGCGAGCGGCAGCGATTTGAGGAACACGGGCGGGATTGATCAGATCCCAACTCACCTGCAAGCTGCCATTGACCCGCCACTGACGACCGTAGGTCTCGTTGTTGGTGACGAAATCTGGGTTTCGGTAGGAATACGACTTGAAATACTCAGGGAGTCCGCTGGCCGAAAGGTCAACGGTGGGGTACCAGGCGGCGATGGCTGCACGGAGTCCAGATTTGGCCTGATCCACCCGACTGGCCGCTGCTTTGAGCTGAGGGCTATTGACCTCTGCCAGTTGAAGCGACTCTTCGAGGGTGAGGGGACGCAGCTCATGGATACGCACCTGAGATGGTGCATCAGGGAGAGCCAGGCTGGGGGGAGCCGCCAAAGGAAGAAGCGGAGGCGGCAGCGCATCAACCGCGGGAGAGATCACAGAAGGATCTGCCTTGGGACGGGCACCCTTCGAGTCAATCGCGTCCGGCAGCGTGGCCTGATCAATCAAGGCCGAATCAACTTGAACAGCGTCTTCGCTGAGCGCAGGGGGAACACCGGAAGAGACAACGCCCGCTACGAGACAAATACCCGCGGTGATCAGGCGCACAGCAATCAAGGAGTTCCACGGAGCTTAGGGACTTTTTCCTATGGCACCCAAAACTGAGTCCACGACGTCAGCCGCCCCATGCACGATCTGAATGGGGACAGGCAACTGCGCGGCCAAGGATTCCAGGGTCATGTCATCCAGGAAAACGGGCTCCCCTTGCCGCAACATCACGGATGGCAGCAGCAGCTCATCGCCCAGCTCTCGGCCCTGCAGGCCAGTGAGCAGATCCTGTCCCGTCAGCAATCCGGTCACCACTTGCTCCTGCCCCCAGTAAGGACTCGGCAATCCGATCAGGTGAAACTCGACGCCATCAACAGCATTCAGCCGTTCAGCCACAGGCTGCAACGCCTGCGCCACGATCTGACCGACCACCCAGCTGCAACGACGGGGCTGAGGAACCGCGCTGGGCAAATCCTCAGTTGCGGCATCCAATGCTTCAAGGAAGGCACGGATGCTGCCCACGCCGTTTTCCTGCTGCGGGAGATCCTCGTAGTTGTCCCGGGGCGGCAAGGGCAACCCCGCCACCAGGTACCACTCATCGGAGAGCCAGGCGAAACGGGTGCCCAAAACCTCCTGAAAGTGCTGCTGCATGGGTTCCACCTGAGCAATCACCCTGCGGGCGCAGTCCGGATCCACAGGGACCAGACCATCGTCAGCCGGCCTGAAACGGGTGAGCCCCACCGGCACAACCGCCGCAGACAACACCGCCGGCCAGGGGCCAGCCGCGAAGGAGGCGAGGTCGTTCAGCGTTCTCGCCAAGGCAGGACCGTCATTCAGTCCTGGACAAACCACAACCTGGGCATGGATTTGCAGATCGCGCTGATCAAACCAGGCGAGCTGGTCCATCACCTGGGCAGCACGCGAATTCACCAGCAAGCGTGAACGCAGCTCGGGATCCGTGGCATGCACCGACACAAACAACGGCGATAAACGCTGCTCTTCAATTCGCTGCCAGTCGCCCTCGGCCAGGTTGGTGAGCGTCAGATAGGAGCCATAGAGAAAACTTAGGCGGTAATCGTCGTCTTTGAGATAGAGGCTGTCGCGCCGCCCCGGGGGCTGCTGATCGATAAAACAGAACGGACAGTTGTTGTTGCACTGGCGCAAACCATCGAACAGAGCCTCGGTGAAAGCCAGCCCAAGGCCGTCATCGGCATCCTTCTCCAACTCCACCCGATGCAGCGCACCCTTGGCATCACGCACCTCAAGGCAAAGCTCCTCCTCCACGCAGAGGTAGCGGTAATCGATCAGATCGCGCGGGCGAATGCCATTGATGCTGAGCAACTGATCACCGGGCTCAAAACCCAGCTCCTCCCCGATCGAGCCAGACTCGACGGAGGCCACCACCGCGGGCTGCGGTTGACGACCACTGCTACTTGGATCCAGAGCTGCAACGGCAACCCCGGCGGATGGCTCATTCCACACAAGCCGGCTTCATCTGAACTCAGTGTGCGCCGTGAACGCCCCACCAGACCAGCAACAGCAGCCCGAACAGCAGCCGGTAAGCGACGAACACCCAGGTGCTGTTGCGCTGCAGGAATTTCAGCAACCAATCAATCGCCAGCCACGACACCACTGCAGCTGAACCAATGCCCACCAGCAACGGCAGGGGACCGTTGCCACGGCTGGCGGCCAAAGCATCCTTGAGCTCCACCAGACCCGCGATGGTGATGGCGGGAATGCCCAAAAGAAAGGAAAACCGGGCTGCATCAGCACGCTGCCAACCGTCAAACAGGGCCGCCGTGAGGGTGCTGCCGGAACGCGAGACCCCAGGGATCAATGCAAGGGCCTGAGCCAGCCCCACCAGCAGGCCATCGCGGCCTGAAACCCCTGGAAGCTGCTTACACCGTGCGCCGACCCGTTCAGCCAAGGCCAGCAGCAACGCCATCACAATCGAGACGATGGCAATCGAAGGAACACTGCGCAGGGGTGACTGTTCATAGCCCTGGGCCCAGACGAATTTGATCCCTAATCCGATCAGCAAGACCGGCAGGGTGCCCACCACCATGGCGAACCCGAGACGCGCCTCTGGTTCACGCCACTGGCCATTGCGGAAGGCGCGGCTGATGCCCCGCAGCACCTGGCTTAGATCGGCGCGGAAATAGGCGATAACGGCAACGATGCTGCCCAGCTGAATGGCGGCGGTCACGGAGACACCCGGGTCGCCCCAACCCAGGAGCTCAGGCACCACCTTCAGGTGGGCGGTGCTGCTGATCGGCAGAAACTCAGTGAGTCCTTGAACCACCCCCAACACCAGATCACGCCAGCAGGCCTCCAGCAGGCTGAGGGATGCAGAGGGGTCCGCCATCAACGTGTGAGTGTCGCTCTGACGGTATCCCCGGAAGACGAAGCGGGCATGTCAGCCGCGTCACTGGATGATGTCTTCTAAGGTTCCGTGACTTTCTTCACAAAGGGCATTTGATCGGCGGCACCTGGCAAACATCAGCCCCCGCTCGGTCGTGGTCCTTTCCCGTGGCCCGCATCGCCGCAGCCATGGTGGTGCTGCCGGTGTTCCTGCAAGCCCCCTGGGTAAGGCTGGATCCGTTTTCAGCCACCTTGTTCACCGGAGTTCTGGTTGCAGCTGGACTGGTGATGCACCAGAGCCGCTCCCAGACAACATCCGACCTGGGTTCCCTGCTGGTGGGTTTCAGCGGTAGCTGGCTGGCAGGTTGCATTTTCTGGGGTTGGCTGCGGGCCCATCCCGTTCTGCACCTGCCGGTGGAAGCCTTCGCCGTGCCCATGGCCTTGGGCGGCCTGCAGGGGCGCTGGCGCATAGCGGCAACGTTTTATTTGTCATCCCTTGTGGGCACAGCTTGCACCGACCTGGCCATGGCGGCCACCGGCGTGATGCAGTTCTGGCCCGCAGTGGTGACAGCCTCCCTCGATCAAGCGCCGCTACTGCTGCATCAAGCGGGGACACATCTGCTTCAGCCCCTGCCCCTGGTCACTCTGGTGGTCTCAGCAGTTCTCGTTCTGTTAGCTGGACGTCGCCTGAGCAGGAACAGCGGCGGTTTCACCGGTGAAGCGGGATCCATGGCCGCTGCCGTCTTGATCACCACCCTTTGGGTGGATGGCTTGTTCTTGCTCTCAGCCTTGCTGCAGCCCGGGCTCAGTGGCCTGATCGAGTGAAACGAACTGCAAAAGCTGCCCCGATTCAAAGGCTTGAACGGCGCAACGACTTGTAGTCTTCCGGAGCCGGCACTGCCGGTCGACCCGTTCCGACCCCTGATCGAGAGTTGAGATGAAGCGGCTTCTGAGCTGGCTGACCGGCGCACTGGTGATGGCGAGCCTGATTGCAGGTCTCGTGCTTCCGAGCAGCGTCTACGCCGACGACGACCTTCGCAGCAAGTATTCCGGCAACGAGATCCGCAACATTGCGGACGACAAAATTGCCGCACGGGACGGCAAGGTGGATTTGAACAATTCCTCCGTGCGCCGTTTCCAGCAGTTTCCCGGGATGTACCCGACCATGGCCGGCAAGATCGTGCTGGGTGGCCCTTACGACAGCGTTGACGACGTGCTCTCTCTTGATCTGACCGAGCGTCAGCAAGAGCTGTTCGCGAAGTACCGCGACAACTTCACCGTCACCCCTCCCTCAATTGCTCTGAACGAGGGCGACGACCGCATCAACGACGGCCAATACCGCTGATTCCTGACCCCGTCACACTGGTTGTGACTGCTTGAACCGCCGGACCACCGGCGGTTTTTTTGTCCCCGTGATGGCCCAGCCCCGCAGCTCTGATCCCATCCCCTCAGGTCCCTGGGACGTGGTGGTGATCGGTGCCGGGGCTGCTGGCTTGATGACCTGCCTTGATCTGCCGCCGGAGTTCAAGGTGTTGCTGCTCAACCGCAACACGGGACGTCGTTCTTCCAGCCGCTGGGCCCAGGGGGGCATCGCCGCGGTGACCCGCAACGAGGACAGCGCCGACAGCCATGCGGAGGACACCGTTCTGGCTGGAGCCGGCCTTTGCGATGGCGATGCGGTGCGGCTGTTGGTGCAGGAAGCACCCCATTGCGTGGAGCGCCTGGAGCAGCTGGGCATGGCCTTCGACCGGGATCAGGACGGTCTGGCCACCACCCTGGAAGCAGCCCACAGCCACAGGCGGGTGCTGCATGTGCAGGACCGCACAGGGCGAGCCCTGGTGGATGTGCTGCGGGATCGTGTTGAGCAACGGCCAGGATTGCTGCATCGCCGCGGCGTGCGCGTGACGCAACTGCTGGTGCGCGATGGGCGCTGTTGCGGTGTGCAGGTGCTGGATGGGGCCCATCTTCACGGGATCGAAGCCCGCGCCGTGGTGTTGGCCAGCGGCGGTGGGGGTCATCTGTACGCCAACACCACCAACCCAGCCCAGGCCTGTGGCGAAGGCATCGCCCTCGCCTGGCAGGCGGGCGCAGCCGTGGAAGATCTGGAATTCGTTCAGTTCCATCCAACGGCCATCCGCCTGGATGACGCCCCCTGCTTTCTGATCTCAGAAGCCGTTCGCGGAGAGGGCGGCGTGCTGGTGGATGCCCTGGGGGGCAGCCCTGTGGCCCACCTGCCCCAACGCGACCTCTCACCGCGGGACCAAGTGAGCCGAGCCTTGATGCAGGCCATGCAGCGGCAGCAGGTGAAGCAGATGTGGCTCGACTTCGCCGCCATCCCGCGGGAGCAAGCGGAACGACGCTTCCCAACGATCCTCGACCGCTGCGACGAACTCGGACTGAATCCATTGGAAAGGCCCATCCCCGTGGCCCCAGCCGCCCACTACTGGATGGGAGGGGTGGCCACAGACCTGCAGGCCGCCACCACACTGCCGGGGCTCTATGCCGTGGGAGAAGTGGCCTGCACAGGCCTGCACGGCGCCAACCGACTGGCCAGCAACTCCCTGATGGAGTGCCTGGTGTTCGCCCATCGCCTCAAAGAGATCGAGCTCGGCCCCGTCCCAGCAGCCCTCGCCAGCGACAAAACGCAGCCGCTTGCGTTGGACCTCGACGGCTGCAGCAGTTCGCAGTTGATCGACGCCATCGAGAAGCTGCGGCAGCTCTGCTGGCGACGGGCGGGGGTGGAACGATCCGCCGCTGGACTGCGCCAGGCCATCGGCAAAGTGAAAGCCGACGAACAACATCTGGAGCAGCAGGCACTGCTCCAGGCCCTGATACGGCAAGACCCTCGTGCCCCCAGGCTGTTGGCTGAAAACAGCCGGCGCGATCTGAACCTGTTGCTGGATCTCCACCACAGGTTGCTGACCAGCCGCCTGATGCTGGAGGCCTGCCTGTTTCGCGGAGAAAGCCGGGGAGGCCACTACCGCAGCGATGCTCCTGCGCCGCTACCGCAATGGAGGCAGCATTCCCGGCAACAACGGCAACGGGGCATCGTCACCCGTGCCGTCCGGGACTGAAGGCAGTGCTGATTCAGAAGTCGGTGTCGCCCTTGTAGCCACTGAGTTCCGCAAGGGTGTCGAGCCCTTTCACTCCGGAATCGATGCTGCCGTTGATCTCCCAGCTGGGGAAACCCTCCAATCCCTTGCTGCGGCAGAGATCGGCCTGGTTGTTCTCACCGTCTGGCGCACACTCCACCACGTTCAGCTGGTCCGAGGCCTGCTTGCCGAACAGCTCCTTCTGTTCGTGGCAGTGGGGGCACCAGTAAGCGGAATACATCACGGCGCCGCTGCTGGTGAGGTGCTCAGCCAAGGCGATCGAAGCGGACGTGCTCTCAGTGGTGACGACGGGTGCAACGCCGGATCCGCTGGCCACAGCGTCGGGCCGGTTTGGATCCACCACCGACGCCCAGATCAAGCCCCCCAGTAGCACCGCCAGGGCCAGAAGCACGCCGCGGAACAGCAGCTGACCGAAGTCGTCCCAACCACCACCAACGATGGACAGCACAAACAGGGTGAGAGAGAGCGCAGCCGAAAGAACGCAGAAGAAGCAGAAGGCCTGGATCTTGAGCAGCATCACCCCCAACAGCACACCGCTGAAGACGGCCATACCGAGGGACACGGTGAACAGCCCCCACCAGGTGCGACGGGACAAGTCACCCTTGTTCTCTTGCAGCCCTGGCAACAGGGGCAGCAGCGCCATCAGCAGCACAGTGCCATAGGCCAGCACCCCCACCAACGAGAGCGGAATCCCGGCGAACACCGTGCCCCAGGCGCTGTTCAGCACCTTGTCGCAACCGTCGGCCCCCATCGGACAGGTGAGATTGCCGAGCAGACCCCAACGCTTCAGGGTGATCGAACCGGTGTCGATCAGCCCAGCGGTGGCCAGCACCGCCATGGCGATGCGGGCCCACTTAGCGCCGGAATCCTGACGGCGACGGCTGACGAGACGGGTGGTGCCCATCCTTGAACTTCAAGTGATCGGATTCTGTCAGTTCCGGCGTGATCAGGCCGCTTCGTAGGCTGATCTTTGGCCTGCCGGCGACGTGATGACCAGCACCCCGACGAAACCGACGGTCGCCTTCGCCCACCTGGGCTGCGAGAAGAATCGGGTGGACACCGAACACATGGTGGGGCTGCTGGCGGAAGCGGGCTACGGCGTCAGCACCGATGAACGGGATGCCGCCGTTGTGGTGGTGAACACCTGCAGCTTCATCCAGGACGCCCGCGAAGAATCGGTGCGCACCCTGGTGGGACTGGCGGAACAGGGCAAGGAATTGATCATCGCGGGATGCCTGGCCCAACATTTCCAGGAGGAGTTGCTGGAGTCGATCCCCGAGGCCAAAGCCATCGTGGGAACCGGCGACTACCAGCACATCGTGGATGTGTTGCAGCGGGTGGAAGCGGGGGAGCGGGTGAACCAGGTGAGCGCCGTTCCCACCTTTGTGGGTGACGAACACCTGCCACGCCAACGCACCACCGACCAGGCGGTGGCCTTCCTCAAGGTGGCCGAGGGCTGCGACTACCGCTGCGCCTTCTGCATCATTCCCAAGCTGCGAGGGGATCAGCGCAGTCGGCCGATCGAATCAATCGTGGCTGAAGCCCACCAACTGGCGGAACAGGGGGTGCAGGAGCTGATCCTGATCAGCCAGATCACCACCAACTACGGCCTTGACCTCTACGGCAAACCCAAGCTGGCGGAACTGCTGCGAGCCCTTGGCGACGTGGAGATCCCCTGGATCCGGGTCCACTACGCCTATCCCACCGGGCTGACCCCAGACGTGCTGGCGGCCTACCGGGAGGTGCCCAATGTGGTGCCTTATCTGGATCTGCCGTTGCAGCACAGCCATCCGGAGGTGCTGCGGGCGATGAACCGCCCCTGGCAGGCGGATGTGAACGACCGCCTGCTGGATCAGATCCGCGACCAACTCCCCGATGCGGTGCTGCGCACCACGTTGATCGTGGGGTTCCCCGGCGAAACAGAGGAGCACTTCCAGCACCTGATGGGCTTCCTCGAGCGCCAACGCTTCGATCATGTTGGTGTGTTCACCTTCTCTCCGGAGGACGGCACAGCAGCAGCGGACCTGCCCGATCGCGTCGATCCCGAGGTGGCCCAAGCCCGCAAGGATGCCCTGATGGCTCTGCAACAACCCATTTCGGAGGAAGGCAACAGCCGCTGGGTGGGGCGCACTGTTGACGTGCTGATCGAACAGCACAACCCGCAAACCGGCGAGATGATCGGGCGCTGCGCCCGCTTTGCGCCCGAAGTGGATGGTGAAGTGCGGGTGCAACCCGGCGCCGATGGTCAACAGGCCGCGCCGGGCAGCCTGGTGCCGGTGGAGATCACCGGGGCTGACATCTACGACCTCAGCGGGAGGATTGTTGGTGCCCGCGCCATGGTGGCCGCAGCGAAACGCCAGGGTTGACCCTTCTCAAACTGCGGGCCGAGCAGCAACGCCAGCTTTTTCTGATCGCCTCCGGCGTGAGCACGGCTGGGTCCTTCGCCGGCATCACCGCCAAGGGCTGGATTCTGATGAAAGGGGGCGTGGACCCCTTCGTGCTGGCGTTGAACTTTGCCGCTCTTTCACTTCCAAGCTTGCTGGTGAGTGGTCCAGCGGGGGTGCGCACCGACCGGGTGGGCTGTGAACGGGTGCTGGTGCAGGCGCAATGGGCACTGCTGACTGCCTCTGGACTGGGGGCCCTGGCGATTCCCCTGTTGGAGGGCACAGCCCAGGTGCTGCTGCTGCTCTGCAGCACCCTTTTGGTGGGCATCGCCGGCGCCTATGAGTTAACGGCCCGCAACAAGTACTGCTCGATCCTGGTGGAGCAGCCGGAACAACTGGCGGGCTACCTCACCAGCTTTTCGGTGGTCTTCAACGTGGGCAAGCTGGTCGGCCCCCCGATCGGCGGGTTATTGCTGGCGGCCACTGGCCCGGCCTGGGCCCTGGGGATTGATGCGGCCAGCTACCTGCTGCCAATCGCCAGTGTGATGTTCTTGCTCAACCCGAATCGGGATCAGGAAGTGCGCAGCAGCGGGCAAGACGCCAGCCTGCTCAAAGCCTGGCACCACTGCGGTGGCACCCTTCAAGGGGTGCTCAGCTTCACCGCTGTGCTGTGTCTGATCGGGTTTTATCACCCGGGACTGGCCCCGTTGATCGCCTTCGATCAACTGGGACCCAAACCCACGGATCTGGGGCTGTTCACCAGCGTGCTGGCGGGCGGGAGCATCGTGGGCGGGCTGGTGCTGCAACGCAACAGCCAACGTTTCTGCCGGCGCCCTTTCCTCACTCTCGGGGGGTTTGGCTTGATTACCGCAGTGGCCCAGCTGGGAATGGCCCGTACTCCAGGGCCTGTGTTCAGTCTGGCCATGGCCTTTCTGATCGGAGCCGGCACAGCCGGGCTGCTGAGCAGCTGCAACCTAATCAGTCAGATCGGCTCACCACAGGTGATGCGAGGCCGGATGGCTGGGCTCAGCCAGATCGCCTTTCTCGGCGGTGGCGGGCTCAGCGGATTGATCGTTGCCCTGATGGTGATGTTCACCAACCTCTCCACGGCTTTCGCCGTCACCGGTGGCCTCAGCGCTGCTGTGGCTGTGCTCTGGATGCGAAAGCGAGGAGCGAAGACGTTGGAACCGCTCAGATGAGCTTGATTCCCTTCAGCAGCTTGGTGAGCACAAAAGCCGTCACCAGACCGGAACCAACCAGGCCGAGATAGATGCCGACGCCCATGTGCAAGTACGGAGATGACAACCATTAGATCAGATACCGGCCTGGGTTCCGGCCATTGCGCTTGGGGTTTGTGAACAGCTGATACCGACTGATAGGTATCTCCAGCCGGGCCGTTCGGACGTCTTTTCACCAACGCCCAACGCCATGCGCACGCTTTTCGTTTATCCCGAGTTCCCGAAGACCTTCTGGAGTTACGAAAAGATTCTCGAGTTGGTGAATCGCAAAGTCCTGCTCCCCCCCTGGGGTTAGTCATCGTGGCAGCACTTCTCCCTCAGGAATGGGAGATGAAGCTGGTGGACCTCAAGGCGCTGAGCATCATGGTGTGGCGGCAGGGCATCAAGCGCAACACCCGCACCCGTTTCTGGCGTTACCTGCTCGGCATGGCACGCAACAATCCTGCCCTGCTTGAACAGTTCCTATCGGTGCTGGCCCACAACGAGCACTTCCTCGAGTACCGCTCGATCGTTCAGAAGGAAATCCGCGAGCAACTGGAATCACTGCCCCCAGAAGAACCCACAGCAGCCAAAGAACTGCAGCCAGCCTGATCCTCAGTCCTGCACATAGACCGTGCCGTCACGCAGGCACTGCTCAGCCTTCTGCAACTCCCGTCCCAAATAAAGGGCATGGTCGAGGCGACTGACCGGGTGTGGTGCTTCCCCTTCCGTGAGCTGGATGCCCAGCTGTTTGGCCGTACTGCCGCGGTAAACCGCTGAAGGGCGCCGAGGAGCATTGCCCCCGTCGCAGCGCAACACCTCACCGGTCTCGGAATCTCGGGCCAACCCCTTGTCATCGATGGTGTTGCCGTAGTGCTCAAGCACCAATTCGGCCGCATCACGATCCAGTTTGATCAAGAAATAGCCACTGGGATCCAGAGCGATGAACCGCTGGGACAGGCGCTGATCAAGAGCATCCATCGCCGCAGCGATGGATGCCGGTGCTTCCGGAGTTGTGGTCATGACTTCAACCTACAAAGCCAAGGCCGGAGGTTCTGCTTTGAAGGGCAGCTCCGCATTGATCGCCTCGATCTCCTCCAGCATCAAGCCATTCACCTTGGGCAACCAGGCACGGATCAACTGATCCATCTGGGGCTGATACCAGCGGTGCAGGCTGGCGTGGGGACGGGCCACAAAGCCTCGCCGGCGTTTATGGCTGCCACCGGCTCCAGGGTCAAAGCTGACGATGCCGTTGGCCAAGGCCCATTCGATCGGAGCGTAGTAACAGACTTCGAAGTGAAGACAATCGATCTCCTCGTGGCTGCCCCAGTAGCGGCCCCAGAGCTGTCGACCGTCCTGCACGCACATCGACATTGCCACCGGATCGCGCGGGTCACCTCGGTGGGCAGAAAAAAGCACCAGCTGATCGCGGTGCAGCCGTGCCAACGCTTCAAAAAAGCCCTCTTCCAGGTATTTGCTGCCCCACGGTCCCCAGCGAGCACAGTGCTGCTCGTAGAAACGATGCATGGATTGCAACAGCGGCAGATCCAGCTGATCGCCGCTGAGGGGTGTCACGGTGATCCCGGCTTTGGCCACGGCCTTGCGTTCCCGCTTGATGTTGCGGCGCTGGTTGGCATTGAAGCCCTTGAGGTAATCCTCAAACGTCCGGTCGTCGCCGCGGCTCCACAGGCTCTGCTGGTTCAGCCAGGCGGCACAGCCGGCGGCCTCCGCCTGGGGCCGCCACTGCGGATCCACGTAGAGGAAATTGCAGCTGAGGATCCCGTTCTGTTCGCAGAAGCGATCGATCGCCCGCAGCAACTCCCGGGTGAGCGGAGCTTCATCTTCTCCAGATCGCACATGGAAGCGGTAGCCCAGCACTGGGCTCACCGGACTCATGCCCAGGAGCTTGGGGTAGTAGCGCAGCCCCAGATCCGCCGCCAGACGGGCAAAGGTTTGGTCGAACACAAACTCGCCATAGCTGTGGCCCTTGAGGAACAGTGGAGCCACCGCAATCGGAATGTCATCACGCCAGAGGGCCAGATGCAGGGGCTGCCAGCCCTGCTCGGGAATGATGCTTCCGGAGCTTTCCAAGGCCTCCAGCCAACTCCAGCGGTAGAAGGGGATCGCGGCGTCTCCAACCAGGCTGTTCCACTGCTGCTCTGGGATTTCGTTGATGGAGCGATGCCAGCGGGCCGTGAGTGACGTCATTGCGACGGTGCCTTTGGCCGAGGTGGGACGACCTTAACCAGATCGGATCCGTCGGTAGCGAACAAGCCACTCACCGTCCCCAAGATCCTCAGCACCATCGGACTGCCAAGCACCTGGTTGCGCCAAGACAGCTGGCAACGGCACATCGGTGCAAGGCAACCAACTGAAGCGGCCGCCCAGGAGCTGGGGCACCAAGGTGAGCTGGAGCGCATCGACGCAATCGGCTTGCAACAGATCGGCACTGAGCTGGGCGCCACCCAGAAGCACCAGACGCTGAATCCCAGCTGCTCCGAGCGCCTTGAGCCGGTCCGGCCAGGTTGGGGCCAAAGGGAACCAACGATCAAAACCTTGATCCACAGGTTCAGGAGCCAGCAGCCAACGTTGAAGCGGCTGATCAAAAAACCGCCAGGTGCTTGAGAAGTCTGGGGATCGGCTCACCACCACAGCGGCCGGCTGCTCGGCGCGCCCCTCGCTTCGGCGTTGCTCAAGCAGCTGAGGGCTGCGGATCAAGCAGGTGCACTGATGGGCCCGCAGGGTTCCAGCACCGATCAAGCAGGCATCCCCCCAGGCGAGCGCCTGCTCCAGGGCGCGCCGATCTCCTTCACCACCCAGCTGGGCCGCACCGCCTTCATGCGGAGCAAGGCGTCCATCGAGACTGATGGCCAGCACCAGCCGCACGCAGGGGCGAGAAAGGGTTGGGCGTGTGGGAGTGGGGCTTTGGGGCATCAAGCCGTCGATCAGACGGCAGCCACGGCATCAAGGGCAGCTGGGGACATCTCCAGTTGCGGTGCTTCGGCGTAAACCTCGGCCGCATTGTTCGGGCTCTCCTGCAATCGCACCTTGTGCAGGCTGGCGCCGATGGCCTTGATCGGGCTGGAGAGACGATCAGCGATGTGCAGGGCGATGTTCTCGGCCGTGGGCACGCACTCCTCAAAGAAAGGGACGTCCTTGTTGAGGAAGGTGTGGTCGAAGGGCTCGACCACCAGATCATCCACGAGGCGCTGCAGCGCGGAGAGGTCGCAGACCATCCCGGTGCGGGGATCAATCTCACCACGCACGGTCACGTCCACCAGGTAGTTGTGGCCATGGCCGTGGGGACGGGCGCACTTGCCGTAGATCGCTTCGTTCTCCTTCTGACTGAGCTCCGGGCGGGCCAGTCGGTGAGCGGCGGCGAAGTGGGTGCGAATGGTGAGGAAGGCGTCCATGGGATGTCCGAGATAGTCGGCCCAAAGGCCCGGTTGTTCGTAGAGGCGCAGCGCCGTGATCGGCAGATGAGGACTGAGGCGCTGCCAGATCACCCGCACCAGGGCCTCGGTGGTGGGGAGGCAACCTTCAGCGGTGGCAACGTCAAATTCCGGCCAGGCCTCATTGAGGAAGCGGAAATCGAGTTGGCCCGTCACCTCGTTGCGGATGGCGTGCTTCACCTCCGAGAGGTTGAGCACCATGCCGTCGGCGTCCAGACCGCCAGCCATGGAGACAATCAGCTCGTAGTTGTGGCCGTGGCCAGGAGCCAAAGCGCAGGGCCCGAAACGGGCGGCATTGTCATCGGCAGACAGTTCCGGCAGCCAATAGCGATGGCTGGCACTGAAACAGGCCCTCCGGGTGATGACACAACCACGACCCTGGCCGTGCCGTGCTGGTGACTTCGTTTCAGTCATGTGACGTTCCGGCCGCGAGGCATCCTAATGAGCTAATGCCGTTTCCGAGTCATGGCGGATTCCACCCCCACCCTCAAGCAGCGTCTTGGCGGGCGCAGCCTTTATCTGGTGGGAATGATGGGCAGCGGCAAGACGAGCACGGGCCGCCCCCTGGCCGAACGCCTGGGCTACGGCTTTGTGGATGCAGATGCGGTGATCGAACAGGCGGCGGGCTGCAGCATCCCCGAAATCTTTGATCGGGATGGTGAAGCGGGCTTCCGCAGCCTGGAAAGCCAGGTACTCAGTGCGATCAGTCAGCGTCACTCGCTGGTGGTGGCCACCGGAGGCGGCGTGGTGACCCAACCGGAGAACTGGGGATTGCTGCACAGCGGCATCGTGATCTGGCTCGATGTGGTGCCAGACCAGTTGCTGCAGCGGCTGAACGCCGACAGCACCGTGCGCCCGTTACTGCAAACCGCCGATCCGGAGGCGGCTCTGAACGCACTGTTGAACGAGCGTCGTCCCCTCTATGCCGAGGCCGATCTCACGGTGGTGATCAACGACGAAACCCCAGAGGCCGTGGCCGACGGAATCCTGCAACTGGTGCCAAGCCTGCTGAAGGATCCGACCCAACGCCGAACCGACTGAATCTCAAGCGGTGGGCGGCTCCAAACGCACCGCAAACCACTGCAAAGTCACCCCAGGGCTGATCTCCAGATCACAGGCCGTATCGATCAACCGCTGCGCCGCTGCGTCGACATCGGGTTGATCTGCCAGATCGTCCGGCAACTGATCGAGGCTGCGCAACCAACCGCTCAGCCATGTCAACGTGTCAGCAGCGCTGAGCAACTGCTCCGGCTTGCCGGGCTCCAGCACCACATAGTCATCAAGGGCACGGATCAGGGGATCAGACATGGAACGGCGGTTGTGGATGCTGCTGATCAGCCTCACCATCCTGCTCAGTGGCGGCCCAGCCTGGGCCCAGACAGGTCTTGAGCAGCGGTTGAACAGTTGGCCCGACTGGAGCCTGCCGGCACCGTTGCCGCGGCCCTCAAATCGGGACGACCTGATTTACCCCGACTGGTTTGCCGGGCTTTGGCAAGTGGAGAGCGTTGATCTCGATGCCCCCGACGATCCACCCCTGCTGCATCAGGCACGATTTCAAGCCGACCGGCGCGGTCGACTGGTCGGCGATCGCAGCTTCAACGCCACGGCCATCGGTCGTGCCCTGCTTGGCGAGCAGCTTCTGGGGGTAGAAGAAGACCCCGACTCCGCCAATCGCCAGATTGCCCGACTGAAAGGGGATCTCTATCTCGAGACCACGGTGACGGGCCGCCACCAGGAGAGCCCGAGCGCCGACACCTTCCTGGCCGATGAATTGGTGCTGCAGATCCTGCATGCGCCCGGGCCGCCGCGGCTGAGCAGGATCGAAACCCTGAGCCGTTATCACCGCTGCGGCAAGGACATCTGCGCCGAGCAATGGCAAGGGCGCTACGCCTCTCCGGGCGAGAGCCTGCGGGATCAGGCCATCGCCCAGCACCACTACCAACTGCGCTTCACACCTCTTCCAGAGTCCGCTCCATCAATTTGAGTTCGATCTGGTCGCGCCACTGGAACAAGGGCTGCAGCTTGGGGTGATCGCTCAGCCCAGGCACACCTTTACCGGCCAGGGCTGCTCCCGCCGAAGAGGGGAAGCGCAGCAACGACAACTGAGCGGCAACGGCGATGTCGGCAATGGTCATGCTGTCCCCCACCAACCAGGGGCTGGCCTGCACGGATGTGGCCAACTGCTCCAGGCTGGCCAGCAGCTCGGTGCGCTCCTTCTGGTTGACCAGTTCGGTGATGTTGCTCACCCAACCGCCTGGGATCACTCCCATCACCGAACGCACGGGGTCGGGCAGGTCGTCGGGCAACAGGGCCACCCGTAGCTCAGGATCCAGTGCCGCGGCCTGCACCAGGGAGGAGCGGCCCGCCATGGCCAGGGTGGTGTCGGCCCAGTCCTCCAGCAGATGCACCTGGGCGGACTGACGCGGATCAGCGGGAATCAGTGCAGGGTCTGGCTCCCGCTGATCCAGATGCAGTGCAATGGCGCTGGAGTCGGCGATGACCTGATCACCATCCACCAACACGGGAACCTGCCGTTGGCCGGACAGCCGGAACACGGCCACCTGGCCGACACCGGGGGTCACCTCCACGGTGCGGAAACTCAGCCCCTTGGCCTGCAACACCATCCGCACCTTGAGACAAAACGCGGAATGGCGGAATTGATGCAGCTCCAACATGTCCAAAACAGCCATGGGCCCGGCAGAGTAGCCAGCAGATTTGCAAGCACGCCAGAACCATGCGGGAGTTTTTCCTCAACGTCTCCCGTTATCCCCGTTACTTGATCGCCTTCACCCTCGGGGTGATGAACTCCGTTGCCGAACCCCTGGCCGCACGCCGGAGCAATCCCGTCACGGCCGTGGCCTTGATCGGCGCCTTGATCAGCGGTGGAATCAGCCTCACCTTGGTGCTGCGTGCCATGGTGAATTCAGCACCGATGGCGTGATGGCACAGGGGCGTCGAGTGGAGAGGGTGGCCGCCCTAATCCGCAAAGAAGTCAGCGAACTGATGATCAATGGCATCCGTGATGAACGGGTGCACCAGGGCATGGTGAGCATCACCGAAGTGGAAGTGTCCGGCGATCTGCAGCACTGCAAGATCTTCGTGAGCGTGTTTGGGGAAGCTCAGGAGCGCGACCAGGTGCTCGAGGGGCTTCAGGCCGCCAGCGGCTTCCTGCGGGGAGAACTGGGGCGACGGCTGCAGATGCGACGCGCTCCCGAAGTGGTGTTCCAACTGGATCGGGGTCTGGAACGCGGCACCTCAGTGCTGGGACTGCTGAATCGCCTCGAAGACGAACGGCAGCAGCGGGGCGAGATTCCCCCCGGCAGTGATCAACAGCCAGGCAGTGATGAACAGCCGGCCGGCTAACAGCCTGCGGCGCCGCGTAGCGGAACTGCTGGTGGTGCGGGCCAGTGGTCATCTGAGCGACCAGCAGCGTCGCTACCCGCAGTGGGAGCTTCCAAACAGCGAACTGCAGCGCCTGCTGCGGGAAGGTGTTGGTGGCGTGATCCTGCTGGGGGGCAGCGCTGTTGAGCTGCAACAACGCACCCAGCAACTGCAGGGCTGGAGTGAGCAGCGGTTGCTGATCTGCGCGGACGTTGAAGAGGGCGTTGGCCAGCGCTTCGAAGGGGCCAGCTGGCTGGTGCCGCCCCTGGCCCTCGGGCGACTCCACCAGCGGGAGCCCGAGCTGGCCCTGGATTTGAGTGAGCGCTATGGCCGCTGCACCGGCGAACAGGCCCGCCGCTGTGGGCTGAACTGGGTGTTGGGGCCGGTGTGCGACGTCAACAACAACCCCGCCAACCCTGTGATCAATGTGCGGGCCTGGGGCGAGGATTCCAAGACTGCCAGTGCCCTGGCGGTGGCGTTCCAGCGGGGGCTCAAGCAAGCGGGGGTGCTCGGATGCGCCAAGCACTTTCCCGGCCACGGCGACACCACCAGCGACTCCCATATCGACCTACCGGTGCTGCCCCACAGCCGCGAACGGCTGGAACAGATCGAACTTCCGCCCTTTCAGGCCGCCATTACCGCCGGTGTGGAGAGCGTGATGACGGCCCATCTGGTGCTGCCGGAATTGGATCCGCAGCAGCCCGCCACCCTCTCCAAAGCCGTGCTCACCGATTTGCTGCGGCGCCAGATGAGGTTCAACGGGCTGGTGGTAACCGATGCCCTGGTGATGGAAGCGATCAGCGCACGGCACGGCGCCGCCGAAGCAGCTGTGCTGGCCTTTGAAGCCGGGGCCGACCTGATCCTGATGCCGGCGGATGCGGATGCTGCCATCGATGGTCTCTGCGACGGTTTCAGCAGTGGAAGGCTGTGCCTCGAGCGGTTGGACGAGAGCCTGCAGCGCCGGGCCCATGCGCTGGCATCGATCCCCACCAGCACAGCTTCAAGTCCGATCGTCAGCGCAGACGAGCAAGCCCTTGAGGCTGAGCTGGTGCGTCACAGCATCACGGTCGGCGAAGCAAAGGTTCTTCCACAAGCAGGAATCAACCTGGTGCGCGTGGATGCCATGGTGCCCAGCGCAGCCGCCCTCAGCGGCTGGTCCCCGGCCCTGCGCACTCCTGAAGCACAAGGATTTCGCTCAATCGTGATTCATGGCGAAGGGCTATCGCCCTGGAGCGGCCAAGCGGACGCGCCCCTGGCGATGGACCGCCTCGGCGATGGAGCGGTGCTGCTGCAGCTGTTCCTGCGGGGCAACCCCTTCCGCGCCGGACGGGATGCCCAAGAACCCTGGGCCGCAGCGATCAAGCAACTGATTGCCATCAACCGGCTGGCCGGAGTCGTGGTCTACGGCAGCCCTTACCTCTGGGACAGCCTGAAGCCACTTCTGCCCAGCAGCTGCCCTGCCGCCTATTCCGCCGGCCAAATGCAGGAAGCCCAACGCCAGGTGCTCACCGAACTGTTCCCCAGCGCGACGCCGACCGGCAACAGCGGTGCGTTCACCGACTGACCACCACCAACCAACCGCACTGGCCAACCGCACTTAACCTCGCGCCAACCCCAAGCCGGCCGGCCATGCTCAGCCTCTCGATGATCGTGCGCGATGAAGAGGCGCGTCTCGGGGAGTGCCTGCGCTCCGTGCAGGGCTTCGCCGACGAGATGGTGGTGGTGGACACCGGCTCCACCGATGCGACGGTGGACATCGCCGAAGCGGCCGGAGCCCGGGTTGAGCAGATTCCCTGGCCGGGGGACTTCGCCCCAGCCCGCAACCAGGCCCTGGAGTTTCTCAACGGCGACTGGGTGCTGGTGCTGGACGCCGATGAACAACTGCGCCCCGAGGCCATCCCAGCCCTGAAGGCGTTGATGGCCCAGCCAGATGTGCTGGTGATCAACCTGCTGCGTTACGAGGTGGGGGCTGCCATGGCTCCCTATTCCAGCGTCAGTCGTCTGTTCCGCCGCCACCCGTCGATCCAGTGGAGCCGGCCATACCACTCGATAATCGACGACAGCGTTCGCAGCCTGCTGGACGCCGAACCCCAATGGCGCATCGCCGATTGCAGTGAGCCGGCAATCCTCCATGACGGCTACCGACCGGAACTGCTGGCGGGCAGCGACAAGGCCGATCGGCTGCGGCAGGCCATGGAGGCTGATCTGCAGGAGCGTCCCGGTAATCCCTACGCCAGCGCCAAGCTCGGGGGGCTGTTGATCAGTGAGGGCAAGAACGAAGACGCCATTCCCTTGCTGGAAAACGGCCTGAAGAAGTGCGGTTCAGCCGGTGCCGAACGGTATGAACTGCTGCTGCACCTGGGATTGGCCCTGACCCCCAGTGATCCCGACAAGGCGGTGAACTGCTACCGACAAGCCCTGGAGATTCCGCTGGACACTCGGGTGAGTCTTGGAGCCCGCCTCAACCTGGCGGCTCGACTGATGGATCAGGGCAACCTGGAGGAAGCGATCAGCCTCACCCAAACCGCCGCCCAGCGGGCACCGGAAGTGGCCCTCGCCTGGTACAACCTGGGGCTGATGCAACGGAGGCGCGGCGACCTCGCCGCGGCCCTGGAGGCGTACGGGCGCGCCCTCACCCTGGATCCCAACAACGCTGAGTGCCATCAGAACAATGCCGTGGCCCAGTTGTTGGGCGGCAACATCGACGCCGCTCGCGGCAGCTTCATCCGCGCCATCAACCTGCTTCAGGCTCAGGGAAACGCTGACGCTGCTCAGCAGCTGCGCGAAAGGGTGGAGGGGGTGGTGAAACTGGACGGGGAGGCTGTCGCTTGAGCCAGCCGTTGCAAAGCCGAACGGTGGTCGTCACCCGCGCGGCCGACCAACTGGGAGCCGCGCGCCAGCTGCTGGAGCAGCGGGGTGCGACGGTGCTGGATCTTCCTGCCCTGGTGATCGGACCACCCGACCACTGGGGTCCTCTGGATGACGCCCTCGAGGACTTGGAGAGCTTTCACTGGCTGGTGTTCTCCAGTGCCAATGGCGTGCAGGCCGTGGAACAGCGGCTGCAACGCCTTGGCCGTTGCCTGGCCAGACGCCCCGCCAGTCTCAAGATTGCCGCGGTGGGCCGCAAAACGGCGCAGGTGCTGGACGACCTGGGGGCGGCCGCTGATTTCGTGCCTCCGAGCTTCGTGGCCGACAGCTTGATCGATCACTTCCCTGTGTCAGGCTGGGGTCTCAAGATTCTCCTTCCACGGGTGCAGAGCGGTGGTCGCACCCTGCTGGCGGACGCCTTCGGTGAAGCCGGGGTGCGGGTGGTGGAGGTGGCGGCCTATGAGTCGGGCTGCCCCGCCACGATGCCGGAGCCCACAGCGACCGCCCTGGAGGAAGGTGACGTTGATGCCATCGCCTTCAGCAGCGGGAAGACAGCGGAGCACACCGCGCAGCTGCTGGAACAGCGCTTCGGTCCAGGCTGGGCTGAACGGTTGGAGGGGGTGAAGCTGGTTTCAATCGGCCCCCAGACCAGTCGCAGCTGCCGCCAATGCTTCGGCCGGGTGGATGCTGAGGCCGACCCCCACGATCTCGAAGGGTTAGCCGAAGCCTGCGCTCAGGCGATGCAGAAGAGATCCTGAGGCTCATCGTTCAGCGCGAAGCGAATGCAACCGCGCGCCACATCAATACTGAGCACCGACCATCCAGTCGGCAGCAACAGCGGAGCATCCGCGCCGCAGCGGCCCTCTGCGCCCACACAGATCACACCGCTGGCGTTGGGGGTGGTCACGATGGCTCGTTTCTGATCTCCCACCAACAAAACGCCAGTCAGAGCGAGGCCAGTCGCGGGAGCCTGAGCATCCGCAGCCTCCACACCAACAAGAGGAGCAAAGGGATCCGCCCGGCCGCCGAGGGCAGCCTGCTGCACCTGCTCAGCCAAAGGCAGAGGGGTCAGGCCAATCGACGGGGCCTGAACCGCTGAGGTTTCCAGAAGCGACTCAGGTTTCACTGGAACCGATGGCAGCGCCGTGGCCGTTGGCGTTTCGCCACCACAGCCCCCCACAACCACCAACACGGCAACGGGGGCAAGCCAATGCTTAGCCGCCTGCTTCCACCAGGTCACGGAAACGGTCAAGATTCGCCTGAAGCTCCTTGGTCACGATGCCCCCCAGGATGCTGGGTTCCATGAGCGGTGCCAAGACCCGCGGCAATTCGTAGGTCACGCTCAACTTGACCACAGTGCGGTCGTCGGATTCGGGATAAAAGCGAACGGCACCCTTGGTGGGCAGACCACCCACTGATTCCCAGTGCAGTTGCTGGGCTTCAACCCGCTGGGTGATCCGGGCCTTCCAGCTGAAGCGAAAGCCCTGTGCCGCCAAAGTCCAATCGGTGAGATCAGGGTCGTCGAGTGGTTTGACCGACTCAATCCAGCGCATCCAACGGGGCATCGCTTCGAGATCACTCCAGACCTCCCAGACCTTGGAGGCCGGGGCCTGCACCTCGGAGGTGACCGTGTGTTCGAGCCAGCGTCCCATCAGGCCACCGCCGCATTGGTGGCCAGCTTCACCGGCTGATCGAGGATGGCCGCCGCCGCCAGATGACCGCTCATCGTGGCCCCCTCCATCGAATCGATGTAGTCCTGACGGGTGTAGCTGCCGGCCAGGAAGAAATTACGGATCGGCGTGCGCTGCTCCGGGCGGTAGGGCTCCATACCAGGGGCTTCGCGGTACAACGACTGCGCCAGTTTCACAACGTTGCTCCAGGTGAGCTTGAGATTGCGGGCCGAGGGGAACAGCTCGCGCACCTGACGGTCGGTGTGGGCCACGATCTCATCCACCGACTTGGGAATCCAGGGATCACCAGGGGTGAGCACGCATTGGAGCAGAGAGCCCTCTCCCTGCTTGCGGTAATCCTCCGGACTGGCCAGGGCCAGATCTGCAAAACAGCTGAAATCGGCATCAGCCGTGTACAGCAGGTTGTTGAGCCCCGTGGGTGTCGCCACATCCCGGCGCTGGGCTTCCTGGGCATCTCCCAGCTCGGTCACCCAGCCGTCGTAGCGGAGCTGAACGGTGGCCACGGGTACGGCCTCCAGCTGATGAATCGCCTTGAACTGGGGGTAACGGTTCCAGGCCTCGGGCAGCAGTTTCTGAATCCCGGGCACGTCACAGGCGGCCAGGTAGGCGTCAGCCTCTACACGAATGTCTCCTTCGGGCGTTCCCAGCTGCAGGCCAGTGATCTCAGGGGATTCACCCTCGCTGTAGTCCACCTGCTTCACCCGATGACGCAGATGCAACTTGCCTCCACGCTGCTGGATGTAGTCGAGGATCGGACCCGTGAGCCAGCGATGGGGTGATCCTTTGAGCAGATTGAGCTTGGAGGCTTCCGTCTTGGCCGCAAACATCATGAAGATGGTGAGCATGCAGCGGGCGGAGATGGCCTCGCAGTCGATGAAGCCCAGGGCATAGGCAATGGGATTCCACATCCGCCGGATGCTTTCGGGGCTGCCGCCATGGCCCACAAACCAGTCCTGGAAACTGACGGAGTCGAGGGCTCGGATGGTGCGCATCGCCCCCTCGTAGTCCACCAGACCCCGCACGATCGGACTCGTGCCCAGGGCCAGGGCATTGCGCAGCTTGTCGATCCAGCTGAGCTGCGGTGTGGTGAAGAAGGCCTTGAGGCCGTTGAAGGGTGCGCCGATGGGGAAGCGGAAATCCAGCTCCCGCAGATCGCCCCCCTTGTTCACGAACAGGTGTGTGTGCTGCTTCGGCAGAAGGTTCTCGAACGCTCCCACCTTGCGCATCAGAGCGAAGAGGTTGGCGTAATTGAAGAAGAAGACGTGCAACCCCATCTCGATGTGGTTACCGCCCTCATCCACCCAGCTGCCCACCTTGCCGCCCATAAAGGGACGGGCTTCGTAGAGATTCACCTCATGGCCCGCATCCACGAGGTCCACTGCAGCGGAGAGGCCGGCGAGGCCGGAACCAACGATCGCGACCCGCACATGATCTGGTCAACTAAGGCGACTCTATGTATGAGCGTTCATAGAGTGAGAGCGCGAGCCTGCGTTGAACATGACTTCCACCCCCGATACCGCGCCGGCCCATACCGCCAAAGACGGCAAGGGCATCCTGATCACCGAACCGGCGATGCAGCAGCTGGCCAAGCTGTGTGGCGAACAGGGTGAGAACCAGGTGCTGCGCGTCGGGGTGAGGTCTGGGGGCTGCAGCGGCATGAGCTACACGATGGATTTCGTACCCGCCTCAGACACCCTCGACGACGACGAGACCTACGAATACATGGCGGCTGACGGTCAGAGCTTCCGGGTGATCTGTGATCCCAAAAGCCTGCTCTACATCTACGGAATGCAGCTGGACTTCAGCACGGCTCTGATCGGTGGTGGCTTCAACTTCACTAACCCCAACGCCAGCCAGACCTGTGGCTGCGGCAGTTCCTTCGCCGTGTGAGCGAAGCCACGTGGGAATCTGAGGGGAGATCACTGCCCTCTCCCTAGTGATGGAGACTTCCCAGGACAGCCTGTTTGAGCAGGCCATGGCCCGTTATCAGGCTGGCGCCGCGGCCGAAGAGGTGCTCCCTGATTTCGCCCGCATCGTTGAAGCCGCTCCTCGCCAATCGGCAGGCTGGACCTGCCTGGCCTGGCTGCAGCTGCTTTGTGACCAACCAGAGGAGGCGCTGCGGTCGGCACGTTTCGCGGTGAGACTCAACGGCCAGGACCCCCAGGCCAGGATCAACCTGAGCCTGGCGTTGCTGGAAACCCAATCCAAGGGCGTGCGTGACCACATCCAGGTGGTCACGCAGGTGATGACCCTGGCCCCAGAGGTGTCCGGCGAACTCAAGGTCTCTATCGCCGACGGGCTTGAACGCAAACCCGGCTGGAAGGCCCTCGAGAAAGTGAAAGCCTGGCTTGAGCTCTGATCACAACGGACGTTCTGCCTGACAGCCACTGCCTGACAGCCACTGCCTGACAGCCACTGCCTGACAGCCACTGCCTGACAGCCACTGCCTGACAAATCCTGCATGACAGCCACCTGGACCATCACCCGTCTGCCGTCCCAGGTTCGCGTGCGGCCTCCAGCGGATCGTTCGGCTCAATTGCGGCAGGAACGCCTGGCCAGCGAAGCGCGGCGGTTGCAACTGGCCAGGCGCGCCAACGGCATACCGGATCCGAGCACCTGGATGTGGTGATGGGCAGCCCCGCGATGGCACGCATCCTGCTGCTGAGCAATGGCCACGGTGAAGACCTCTCCGGCGCCCTGCTGGCCCAGGAGCTTCAGCGGCAGGGCCACAACGTGCAGGCGCTTCCGCTGGTGGGCCTTGGCAGCGCCTACCAAAAAGCCGGCGTGCCGCTGCTGGGACGCAGCCATGAATTCAGCACCGGCGGCATCGGCTACACCAGCCTTCGCGGCCGCCTCACCGAGATCGCCCAAGGGCAAGTGCTGTATTTGCTCCGACGCCTGGTGCGTCTGATGCGGTACCGGCGTCGCTTCGATCTGATCCTGGTGGTGGGAGACGTGATCCCTGTGATCGCGGCATGGCTCAGCCAACGGCCTGTGGCGACCTACCTGGTGGCCTACTCCAGCCACTACGAAGGGAGGCTGCGGCTCCCCTGGCCCTGCGCAAACCTGCTGAAAAGCCGCCGCTTCAAAGCGGTGTACAGCCGCGATCAGCGCACCGCCGAGGACCTCAGCAGACAACTGCAACGACCGGTGACCTTCCTGGGCAATCCGTTCATGGATTCGGTGTTCACAGCGGCCACCCCGCCTCCCAGCAGCACGCCACGCATCGGTCTGCTGCCCGGCAGCCGCCGACCGGAACTGGAACAGAACCTGCAGCTGTTGCTGCGGCTGATCGAGCTGCTGCCCAACACAGTTCGCTGCAACGTCGATCTGGCCTTGGTGCCCAGCCTCGATGACGACAGCTTGCGGCGGCTGAGCGAACGATGCGGTTGGCACTTGAAAAACGGCGTGCTGGAGCGTGAGGGAGCCTGGGGGATCAACGTTCGCCGCGGGGCCTTCCGTGCCGTGCTGCAGCACAGCGATCTGGTGATCGGCATGGCAGGTACCGCCATCGAGCAAGCCGTTGGCCTGGCCAAACCGGTGCTGCAGGTGCCGGGCCAGGGGCCTCAATTCACAGCGGCATTCGCAGAAGCCCAACGGCGCCTGCTGGGCCCCACGGTGTTCTGTGCCGACGGGGAGAGTGGCAGCCATGAGGCCTTGGAGGGAACAGCGGCGCTGGCCATGGCTCTGCTTGAACGTGCGCGACGGGATCCTGACTTGCAACAGCAATGCCAAGAGGAGGCCAAATGGCGCCTCGGAGACGCTGGTGGAGGCCCGAGAATGGCGGCAGCCATTTGCTCACTGCTTGCATGAGTGCCACGCCTGAACCGGCCTGGAAACGCTGGCTCGACCGCCTGCTGATGGTGAACGTGCTGCTGGTGTTCATCGGCGCAGGGGTCTTCGCCGTTGCCGTGGTGCAACAGGGCCAAGGCCATGACTGGCTGATGGACCAGGTTCAGCTGCTGTGGCAACCCCTGTTCGCCCCAGCCATCAGCCTGCTGATCATGGCGGCCCTGGTGAGCGGCATCTTCAGCTGGTGGCAGCGGCGAGTGCTGAAGCCAGATCGGGGTAGCGGAAGCTGAAGTTCAGAGCGTCCAGCCGCTCCGAGGCAACCTGCTGGCCCTCCAACACCACCTTGGCGCCATCCCCCAGAAGCACTTGAAGCACTGGAGCGGGCACCGGCAACAAACTCGGACGGCCCAGGCTGCGCCCCAGTTGCTTGCAGAAGGCCGCCATCGAGACGGGCTCAGGAGCCACGGCATTGATCACGCCACTCCAACTCTCGTCTGTGAGGGATTGAAGGATCAGGGCGCATAGGTCAGTGCGGTGGATCCAGCTCATCCATTGCCGGCCACTGCCGATCGGACCACCAAACCCTGTGCGGAACACCGGAAGCATTTTTCCGAGTGCACCGCCGTCCGCCGCCAGCACAATGCCGATCCGCAGGGTGACCTGCCGTACAGCAGAAGGCACCGCCTCAGCCGCCGCTTCCCAGCGCTCACACAAGCTCGCAAGGAAGTCGTCGCCAGGGGTGCTCGATTCAAGAAAACGCTTGTTCAGGCTGGAGCCGTAGAAGCCGATGGCTGAGGCATTCACCAGCAGCTTCGGTGGCGTTGCACAGTCCTCGATCGCCTTCACCAACTGAGAGGTCGTTTCCAGACGGCTGGTTTCAAGCAGCTGCCGGTGGGTCGGGGTCCAACGCTTCTCGGCAATCGGTTCTCCCGCCAGGTTGACCACCGCATCGGCCTGTTTCAGGGCATCCAGCAGCCCGGCATCGGCCCAGGTGCTGCTGCTGGCGGGGTCGAACTGCATCCAGGTCAGTCGCCCATCCGCCCGTTCAGCGTCGTAGCCACGGGCCAAGCGGCGGCTGACCACCGTGAGCTGATGGCCGGCCTGAAGCAGGAGCGGCAGGAGCTCACGGCCAACAAAACCAGTGCAGCCGAACAGCAGCAGACGCATGGAAGCGGGGGTGGTGCGGCTGGGAGGCTAAGGGGGTTCGTGGGCGATTGGTTTTAGCCTGGTGCCATCACCATCACCTGTCATGGCCGAATCCGACGCCGCTGCCCCCGCCAAGGCCAAGCCTGCTGCGCTGCGCAAAGGGGCTTTGGTCAAGGTGAACAGAGCCGCCTACAGCTCCAGCCTTGAGGCTGGAGCCAGCGATCCCACAGCACCCGACTACATCTTTGAAGGTCCCGGCGAGCTGCTGGTGGTGAAAGGGGACTACGGCCAGGTGCGCTGGAACCGTCCGGTGCCCGATGTGTGGCTGCGAATGGATCAGCTGGAAGCCTGCTCCTGATCCTGATCTTTGTTGGAGGCAGACTCCAGGGCCTCCTCCACTGCTGTGACGGCCGCTGGAACTGACGTCATGGCGGCGGGGATGCGCCACACAGCACCGGAGAGCACGCCGCTGAGATCCCCCAGCGCCGCCAGCACAGGATTCGAAACGCCGGCCCCATCCGCAGCGGCGGCTGCCTGCCAGGGGTTCCACCCCGCAAGGTTGACCACACTGCGGTAGGCCGCTGGCCAGGGGTTATCAGGCAACAGCCGTTGCAGAGCCTCGAACTGCTCCGCTGCCTGCACAGGGCGGTTTTCCAGCACCGCCAGCAGCGCCAGGGTCCAACGCGGTTGCACAGCATCGGGATCCTGCGCCAAGGCCGCCAAGGCCTCAGAACGCACCGGCTCCCTGTAACTGAAATGGCCATCGAGCATGTGCTCCTGCCCCACCACAGCGAACACCGGATCCAGCCCCACCGGCCCTGCCGCCAAGCCAGCGGCGAGCTCGGGGAAGCGCTGCGCAAAAGAGGGGCCTTCAATCGGATGCGTCGCGCGGCGGCGCCAGAGGGAATAACTCCCGCCACGGGGACGCTCGAACTGCTGCACCAGCTCGAACACACCGCTGCGGCGCACGGCTTGGTCCAGGGATCGGGCCGCTTTGCGCACCGATCCCTGGTCCCCTTCCGCTAATACCACCCATTCCGATAGTGCCAGCACAGGCTCACAGTCCTCTCGACTGCCACCCAACTGGCGTCCAACGGTCTGACCACCGTGGCGACGGCCGTAGAAGCTGACGTTGTGCTGGTTGAGGTCGGAGGTGCTGGGCACCACGATCAGGGTGGCAGGAGGCCTACTGGGATCTGCACCGCCGGCGGCCTCCACCACAGCCTCCACCGGACCGCGGGAACGGTGCTCAAACCGATGAAGCTGATGAGCCCAGCCCGCCGGGACACAGGCCAGCAGCCCAGCACCGAACAAGGGCCACACCAGCCTGGAACGCCTGGCCTCGAACCAATGGCCCCACTGCCACCACCCCCGGGCCAGCAGCAACACAAGTGAGGGCAAAAGCGGCGTGATGTAGCGACCATCCTTGTTCGGGCTCAGGGTGGTGAGGACCCAGGCCCCAACAAGGTTGAGCATGAGCCAGCGCCAGGACCAGCCATGGTCCGCGGAGGGCTGCCGGCGCTGCCAGCACCAAAGCAGCAGGCCCGACAAGCCCACCACCAGGAGCACCGGGCCCAGCTGCTCCGGCAACAAGCGCGGATACCAAAGCCAACTGGCCAGGCTGAAGACGCCAGGATCGCCCTCCAGGGCCGCTGACTCGAACACGGCTCGGTTGGTACCGCCGAGGCTGGTGATCCAGTTGTGACGCAACCAGGGGCCGATCAGGACCGCCGTGAGCAGGGGCAGCAGCAAAGCCTGACGCAGCCCAGGGCCACCCCGCCGCAAGGCGATTCCCGCAGCCCAGAGTCCCGCAGGAACAAGCACCAGCAGGGCGCTCTGCTTCACCAGCACCGCAGCGATGGCGGCCAGGGTGCAACCCCAGGCCTGCCCCCAGCGCCCTCCAGTCTGAGGGTCACACCAGACCCCGAGACGCCAGATCGCCAGGCTGCAACTGGCCACCAGAGCCATCTCCAGCACGTAGTCCGTGCGCAGATCCAAAAAGGCCGGCGTCAATGCCGCCAACAGGCAGGCGATCAAGGCCAGGCCATCCCCCTGCAGCCGTCGTCCCCAACCCGCCATCACCACCAGGAGCAACCCGTGCCAGAGACTCAAGCTCCAGGCCGCTTGCTCCGGGGCATCACCACTCAGGGCCATGACGCTGCCGTTCACCAGCGAGGCCAGGGGCGGAATCTTCGGTGACAGATCCAGCAGCGCCTGCCAACCCTGCCACCCGCCACCGGGCAGCAGGCCCAGGGCGCGGCCATGGTCCATGGCACTGTTGAGATAGTCGGCCTGATCCCAGGCGGGAACGCCGGTCTGGAGCGTCCACCAGAGCCGATCCACCACGGTGGAGATCACCCAGATCAGGGCCACCAAAGCCCAGAAACGCCAACGCTGTTTCACACGATCTCCAAGCGACGCCGTTCATCTTGGAGCCGCTTGCGTCGCTGCTTGGCCTCCCGAAGCATCTCGCGACCATCGTGGAGATATCCATCCACGTATCCCATGGTGTAGCGCTCCAGTTCCGCCAGAGCGTCCTCCACTTCGGAAAGGCAGTGATACAGGCTCAGCCCGAAGCCACGGGCCGAGACCGGCGTGGGCAACGACTGGAACAGTTGCTTGATCTTGTCCATCCGGCGGCCGCTCGCCTCGAGATAGCTGCAGAACGCCTCCATCAGCGCATCGTCATAGGGATCAGCCGACAGTGCCTTGAGTTGCTTGGGGAAGGGATTGATCACCTCACCGAGCATGCGGTCGATCGGGGCGTAAACCCGCCGCAACCACTCCACCAGGGCATCGTCAGCGGCCACAGCACGATCGTGGGCACGGCTGGCCCGGCGCAGCTCCGTCGGCGATGCCGTCCGGCCCGGCCGGGGCCGCGTGCGATCAAAGGCCTTACGGCGCTCGGCATCGCCAAGAACTTCCCAAGCGGCATTGAGGGCCAGCATCTGCTGGTCGTCGCCACCGGCATCGGGATGGTGCTGCTTCACCAGCTGGCGGTAGGCCGCCTTGATCTCAGCGTTACTGGCGGTGCTGCTGACACCGAGCACGGCATAGGGGTCGCTCACAGCTGACCATCCCTCCGGGCGGGAAGCTGCGAAGCAGCACTGAACATCGGGGTGGAGAGGTAGCGCTCGCCATAACTAGCCAGCATCACCACCAGGCGTTTGCCCGCCATGGAGGGGTCTTGGCCCACCCGCAGGGCTGCGGCCATGGCTGCTCCGCTGCTGATGCCGCAGAGCAGACCCTCCTCCCGAGCCAGACGCCGGCCCACCTGCATCGCTTCCTCATCGCTCACCGTGAGGATCGAATCAATCCGATCGAGTTCCAGCACCGCAGGAACAAAACCAGCTCCAATCCCCTGGATGCGATGGGCCCCAGGGGGCTTCCCGGAGAGCACAGCACTGGCCTCGGGCTCAACGGCAATCACCTGCAGCTGCGGCTGGCGTTGTTTCAAAAGACGGGCACAACCGGTGATGGTGCCGCCGGTGCCCACCCCCGCCACAAAAGCATCGATCTGACCCTCGGTATCACGCCAGATTTCTTCAGCCGTGGTGCGTTCATGCACGGCTGGATTGGCAGGGTTATCGAACTGCTGAAGCAGGTAGGCGTTGGGGATTTCGTCCACCAAATCCTTGGCCAGAGCGATGGCCCCATTCATGCCCTGGGCACCGTCGGTGAGCTGCAACTCGGCGCCGTAGGCCCGCAACATCGCGCGACGCTCCGTGCTCATCGTGTCCGGCATGGTGAGAATCAGCCGGTACCCCCGGGCCGCCGCCACCATGGCCAAGGCAATCCCGGTGTTGCCGCTGGTGGGCTCCACCAGCACCGTTCGGCCGGGAACGATCGTGCCGGCCTGCTCCGCCTCCAGCACCATGGCGCTGGCAATGCGGTCTTTGACCGAGGCGGATGGATTGAAGCTCTCCAACTTGGCCAGGATCTCGGCCTGGCAGCCGCAGGCCTGGGGCAATCGGTTCAGCCGCACGAGGGGCGTGCCACCGATTAAAGAAGTGATGTCAGGAGCAATGCTCATGGCTGCAGCTTGCCCGCAGAACGACCATAAAAAAAGCCCTCCACAGGGGAGGGCTTGGAAAGTGTGTGTGTGAGGAAGGTTGTTCTGAAGGCCCAACCGAAGTCGGGCCCAGTGATCAGAACTTGAAGACGGTCTGGAGAACGGCACCAAACTGCTCGTAGCCGGACTGACCCTGCTTGGAGCTGGACTCAGGCAGATAGAAGATTGCCGGAATCATGGTGATGTTGCTGGAGACCTTGTACTTCAGAGAAGCTTCCCAAGCGAGCTCGGGAGCATCAGGGTCAGTGCCGTCTTGGGACTCGACGTACAGAGGAGCACCGAAACCAACTGCCAGGGTGTGGGGAGAATCAGCAACTTTGTCCCACTGAAGACCCACCATCCAAGTGCGGGCCTCATCGACGGTGCTGCCTTCGAGGTCAGACCAGCCGTAAGCGAGGCTGACAGAAGGGATGAAACCAGTCTCTTCAGGCTTCCAGAAGCCGTTAAGAGCGAAGTTCTGGGAGTCGACGTTGTCGCTACCACAGCTCTGCGAGCTCAGGTAGGAAGTGCCGAAGCCTGCGCCACACTGGCCATAGCGGTAACCGAGGGCAGCGCCCCACTTCTTGGTGCCGTAACCAATCTGAGCAGTGGTGTTGCCCTTTGATTTAGCAGTGAACATCCCGTCATCGGAGGCCTCAGCTTCACCAGCATCGGCGACATAGTTGAGGGCTGCAGTCAGGCGGGGCTCACCCTTGGCGACTCTCTGCTTCCAGATCACACCAAGGAGACCACCGGTCTCTTTGTTGTAGACGTTGCCAGCACCGAATTGACCGCCGAACATGTTCAGCGTCTTCACTGTGTAAGCCGTGGGCTTCATGCCCAAGCTTTCGGTGTTACGGGCCAGGGGACCAGCGATGGCGGTGAGGCCTGATCCCACCGGGAACTTGTAGTACAGGCGGTCGAGCTTGAAGATGTTGTCCTTCTCACCGGCAACATCCAACTTGCGGAAGCCGCTGGCGAAGGCGCTGGACTTCATGTTGCCGGCACGCAGGCGAGCAAACAGAAGATCTCTACCGGTGAAGGAAGTCTTCAGGCCGAGGCGGTAGTCGTAAGAGAAGGTAAATGCGTCGTCATCAGCCTTGGCGCCAGCCTCTTCAGAATCCATGGCACCAGCCACAAAGGTGGCTTTACCTTTGAGCTTGGTGGTGGTGGAGAACTGAGCAGCGCGCAATTCGCCAACCTTGGCTTCGAGACCATCGACACGGCCCTTGAGGATGGCCATCTCGGCGCCGAATTCCGCCATCAGGCGACGCAGCTCGTCGGTCACTTCAGTGACGCGGTCGAGGCAGGCGTTGAGGAGGGCAGCCGCTTCGTAGCGGGTCATGGCACGGTTGCCACTGAAGGTGCCGTTGGGGTAACCGGCGACGCAGCCGTAGGTCTCAACCAAACCAGCCAGTGCCTGATAGGCCCAGTCGGTGGGGTAGACGTCAGAGAATTGGGTGACGCTGGTGACCTGATCAGCGAAAGCCGCGTAATCAGAAACGCCGTTGATGTTCAGCTCGGCGGCATTGACGCCGGTGGCCAGAAGACCAAGGGCGGCAGGAGCCACCAGCAGTTGCTGGAAAAGCTTCATTTTGGGTTCTCACACCAAGAGAAAGTGCAGGCAAGACATGCCCGCGGCCTAACGCTATAGATGCAGCCTCAGCCTGTCGCTAACAGCAACTCAAGGGCTGTTTATGTATCGGTTAAGACCATTCACTGCCTTATTACTCCAAAAAAAAAAGCCCTCCACCGAAGTGGAGGGCTGAAGAGATCTGAAGGAGAAGAAGCCCTAGGACTCAATCCTTTGATCAGAAGGTGAAGGTGGTCTTCATGATGCCGCCGAACACATCTTCCTTGCCGTCCTCGTCGATGCCGAAGATTGCAGGGGTAACAGTGATGTTGTCGCTCACAGCAAAGCTGTAGAAGACTTCCCACATGGTGTTGTCAACACCATCTTCATATGCGGGGGCAGAACCGATTGCGCCACCGAAGGAGTTGCCCTCAACGAACACATCGCTCCACTCGAGACCCACATACCAGGAATCGATGTCGTCGCTCACACCCTCTTCATCTGCTGTGGAGTAACCGGTGCTGATGGAAGGCATGATGCCTGAATCAGCAGGCTTCCAGGCTGCAGCAATGCTGTAGCCCTCGCGGTCAGCAGTAGAAGAGTTGCCGATGGCGAGACCAACGTTTTGCTCATAGGCATAGCCAACCTGAGCAAGCAGGTTGCCGTCGAAGGCTTCACCCTCGTAGAACAGCTGCCAAGAAGAAGTAGAAGCAGACTCGTCAGTACCAATACCGGCGCTGGAATCAGCACCATTACTGGCGACGTAGTTGCCGCTCACCTTGAAGCCGCTGTCACCCAGGGTGTAAACAGCACCGACACCGGAGCCAGTGAAGCCCAGGTTGTTGGTGGTAGGTGCACCGCCGTAGGTGAAGAAGTCGAGGAGCAGGTCAGAGGGGTAGTACGTGGCATAGCCGGCGTACATGGAGGCATCGTCCGAGCGAACGATGGGACCTGCGGTGACGCTCAGGGAGTCGCCAACGGGGAAGGTGTAGAACAAACGACCAACCTTGACGTCGTTACCGCTGCTCATAGCGGTTTCAACAAAGGTCAGACCAGAGCTGAAGTTGGAATCGTCGAAGTTGCCAGACCGCAGAACGGTGGTCAGCTGATCCTTACCAGTGAAGGAGGTAGCCAGCTTCAGGCGGAGGTCGTAGTTGAGGGTAGTGGCTTCTTTGCCATCGATACCATCAAGAGCGCCAAGCACCCAGGCGGTGTAGCCCTTGAGCTTGGTGGTGGTGGAGAACTGAGTTGCTTCCAGTTCGCCAACCTTGGCTTCGAGGCCGTCAACGCGACCCTTGAGGATGGCCAGCTCGGTTTCGAACTCAGCCATGAGGCGACGCAGCTCGTCGGTCACTTCAGTGACGCGGTCGAGGCAAGCGTTCAGCAGGGCAGCCGCT
>Ga0189276_10253_pt1 | contig 38224 bp, 29 predicted proteins | sample N26A31minimetaG_FD_130321 | JGI IMG/M metagenome (GOLD analysis project Ga0189276, IMG submission 130321) | Marine microbial communities from the Costa Rica Dome - N26 A3-1 mini metaG | ecosystem: Environmental > Aquatic > Marine > Oceanic > Photic zone | place: Costa Rica: the Eastern Pacific... | reverse complement strand
TGCCCTATTGTCTGGCAGAGCTTGTCGCATCGCCCTTTGATCTCACTCTGAGCGCCAGCTCTCCCGGCTTTTACATTTCGCCTTGTGATGAATCGCTGGAATTGCTGAAGCCCACAGTCACAGCAAGTGGTGTCCGCACAGGCTGGTATGGTCCGTATATCCAGACTAATCCAGAGCAGGATGGTGTTCGACGTTTCAGAGACGGTTATCAGAATGGCAACAACCCGACAGATCCCAATTATGGCTGGGCCGTCACACTGGCTGAATCGGGTACCGAATATTCGGCACCCATTACTGCACCGATTAACCCACCTGCAGAAATATTTTATCTCTACAGCGACGGCTATGATCTGAGCTCTACCGCCGACGACTACCCGCCCTTGGGAAATGACGATTTGATTGTGGCAGATGACTGGCTTGCCCCCAGTAGCTTCAATATTCGATTTGTTAATACCTCTGCGGCAAGTGCCATATCAAATCTCGATAACAGTCTTGAGTGGACAGTTACGTTGGCAAAAAGCAGTGGTGATCCCAATGCCTACGCCAGTGATTTTACTTTTACCCCCCCGGGTTCAAGCATTCCTGCACGGGGTATATATGAATATACCGTTGCTGTCTCATCCTCAACCGCGTTTTCAGATAAATTGCCCGCAGGTTATTACATCGTCAGTACCCGCTGTGACGACAGCTCGGCAACACCGCCTACAAGCTGCCCTGAAATGACAAGCTCACCTTACACGGTAATGGTCCTGCCCAGGCAGCAACTCGGACCAATCCGCTGGAATATTGAACCATGATGAAGTTTAAACAACTGACCGATAAATTAAGCGCAATGCGGCCGAACAACGTCATGGTCTGTGAATGGACGGGCCTGTCGATGCAGGCTGCGGTGTTCAACAAGGCGGGCAAAAAGCTCCAGGTTCAGGCGACAGCAAGTTCAGAAAGTATTGATCCGGCTGTGGCTTTCAGTCAGATTCTGAGTTCTCTAAGAACCCAGGGCTGGCAAGGAAAGCATGTCATCGTGCTGACACCATCAGTGATGTCTGCGTTGGTTGAACTGCCCGTATCACCCAAAAAGCCCAAGCCTATCAATCAAATGCATGAGTTGATTCGCTGGGAAGTCGAACCGATTTTAATGCAACATCAGTTGCAGTGGACGCTGGGACAGTTGATGGAGTCTCACGGCATGCTGTCACCAGAGCAGGTGCTGGAAATTAATCAGGCACAGAAACAGCTGAAACAGGAAGTCATAAAAGGCGAGCGCGGTAAGCGGTTTGGTGAAGTGGCCTTGGAACTTGGTTATGTGACACGTGAACAGGCGCAGTCACTTTTTGTGGTTCAAGACTGGCTCCGGGGGGAAGATGATGAGGTCCAGTGTGGATGGTCGGCACAGGGAGAAGTCGATGATGCTCCTGGCGTGTGGAACTGGCTGACCACAGCGACCCATCAATCTGTGCTGAGTAAGTGGCAAGAGCTCTGTCAGGACTACAAGCTTCAACTGGACGGTCTAATGCCGCTGACAGGTAACAGCGTAGCGCTGATCGACCGCGCAGAAAAACATCTTGTCTTACTGGAAACTACCGAGTTCATTACCACCTCCTCCCACCTGAAACGGGATCATATTGTTTCCGTTCAGCATTACGTCAACCGCAGTGCGTCTATGCTGGATGCCTGCCTGGAGGTTTTCCATGCTGAGAATACCCAGCATCCCGGTGTAGTGCTGGCTGCGCCCCCAGAGAGCTTGCCAGGTCTTCGCGGCAGTCTGGGCTCGGCACTCGCCAGTGAGCCAGACCTTGTCATGTTCGATGACAGAGATGGGTTGTCTCCGGGCATGTTTGCTGCCGGAAGACTCTTTTTTGGTCTGAAAGGGGCCAGAAAAATCAGTTCCGTGAGGCCGGGTGGTCCCTTGCCGCCAACCTGGCATCGAACTGAAACACAAGCCGCCGCTTTAGTGGCAGCGATGCTGGTCCTGATCGTTATTTCTGAAGTCACTATGTCGGTCCAATATGCGGCTATCAGCAAAGAAAAAGCGGAGATCGATGAGCGGGCCGAGGTGCTGGATACGGCGGTGGATCGCATCAAAAAGCAACGTGAAGCGATTGATAAGCAAAAAGTCGAGCTGAAAGAACAAAAAGAAAGCCAGCGACGGATGGAAGCCAGACTCGAGTTTTTCGGTCAGTCGCTTCCAGAAAGAGCGCTACTGGTACAAGCCATCCTGGGGGTACTGCAGAACAATATCAACGAACAGATTATCGTTAGTCGTGTTGATGAAATGGGCCGTCGTGCTACCGTACAGCCTGCTGCTACGCCGCTCAAGAAGCCTGGGGTTGTGGAAACCGATAATTTCAATATTGATGCCTGGGCGCTCACAGAGAGTGCAGCTCAGGAGTTTGTGCAGAATATGAAGCTTTCTGTTGCTGCATGGGATATGGAAGTGAGAGATATTCAGGTGGCAGAAAAAGCCGGCCCGATGAACCTGGCGGGTTACTCGGTCTCAATGAGTTTGGTGCGTGTGATTCCCCAATCTGCAGTTGAGGATAAACAAGCATGAAACTGAAACAGCTCAATAATCGGGAACGCGCACTTGCCGGCATTATACTACTGGTCATTGTTCTTGGTGGTTATGGTCTTCTGCGTTTCGAGCCTCGACTGGAGAGCATACAGAGTCTTGACCAGCAAAAAGATGCGACGCTGAACCGCCTAGCCAAGATGGAAATTCCGACTGAACCACAAGAGGGGATAGATGAAATCAAACGGGAGCTGGAGGATCAGCAAAAAGCCCTCGATGCGATTCGCGAGAGCGCGGTACAGATCGAACAGCAGTTGGCTCCGGTCGATTCACAGGAATTGAAGGTTAAGATTTCTGAACTGGCTCGTGATAGTGGCATCAGGATTAGGGTCAATGAGGCTTTGCGCCCGCAGCCACTTAAAAACAACAACCGGCGTGGAAATGATGACAACGAAATCATTCCACCCGTCACCACCGGTTGGATTACACGTATGTCCCCCGGGTCGATGTTTCAGCGACCACTGCAACGCCTCGAAGTCGATGGCAGTTATCTCGCTCTAAGGCGCTTCATTCATGGTCTCGATGAGCTTCCTTATCAAGTCACGGTCATTCGTCTGAATATCGATAAACTGGAAATCTCGCCCTTCAGGGGCAGTTCCCAAATGCTTAAGACTGAAATGATTTTAGCGCTTTAAAGGTTTTCCATGGCTGTCAGAGATGAACAACTGATAAGGGCAGGGGTAGAAACTGGGCTGATTGAAGAATCGACCGTGGAACAGCTGCGTCTGATTGCCAGAAGAGAACGTGTGCCTTTAGTGTCAAAATTACTGGCACATTATCGTTTGCCTGTATCGGCAATGCATCGGGCATTGGCTGAAGAGCAAGGTATTCAATTTGTTGACCTGAATGATGCGAAACTGAATTCAGTGCTGACTAAAAAACTGCCATCCAGTCTGATCAACCGCAAGCAAATGCTGGTCATGACTGTGGCTGGCGAGGATATGCTGGTTATCAGTGATCCAACTGATCGGGTATCTATTGATTCTGCACTGCGACTGGTCGGTGATGCCCTGCCGGTCACGATGAGTGATCCTGAGCGTATCCGTCTGGTTGTAAAAAAAGTTCTAGCCAATACGGCCGTGGCTCAGGCCAATGAGAGTAGTGCCTCAGAGACAGACTTGGTGGCTGTCTTGGATCATGTTCTCAGAGACGCCTATCTCAACCGGGCTTCAGACGTCCATTTGATGACTGAGGAAGAGGGACTACGAATCCGTTTCAGGGTTGATGGTAAGTTGACTGATTATCCATTGGACGCCGATCAGTCTGTGGCGGCAGGCTTGATTTCCAGGGTGAAAGTATTGTCAGGCCTGGATATATCTGAACAACGGATGCCCCAAGATGGCGGCTTTTCCTATCATCTTGCGGCACCGGTCGATATGGAGTTCAATATTCGTGTAGCGACTGCGCCTACCCGACTTGGTGAACGGATCACCATGCGTTTATTAGGCAGTGAGAGTAGCAGTTTGACCCTGACTGATCTTGGCTTTCTGGAAAATGATCTGCTCGAGTTCAAGCAGGCCATTCGTAAACCTTATGGCATGATTTTGCTGACCGGTCCGACCGGAAGCGGTAAATCGACAACCTTGTGCGCGGCACTACAGGAAATCAACCATCCTGATATTAATATCATGACGGTTGAAAACCCGATCGAATATGTCATCGATGGTATTTCGCAAATACAGACCGGCCCCAAAATCAATTTTGCCGATGCTTTGCGTTCTCTGCTTCGACATGACCCGGATGTTCTCATGGTGGGTGAGATTCGTGATTCTGAAACAGCTGATGTTGCGGTTAAAGCGGCGATGACGGGTCACCTCGTATTTTCTACCCTGCATACCAACAATGCCGTCAGTGCTGTGACTCGTCTGGTGGATATTGGTTGTGAACCCTTTCTGATTGGTTCCACCATGACAGCAGTGATTGCCCAGCGTCTTGTCAGACGTCTTTGTCGTCATTGTGCTAAAGCAAGACCAGCTAATGAGGACGAGCGCGTGTTACTGGGGGTGGAAGACGAGGTTGAAATTTTTGAACCTGTGGGCTGCGCAGTTTGTCAGGGACAGGGCTTCAGGGGACGCCTTGGTCTGTTCGAAACCTTATGGTTCAATGAGCGGCTCGCCAGGATGGTGTCAAAAGGTGCTGATGAGGAAACCTTAGAGGCGAATGCGGGTAAAGCGCTGAAATTTATGTGGGAAGACGGCTGCGAAAAAGTATTAAGAGGGCTCACCACCCTGGATGAGGTTCGTGATGTTGCCGTGTTTAAACGTTATGACACAGCGGAGGTGAGCTGAGATGCCCATGTTTGCTTATCAGGCACTGAGCCGAACCGGTGAAGAGCTTTCAGGCAAAATGCAGGCTGACAATACCAATGCTGTTGCTCAGGCATTACGCACCGAAGGTCTGCGTGTTCTTGATATCAAAGAAAGACGCCGGAGTGGTTTTCTGGGTGAAGAAAATTTCAGTGACTGGTATGCGACCCAGCGTTCGGTTTCCACGGATGCCCTTATTTTCTTTTACAGACAAATGGCCTTCATGCTCAGAGCAGGCCTTCCGTTGGCTGAGTGTCTACAACTTGCAGCAACGCAAGTGAGTAGCCCACGGCTGAACCTGGCATTGCGAAAAATGCATCGTGATATTGAAGCCGGACAATCTTTGTCCTCGGCACTGGGTAAACATCCAGATGTATTTCCCAATATCGCCATCAACCTGGTTGTTGCCGGTGAAAGTACCGGTGAACTGGATGTCATCATGGAGCGGCTGGCGATTCACCTGGAAAAGAAATCGCAACTACGTAAACAAATGATTAACGCGATGATTTATCCAGTTGTGGTGATTCTTGCCGCGATTGGTGTGGCAGTGTTTATGGTCGTGATGATTATTCCCAAATTTGCTCAGTTTATCCAAGGGCGGGGCAAACGTCTGCCGGATTCGACCCAAGCACTGATCGATGGCGCTGCCTTTCTCAGAGAGAACGGGCTCACCATCATTGGTGTCAGCATCGCCATCATCATCCTCATATTTATTACCTACAGGACTTATAAAGGTCGCCGCTGGATTGATCGTGTCCTCCTTAGCGTGCCTGTGTTTGGGAAGCTGATCGTTTTCGGTTCTATGGCTCAACTGAATTGGGCTTCTTCTATCCTGATGCGAAGCGGTATTACCATTTTTGACACATTGAAAATAACGGCAGACCTGATAGCGAACAAGATTTATTCAGACAAGCTGAAGCAGGCGTCAAATAGCGTCATGTCTGGTCGTGATCTTGCCAGTAGTATTCAGCATCCACAGATGCCGTCTCTGGTAACGCACATGATCGCTATTGGGGAAAGAACCGGTTCCCTGGATCGAATTCAACAGGAGTTGGGCATTTATTATCAAAACTTACTTGAAATAGGTATTAAACGACTTTCAGCAATGATCGAGCCAGCCATGATCCTGGTGATTGGTGGCATGGTTGGGTTTGTTTACTACGCCTTTTTTCAGGCGCTATTTGCCCTCGCAGCATAACCAGCAGGAAAGCATAATGAAATTTTTTATAAAAATAATGATGGCAAGTTTATTACCTGTCATCACCGTGGTTTCTGCCAACGACCTGTCCCAGGCCAACAGTGCGGATAGAACATTCATCCGTGATCCATTCTCGCCCAGTGCCTTGATGTATGAACAAGCCGGAACAGTGGCCAATATTGATTCTGATGCGTTTGGTTTTCGGCCTGCTCCCGATGATATTGATATCAAAATACCCCAGATGCGGCTCAGAGGTTTTGTCACGCCTGAAGGGGCGCAAGAACAGCTTGCATTGCTTGAGATCACGGGAAAAGGCGTTTTTATGGTGCGAGAAGGGGACGAGATCAACATCGATCCTCGGCAACCTGCCAATGCAATTCGTATTTCCGAGATTTCCCGCCTGAGTATCACGATTGAGACCGGAACATTGGGTCGTATACGCGTTTTAAGATGAGTTATATGAAATCAATAAAAAAAAGCTTTTTACTCGCGGGCCTGATGGTTGTCAGCCCGGTGTCGGCTGAAACGCAAGACCGGGCTGCTGCTAATCAGCCTTTCATTGCAGAGCGCCCGCAACCGATACCGGCTCGACCTGTTCTAGACAACCCGGATAATACGACACGAATTAAAGAGGTCGAATTTACCGGTAGTAATATCAGTGATGTGGTTCGGACGCTGTCGGAGCTGAGTCGCCAGAATATCATCGCTACGCCGGAAGCGGCACAGAAACAGGTCACCATTCATCTTAAAAATGTGACTGTCCTGGATGCCGTCAAATCCATCAGTCGTATCAGTGATCTGTGGTATCGCTATGATGAAGATACCGACACATTCCGGATAATGACCCGTGAACAGTACAGCAAAGATCTGATTGTTCGCGAGAGTGAAAATATTGAAATCTTCCGTTTACTGAATGCCAATGTCCTGATTATTGCTCAGGCCATTGAGGATCTGTTTGGTCAGCGGGTGATTTTATCCTACGGCTTACCGCCGGCATCGAATAGCTTCGGAACCGGGAATGGTAGTGCTGCGAGTGGCCTGAACCGGGGTGGCGGTTTTAGTAGTGTTCGTGGCGGTAATAGCACAGTCAGAAATACCCGTTCCAACCGGAGCAGTTCCAGTCGCGGCAGAAGTAGCAGAAGCAATTTTGGACAAAACAATCTGACACAATCAGGCGCTCAGCTCGAAGGCGATGACTTGACGGTCGATCAAATCGAACAAATCGCTGCCGCGCTTGAGCAGTCCGGCAGCAGAAATGTCAGCCAGGAAGCCCTGCAGCAAGCGACGGTTCAATCCCAGCCTATTTATGTGACGGTCAATAACGAACACAACATGCTGGTGGTGCGTTCGGACGATAAGTCTGTGCTCAAAGGCATCAGACAATTGATCGACAGGATGGATATTCCTGTTCCACAGGTGATGCTGGAGATGCGCATTTTGAGCGTCATTCTGGGGGAAGATTTCAACTCCATTTTCAATTTCAGTATTCAACCAAGTGGTGCTAATGAATCCCAGCAACCCACGCTGTTAGGTAATAATGCGCTATTGAATAACGGCACCTTGGTTTACGAATTTTTAAACAGCCGCCTAAGAGCTAACCTGCAGTTCCTGGAAGAGAATAACCGTATCCGGGTGCTTTCTAATCCGATGATTGTCGCGTCGAATCACCGTCAGGCCGAGCTGTTTATCGGTGAAGAAACCTTATTAACGGAAGGTTTCGACTTCTTCCCCGCGATCATTGATAACGGTGTGGTCGTTCAACCTTCTTATGTGCAGGCGATTATCAATCGTGAAGATATTGGTATTACACTTAGGATCACGCCAAGAATCAACGGTGATGAAACCGTGGAACTCTTAATCGAACAGGAAAATTCCACAGTTAACCCCGGAGGCGGCACAGTACCGATAACAGATGGAACTGGCTCGGTTCAGAACCTACCGGTAGATACGGTAGACACAGCCAGATTGACGGGGACGGTCATGGCCAAAGATGGCCTGACTGTCGCAGTCGGCGGTCTTATCAGAACCAGTACCAACAAGAATGAACGCAAGGTACCAATTCTCAGTGAAATTCCTGTACTGGGAAGGGTGTTCCGATCAACGTCAGAGAGTGAACAGGAAACCGAGACCGTGCTCCTGATTACCCCCCGGGTGATGAATGTGCCGGAGGACAGTGAATCACTGCGGACCACAGAGAATCGCTTTTATCGTGACTATAATCAGAAACACCCGCAGTCACAGGAGTTTGATAATAAGTTTATTAATGTGGATAAAGCGGCAGAGGAGAGTGAAATCATCCCGCAACCCTATCAGGCCGAAGCCTTCCGTGACATGACCAATTATGCGGCTCAAAAAATCAGATCGCCGGATGTGCAACGGGCAGAAGACAGTGCTTATGAATCACTCAGAGCCATTCCGGTTGCTGCAGGGTTGTTTGCGGAACCCGCCATTAAAACGGTGCCGCTGGAGAGCTGGCGACGACACAATGTCTACGTGACTGCCGTCTCTTTATTTAACCGTTCGGACAAGGTCATTGAACTGAAACGTGAAGAGCTTAATGGTAGCTGGCTTGCTTCGGCGATGGACAGCGGGCGCCTGGGGCCGGTAGGCAGTGATGATGCCTCATCAATGATCTATCTGGTATCAGACCAGCCATTTGACGATATGATGAGTGATATTAATGGTTTCAGGTAGGTTTCAATGAGTTTACGAGGCCTGATCAATGCCAGGATTGTTCTCTCTGTTGTTTTGATTCTGATTATTGGTGGGCTGATGGCCATCTGGCAGGCCCGCCAGTCGGTAGAAAAGGAAATTAATTCTTCCTTTAATCTGGCTTTGCAGATGATTGATCTGAGCTTCAGTTACCCGGCCAATCGCATGGTCAGTGAGCAGCATTGGATGCGTCAGCTCAGCACCATTCAGCAAACACGGCACATTCACATCAGTCTGGTCAATGATGACGGTACTGAAAGTGAGTGGCTATCAGATGAAACGACAGAAGAACAGGAGGAGATGCCACCAGCCTGGTTCAAAATGGCCGTGACAACTGATTATCCGTCAGCCAGTTACGATATTCGTCTGATGGACGGCACAACCAAAACCATTCTGATTCGTGCTGATCCGATAGATGAAATTGCTGAAGCCTGGAGCGAATCACTGGCTTTTTTCTGGTCAATTGTATTGATGATGACAGTCATTTTTATTGCCATCAATATCGTGTTTCAGTCAATGCTGAGAAGTGTGCATGCCATTCTCGCTGGTCTCAGAAGGGTAGAGAGCGGTGAGTACGGTAAAAAACTACCTAATTTTAAAATCAGCGAGTTTGATGCGATTGCTGCTGAAGTTAATAACCTCTCAGAGGCGTTAAACACCGCCAGACAGAACAACCAGGCACTTGCCAGACATACCATGCATATTCAGGAAAATGAACGGCAGACCATGTCACGGGAACTGCATGACGAAATGGGACAGTCGTTGACTGCTGTGAAAGCCATGGCCGTAGCCACCAAGCAGCCGCAGGCCAGAATTAACGAGATTGCCGATTCAATTATTGATATCTGTAATCATCTATCGGTCGTGGTTCGTTCCATGATGCGTACCCTGCATCCATTGAGTCTGAGTGATCTCGGGCTGGCTGCCACCCTGACGGATTTGGTCACTGAATGGCAGCGCCGGCATCCCTCGCTGGAAATCGATCTTAATTATGACGAGGCAGTGGACTGGCTGGATGAGGAGGTAGCGATTCATGTCTATCGCATCGTTCAGGAGTGTCTGACCAACGTCGTCCGCCATTCAGAGGCAGGCAAAGCCAGGGTGGCGGTGAGGCGGCATATCATCAAAGGGCAGGAACAAGTACTTGTCAGGGTCGAGGATGATGGGGTCGGCGGTTCAACTGATGGAGAGGGGTTCGGTATTCTGGGCATGCGGGAGCGGGTCGAGAGTATGGGGGGCCAGTTTGCGTTTGAATCTAACCCCGGCGTAGGGGTAAGAGTTAGGGCCTGGATGCCGTTCATAGAGAGAAATAATGACGAATAATAATATCAGTGTTCTGCTGGTAGATGACCATGAAGTGGTCCGTGCCGGCTTCCGTATTCTGCTGTCAGCACAGCCCTTTATTGGCGATATCAAAGATGTTAATCGCGGTGAAGTGGTGGCGCAGGAATACGAACGTCTGCAACCCGACGTCGTAGTGATGGATTTATCCATGCCGGGCATCGGCGGTTTGGAAACGATTCGCCGCCTGCATAAACAGGACGCTAAAGCCGTTGTACTGGTTTACAGCATTCATGATGAAGCGATCTATGTAGAGCGCGCACTGCAGGCCGGTGCCAAAGGCTATGTCAGCAAAAACAGTGCAGCCGAAGTTTTGGCCGAGGCCGTAAAAGCCGTTGCTGAAGGCAAGCAGTATATTGAACAGAAGCTTTTGCCTGAAGTCGATGATGTGCGACACATGGATATCGAGCATTACCGCGAAGTTGTGGATTTATTGTCACCACGGGAATTCGATGTGTTTTGTCGACTGGCCAAGGGCATGACTGCCCATGCCGTAGCCAATGATCTGCATCTGGGTTACAAAACGGTGGCGAATTACAACACCCAGATTAAGAGCAAACTCAAAGTGAATACAGCAGCTGAACTGGCCAATATTGCGGTGGTGCTGGGACTGATTAAACCTTGAGCCACCCAACCTAAGTCACTGATATTGAATCATAAAATTTTAAATAAAAAATCTGTTATTTGCTCTTGAAAAGGGGCAGGAACGGACACATTATTCTAGCCAGAAAGACATGTCTCTCTAATTAACTTGATGTTTTTTGGAGGTTTATTATGGCAATTCAACGTTACAGACCCCTGAGCCTGCTGGATGAACTGCAGCGGGAAATGAGTTCTTTATTCAATACGCCGGCAGTGGAAAGCAGCTTTAACAGCGAGGAATGGAGTCCGGCCGTCGATATCAGTGAAGATCAGGATCAATTTACCATCCATGCTGATCTGCCTGGTGTGAAGTCAGACGATATTGAAGTGACCGCCGAAAATGGCGTGCTCACGATTAAAGGTCAGCGTGAGGGGCACAAAGAGGAAGAAAAAAATAATTACCGGCGTGTAGAGCGTTTCAGTGGCAGTTTTATCCGCCGCTTTACCTTGCCGGAAAGAGCCGACCTGGAGAATATTGCGGCCAAAACCCGTGACGGTGTTCTGGAACTCACCATTCCCAAATCGGCTGAGGCCAAACCCAGACGTATTGAGGTTAAGGTCGATCAATAAAACTCATAAGCCCGGCAGTTATTATATTGCCGGGCTTTATTTTTGCTTATCGCTCCAAACAGCCGTCAGTTCAGCTGGTTTGATAGCCTGACAGGCTATTGCCCCTCTTGCTAGCCCCATCGGGTACAGGTTTATACTGAAGCTGATACTCGCCACCAACACAGGGAGCCGCGGCCGATATGAGTGACAAAGATAAGCAGGATCCCATCTATATTCCCCATGCAGGCACGGCGCTGTTAGGCACATCCTTGCTTAATAAAGGAACCGCCTTTAGTGAACAGGAACGGCGTGATTTCAATCTGACCGGACTGATTCCCCATCATTTTGAGACGATTGAAGAGCAGGCCGAACGCGCTTATCTGCAGTACTGTAGTTTCGATACGGCTATCAATAAGCATATCTACCTGCGCATGGTGCAGGATACCAATGAAACGCTTTTCTATTACCTGCTTGAGCAGCATTTGCAGGAGATGATGCCGGTGATTTACACGCCGACGGTGGGCGAGGCCTGTGAGAAGTTCTCGCAAATCTACCGCCGCGCCCGCGGGTTGTTCATTGCTTATCCCGATCGCTATCGTATTGATGAGATTCTGCATAACGCCACCAAGCGTCATGTCAAAGTGATTGTGGTGACCGATGGCAGTCGGATACTGGGTCTCGGTGATCAGGGCGTTGGCGGTATGGGGATTCCCATCGGAAAGCTGTCTCTTTATACCGCCTGTGCCGGTATCAGCCCGGCTTATACTATGCCAGTGATGCTGGATGTCGGCACCGATAATGAAACGCTGCTCAATAATCCGATGTACATAGGCTGGCCGCATCGCCGGATTAACGACGACCAATACGAGGAATTTATCGAACTGTTTATTAACGCCGTCGAGCGCCGCTGGCCGGGCGTATTGCTGCAGTTTGAGGACTTTGAGCAACGCAAGGCGTTACCTTTACTGGAACGCTATCAGGATCAGATTTGCTGCTTTAATGATGATATTCAGGGCACGGCTGCCATCGCTGTCGGCTCATTACTGGCAGCCTGCCGTTTCAAACAGCAGAAATTATCGGAACAGCGGATTGTATTTGCCGGTGCCGGTTCTGCCGGCTGCGGAATTGCCGAGCAACTGATTGCCCAGATGTGTCAGGAAGGCTTGACTGAAGAGGCGGCCCGAACGCGAATCTTTATGGTGGATAAAGCGGGTCTGCTGACTAAATCAATGAGTGGGCTCTATGACTTCCAGCAACGTCTGGCCCAGTTCGACAATGCCATCAACAGTTGGTCCTTGGGTACTGATGCTATCAGCCTCGAAGAGGTTGTTGAGCACGCCAGACCGACGATTCTCATCGGTGTGTCCGGACAGCCCGGCTTATTTACTGAAGAACTCATTAAAAGCATGCACCAGCATTGCGAGATGCCGATTATCTTCCCGCTGAGTAATCCCTCCAGCCGTGTCGAGGCTCAGCCGGCGGACCTGATTGACTGGACCGGCGGCCAGGCGATTATTGCCACCGGCAGCCCGTTTGACCCGATTGAGTATCAGGGGCGCAAGTTTGTGATTTCACAGTGTAATAACAGTTATATCTTCCCCGGCATTGGCCTTGCCGTGGTGGCTGGGGGCATCTCCCGCATCAGCAACGAAATGATGATGGTAGCCAGTGAAGTGCTGGCAAAAAACTCGCCACTATCAACAGACAATACCAGCGCTTTGTTGCCGCCGCTGAGTGCCGTGCGGGAGTTGAGTAAAGCAATAGCTTATGCCGTCATCAGGGTCGCGCAGGAACAGGGGCTGGCGGCAGAGACAACGCAAGAAGCACTCCAGGAAGCTGTAGAAGCCAATTCCTGGACCGCCGGTTACCGTGAATATCGCCGGGTCAGTATTTAGAAAAAAACTTTCTTTTCTATCACCTGTCGTTAACTGTGAGTATAGGAAAAATTCCTAAATTCAAAATTCAGTGTTAAACTTTATTCATGAGTTTGATCATTGCTCTTGTGGGTAGAGATTGATCGTTTTTTGGATCTTTCATCTCTAAAAGGAGCTTTAAATGGCAACTTCAGTCATCAAAATAATCCCTGCAGCTATCGCATTATCTTTATCCTCTACCGTATTCGCGGCAAGTGATAACTACGATCTCGATGATATTCGTGACTGGGATATCGTCAAAATCGAAACCTGTCTCGATGCGGCACTCGATACCATTCCCGGTGATGCGCGTAAAGTTGAACTCAAGATGGAAGGCGACGATCCGATTTATGAGTTTGATATTGAAGCAGATGCCGACGGCAATACCTACAATGTCGAATGTAATGCCGAAGAAGGCTTTATTACTGAAGTCGAACGTGAAGTCGACGCGAATGATCCCGCTTTCAAGAAGCTGGCTAAAATTTCACAGGATGAAGCGCGTGAGACCGCATTGATGTTTCATCCCGGCGAAGTGGTCGCTTCTGAAATGGAAGTCGGCTTTGATGGTGACGCGACCTATGAGTTTGATATTCAAAGTATTCACGGCTATGAAGTCAAAGTCGATGTGGATGCTGCCACCGGCGAAATCGAAGAAGCGAATATCGAGCTTTATGAAATCGGTATGGAAAAAGAATAAAACTTATTCACTTTAAACAAAAAAGCCGCTGTCATTCAGCGGCTTTTTTTATGTCCGGAGACAAGCGAGTGTCAGCAGGGCATTATGCACCGAGTGCCTTCAACTGTAGTTCCAGCTGTTGATAGGCCTGCTGCATATCTTCCAGCTTTTCACGCTCTTTGGCAACGACTTCAGCCGGAGCCTTGGCCACGTAGTTTTCATTGGCAAGTTTACCGGAGGATTGCTTGATGACTTTGTCGAGCTTGCTCATTTCTTTGTTGAGACGGGCAATCTCGGCATCTTTATCAATCAGCCCTTCCAGTGGGATCAGGATTTCCATTTTGCCGACCAGCGCCGTCGCGGCAGCGGGTGCTTCAGCTGCCAGTAATTCAATCGACTCCAGGTTAGCGAGACGACTGAGGAAGTTGCGGTTATTGTCCAGCCGGGTTTTATCTTCAGCCTGGGCATCTTTGAGCAGGACCGGCAGTTGTTTTTTCGGCGGGATGTTCATTTGCGAACGAATCGAGCGTACACCGGTAATAAACTGCATCACCCACTCCATCTCGGCCACAGCGGCTTCATCGATCTTGTTCTCATCTGCGACAGGGTAGGGCTGACGCATTATCGATTTACCTTGAACACCGGCCAACGGTGCGATGGTCTGCCAGATTTCCTCGGTGATAAACGGCATAAATGGATGGGTCAGCCGTAAAGTTGCCTCCAGTACCCGAACCAGCGTGCGGCGGGTGCCACGCTTGGCGGCTTCCGAAGCGGTTTCTGAGGTCAGTACCGGTTTGGACAGTTCCAGATACCAGTCACAATAATTGTTCCAGATAAATTCATAGATGCCCTGTGCTGCCAGATCAAAGCGATAACTATCGAGGGCACGGGTCACGGCTTTTTCGGTGCTTTGCAACTGGGAAATAATCCAGCGATCAGCCAGGCTCAGTTCGACATCGTTATTATCAATGCCGGTATCCTGATCTTCGGTATTCATCAGCACATAACGCGCGGCATTCCACAGCTTGTTACAGAAGTTGCGGTAACCGGCAATCCGGTTCATATCAAAGTTGATATCACGACCGGTGGAAGCCAGCGAGGCAAAAGTGAAACGCAGGGCATCAGTGCCGTGTGGCGCAATACCTTCCGGAAACTCTTTGCGGGTCGCTTTTTCGATCTTGGCAGCCAGTTTGGGCTGCATCATACCGCTGGTACGTTTGGTCACCAGCGTTTCCAGATCAATGCCATCAATAATATCGATAGGATCCAGTACATTGCCCTTGGACTTGGACATTTTCTGGCCGTAGGCATCACGGACCAGGCCGTGAATATAGATTTCCTTGAACGGCACATCATCCATAAAGTGCAGGCCCATCATCATCATCCGGGCGACCCAGAAAAAGATAATGTCAAAACCGGTGACCAGCACACTGGTGGGATACCAGGTTTTCAAGGCATCAGTATTCTCAGGCCAGCCCAGCGTGGAAAATGGCCACAGAGCAGAGGAGAACCAGGTATCGAGTACGTCCTCATCCTGAGCGAGTTCAACGTCTTCAGCGAGCTTGTGCTTTTGACGCACCTCAGCTTCATCATGACCGACATAAACATGACCGTTATTGTCATACCAGGCCGGGATTCGGTGTCCCCACCAGATCTGTCGTGAAATACACCAGTCCTGAATGCCGTCCATCCAGTTAAAGAAGGTTTTATCCCAGTTGCCGGGCACGAATTTAACCTTGCCTTCTTTCACGGCTTTTACGGCAGGCTCTGCCAGCACATCGGCTTTGACATACCACTGGTCGGTCAGGAAGGGTTCGATCACAGCGCCGCTGCGATCACCGCGTGGCACCATCAGTTTGTGATCCTGAATGCTTTCCAGCAGTTCCAGTTCTTTCAGGTCGTGAACGATAACGTCACGCGCCTCATAGCGATCCAGACCGCGATACTTTTCCGGTGCATTGTCATTGATCGCGGCATCCGAAGTCAGAATATTGATCTGTTCCAGATTATGCCGCTGGCCCATTTCATAGTCGTTGAAATCATGTGCCGGTGTGATTTTAACGCAGCCGGTACCGAACTCACGATCGACATAATCATCGGCGATGATCGGAATTTCACGCCCGACCAGTGGCAGGGTGATGGTTTTGCCAATCAGGTCCTGATAGCGCTCATCTTCAGGATGGACTGCCACTGCGGTATCACCGAGCATGGTCTCAGGACGGGTCGTGGCGACCACCAGATGTCCGCTGCCATCGGTTAATGGATAGCGGAAATGCCATAAATGGCCGGATTCTTCTTCCGATAAGACTTCCAGATCGGAGACGGCGGTATGCAGGACCGGGTCCCAGTTGACCAGTCGCTTGCCGCGATAAATCAGTCCTTCATCGAAAAGACGCACAAAGACCTGTTTAACGGCTTCGGACAGATCGTCATCCATGGTGAAGCGGTTACGTGACCAGTCCAGTGAAGAGCCAAGACGGCGCAGCTGACGGGTGATATTTCCGCCGGATTCTTCTTTCCATTCCCAGATCCGGTCGATGAATTTGTCACGACCCAGATCATGGCGGGTTTTGTCCTGAGCATTCAGCTGACGCTCGACCACCATCTGGGTGGCGATACCGGCATGATCGGTACCGGGCTGCCACAGGGTGTTATGACCTTTCATCCGATGGTAACGGGTCAGCGTGTCCATGATGGTGTTATTGAAACCATGGCCCATGTGCAGGCTGCCGGTGACATTCGGTGGCGGCAGCATAATGCAGTAAGGATCACCTTCGCCGGTCGGTTTAAACTCGCCGGCCTGTTCCCATTGCTGATACCAGCGTTCTTCAATCGCGTCAGGACTGTATGTTTTTTCCATCTTGTTTTTATTCAGGTCTAAGTCGTTAAATAAGCAGGGCATTATACCTGCTCAAGCAGGCCGTGGTCAGCCGCAATCGGAAATGCACTGGCCAGGGCTTAAATATGGAAGGTGTCGAGTTCGTAACCGCGCTGTTTATAGAACTGGAAACGTTCGCGGCCGGCCTGTTTGACCGGGGCATTGTCGTCGATGATTTCGGCCACCCGTTCAAACTGGCTGAAAAACAGGGGTTGCTGCTCGGTGAGGTTAATGAGTACATCCATCAGCCTTGGCGGCGTGGTTTCATCATGACCGATAAGCACCGGGCTATTGTTATTGTTGCCAGGGTTAACCTGTTCATGGGGGACAAAGCTGTCAGGACGGATTGCCCACAGGGCCTCATCAAGCTCGGCACTTTGTGTGGCATTTTCGGTGTGAATGTAGACTTGCTGACCCTGATGGTAAATCTTTTCAGCCAGACGGCAGGCAAAAGCCTGCCGCTGTTCCGGCTCAATCGATTTCAGCACGTAAAAGCTGATTCGGGTCATGTTCAGCTTTGTGATTCGATTTTGTTCAGCAGATATTGGACTAGCAATGGTACCGGTCTGCCAGTTGCGCCTTTGGCTTTTCCACCGAGCCAGGCAGTGCCGGCGATATCAAGGTGAGCCCAGTTGTACTTCTCGGTAAAACGTGACAGGAAGCAGGCTGCGGTGACACTGCCGGCTTCTTTACCACCGACATTGGCGATATCGGCAAAGTTACTGTCCAGCTGTTTCTGATAATCCTCTAACAACGGCAGTTGCCAGGTGCGGTCATAGCTGTCGTTACCGGCCTTGAGCAGGGCGTCGGCAAGCGGCTGATTGTTGGCCATCAAACCCGTGGTGACGCTGCCAAGAGCAACTATCACTGCGCCGGTGAGCGTGGCGATATCAATGACCGTATCCGGGTCGAAACGCTCACTGTAAGTTAAAGCGTCACACAGAATCAGGCGACCTTCAGCATCAGTATTAAGAATTTCAATGGTTTTACCGGCCATGCTGGTAACAATATCACCCGGCTTGTTGGCATCGCCGTCCGGCATGTTTTCTGAACTCGGGACGACGCCGACCACATTAATCGGTAGCCCCAGTTCAGCGATGGCCTGAACGGTACCGAATACGCTGGCTGAGCCGCACATGTCATATTTCATCTCATCCATGCCCTGAGCAGGCTTCAATGAAATACCACCGGCATCAAAGGTCAGACCTTTACCGACCAGAACCACCGGTTTAGCATCGCCGGCACCTTTGTATTCCATCGTAATCAGTTTGGCGGGCTGGCGACTGCCGCGGGATACCGAGAGCAAAGAACCCATGCCCAGTTTTTCCATTTCCGCTTCGTCGAGCACAGTGGTGGTTACGCTGTCGAACTGCTGGCCGAGTTTAATAGCCTGTTCGGCAAGATAGCTGGGTGTACAGATATTGCCCGGTAAATTGCCCAGTTCACGCGCGAGGTTCATACCGCGGCCAATGGCAGCACCCTGATCGATCGCCTGACCCAGCGCCGCCGTATCGGCATCATCAGCAGCAAAGCTGAGTTGGGTCAGCGGTTTCTCAATCGGTTTGTTTTCACTTTTAGTGTGGCTGTAGCGATATAGCGCCGTTTCTGTATTGACCGTGGTCTGGCGGACTTTCCAGGCTGCAGTCCGCTCACCCAGTTCGACTTCTGCCAGACAGCAAACTGCGTTTTGCGCACCACTTTCATTCAGCACCTGCGCCATTGCCGTGGTTGCCGAGTTGAAGTCGTTTTCAGTGGTTTTGCCTTTTTTACCGACACCAACAAGGAGAATACGCGGGCTTTTCAGGCCTTCCGGGTGGTACATGAACAGGGTCTGTCCGGCCTTGCCTGTAATGTCAGCGCCATCAATGACACGCTGCACGGCACCGCTGGTGTCCTCATCCAACTGGGCAGCTGAAGGGCTCAGTTCGCTGCCTTCGTAAACAGCGACAACCAGACAATCAGTCTGTTGAGACGTCAGCGCATCGGTAGTGACAAAATACTGCATGGATTTCTCCTGTAGGGATGAATTGGTTTAGACTTCTTTAATTCGAATTTGATTGTGCCAAAAACAAACGTTTTATTCTAACCAAGACACGCCTTTAATGCTCAACGTTCCGTACCCCATCTCTGCCTGGCTGACGATAATTGATCGTTACATGCTCCGGGAGTTTGTCATTAACCTGGTCGCTGTGACCGGCGTGTTGTGGCTGATTTATATCTCCACCCGCTTTGCCCGCTACCTGGCTGATGCCGCTGTCGGTAATATGCCGGCCGATGTTATTTTTAGTCTGCTGGGCCTGAGCTCGCTGGGGGCCTTGTCGATTCTGTTGCCGATTGGTGCTTTTCTGGCGGTGATGTTGTCGCTGGGACGGATGAGTTCCGATAATGAACTGACGGTGATGTCGGCCTGCGGCATTTCCAGTCTGCGCATTATGCGCAATGTACTGCTCTTTGCCGGTACCGTGGCAGTGATTGTTGCAGTGTTGTCGCTGGCCATCGTGCCGGGCGTCTTATCCGATCGTTATGAGCTTCAGGAAAAAGCCAAAATCTCCGCCAACACCACGGGACTGATTGCGGGTAGTTTCAAGGAAAGTGAAGACGGTGACTGGACTTTTTATTCTCAGGGGCTCAGTGCCGACAAGCAGTTTATGGAGAACGTTTTCATTGAGATCGAGCGTGAAGAGAAACCGTTGATATTCCGCTCCGAGACCGGTCATTTTGAAATCGATTCGCAAACCGGTGATAAATTTCTGGTGCTTGAAGATGGATACCGTTACGAAGGTAAAGCCGGCGATCAGGATTTTACGATTGCCCAATTCGGTACCCACAGCCTTTTGATTGAAAAAGGCCGGGAAGGCGAAGTACGTGAACGCCATAAGGCGATGGCGACATCGGCATTACTTGAACGGGGCCAGCCACGCGATATTGCCGAAGTGCAGTGGCGCACCGCCGCCGCCTTGATGACCTTGCTGTTGTGTCTGACAGCCATCCCACTGGCCAATGTTGGTCCACGCCAGGGTCGCTATGCCGGCTTTGTTCCGGCAGTGCTGATTTACATCATCTACAGCAACCTTCTCGGCGTGAACCGTGCCTGGGTGGCCAAAGGCGATATCCCGATCTGGCTTGGAGGTGTCTGGGTTCATGTGCTGATGCTGATCGTACTGTTGATGCTGCTTAACCGTCAGACGCTGCGTCGTTACCTTTCCCGCTACAAACCAAAACAAAGTCGATAAATGCGCATTCTTTCCAAATACATCGCCAAAAATATTCTAGCCAGCACGCTGCTGGTGTTACTGGTATTGCTGGCTTTGTACACCTTTATGGACTTTATTACTGAACTCGATGATCTGGGGGATGGTGAGTACGGCATCGGCAGTATCCTCAGCTATATTGCTCTAACCATGCCCAAACGGATATACGAACTGCTGCCGGTAGCGGCCTTGCTGGGCAGCGTGATTGGCCTTGGTAACCTGGCCAGTCAGAGTGAACTGGTGGCAATCCGGGCAGCAGGATATTCGATTGTTGATATCAACAAAGCAGTGCTTGTGGTCGCGGTCTTATTGATGATGCTGGCTTTGGTGATAGGCGAGGGGCTGCGGCCAGTCAGCGAACAGTATGCAAGGCAGCTACAGTCGGTGGCTCAGACCGGTACGGTGGGTTCGCGTTCGGAACATGGTTTCTGGACCCGAGATGGCAACCACTTCAATCATATTGACAGAATCAATGCTGATGGCAGCTTTTCCAATGTGGCGATCTACGAGTTTGATGATAATCATCGTCTGCGGATTCTGACCCGCGCAGCCAGCGCTGAATATCAGGATGACAGCTGGATTCTGACTGATGTAGTGCAAAGCACCATCAATGAGGCCGGGGTCAAAGTCCGGTCAGTGACACATGCCCGCTGGCAGTCTCAACTCAACCCGGGCATGGTCAACATTGTGGTGGTACCGCCGGAATTTCTGCCGGTGTGGGATCTGCTGGAATACGTTAAATACCTGAAAGATAATCATCAGTCAGTGGCCCAGTATGAACTGGCTTTCTGGAGTAAATTGATGATGCCCGTGAGTACGGCAGTGATGGTATTGCTTGCTGTGCCCTTTGTGTTCGGACCGCTGCGTTCTGCGCCAATTGGTGGCAGGATTCTGGCGGGTGCCCTGATTGGGATTGGCTTTCACCTGTTTAATCAGAGTTTTCAGCACATGGGATTGGTATTTGGCTTGTTGCCGTGGCTGGCATCGTCGTTTCCGACTATGCTGTTTGCCATTCTGGCGTGGTGGATGAATAGGCGGGTGAGATAGACGATATTTTTAAAGATGGCGTCCCCAAGGGGATTCGAACCCCTGTTACCGCCGTGAAAGGGCGGTGTCCTAGGCCTCTAGACGATGGGGACCCAGGTCTTTAACTTGTCTCGAAAAGAAAAGGGCCTGTTTTCATCAGGCCCTGAATATGGCGTCCCCAAGGGGATTCGAACCCCTGTTACCGCCGTGAAAGGGCGGTGTCCTAGGCCTCTAGACGATGGGGACCTAAAACTTTTCTTTCGATAAATTTGGTGGAGCTAGGCGGGATCGAACCGCCGACCTCCTGCATGCCATGCAGGCGCTCTCCCAGCTGAGCTATAGCCCCCGAAAGGAAGCGCATATCATAGGTACTGAAGCCTGCCCTGTCAACATATCATGTCAAAATAATTTCTTTGCCGGCCGGATAAACCGTGTCCGGAATCCGGACCGTGAAAGACGCTGAAGAAAGCCTAAAAGCTAAGTTGTTGAGCGTATGGGATTATCCTGTTTCCGGACACTGGTCTAACACGGGCTGATTTGCCGATTACACATATATATGCGATAAATTGAGCGTTATTTTTCATTCGGTCAGGACGTCAATCATGGCTGGGTCAGCAGCTTGAGGATGAACATGCGCAAATTGAAGCTTCTATCTACCTTATTTATGTCCTGCCTTGCCGGGACGGCTGCGGCCCAACAGGAACGAGGACTGAGTTGTCATTTTGGTTACGAGGATTTGTTCCTGCCCGTGACCACGGTAGATCCGGCGCAGAGTCCGGTCGATGTCAAAGCTGATGATGTGCAGTTGCTGCAAAGCGGTACATCGGTATTCTCCGGCAATGTCGATATCAGCCGGGCCGGCCAGCAACTCAGTGCCGAGCGGGCGACTTATAACCGCAGCAGTGGCGATGTTACTGCCAGCGGTGATGTCAGACTACGTGACAGTGAGATTATCGTTGATTCGCAACAGGCGGAATGGTCGATGGACAAGGACGAGGGCAGAATGCTTGATGCCCAGTACCGGATTCGCCAGATGCATGCCCGTGGCCAGGCCAGTCATCTGTTGCGCAAAGGCAAGGTAACGACCGACCTGAAAAACGCCAGCTATACCACCTGCCCTGAAGGTGACAATGCCTGGCGGCTGGATGCAGATGAAGTGCATCTGGATCATGAATCGGGAGTCGGTGAGGCAGAAGATGTGGTGGTCCGTGTAGGCGGTCTGCCGGTATTTTATACACCTTATATTAACTTTCCACTCAACGATGAGCGTAAATCGGGCTTCCTCCCGCCTTCAGTCGGTAACAGTGATGAAACCGGCTTTGATGTGATGACGCCGTATTACTGGAATATTGCACCTAATATGGATGCCACACTGACACCACGTTACATGAGTGATCGGGGTCTGATGTTGGGTGGTCAGTTCCGTTATTTATCAGAATGGGGTGAAGGGGAGATCGAAGCCAACTACCTCAATTCAGACAGCCTCAGAAAAGATGGCGAAGAAATTAATCCCAATTATCAGGAGGATCGTGAGCTCTTCACCTGGCAACACCGTTCCTATCTTCCTAATCAATGGTATGCACTTGTTGATTACAACTATGTATCGGATGAAAACTATTTTGAGGATTTTGGTTCCAGCCTGAGCCTGTCGAGCCGTACCCACCTTAACCGTCTGGTGCAAGCTGGTTACAGAGGGGATGTCTGGGATTTTACCGCACGTTTGCAGGGCTATCAGACCCTGGCTGATGTGCCGGAGCAGTATAAAAGGCTGCCGCAATTACGGCTGAACGGCTATTTACCGGATCAGGCGCTGGGGCTGACTTATGAGTTTGAAGGCGAATATGTCGAGTTCGATCATAACGACCGGGTTGAAGGCCAGCGTATTAACTTTGAGCCGGCTGTCAGTATGCCGATGGGTACGTCGGCATTTTTTGCGACGCCCAGACTGGCTTTTAATCACACCCGTTACAACCTGAAAAGCGATGATCTGAATCAGTTTGACGACGACGCTTCACGTTCGTTACCGATTGCCAGTTTCGACACCGGCCTGTTCTTCGAGCGTGAACTGAGTATTGGTAAAGGCAACTTCCTGCAAACGCTGGAGCCACGGGCTTTCTATTTGTACATTCCCGAGCGCGATCAGTCGGATATTCCGGATTTTGATACCAGTTTATCCACCTTCAATATGATCCGGTTGTTTTCCTATGACCGCTTTATTGGTGGTGACCGTATCGGTGACGCCAATCAGCTGTCACTCGCCGTGACTTCCCGCATTATCAACCAGGAAACGGGGGATGAAAATCTGCGACTGACGTTGGGGCAGATCCGCTATTTTGATGATCGCGATGTGACCCTGCCGAATGGCACCGAGGATAGCGGCGCCGATTCCGACATGATTGCCGAGGCGGTGGCCTTCATTAATGATGAATGGTCAGTCAGCGGTGAAATTCAATGGGATCCGGGTGAGACTCAATCCAATATGTCATCGGTTGGTCTGCGCTACCGCGGTGATGAGGGTGGTATTTTTAACATTTCTCACCGCTATCGCCGCGACAATGCTGATATTACGCGTATCGAAGGTCTTGAACAGGTGGATATTTCTGCCCAGGTACCGGTTGCTGAGCGCTGGCAATTATTCGGCCGCTGGTATCGTTCTATCGACCAGGGCAGAACCCTGGAAGCGCTGGCCGGTGTCCAGTACGACAGCTGTTGCTGGGCCACACGACTGGCCATCCGTAACTACGTCAATGATGCCTTTGATGATGATCGAAATCTGGCCATTTATTTCCAGGTTGAGCTCAAAGGCCTGGGTGCATTCGGTAAGAAGTCTGACAGCCTGTTGGAGACCAGTATTCGCGGTTACCAGGCTGACTGAACTCAATCACGGAAAAGGCTGTCTTTGGAGCCAGGACACACAGAGGGTCCATATCCTTATATAATGCCCGCGAGAATTTTGGAGTAATTGTTTTGATGAAGTTTCTGATTGCCGGATTATTGCTGGCTACCAACGTCTGGGCTGCCCCGCTGGATCGTATTATCGCTGTCGTCAATGACGAGGTGATTCTGGAAAGTGAGTTGATGGATATGCAACAAACCGTGCGTCAACAGCTGCGCGAGCGTCAGGCCGCGATCCCGCCCACTGATATTTTACGAAAACAGGTACTGGAACGGCTGATCATGCAGCGTTTACAGTTGCAGCGGGCAGAACAGGTCGGCGTCAGAGTTGGTGATGATGCCTTGAATGCGGCACTTCGACAGATTGCTGATAACAATAATATGAATCTGCGCCAGTTCAGGGATGTACTTGAAGAAGATGGTTATGATTTCAGCCAGTTCCGTGAAACTATCCGCGAAGAAATGATCATCAGCCGTCTGCGCAAGGGCCAGGTCGAAGACCGGGTCGTGGTGTCTGATCGTGAAGTCGATAATTTCCTGTCCACACAGAGCGTACAGGCCGGTAACAGCACAATTGAGTATCAACTGCAGCACATTCTCATCAGCATGCCGGAAGCCGCCTCTCCGGAAGAAGTCCAACAGGCGCAGGAACAACTGGAAAAAATCCAGGGCCTGCTCGCTGAAGGTGGCGATTTTGGTCAGGTAGCCGCGGGCTATTCCGACGGTCAGAATGCACTGGAAGGCGGTGAACTGGGCTGGCGTAAACAAGGTGAGTTACCGTCGCTGTTTGCCGATGTCGTGCCCGCGCTTTCTGTGGGTGAAGTCAGTGAACCGCTCCGCAGCGGCAGTGGTTTTCACCTGGTCAGATTGAAAGATAAAAAAAGTGCTGAAACCCATCTGGTCAAACAGACCCTGGCCAGTCATATCCTGATTAAAACCAATGAACTGGTCACTGATGAGGAAGCAGAGAAACGACTGAGTCAATTACGCCAGCGTATCGCTAACGGTGAAGACTTTGCCGAACTGGCCCGTGCCCACTCGGAAGACACCGGCTCGGCAATTGAGGGCGGTAGCCTGGGCTGGGTCAGCCCTGGTGTGATGGTGCCGGAGTTTCAGGAGAAAATGGACGAGCTTGCCATTGGCGAAATGAGTGAGGTTTTCCAGAGCCGTTTTGGCTGGCACCTGATTAAAGTCGAAGACCGCCGCGAAGAAAACATGGCGGAAGAATTTAAACGTAATAAAGCCCGTGAACAGATTCGTCAGCGTAAAATCGATGAGGAAATGGAAAGCTGGCTGCGTGCGATGCGTGATGAAGCTTATGTGGAGTATCGCGACCTTTGACTGTGATCAGGCGAATTGCACTGACAACAGGTGAACCAGCCGGGATTGGTCCCGATCTCAGTATCCAACTGGCGCAGACACGGCAACAGGCTCAACTGATTGCGCTTGCCGATCCGGTGCTTCTGCAGCAACGGGCACAACAGCTCAATTTGCCGCTGACATTGATAGAGGCTGATCTGACACAGCCTGCGTCAATCGCTGAGCCGGGTTGCCTCCATTACCTGCCGATAACCTTAAACCATGAAGTCACTGCAGGGGAGCTGAGTCCGGCGAACAGTGCCTATGTGCTTGCTATGTTGCAACTGGCCCTCGATAAGAGCCTCAGCGGTGAATTTGATGCCATCGTGACGGCACCGGTGCATAAAGGTGTCATTAACGATGCCGGTTACAGTTTCAGCGGCCATACCGAGTTTTTTGCCGATGGCGCCGGCGTGCCAAAAGTGGTGATGATGCTGGCCACCGGAGACCTGCGAGTCGCATTGGCGACCACACATTTACCATTGAAAGCGGTCAGCGATGCCATTACCCGTGACAGCCTGCAACAGATTATCCACATCATCGATGAATCTCTGCAGCGTCAGTTCGGGCTCATAAAGCCCAGAATCGCTGTTTGTGGCTTAAACCCGCATGCCGGTGAAGCAGGCCATCTCGGCCGCGAGGAAATAGATACGATTCAGCCGGTCATTGATGCTTGTCATGGCGACGGTCTGGCCGTCACGGGCGCCTGGCCTGCGGATACCATTTTCAACCAGGACAGACTGAAAGACTATGATGTAGTGCTCGCCATGTTTCATGATCAGGGACTGCCTGTGCTTAAACACCACGGCTTCGGCCGTGCCGTTAATGTGACGCTGGGACTGCCGTTTATTCGTACTTCGGTTGATCACGGTACGGCGCTTGATATGGCAGGAACAGGTAAAGCCTCCGCATCCAGCTTGCAGGCAGCAGTGGACATGGCCCTGAACATGGCCGACAGCCAGCAATCATCCGGCAAATAAAATGACAGAATCCTATTATCCGCGCGCCCGTAAGCGCTTTGGTCAGAACTTTCTTCATGATGAATCCGTCATTGAAGGCATTATCGAGGTTATCAGCCCGGATAAAGGTCAGCATCTGGTTGAGATTGGTCCTGGCCGTGGTGCGCTGACAACGCCTTTGCTGCAGCACTGTGACCAGCTTGATGTGATTGAGCTGGATCGCGACCTGGTGCCGCTGCTGGCAAGCAAGCTGGGGCATCATAAACATTTGACCATTCATGAAGCGGATGCGCTGAAATTTGATTACCGGCAACTGCAGCAGAACGATGAAAAGCTGAGGGTAATAGGCAACCTGCCCTATAACATCACGACGCCACTGTTGTTTCATCTGGTCGAGCAGAAAGTCTGTATTGAAGACATGTGTTTCATGCTACAACGTGAAGTTGTCGAGCGCATCTGCGCGGAGCCAGGCACCAAGCAGTACGGTCGTTTGAGCATTATGCTGCAGCATCAGTGCTATGTAGAACAGATGTTTATCGTGCCACCGGAGGCCTTTGATCCGCCGCCCAAAGTCGAATCTGCGATTATCTATCTGCAGCCTTTGTCACAAAACAAAGGGGGGGAGGTCGAGCTTGCCAGGCTGAGTCAAGTCGTGACAACGGCCTTTAGTCAACGCCGTAAGACGATCGCTAACACCTTGAAAAAACTGGTATCTTTGGGAGACTTGGAACAGCTCGGTATTGACCCGGGACAGCGGCCGGAAACCGTTACAGTGGAACAATATGTCGAACTGAGTCGCTGCCTGCAGCAGCAATAGGTAACCTGACAATATTCACGCCTTGTGTGATATTGTCAACCGTCAGCCATCAATCCCTGCTCAGCCCTGATAAAATCTTGCCCGAAACACGGTTTAGTCGTCTTGACACGTCAATTTTGCTGTAGTTAGATACTCACAGTCCGGTATCGCTGAGCCAGGTAACAGTGAATCCGGCATTTGAACGACATAACGATTAATAACGATATGAGGAATTAAGCTGTGAATAAATCTGAACTCATCGATGCAGTTGCTGCAGCTGCAGACATCTCTAAAGCAAAAGCCGCTCAAGCTGTTGATGGCATGACATCAGCTGTCACTAAAGCACTGAGCAAAGGCGATCAAGTCACACTGGTCGGTTTTGGTACTTTCTCAGTTCGCGAGCGCGCCGCACGTACTGGCCGTAACCCACGTACAGGCGAAGAAATCAAAATCGCCGCGGCTAAAATTCCTGCTTTCAAAGCTGGTAAAGCACTCAAGGATGCTGTAAACTAGTCGTTTTTCTTGGGGTGCTTAGCTCAGCTGGGAGAGCATCGCCCTTACAAGGCGAGGGTCGGGGGTTCGATCCCCTCAGCACCCACCAGGAATTCTTGGAGCGGTAGTTCAGCTGGTTAGAATACCGGCCTGTCACGCCGGGGGTCGCGGGTTCGAGTCCCGTCCGCTCCGCCAAGACGAAAAAGGGCGCATTCAATGCGCCTTTTTTTTTGCCTGATGGTTTAGACTATCCGTTTTAATAATCAAAGAAATGAAGGTTTTCTTCCATGTTGCATTTCATACGTGATCGCGCCCAGGGATGGATTGCCTGGTTTATCGTCGGTCTGATTAGTATTCCGTTTGCGCTGTGGGGGGTGAACTCCTACATGACTGGTGCTTCTGATGTCGTTGTGGCTGAAGTTAATGGCCATGAAATCAAAAAGACGCAACTGCAGCAATCATTACAGCAATACCGAGACCAGATGCGTAACGTGCTGGGCGAACAGTTCGATCCGGCTATGTTCGAAGGTGCTGCCGTTAAACGCAATATTCTTGATGGCCTGATTGAACAGCAGCTGCTGCGTGAGGCCAATCAGAAACTGGGACAAACAGTCAACGATGCTTCTGTGTCCGAAATGATCCGTTCGACCCCGGCGTTTCAGCGTGATGGTCAGTTTGATCCTGACTACTACGCGATGGTGCTGGCACGGGTAGGTTACAGCCCCACAAGCTATGAAGCTCAGTTGCGCAGTGACCTGCTGGCGCAGGAGTTGACGCAGAATATTCAACGTTCGGCTATCGTCACTGATGCACAACTGGACCGGGTGCTGGAACTGGAAAAACAGCAGCGTGAAATTGCCTATGGTGTGGTTCCTCTCCAGGGATACGTGGATAAAGTCAGTATCGATGACGAAGCAGTTCGCGACTATTACGAGAATAATAAAAACGCCTATACCGCGCCGGAACAAATCAAACTCAACTATGTTGAACTCGACATAGACAGCATCGCCGATACAATCACCGTCGACGATGAGGCACTGAAACAGTTTTATGCCGATAACCAGTCACAATTCGTGGGTCCGGAACAACGTCAGGTCAGCCATATTCTGATTGAAGGCGATGACGAGGAAGCACGGGCGAAAATCGAATCGATTGCTGACCGGATTGAACAGGGCGAAGACTTCGCCGACGTCGCCAAATCCGAGTCGCAGGATACCGGCTCAGCAGCACAGGGCGGTGACCTTGGCTTCTTTGGTCGTGACGTAATGGAACCGGCTTTTGAAGAAGCGGCTTTTGGGCTGGAAAACATCGGTGATATCAGTGAACCGGTACAAACCGAGTTCGGTTACCACCTGATTAAACTGACTGGTGTGGACTCGCCTGAAGTGCAGGATTTTGCCCAAGTGCGGGATGAGGTTGAACAACGTTATCGTCGCCAACAGGCTGAAACCCAGTTTTATGACAAAGCTGAACAGCTGGCAAACCTCAGTTTTGAAAACCCGGACAGTCTTGATGTGGCGGCCGAGGAAGTGGGGCTGAATATTCAAACCACAGAACTGTTCACCCGCGGTGGCACCGAGTCCGGTATCGCCAGTGAGAGTAAAGTGGTTGAGGCGGCATTCAGCCAGGATGTGTTGCAAAACGAGCTGAACAGCTCAGTGATTGAATTATCTGACACGCATCTGGTGGTGATTCACAAGAATAAGCATATTCCGGAAGCAGTCCTGCCGTTCGAATCCGTTGAGCCGGCTATTAAGCAGCAGCTGTTGTTTGATAAAGCCAGCCAGTTTGCTCGTGAAAAAGGTGAAGCGATTGTTACTGAACTGAAATCCGGTGCTGATGCACAGGCGCTGCTGGAAAACTGGCAGCCTGCGGCTTTCTACGGCCGTGACAGCGAAGAAGTCAGTAACCAGATCCTGCAACGTGCTTTTGAAATGCAGAAACCCGAGTCACAAGCGCAATACACCGGCTTTACTGCTGATAACGGCAATTATGTGGTCATTAAGCTGACTGCTGTAGAGAACGGACAGGCAGCAGAGGTTGAGGCTGAAGAAAAACAGTCGATTGAAGAACAGTTGCAGCAGATGCTGGCTAATGCAGAGCTGCAGGCCTTCATTGCCTCTTTACGTGCTGATGCCGATATCAATATCGTCGATAAAAGTCTGCGCTAAGGCTGGCTGAACTCACTAAAAAAGCGCCCTTGGGCGCTTTTTTTATGTCAGTCTATCAATGACTGCAGCACCGACACTGTCACCCCAGACATTCACCGAGGTGCGGAAACGATCCAGAAACCAGTCAACCGCGAGTAAAAGGGCGATACCTTCCAGTGGCAGTCCGACCGCGGTAAGCACAATCACCATGGTCACCAGACCTGCTTCAGGAATACCGGCTGCGCCGATAGCAGCCAGTGTTGCTGTGATAAAGACAATGCCCTGCTGCATCAGACTGAGTTCTATCCCGTAGGCCTGGGCAATAAACATCACCGCAGCAGCTTCATACAAGGCGGTACCGTCCATGTTGATGGTGGCGCCCAGTGGCAGTACGAATTTGACGGCTTTGGGATCGACTTTGTTTTCACGGGCACATTCCATAGTGAGCGGCAGTGTGGCTGATGAACTGGCGGTACCGAAGGCGGTAACCAGCGCTCTGGCCATACCCAGCAGATAATCAATACCCCGGCCGGCGACGAAAAACAGAATCAACAGTAAAACAATGGCATGTATTAGCAGGCCGGTCAGTACGGTTACGACATGCAGGCCCACAGCCGTGATTTCAGCCATAAACTGCTCGCCGCCACCGACACTACCGAGCCTTGCTGCAATCAGCGCAAAGATGCCGATAGGGGCAAAATGCATGATCCAGATAACCAGCGTCATCATCGCTTCATTAATGCCATCAAACACGGCAAAGACCGGCCTGGATTTATCCCCTACTGTGGTCAGTGCCATGGCAAAAATAATGGCAAAGACGATCAGCGGCAATAATTCTGTCTGGCTTGCGGCCGTGACCAGGTTGGGGGAGATCAGAGACAGGACAATATCGCTGATGCCGGTGTCCTGTTTAGACAGAATATGCTCGGGTACCTCAGTCTGGGTTAACTGAATGCCGATGCCCGGCTGAATCCAGTTGACGACTAAAAGGCCGATGAAAACAGCAATGGCGGTCGTAGACAGATAATAGACCAGGGTGTAACCGCCCATTTTTCCGAGTTGACGGATATCCCCCAGACTGCCAATACCACTGATGACAGAGGCAATCACCAGCGGGATAATGGTCATCTTCAGCGCATTAAGAAACAGGCTGCCCAGCCAGCCTACCGACATGGCCGCTTCGCCGGCGTACCAGCCGTAGAAGACGCCAGTAACAGCCCCGACAATTATAAAGGCCAACAGGGCCATGGCGTGTGAATGCGACATTGAATTTCCCCGCGCTGAAAACAAAACAGGGCATTTAAAATGCCCTGTTGTGAATATTAGCAGATTAGTGGCGCGCTACTTATCGCCGATGCCGACAATGTTGTAACCAGCATCGACATAGGTAATTTCACCCGTGACCCCTGAGGCCAGATCGGAGCAGAGGAAGGCGGCCACATTACCGACTTCTTCAATAGTGACATTACGACGCAGCGGGGAGTTACGTTCACCGTAGGCGAGCATTTTGCCGAAATCACCAATGCCTGCTGCCGCCAGTGTTTTGATCGCACCGGCTGAGACCGCATTCACGCGAATACCTTCTTCACCGAGTGAGTAGGCCATGTAGCGCACAGTAGCTTCAAGCGCGGCTTTAGCGACGCCCATGACGTTGTAGTTATCAATAGCACGTTCAGCACCGAGATAGCTCAGGGTCAGCATTGAGCCGTTACGTCCGGCCATCATCGGTTTACCGGCTTTGGCAAGGGCGGCAAAGCTGTAGGCGCTGATATCGTTGGACATGGCAAAAGCATCACGGGTGACACTGTCAACAAAACTCCCCTGCAGTTGTTCGCGGGGCGCAAAGGCAACGGAGTGAACAATTGTGTCGAGAGCATCCCAGTGTTTGCTCAGATCATCGAACACAGCCTGAATCTGTTCATCGCTGCTGACATCGCAGGGAAAGACCAGAGACGGATCGGCACCGCACTCTGCAGCAATTTTTTCAACGCGCGATTTAAGCTTGTCATTTTGATAGGTAAAGGCCAGTTCAGCGCCTTGTTTGGCCATGGCATGTGCAATGCCGGAGGCGATAGAACGCGGGCTGGCAACGCCCACAATTAACACGCGTTTGCCTTGCAGGAAACCCATAAGTCTCTCCTAAACTGCGAATAAAGCGAAATAACTTACCTGATTTTAACATTAACGGGAAGGGCGACCGCGCAGTAATCTCGTGATAATCTTGGTCACACATGAGGTTCCAATTTTGACGTTGTGAGAATGAAACTGAGATATCTGCTGGTTTATCTGTCGCTGCTTGTCGTCACCGCTTGTGAATTTGGCGCTGTCAACTCGCCATATCCCGATCAAAACCCGGAGATCGATACCCTTTATACCTCTTTCTCCCTGCGCCCCAAACATCTGGACCCGGCCCGTTCCTACAGTGCCAATGAAATCGCCATTACCGGCCAGATCTACGAGCCGCCATACCAGTATCATTATCTCAAACGTCCCTACCAGCTGGAACCATTGGTGGCAGCCGATATGCCTGAGGTTGCTTATCTGGATGAGAACGACAAACCGGTGCCGGAAGACAGTGATAACATTGCCTACAGTGTTTATACGATTCCATTAAAAACCGGGGTTTTCTTCCAGCCGCATCCGGCCTTTGCCCGGAATGAAGACGGCGAGTTCCTCTATCACAGCCTCAGCAATGAACAGCTGGAAGAAATTGAAAAGCTGGCCGATTTCGAGCAAACCGATACCCGTGAGCTGAGAGCCGATGATTTTGTCTACCAGATTAAACGGCTGGCTCACCCGGAAATTCATTCTCCTATTCTTGGCCTGATGGGTGAGCATATCGTCGGACTGACAGACTATGCAGATAAGTTACGGGAGCTACGCCAGCAAGGGCTGCCACTGGATCTCAGAAAGCTGGATATTGAGGGTGTCAGGGTGATTGACGACAGCCATTATCAGATCAAGGTTTACGGTAAGTATCCTCAACTGCGGTTCTGGCTGGCGATGCCGTTTTTTGCGCCGATTCCCTGGGAAGCTGAAGAGTTTTATGCCCAGCCCGGATTGATTAATAAAAACATTACGATTGATTGGTACCCGGTTGGTACCGGTCCGTTCTACATGACCGAAAATGATCCTAACCGGCGGATGGTGCTCAGTAAGAACCCGCATTTTCATGGCGAATTTTATCCAACTGAGGGCGACCCGGGCGATGCTGAGGCCGGCCTGCTCGATGACGCCGGTAAGCCGCTGCCACTGATCGACGAAATTGTCTTCACCCTGGAAAAGGAAAATACGTCCTACTGGGGTAAGTTTATTCAAGGCTATTATGATGTTAGCGGTATCAGCTCAGACAGTTTTGATCAGGCTGTGCAGGTTTCTTCAGCGGGTGAGTTTGGTCTCAGTGATGCGATGAAAGAAAAGGGGATACAGCTGGAAACAGCTGTCGGGACCTCAACTTTTTATATCGGTTTCAACATGCTCGACCCGGTGGTCGGGGGCTATTCAGAGAGAGCCAAAAAACTCAGAAGGGCGATTTCCATTGCCATCGATCACGAGGAATATATATCGATTTTTGCCAATGGGCGCGGTATCCCTGCCCAGGGACCGGTGCCGCCCGGTATTTTCGGTTATGTTGACGGTGAAGCCGGCATTAATCCACATGTCTATGACTGGCAACAGGGCACGCCTGTCAGACGACCGATTGACGATGCCAAAAAATTGCTGGCTGAGGCGGGATATCCCAGAGGTCGGGATGCCGAAACCGGCGAGCCGCTGGTGTTGTATTTTGATGTACCCGCCAGTGGCCCTGACAGCAAAGCGCAGCTTGACTGGTTACGCAAACAGTTCCGTAAACTCAATGTGCAACTGGTGATCCGAAGTACTGATTACAATCGTTTTCAGGATAAGATGCGTCGCGGCCAGGCACAGATTTTCCAATGGGGATGGAATGCGGATTACCCGGATCCTGAAAACTTTCTGTTCCTCCTCTACGGCCCTAACGGTAAAGTGGAAACTGGAGGCGAAAACGCGGCCAATTATAAAAACACGTCTTTCGACAAGCTGTTTGAAGCAATGCGGGTGATGCCCAACAATGAAGAACGGCTAAAGATCATTCAGCGTATGGCCGATATCGCTCGTGAGGATGCGCCCTGGGTGTGGGGATTTCACCCTAAAATGTTCACGCTCTATCACGCCTGGAATCACAACATCAAACCCAACCTGATGGCGAACAACACTCTCAAATACCGCCGACTTGATACTGAGCTACGGCAACAGCTGCAGGATGAGTGGAATAAGCCCACTGTCTGGCCGCTTTTAATGCTGTTATTTGCCTTGCTGTTAGTGATATTGCCGGCCATGCTGGTTTATCGTCATAAAAAGCATAAAAAACATTCAATTCCGGCTGCTTAAGAAGCAGATTTTTTGTGAGGGCTTCGGTAGAATAACCGCCTGAATTGTGATGTTACTGCCGGATGCTATAGAGGGAGTTTAAGAGTGGATCTTGCTACGCTGCTGGGCCTGGTTACCGCCTGGGGATTAATTATCGCGACAATCGCGCTGGGCGCGGCTGCCGGGACATTCGTTAACATGCCATCGCTGGCCATTGTTCTGGGCGGGACCTTTGCCGTTGTTTTGATGCGTTTCACTCTGGGACAGTTCATCGGTTCGATAAAAACAGCCACCAAAGCCTTTCTGCACAAGTCGGAATCACCACAAGCTATCATTGAGAACGTGGTTGAGCTCGCTGGTATTGCGCGTAAAGAAGGGCTGCTGGCGCTGGAACGTCAGGAAATCAGCAATCCGGTTCTATCTAAAGGCATTATGATGCTGGTCGATGGTCATGAGCCGGGGGTGGTCAAAAAAGCATTGCTGACGGAAATGAATGAAACTTTGAATCGTCACAGCCTTGGCCAGCAAATATTCAAAGCCATGGGTGATGCTGCTCCAGCCATGGGCATGATAGGGACTTTGGTGGGGCTGGTACAGATGCTGAGCAATATGTCTGACCCCAAATCCATCGGCCCTGCGATGGCTGTGGCCCTGTTGACTACCTTATACGGCGCGATGCTGGCTAATATGTTTGCGCTGCCGATTGCTGACAAACTGTCACTGCGCAGCAGCGAAGAGCAAATGAACAAAAACATCATTATCGAGAGTGTGCTCGGTATACAGGAAGGGCAAAACCCGAAAATCCTGGGTGAAATCCTCAAAAACTTTCTTCCCGCTTCCAAGCGTGACACTGAAGAAGAAGCGGCGGCCTGACAAGGCCGCTTTTGTCTATGAGTGAGAATTCGAACAGAGTCAAGCGTGACGCGGAGGGCTTGCCTGCCTACATGGCAACCTTTGCCGATTTGATGTCACTGTTGATGTGTTTCTTCGTTCTGCTGCTGTCTTTTGCCGAAATTGATGCGCTGAAATACAAAATGGTGGTCAAGTCGCTGGAAACGGCTTTCGGTGTTCAGCGCGAAGTACCAAAGGACGAAATCCCTGAAGGCACCAGCATCATTGCCCAGGAATTCAGCCCGGGTGAGCCCAAACCGACTCCCCTCAAAGTGGTCAGACAGGATACAATGGACGAAACCCGTGAACAGCTGAAGGTGACCGCGGATGCCGAACAGCTTGCACAGCAGCAGGTAAAAGAAGTTGCTGAAGAGACTCAGGAGTTCCGGGAAGCCTTGGAGCAGGAGATCAAGGATGGCCTGATTGTGGTTGAGAGCCAGTTCAGCCGTATTGTGATTCGTATCCGCGAGAAGGGGTCTTTCCCCTCCGGTGATGCTCGCTTGAACCCGGGTTTCATCCCGATTTTGCGGAAAATTCACGATGTGTTGCTGACCACGGACGGCCGCATTGCGGTGGCAGGGCACACTGATAATGTGCCGATTAACACAGCACGCTACCGCTCGAACTGGGAATTGTCGACCTCACGGGCTACCTCGGTGGTGCATGAATTACTGGCCCCGGGTGTGATACCTGCCGAGCGCTTTGTGCTGGAAGGTTATGCAGATACCAAACCGCTGGTACCTAATGATACGCCGGAAAACCGGGCCAAAAATCGCCGGGTTGAGATTATTGTCCTCAAGTCTCCAGTTGAGGAGGAACTGACTCGTTCGATTGACGAATTGATTCAGGAGCACGAATCCGTCGATAGCGAAATCAGTCCGTTATACGAATAAAAGGAGTTGATTATGAAATATCTGCAAAAAACATTTTGTTTGATGGGCCTGTTACTGGCGAGTTCGATTGCGAACGCAGCCGGCTGGCAGGTGGATAATTCACAGTCCCAGCTCAGCTTTGTTTCGGTCAAGAAAAGTAGTATCGCAGAGGTGCATCATTTCGACTGGATGACCGGATCGGTTAACGAAGCGGGTGAAGTTGCACTGGAGGTTGATCTGACCAGTGTGAACACCGGTATCGAAATCCGTGATTCACGGATGAAAGAGTTTTTCTTTGATGTCGGGGCTTATCCTACCGCTGACCTTCACGCCAAGATCGACCCGGCTTTTATTCGTGAACTGGCAGTCGGGCAATCCAAAAGTCTGGCGCTCGACGCCGAGTTGGATTTGCACGGTCAGAAACAAACAGTGACGATACCTCTGATGGTGACTAAAGTCAGTGAAAAAGAGTTACTGGTTGTTTCCAATCAGCCGGTGATTCTCAATGTGGCTGACTTTGATTTGGTCAAAGGGCTTGAAAAATTACGTGAACTGGCAGGCCTGCCCAGTATTAGTCAGGCAGTACCGGTCAGTTTTTATTTAATACTGAACGCGATGTAAAGAGGTTAAGACCGCGTTATGCAAAAGTTTTCAGTTGAAACAGGCATTGTCATTCCGATGGACAGACCCAACGTGGATACCGATGCCATCATTCCCAAACAGTTTCTTAAATCAATCAAACGCACCGGGTTCGGCCCTAATCTTTTTGATGAGTGGCGTTACCTGGATCATGGCGAACCCGGTCAGGATTGCAGCGAGCGACCGATTAACCCGGACTTTGAGTTAAACCAGCCGCGTTATAAAGGTGGCACCATTTTGCTGGCACGGGAAAACTTCGGTTGTGGTTCCAGTCGTGAACATGCCGTGTGGGCATTGGATGATTTTGGCATCCGCGTGATTATCGCCCCGAGTTTTGCCGATATTTTCTTCAGCAACACCAGCAAGAACGGCATTCTCGCCATCACGCTGGAAGAAAAGCTGATTGACAAGCTGTTTGCTCAGGTCGAAGCCAGTCCTGGTTATCAACTCAAGGTTGATTTACCGGCGCAGATGATTACACTGCCCGATGGTGAAATGATCCCGTTCGAGATTGGTGGCTTCAAAAAGCACTGTCTGCTGGAAGGGCTGGATGACATCGGTCTGACCTTACAACACACTGATGAGATTCAAGCCTACGAAGCCAAACGTAAACAAGAAGCGCCCTGGTTGTTTTCCTGAAACAAGATATAGCAATTAAAGACACGACAATGACAAAAAAAATAGCAGTTCTGCCCGGCGATGGGATTGGTCCCGAGATCGTTGCCGAAGCGGTTAAGGTATTGGATAAACTCCGCACTGAAGGGCTGGATATCAGCCTGGATTACGGCCTGGTTGGCGGTGCGGCCTATGATGAAACCGGTACCCCGTTGCCGGATGACACCCTGGCACTTGCCAAAGCAGCCGATGCGATTCTGCTCGGCGCTGTAGGTGGCTACAAATGGGAATCCCTGGATATCAGTGTGCGTCCCGAAAAGGGGTTGCTGGGCCTGCGTAGTGAGCTGAATCTTTTTGCCAATCTGCGTCCGGCGATTCTCTATCCTCAGCTGGCCGGTGCCTCTACCTTGAAACCTGAAGTGGTGGCCGGACTGGATCTGATGATTGTGCGGGAACTCACCGGCGGTATCTATTTCGGTCAGCCGCGAGGTGTTCGCACCCTGGGAAACGGCGAAAAACAAGGCTATAACACGCTGGTGTACCGTGAAAGTGAAATCCAGCGTATCGGTAAAGTGGCCTTTGATATTGCCGGCAAACGGCAGGGCCGTGTCTGCTCCGTTGATAAAGCAAATGTGTTGGAGTGCACGGAACTGTGGCGTGAAACTATGACAGAATTGGCAGCGGATTACCCCGAGGTCGAACTCAGTCATATGTACGTCGATAATGCTGCCATGCAATTGGTACGGGCGCCGAAACAGTTTGATGTAATGGTCACTACCAATATGTTTGGCGACATCCTCTCCGATTGTGCCTCAATGCTGACCGGTTCTATTGGTATGCTGCCGTCGGCATCACTGGATGAGAACAGCAAGGGCATGTACGAACCCATTCATGGCAGTGCCCCCGATATTGCCGGCCAGAATATTGCCAACCCGCTGGCAACCATTTTGTCAGCTGCTATGATGTTACGTTACACACTCGATGAAGCTGAGATGGCTGATCGAATCGAAAAAGCTGTGAGCCAGGTGCTGGATGACGGTCTCAGAACGGCCGACATATACTCAGAAGGCAGCACCAAAGTATCGACATCGGAAATGGGCGATGCG